>SXGT01406184.1_pt1 | contig 35200 bp, 38 predicted proteins | sample 3176221 | NCBI WGS metagenome assembly SXGT01 (sample SAMN11356862, study PRJNA531348) | freshwater metagenome | isolation source: freshwater sample F1-120 | place: China: Fuxian Lake, Yuxi | collected 2017-12-25 | reverse complement strand
GTTCGCCTTCGCCCTCCCCGGGCGCGACACCGCGCCGTCCGAGGCGACGCCGAGCGCCGCCGGGGAGGGCTCGGTCTCCGAGCAGCACGCTCCGCCGCCTATTCGTTCCGATCGTCGCCGAGCTGCAGGCCTGGACGCACGGCCGCAGCGGCCTCGGCCTGTGCGCGCTCGACACCGCTCCGTGGGCGGCGCGCCCGCGTCTGGTGAGCGGCTCGTGAGCGCCACCGGGGCAACCGCCGGCGTGGTCCTCGCTGCTGGCGCCGGCCGCCGCTTCGGCGGTGTCAAGCAGCTCGCCCGGTACGACGGCGAGCCGCTGGTCCGCCGCGCCTGCCGCACCGCGCTCGCCGCCGGGCTGTCCCCGGTCATCGTGGTGCTCGGTGCTCACGCCGACTCCGTCGCCGCCGCGATCGCCGAGCTGCCGGTCGAGCTGCTGCACAACCCGCGCTGGGCCGACGGCATGGGCACCTCGGTCGCCTGCGCCGCCGCCGCGCTCCTACCCCGCCCCGCCGTCGACGATCTCGCGCTCCTCCTGGCCGATCAGCCCGACGTCACCGCCGAGCACGTGCGCGACCTGTGCGCGCTGCGCCGGCGCACGGCCAGCGCCGTCGCCGCCACCGACGCCGGCGTGGCCATCGGCCCACCCGCGGTCTTCGCCCGCGACCTCTTCGCCGCCCTCACCGCCCTCGGCGGCGACCGCGGCGCCCGCGAGCTCATCGCCGCCACCGCCGCGCGCGTCGTCCTGCCCTTCGCCCCCGCCGCTCACGACATCGACGTCGCCGCTGATCTCAGTTGCGCGTGCCGGTGAACGACGCCGGCGCGGGGCGCAGGCCGTGGCCGGTGTCGAGGCGGGCGCTCCACACGCCGGTGTCGATCATCGAGCAGACGCGGTCCGAGAAGTCGCCGTCGATCATCTGGCCGGTGCCAGCGTCGAGAGCGAGGGGCTCGATGGTCGCGGCCTCGACGCGGTCCTGGACCTGGGCGACGGCGTAGTCGAGACCAGCCTCGCAGATCGAGTTGAGGTCCGACTCGTGACCGACGCACTGGCCGAGGTAACACTGACCGGCGACGTTGGCGGCCATCGCGGCGCAGTTGATCTGGCGGCCGAGCAGGCCGCGCAGGTCGGTGCCGTACTGGGCGGTCACCTGGGCCTGGATGGCGCGCCACGCGATCTTGCCGTAAGGCACCTCGAAGCTGTGGTCGTAGATGCGGAGGGCGCCGGTGTCGCTGATGCCATGGATCACAGGCACGTCGATCGCGGCCCCGATGGCGGCGAGCGGGGCCACGTCGTACGACAGCGACTGACCGGCGACGAGAAGCGTCACGGTGTCGAGGCGATGCTGGGCGGTGCTGCCCGTGATGGTGAGCGTCGACGCGAGCTCGACGTGGGCCACGTCGGTGTGCGCGGCGGTGAGCACGGTGTTGATGACCTGCGCGATGGTGCCGTCGCCGGTGGTGACGCCCTGGATGTAGCCGTCGATCCAGCCGTAGAGGCGCGACTCGATCGGGCCCGGCAGCGCGTCGCGGAGGGTGCCGACGACCGGCACGCCCGCGGCTTCGGCCATGTCGAACAGCGTCTGGGCCGGACGGTCGCGCAGGCCCTCGAGGATCTGGACCGCCTCGTAGGCCTGGCCGGGGAGCAACGCCTGGGCCTCGACGTCGAGCGTCGACGCGAGCTGGTACTCGCCGTCGGTGACCAGCGGCGCGGGCGGCTGACCCACCACACCGGCCGGGCCGAGCGTCAGGACGAGCGCCTGCCCCGAGCCGACCACGGTGGTCCGCGTGGCCTCATCGACATCATCCTGATCGGTATCGACGCACGCACCCGTCAGGGCCAGCGCCGACGTACCCAGCAGCGAGACAAGCGAATGCTTCGACATGGTTCCCCTCATGCCTGGATCCAGACTGCACTGGTTGGGCCAGTGAGTCCAATGAAATAAGTTATCGAAATCACACATGTAGTACGCCTCGGCACAGTCACTTCTGACGTTGGAGGTCCGACGCTCCCGTCGGAATATATCAATCAGCATATTTTACACTTGAGGATTATGACGGTCAGTATATTGTGAAGGCATGTCCGTACCGAACCTCGCGTCGCTGCTCTCGCTCCCGTCCGGCGACTACCTCCCCAACCGCATCGCCAAGGCGGCGATGAGCGAGGTGCTCGCCGACCCGGTGACCGGCGCACCTACCGACGACCTCATCCGCGTCTACGAGCGCTGGGGTCGGAGCGGCGCCGGCCTCCTCATCAGTGGCCACGTGATCGTCGATCCAGAAGGCCGCGGCGAACCCGGCAACGTGGTCGTGACCGACGATCGTCACCTCGCGGCGCTCACCCGCTGGGCCGCCGCCACCCATGCCGGCGGCGCGCGGCTGTGGATGCAGCTCAACCACGCCGGCCGGCAGAGCCCGCGCCGGTTGACGCGCGTGCCGGTGTCGCCCTCGGACGTCGGGTTGCGTGGCTTCGCCGGCGCGTTCGCGCGCCCGCGCGCGCTCACCTCGTCCGAGATCGAGGCCATCATCGCTCGCTTCGCCACGACCGCGACGGTGGCCAAGGCCGCGGGCTTCGCCGGCGTGCAGGTCCACGGCGCCCACGGCTACCTGGTGAGCCAGTTCCTGTCACCGCGCCTCAACCTCCGCGACGACGCCTGGGGCGGCGACGCCGAGCGGCGCGCGCGTTTCCTGCTCGAGGTGGTGCGCGCGATTCGCTCCGCCGTCGGTCCGCGGTTCCCGGTGGGCGTGAAGCTCAACTCGGCCGACTTCCAGCGCGGTGCCTTCACGATCGAGGAGTCGATGACGGTGGCGCGCTCCCTCGAGGCCGCCGGCGTCGACCTGCTCGAGATCTCGGGCGGCAACTACGAGAGCCCGGCCATGGCCGGCGCGGGCGAGCTGCCGGCCGAGCAGCGCGACACCTCGCGCGAGCGCGAGGCCTACGTCCTCGACTACGCCCGCCGGATCCGCGCCGTGACCAGGTTGCCGCTCATGCTCACCGGCGGCATGCGCTCGCGCGCCACCATGGAGCGCGTGCTCGCCGAGGGCGCGGTCGACGTGATCGGCCTGGCCCGGCCCATGACCCACGCGCCCGAGCTGCCCCGCGCCCTGCTCGACGGAACCGCCGAGGCCGCCCCGGTGGTGCAGGTACGCAGCGCGGTCAAGCGCATCGACGACGCGCTGCAGGTGTTCTGGTTTCAGGAGCAGATCCACCGCATGGGACGCGGCCTCGATCCCGATCCCGCGCTGTCGCGTTACGGCGCCCTGTGGCGCGGCATCCGCACGTTGGTGTTACCGCCCGGCAAGGGCAAGGCCGCGGTGTCACCCGCGGCCGCTACCGTCCAGGCCGCCGCATGAACGCCCCTGCCGACCCCGCCACCGCCACCGCCACCGCCACCAAGGGCGAACGTACCCGCGCCCGACTGACCGCGACCGCGGCCGAGCTCCTGCAGCGGCAGGGCTATCACGCCACCGGCCTGGCCCAGATCGTCGAGGAGAGCGGCGCGCCGCGTGGCTCGCTGTACTTCCACTTTCCGGGCGGCAAGGAGGAGCTCGCGGTCGCGGCGCTGCACGACGCCGGCCAGGAGTGGCGAGCGCGGATCGAGGCGGCGATCGATCGATCGCCCGATCTGGGCGCCGCCGTGGTCGCGGTGTGCGCGCTCTTCGCCGAGAAGCTTGCGGCATCGGACTTCCAGCTCGGCTGTCCGCTCGCCACGGTCGCGCTGGAGGCTTCGGCATCGAGCGAGCCGGTGCGGATCGCCTGTCGCGATCACTTTGCCGGCTGGGAAGCCTCCATCGCCGCCCGCCTGGTCGCCAGCGGCGTCAGCGCGGAGGTGGCGCCGCGCCTGGCGACCTTCTCGCTGGCCACCATCGAGGGCGCGCTCCTGCTGGCGCGGGTCGAGCGCTCGCCCCGGCCGCTCGAGGTCGTGGGCGAGACCCTGCGCGCCTTGCTGGCCATGGGCGTCCGCTGACTTGCCCTCGCCCTTGCCTTCCTTCTTCTACGTTCAGGTCAAGCCCGCCGCTCGCGCCGCGACGATCGTCGGTTGATCGCGCGCCGCCGTCGCGTGGATGGCCTCGGACGCCGGCGCGTGCTTCTGCAACAGCTCGATCGCCGCGACGTCGAGCGCCAACCGCTCGCGCACACCACCGGCCAGGACCACGCCAGTCTCGACGATGGTCGGGCGCGCGCCGCTGCCCGGCGTGGGCCCACCGCTGACCAGCGCGCGGTAGCCGTCGATCACGGTCAGCCGCGGCGCGATGGCGCGGTTGACGTCGGCGATCTGGCGGTGGATGAGCTCGTCGTGGTGCACGCGCAGGTTGCCCTCGCGGCGGCGATCGAGCGCGCGCACCAGGCCGAGCAGGTTCTTGAGGCCGAGCGTGCAGCCGGTGATGAAGTGGGTCTTGGCGCAGGCCAGGTTGAAGACGTGGTCAGCCTCGACGGCGAGCCGCGGCAGATGCACTGGCGGCCGCCAGCTCGGCACCAGCGCCTCGTCGACCGCGATCCAGTCGCCGTCGTCCTCGAACACGGTGAGCGTCGCGCCGGCGGCTCGGGTGGCGGCAGCGATACCGTTCTGCTCGAGGTTGGCGCGAGTGCCACCGTCGCCCCAGAACGAGCGATCGCCAACGGTGACCTTGGCGCCACGGTCGTGGAGCTCCTCGGCCAGCCAGCGCACCACGTCGGGACTGGTCGAGTACGGATAGGGATCGCCGGAGTTGGTGTTGACCTTGAGCAGCACGCGATCGCCGGTGCGGACGAAGCCCAGGCCGCCGGCGGCGGCGAGGGCTGCCGTGAAGGCGGCGTGATGGGTGGTCGCCGTCTCGCCGGCGTCGCTGAGCGCGCGGCGGTTGCGGCCGCAGCCGAGGACCGCGCAGGTGGCACCCAGATGAAGGAGGCGACGCCGGGTGAGCATGGCCAAAGGACGAACGAGCGCCGGAAGTGTTAGCGAGGCTGGGGCTCCTCCGGGTCATCGACCCGTTCAGCGATCCGGGCCGGCGAGCTGAACAGCGGTTGGCGGCGGCCGATACATCTGGGAGCCATGGTCATCCTAGGAATCCTCGTCGTCATGGGTTGCGTCATCGGCGGCTTCATGATGGCGGGAGGCCAGACCGGCATCCTGGTCCAGCCGCCCGAGCTGGTCGTGATCGTCGGAGCGGCCATCGGCACGCTGGTGATCTCGACGCCGGGCCAGATGAAGGCGCGCGTCAAGCACGTGTTTTCGCTGGCCTTCAAGGACACCATCCCGAAGAAGAAGGACTACCTCGACCTCCTCAAGCTGGAATACGAGCTCTTCATGCTCGCCCGGCGGCAGGGTGTGCTGGCGCTCGAACCGCACGCGGCCGAGCCGCAGAAGAGCGACATCATCCGTCGATACCCCTACGTGGCGAAGAACGACACCTATTGCACCTTCCTCGCCGAGGCGCTCCAGCACATGGCCAACGGCGTGGCCGCCGACGACCTCGACGCCTTGCTCGACGCGGAGCTCGACACGTTCGACAAGGTGAACCACCTCGCCGGCGGCCTGGTTCGAACCGTCAGCGACGCCTTGCCAGGGATCGGGATCGTCGCCGCCGTGCTCGGCGTGATCGTCACCATGGGCCACATGGACGCACCACCGGCCGTGATCGGCCACCACATCGCCGCGGCGCTGGTCGGCACCTTCCTGGGCATCCTCATGTCGTACGGGATCGTCTCGCCGCTCGTCACCGCGTGCGAGATCCAGGAAGTCCACCACCGTCGCTACCTCGAGGCGATCAAGGCGAGTGTGATCGCGGTGATGCGCGGCGCCGCGCCGGCGACCGCCATCGAGTTCGGTCGCAAGATGATCTTCCCGGACGAGAGGCCGACGTTTCAGGAGCTGGACAAGGCGCTGCAAAGCCTGAAGGGGACCTGACGTGCCTCCTGCTCCGCCGACCCCGGGACGCCGCCGCATCGTCAAGAAGGTCGCCGGCCATGGACACCACGGCGGCGCCTGGAAGATCGCCTACGCTGACTTCGTCACCGCCATGATGGCCCTGTTCATGGTGCTCTGGCTGCTGGCGTCGACCGACCAGAAGTCGCGCGAGGAGATCTCGCAGTACTTCCGGACCGGCATCCTCCCCGACGGTGACCTGGCGATGAACGGCGGCGCACAGCAGGTTCCTTCCATCATCGAGAAGGCGCCCGCGCCTCCCCCACCCGACGACGCCTCCCTGCAGGAGGACATCAAGAGCCTGCGCGACGCGATCGAGCACGTCGCGGAGAACCACATCCAGCTCGCGGACATCGCAGCGCGGGTGCGTGTCGTCGCCACCGACGACGGGATCCTGATCGAGATCGTCGACGAGGACGGCCACGACGGCCTGCTCTTCGACCTGTCATCGGCGCGCCTCAAGCCTGGGCTGATCGAGTTCCTGGAGGGCCTCGCGCCGGTTCTGGCGGCGCGGACCGAGACCATCGAGATCCACGGCCACACCGACGCGCGTCCGTTCGCGGCGGGCACTCCGATGACCAACTGGGAGCTGTCGTTCGATCGAGCCGCGGCCGCCCGGAAGATCCTGGAGGGTGCGGGCGTGGCGCCCCAGCGCGTCGTTGGCGTGATCGGCCGGGGCGCGGCGACCCCGCTCGACCCCGACCCCTTCGCGGCCCGCAACCGGCGCCTGTCGGTGTTGCTGCGCTACCGCCCCCCTGCCGTCGCCCCCGAGGCCACGATCCCGGTGCGTGGTGGCCATTGACGATCGCCGCCAGGATGGCCGACAGCGACCGCGCAAGCGACGAGACCGGTTCGCCTCGGGCGTGGCACGAGCGTTGCTGACGTTGGCCTCGTGCGCTCCCTCGTGGTGCCCTCGCTCCTCCTGCTGTCCGTCGCGCCCGCGAGCGCGGAGCCAGGCCTCGCCACCGCGGAGGTGCGCCTCGCGTATGGACTGGCGGCGGGCGGGGGATCCGGGCGCGCGACCGTCCGCGGCTCACCACTGGTGCTGACCGCCGCCGCGGCGCTCGCGGTGCGAGACCAACCTCGAATCAGCGCGCACGCCGGGCTCCTCGTCGAGACTCTCGATCGGACCGGCGCCGGTGGGGAAGCAGGGCTCACGCTGACGCCGCGCGATGATGTCCGCCTGCGCGCGGGCGTGGTCGCGGTGGTCACCCCGTACACGATCTGGGGTGCGGCGGCGGGCGGCGGCTCGTGCCGGCCACTCGCCGGCTCGCGGATCTGCGTCGATCTCACGGCGAACGTCCTGGTGGGCGGCACCGATCTACCTTCGGGATCCGCGGTGTTGCAGCTGCTGGTCGGCCTGGGCGTGATCTTCGATGCGAGCTGAGCTCCAAGCGGCGGCCGCCTGGTTGTTGACGGCCGTGCTGGCCGCCTGCGACGCGCCGTGCGTTCGCAACAGCGACTGCGCGAGCGGGCTGACCTGCGGGCCGGGTGGCGCTTGCGCGTCGGCCACCGCCGGAACCGAGGACGACGCCGGTACCGAGGACGACGCCGGCGCCGAGACCGACGCCGGCGCCGAGCCTGATGCCGCCACCGACGCCACCGACGCGGCCGACATCACCGACGCCACCTCGAGCGACGCCAGCCCGGGCGACGCCCCCGAGGACGCCACCCCGAGCGACGCCACCCCGAGCGACGCCCCGATCGACGCAGCCACCGACGCTGTCCCTGTGCCCGAGCGAGCTCCGTCGCAGGAGCCCCTCACCCCGGAGATCTCATGTCGATGCCAGCACCTGCGCTCGATCACCAGACCAGGTTGACGCAACACCTCGACAGCCTGCCAACCCTGCCGGTGGTCGCGCTGCGCCTGGGCGAGGTCCTCCATTCCCGCCGCTCTTCGATCCGTGACGTCGCCGAGCTGCTCGGCTCCGACCCCAGCCTCTCGGCCAAGCTGCTTCGCCTGGTCAACTCCGCGTACTTCGGAATCCCGGGCGGAGTCACCGACATCGCCAAGGCGATTCCGTTCGTCGGTTTCAACACGATCTACCAGCTCGTGCTCAGCGTCTCGGTCCTGGACACCTTGAAGACGCCGAAGGGCGCTGCGTTCGACCCGCGGCCGCTGTGGCTGCACTCGCTCGCGGTGGCAGCCACCGCTCGCGTGCTCGCCGAGGATGTCCGCCACCCGGATCCGGGTGCGATGTTCACCGCCGGGCTGCTGCACGACATGGGCAAGATCGCGCTCGCCAAGGTGTCGCCGGACGCCTTCCTGATGGCGGTCAACTTCCAGAGGGACGAAGGGATCACGTCGACCCAGGCCGAGCAGCGGGCAGGCCTGCCGACCCACGACCGCGTCGGCGCCGATCTGGCGCGGCGGTGGAAGCTCCCGGCCAGCCTCACGGTGCCGATCGAGGCCCACCACGCGGTGCTCGATCCGGCCTTCCGAGACCGGATCACCTCCGCGTTCCGCGTCAGCGCCGAGATCATCGCCGTGTCCGACCTGACGGCATCGGCGGCGGTCGCCTCGGCCGGAGTCGCGGAGTGCGAGCGGCCCGAGGATCCGCGGACCCGGCAACTGCTCGATGCGCTCGGGCTGAGCAACCAGAGCATGGACGGGCTCCATCGTCGGGTCATGGCCCAGCTCGAACGATCGCGGCCGTTCCTCGACCTGCTCGACGGGTGAGCGGCCGCCCTGCCCTGGTTTGGATCACGTCACGTCACGGGCGTGGCGACGCGCGGCAGCGAGACGATGAAGCTGGCCCCCCGGCCCGGCGCGCGCCGATACGAGATCGCGCCGCCTTGCAGTCGCAACGCGTAGGCCGCGATCGCGAGGCCGGCGCCAACCCCCTCGGGGCGTTGCCACAGATGCGGCTCGAACATCCCCTCGGCGATGTCGGCTGCGACGCCCGGGCCATCGTCGGTGATGACGAACAAGACGCGGTCGCCGTCGGCACGGACCTCCACGTCGACCGCGCCGGTTCGGCCGTCGGGCGAGGCGGCGGCGGCGTTGCGCAGCACCGCGGTGAGGACCTGCACCACCAGCGGCTCGGCGGCGAACACCGAGATGTCGGGCAACTCGGCGACGCGCAGCGCGGCCCGGGCGCGCACCACGGCACCGGCCTGGACCACGGCGCGGCGAACGAGGTCGCTGACGCAGACGTCGCGCACGGCCGGCTTGCCTTCACGCATCAGCCGGCGCATGGCCACGAACAGCTCGACCGCTTCGTTTCCGGCGGCCGCGACATCCTCGGTGACGGCGAGCAACTCGAGGTCGTTGCGCTCCGCAGCCAGCCCGGTGAGCGTGAGCAACGCGCCGTCGATACCCTGCAGGATGCCGGCGATGTCGTGGATCACCGCGCCCGCCATCGCGCCCAGCATGGCCTGGCGCATCAGCTCCTCCACGCGTGACCGCCGCGGCCGCGCCGCGTGCGTGGCCGCCTGGCCGGTAAGCACGCCACCCTGGCGCTGGGCGCGACGCGCCAGGTGCGACAGCAGCTCATGGGCATCGACCTCGTCGCCGCGCGCGACCAGGCAGAGGCGGGCACCGATGTCGATGGGCAGGGTCACGCGCCATCCCGAGGCGCCCACCGGGGGCAACTGGCCGGCGACCACGCGGCCGTCGAGGATCGCCGCGCACTCGGTCACGCCGACGATCGTCGCTGCCCGGAGCACCAGGAGCTCGCCCAGCTCCTCCAGCGTGCCGGCCGCCCGCAGCGCGGCCTCGACGTCGTTGAGGCTGAACGCGGCCTCGAGCGACGCGGTGAGGGCGCGGGTCCGTTCCCGCTGCTCGAGGGCACGGCGGAGCACCACCTCGATCTCGTCGTGCCAGGGCTTGCCTACCTTGTAGGGCGCACCAGGCACCATGAGCGCGGCGTGGGCGCGGTCGTCGAGATACCCGGTGAGCAGGATGCGGACGATGCCGTGCTGCTGGACCTGGGCGAAGTCCAGGACCTCGATCCCGTCGTGGTCGGGCATCCGCAGATCCGAGATCACCACGTCGAAGCGGTTCGCGCTCAGGAGCGCGAAGGCCTCCTCGCCGCACGACGCGCTCGTGACGACGTAGTGAGGGGAGAGTTCGTCGAGGAGGGCCTCGCGGACATCGTCGTCGTCGTCGACCACCAGGATGGAGACGTCGTTCATCGCAGCTCTTTCCTGTTGGGATGGGCCGCGGACTCCGCGGCGGGGACCTCGATCTCGAAGCGGGCGCCATGTTTGCAGGGCCGGTTGACCAGGTCGCCGCCCCAGAGCCGGGCCAGGCGCTGCGCGGTGGCCAGGCCGAGGCCGCCGGCGCGACCCGCGGCGATGGGATCGAGCACGGTCGCCTCGAGCTCGGCTGGCACGCCTCGGCCGGTGTCCTCGACCGCGATCACCCAGGTCTCACCGCGACGATCGACGACGATGTTCAGCTCGCCGCCGGTCGGCATCGCGGTGACGGCGTTCTCGATGACGTTGCCCAGCACGTGGTGGAGCCCGTTCTGCGGCACGTGCGCGGCCAGTGGTCCGCTGTAGGTGCGCCGGACCGAGATCGCGTCGAGGCGCCCGGAGAACAGGGTCAACGCGGTGTCGAGCTCGTGGGAGAGGTCGAGCCAGCGGGGCGTGGCGTCGAGCCCACCGGTGCGATGAAGGCGCACGACGGCGCCCACGTGCTCCTCGATGCGTCCGGCGGCGGTGCGCGCCCGTTGCACGAGCTGGACGAGGTCGGCGCGCCCCGAAGGGTCCGGATCGGCGAGCCGCGTGCTCAGCGTCCGCAGCGTGCTGGTCAGCGCCCCCACCGGGTTGTTGAGGTGGTGGGCGATGCCGGCGGCGAGCTCGCCGACCGCGGCCCGCCAGCCGACCCGCGCTACCTGGCCGGCGAGGAGCGAGATCTCCTGGTTGCGCTCCTCGAGCGAGAGCTGCGCCCTGCGCAGCTCGGCGACCACGCGCTCCAGCTCGGCGTGAGCCGCGTAGAGGGCGCTGTGTTTGGCCATGAGATCGCGTTCGAGGGAGCGTCGCTCGGCCGTATCGCGGGCCAGACAGGCCGCGAGCGACCCCCATTCGGGGTGCTCGACGTGGGCGATGGTGAGCTCGACATCGAGCGGGAACCCGTCGAGCTGGCGGAGGGCCACGTCCTCGTAGCGGCCGGGACGATCGAGGATGTCGTCGGTGCGGCGGGCGTCCTCGGCGAACAACCCGGCCGCCGATCCATCGACGACGTCGCCGGCCACGCGGCCGATCAGATCCTCGAGGCGGGCGTTGACGGACATGACCCTGCGATCCGATCGCCGCACCACGAACGCCGCGTCCGATACGGACGCGAACATCACGCCGAACACGAAATCGGCAACGGACCGCTGCGGCACCATCAACAGCTCGGGTCGACCAGTTCGCCCCACGATCAAGGTGTCAACCATGCCGACGAGCGGCACCTCGGGCGGGAACTCCTCCACAGGTTCCCGATGGTTCCGGGCCGGCGCGACCCTTGCAAATGCCAGCAGCGTGACGCGCATCTACGACAGCATCGACGCGCTGACGGGCGCCATGTCGTACCACCGCGGCCGCCACGCGGTGCTGGCCGGGAACGTGGCCAACCTCGACACTCCCGGGTATCGCCCGGCCGACCTCGAGCGCCAGGTCGGCGTCGCGGCGCCGGCTTCGATGACGAGGACCAACGACGCACATCGGTCCGCCGGCCCGGCCGCGGAAGGTCGGCTCGTCTTCGACGACGGCGGCGCGCTGGTCGGCCCCGACGGCAACGCGGTGGCCCTCGAGCGAGAGCTCGCCAAGATCGACGCCAACCGGGTCCGGTACTCGACCAGCGCCGAGCTGGTCTCGCGCCGCCTCGCCCTGCTTCGCTACGCCGCCAGCGACGGCAACACCTGAACGGAGACGCCGTGGATTTCTTCACCGCGATGGAAGTGTCTGCGTCCGGCCTCTCGGTCGAGCGCACCCGCATGAACGTGGCCGCCTCGAACCTGGCCAACGCGTCGACGACACGCGCCGCCGGTGGGGGTCCGTATCGGCGCCGGGACGTGGTGGTCCAGTCCCAGCCTCTGCCGAACGCAGGCGCCGGCATCAACGGAGTCGCGGTCACGTCGATCCAGCCCGACACGGCGCCGCCGCGCCTGGAACACGATCCCGGGCATCCCGACGCCGACGCGCAAGGCTACGTCGCCTATCCCAACGTCAACCCGGTGGAGGAGATGGTCGACATGATCACCGCGTCGCGGGCGTACGAGGCCGGCGTCACGGCCTTGACCACGTCGGTCAGCATGGCCGAACGCGCCCTCGGGATCGGACGGTGACCATGACGCCGATCCTGCCCATCGGCCTGCCCGCCACGATCGAGCGCCCAGGTGCCGCGACCAGGGCCAGCGGCCCCGACGCCACGACCAGCTTTGCCTCGACCCTGGCCGAGGCGGTCGACCAGGCGCGCGACGGCGAACGCGCCGCCAGTGACGCGGCGGCCCGATTCGCGGCCGCCGATCCGACGGTCGGCATCCACGAGGTCGTGATCGCCGCCGAGAAGGCGAACGTCTCGCTGCGCTACGCCACGACGTTGAAGAACAAGATGCTCGACGCCTATCGCGAGCTCATGAACACGCAGGTCTGAACCAACGCACCGAACCATAGCCGACCGCACGAACCATGGCCGACGCCCCTCCCCCGACCTCGAGCACCGCCGCGCAGCTGACGTCCCAGCTGGGCGCACAATGGCGACGCATGCCACGCTCGGGCCGCCTGGTCGGCTTCGCGCTGGTGCTCGTGGTGCTGGGCACCGTCGTGTACCTATCGGTGGCTGGCGGCGGTGACGGCTGGCGGCCGGTCGCGACCTCGATGCCGCCCGAGGACGCGTCCGAGCTCTCGGCTGTCCTGGCCGGACGCGGCATCCCGCAGCGCATCGCGGGCGGAGGACGCACGGTCGAGGTCCCGGCGGCGCGTCTGGCCGAGGCGCGGCTCGCGGCGGCTTCGGCCGGGCTTCCCCGCGGCGGGGTCGGCTTCGAACTGTTCGAAGGCATCTCGCTCGGCCAATCGAGCTTCGCCGAGCAGGTCAACTACCGACGGGCGCTGCAGGGAGAGCTGGCGCGCAGCATCGCGGCGCTGGCCCCGGTCGAGGGAGCACGCGTCCACGTCGCGCTGGGCAAGCGATCGGTGTTCAAGGACGCCGATGAGCCACCTAGCGCCTCGGTGGCGCTGCGGGTCCGGCCCGGTGGCCACCTGACTCCCGACCAGGTCCGGGGCATCACCCAGCTGGTCTCGGCCTCGGTGGATGGGCTTTCAGCAGACAAGGTCGTCGTGGTCGACCAGCACGGCGACGTGCTGACCGGCGAGGAGCGAGGCGGCCACACCGATCAGGCGGCCATGGAGACCGCGATCGGGGCGCGGGTCCGCGGCATGCTCGAGCGGATCGTGGGCGCGGGGCATGTCGCGGTGGTCGTCTCGGTCGAGATGGATCGTCGCCGGGTCAGCACCTCCGAAGAGATCTTCGACAAGGACCGCGCCGCGGTGCGAAGCGAGAGCCAGGTGGCCGGCACCGCGTCCCCCGGTGGCACGGTGACCGGCGGGATCGCGGGCGTGCGTGGCAACCTGCCCGGTGCGCCGGCCGCGGGCGGCGGACCATCCGCCGGCGGCCTCGGCGCCGGTGGCTCGGCGACCACGAACTACGAGATCTCGCGGACGGTGCGGCAGATCGACGAGCCCATCGAACGGGTCGCCCGCCTCCACCTCGCGATCCTGGTCGACCACCGGCCCGACGAGGACGGCGAACCGCAGCCCCTGCCCCAGGCCGAGCTCGACCAGCTCGCGCAGCTGGCGCGACAGGCTGCCGGCTTCGACCCCGCCCGCGGCGACGCGATCGAGATCCGCTCGTTCGCGTTCGCTCCCGACGAGGCCGTCGCACCACTACCGCCACGCGCGGTGCCCGCCGGCCTGCCCGTGCCGCTGCCCGTGCTCGCTGGCGGCGCCCTGGCGCTGCTCGTGCTCGTCACGGTCGTGATGATGCGGCGCGGGCGTCGACAGCTGCCGGCGGTGCTGGCCCTTCCGGCGCCGATCGCGGAAGTCGAACGCGCGCTCGCCGGCGGGGGCAAGGTCGCCGCCGCGCTCCCGCCGCCGCCACCATCCGCCGAGCGGACCCTCGAGGAGCGCGTCCTGCGGGCGGTGCGCGCCGATCCACCCCGAACCGCGCGCGTGCTCTCTGGATGGCTAGGCGCGCCTGACCCGAAGCCGAGCAAGTCATGAACGCGATCATCACCCGTCTCGGCACGCCGATCGGTCCGCGCCACAAGGCGGCGATCGCCGTGCTCGCGCTCGACGACGAGCTCGCGGCTCAGCTGATGTCGGAGCTCGACGACATCGAGCTCCGACAGCTCGCCAGCGCCGTCGACGAGCTCGACCTCGTGCCCACCGAGGCGCTGATCGGCGTGCTCGAGGAGCTCGAGATCGCACTCAACGGTCCTCGGTCGGTCTCGCGGACTGGCGGCGGCGCCTACCTGCGCCAGCTCGCGGCCAGGTCGCTCGGAGAAGACCGTGCTCGGCGCCTCTTCGCTCCTCCGGTAGACGATAGCCCGTCGGTGCCACTCGAGCAGCTGCGCTCGGCCAGGACCCAGGCGCTCGCCGACCTCTTGCTCGAGGAGCACCCCCAGATCGCCGCCGTCGTGCTCACCCAGCTGCCCGCCGCGCTCGCCGCCCGCGTGCTGAAGGAGATGCCGCCCGAGACCTCCGCGGATCTGGCCAACCGCCTGTCCGCGCTCGACGAGATCCCCGACCGCGCCGTGCTCGAGGCGTCGGAGTCGCTGGTCCGCGCACTGGCCGCGTCCGGGGGGCTGGCGTCCTCGGATCGCCGTTCCGACTTCGACGGGCTGGCGTTCGCCGCGTCGATCGTCAACGAGATGAACGGCGACGATGGCGATGCGCTGCTCGACCGCATGGCGACGATCGACGAGGGCGCGGCCGCGCGCGTCCGCGAGGCTCTGTTCACGTTCGAGGATCTGCTCCGCGTCGACGCGCGCTCGATGGCGCCGCTGCTTCGCACGGTGCAGAGCGAGACGATGGTCACGGCGCTCCAGACCGCCGGGGAGACCTTGCGCAACCACTTCTTCGCCGGGCTGTCGCAACGCGCTGCCGCCACGCTGCGCGAAGACCTCGCCGCCAGCGCCCCTCGCCGGGTCTCCGAGGTCGAGGCTGCGCAACGCGAGATCATCGAGGCGGCGATGCGGCTCGCCGCCGAGGGCGCGCTGAAGCTGCCCCCGCGCGGAGGTGAGGCTTGACCGCGCGTACACCCTGGCTGGGAGAGCGCACCGGCGCGACGGTGTCCTTCGGGTCCACGCTCCCGCGCGAGGGCGGGGCGGCCTCGACGTCCTGGGCGGCCCGCGATCAACCCGAGACCAACGCCGGCGCGAACCCGGGCGCGACCGGGTGCCACCGCTGCCGCGACCTCGGCTCCATCGCCAGCGATCAGGCACGCGCTCGCGCCGAGGCCACGGCCGCCGGCCGCGAAGAGGGCCTGGCGGAGACCAGGCATGCGAGGGACCGCCTGGAGGCGGCGGCCGCCGCCGTCACCCTGGCGTGCACGATCCGAGACGACGCCGTCGTCGAGGTGATCGTCGATGTCGCCTTGAGCTTGTGCGCCGAGATGGCGCCCGCCGCCGCCGCCGTCGACCGGCGCGGCCTGGTGCAACTCGTCAGCCGCGCGCTGGGCGACGCCGGCTCGAGCGCGCCCGGCGGCGCGCGGGAGCTCGTCTTGCGCATGTGCGCCGACGACGTGGCCGCGATCGGTGGCCAGCTGCCGGCGGGTGTGGCGTGCGAGGTCGGCGCCGGCCTCACCCATGGCGAGGTCTGGGTCGAAGCGCCCCGATTGGTGGTCGACGGGCGCTGGGCGCCGCGGCTGGCCGCGATGCGCGAACCGCTGCTTGCGCTCGTCCGCGCCGCCGAACCGGCGTTCGAGCTCGCCACCGAGGAGCAGTCCGCCGACGAGGAGCAGTCCAGCGATGGCGCCTGAGCTCTCCCGGGCGGCGGACCCGTACGACGGGCGCAGCCGCCGGATCCCGGTGATCGTCGAACCGACGGGCCCGCACAGTCCGCTCGCCGGCTCGGTGGCACAGCTGGCCCGCCGTAGCGGTGGCCCGGTCGTGGGTGGCCGCGTCCTCGAGGTCAACGGGCTGGTGGTCAAGATCTCCGGGTTCCCGGTCCGCGTCGGCGACGTGGTCGAGCTCGACGCCGGCGCTGATGGCACGCTGCCGTGCGAGGTGGTCGGATTCCGCGGCGACGACCTGCTCGCGGTACCTCTGGGCGCGGCGCGAACGATCATCCCCGGAGCGCCGGTCTGGCGATGCGGCGCGCGCTCCCAGGTCGCGGTCGGTGAGGGGTTGCTCGGCCGGTTCATCGACCCTTTCGGAGCTCCACTCGATGGGGGGCCAAGGCCGGTGGCGCTCGCGCGCATGCCGGTCGAGGGCCTCCCCCTCGCGATCGCCCAGCGCGCTCAGGTCGAGGCGCGCTTCGCCACCGGACTGCGCGCCATCGATGGCCTGTTGCCATGTGGTCGCGGCCAGCGGGTCGGCATCTTCGCCGGTGCCGGCTGCGGCAAGAGTGTGCTCGTCGAACAGATCGCCAATCACGCCGACGCCGACGTGGTCGTCGTGGGGTTGATCGGAGAACGTGGGCGCGAGGTCCGAGAGCTGATGGCCTCGGCGCGCCGCGACCGCATCGTCGCCGTCGCCGCGACCGCGGATCGCTCGCCGCTCGAACGCGTCCGCGGCGCCGCCGTCGCGTCAGCCATCGCCGAGTGGTTCCGCAACCAGGGCCGACACGTGCTGCTGGTGATCGACTCGCTCACCCGTTACGCCATGGCGCTGCGCGAGATCGGCCTCTCCCTCGGCGAGCCACCGGCGACCAAGGGCTATCCGCCCAGCGTGTTCGCCGCGCTGCCGCGCCTGCTGGAGCGGGTCGCGCCGGCCGCGTCCGGGGGGACGATCACCGGTTTCTACACCGTCCTGGTCGAAGGGGACGATCTCTCCGACCCGATCGCGGATTCAGCGCGCTCCTTGCTCGACGCGCACATCGTGCTCGCCCGCGACCTCGCTGACCGGGGGCACTTCCCCGCGATCGACGTGCTGGCCAGCGCGTCCCGCGTGGCTCGCCGCGTCGCCGGGCTCGAAGCCTGCGGGCTCGCCGACCGCGCACGCGCGGTGCTCGCCGCTCGTCGCCAAGCGGTCGAACTGCAGGCCCTCGGCGCCTACGCCCCGGGCTCCAACCCCGAGATGGACCGCGCCATCGCCACCGGCAGACGAATCGACGACTGGGCCCGGCAAGGCGCCGATGAGTCGGTGCCGTGGGCCCACAGCCTGCGCGGCCTGGCCGCCGCGCTGGGAGAGGAACCTTCGCCATGACCATCCGTTCCCGCACCCTTCGCGCCGCCATGGTCGCTCGCTCCAACCTCCGCGACGCGGCGGCCGCCGCCGAGGCCAGAGCGCACACGCTCGACGCGGCCGCCCAGGCCGATGCCGAGCGCGCCGCCGCCGAGCTCGACGAAGCGATCGTCGGGGCCCGGACCCGCATGGCCGACAGCGCCAGCGTCGCCAGCCTGTATCGCATCGCCGACGAGCTCGACGCCGACCGGGCCGCGGCGATGGACGCCGAGCGGACCCGGGCCGCGGCAGCACGAGCGCTCGAGCGCGCGGTCGGAGATCTCCGGCAGCGAGCGCAACAGCTGCGGACGGTCGAGCGCGCGCTCGAGACGCTCCTGGAGCAGCGGGCGATCGGGGCCTCGCGAGACGAGCAGCGACTGACCGACGACCTGAACGGTCGGAGGAGGGATTCGTGAGGGTCACCGACACCGCAACGCCGCCACCACTCAGCCCGCCCCGGGGGCGAGCGCCAGAGCCCGGACCCGGCCGCCCGCGCGGGTTCGCCGAGGTCATGCAGGAGGCACAGCCGGCGCCGACGCCGGCAAGCGCCGGCTCCTCGAGCGCCGCCCCGGTGGTGGCGGTGCAAGTCGTCGCGCCCCAAGGGGCCGCGCCCGAGGTGATCGACGCCGCCCTGACCGCGCCCACGCGTCCCACGACTCCTGCCGCGTCCGTCGCGGTGACCGGGGCGGCGATCGTCGCGACGACCTCGAACGCGGCGATGCCGGAGCTCCTCGACGGGTTCGAGGTGAGCTTCGACGAGGAGCCGAGCGCGACCACCGCCGTGCTCGGCGAGATGATCGACGCGACCGCGGTGACCGAGCCGGTCGCGGCGTCGGACGCTGGCGGCGCCCTCGCGCCCACCCTCACCATCGACGCACCGGCCACGATGCAGGGCCGGCCGGCGCAGGCCAGCGGGGAGCCGACCGTGGCCATCGACTCGGTCGAGGCGCCACGCGGCGACGAACCGGCCACGACCCCGACCGCGCACACCCGGATCGTGATCGAGCACGAGGACGAGCGCGTGGTGGTCTCGGTGGCCCTGCGCCACGGCACCGTCGACGTCGCGATCCGGACCGGCAACCACGACCTCGCCAGCGCGGTCGCCCGATCGCTCGACGAGCTCGACGGCGCGCTGCGCGGCCACGGTCTGGCGCTCGGCGATCTGGTCGCCGGTGACGCCCCGGAGGATCGACCACCGAGTCCCCGGCCAGGCCGTCGTGGCCCGGCTCGCCGCGACGAGGTCGGTCCGACGACCCCAGCCGAGTCCGGCCCCATCTCTGACCCGCGCCTGCGCGCGCTCGCCTAGGAGATCCCATGATCGAACCAACATCTCCCTCCATCCCGACCATGTCGCCATCGGGAACGACCGGGCCCGGAGCCGCCGCCGGCGCCGCCAGCCGCGATCAGTTTCTCAGGCTGTTCGTCGCCCAGCTCGAGAACCAGAACCCGCTCGATCCGCAATCGGGCGCCGACATGGTCGCGCAGCTCGCCCAGTTCTCGTCGCTGGAACAGGCGGTCGAGAGCAACCGCCGCCTCGCTGACCTGGTGTCGGCGCAGGATGCCGCCGGCAGCGCCGCCCTCGCGGATCTGGTCGGCCGCGAGGTCACCGCCGATGCGTCGACGCTCACGCTCGACGGCCGCGCGCCCGCGCTGCAGGTCGCGGCGATCTCGGGGGACGATCCGATCGCGGGCGGCGAGCTGATCGTGCGTTCGGCCTCCGGCGCCGAGGTGCGTCGCGTCTCGTTCGGCGCCGGGGTGTCGCCGATGGCGATCGACTGGGACGGCACCGACGCCAGCGGCGTCCCGCTGGCGCCGGGCACCTACAGCGTCGAGGTCGTCGCGCGCGGGTCCGACGGCGACCCGATCGCCGCACGGCCCCAGCTCCGCGGCGTCGTCGATGCCGTCGAGCTCACCCCGACCGGCCCCCGTCTCGTTCTCGGCGGCACCCGGATCTCGCCGGCCGCCGTCACCATCATTGCCAGATCCACAGGAGAGCCATGAGCATCTTGACCAGCCTCTACACCGGCGCCAGCGGCATGAGCGCGCATGGCGGCGCCATCAGCATCGTCGGTGACAACATCGCCAACGTCTCCACCTTCGGCTACAAGCGATCGCGCGCGGCCTTCGCCGACGTGCTGGGCGGGAGCCTGAAAGGCCAGCGGCTCGGCGCCGGGGTCCGGCTCGGCGGCGTCGACCAGCAATTCGAGCAGGGGGCGGTCCAGCAGACCGGCGGCACGCTCGACCTCGCCATCCGCGGGCGCGGCATGTTCACGGTGAGCGGCACCCACGACGGCCGCGCGGCGCAGTACTACACGCGCGACGGACGCTTCTCGCTCGACAACTCCGGCCACGTCGTCGACGCGCGCGGCCTGCGCTTGCAGGGGTACCTGGTCGACCCGGCGGGCGTCGCCGCGACCGCCCCGGGCGACCTCCAGCTCGCGGGGAACGCGAGCCCACCGGTCGCGACAGCGCTGGCCAACGTGTCGTTGAACCTGGACGCAGCGGCCACGCCGCCGGCGGCCTGGGACCCGACCAACCCGCAGGCCACGTCGAACTACGCCACCTCGGCCACCGTCTATGACTCGCTCGGCGCCCCCCACCGCGTCGACCTCTACTTCCGCGCCCAGGGCGCCGGCGCGTGGGAGTGGCACGCCATGGTCGACGGTGGCGAGCTCACCGGCGGCACCGCTGGAACCCCGACCGAGATCGCGAATGGCACCGTTCAGTTCACCCCGACCGGCGCGCTCGACACCGAGGCGATGGCCGCGTCCAGCGCCGACTTCCTCGGGGCCACGCCGGGCCAGGCGATCAGCTTCGACTTCGGGGACGCGATCACCACCGACGGCGGAACGGGCCTGGCAGGCTCGACGCAGTTCGCCGGATCGTCCGCGGTGAACGCCCTCGACATCGACGGGCACGGGTTCGGTCAGCTCGTCGACGTGGTGGTCGACGAGGACGGGACCATCAGCGGCATCTTCGACAACGGCGAGACCCGGGCTCTGGCCCGCGTCGCGCTCGCGGTCTTCGGCGACGAGGAGGGGCTCGTCCGTGCCGGCGACGGGTTGTATGCCGAGACCTCGGCGTCGGGCCAACCGCTGCTCGCCGCGGCCGCGACCGGTGGCCGTGGCGCCATCTCGGGCGGCGCGCTCGAGGCATCGAACGTGGAGCTGGGCGACGAGCTGGTCACGCTGATCGCGTACCAGCGCGCGTTCCAGGCCAACGTCAAGACCGTGACCACCGCCGACGAGATGATGTCGGAGATCTCCAACCTCAAGCGCTGACGACCGACGGGGCGCGTCGACTCAGCTGCCGACCGAACTGCGCAGGTCGCTGGCCTGACGCGCGGCGGCCACCGCGCACGCCTCCGCGGCCTCGACCGACGTGCCCACCCGCGCACACGCCGCATCGCGGAGGGCTCGGGTCGGGCCGTCCTCGCCCCGCCCGAGCAAGCGGGCCAGCGCGACCAGCTCGACCAGCTCCCGCGTGGCGGTCGGCGCGCCGATCCGCTCGCACGCCAGCGGATCGTGGTGGAGCTGGGCCACCAGTTCCAGCTCCGGGAACAGGTTCCAGCGGCTGGCCACCATCGCGCCGAGATCGGTGTGGTCGAATCCGTAGCTGGCGCGTTCCAGCTCGACCTGGTCGTCCTCCCCAGGGGTGAAGCCGACCTTCTCGTAGGTCGGCCCCATGATGCGCGAGAACGCCATCGTGCCGATGTCGTGCAGAAGGCCGCACAGGAATGGATCGGCGCTGCCGCGGTGACGAACGGTCCGCGCCAGGGCGGTCGTCGTGAACGCGATGCGCAGCGAGTAGTCCCACAGGGACCGACTGAATGGCGTCCCCCGACCGGTGAAGTAGGCCGTGACCGCTACCCGACGGAGCTCCTCGCAACCCAGCATCCGCATGGCGCTGGCCAGGTCGGCGACCGGGCGGGCGGCGAACGCGGCCGAGGACGCGATGCGCAGCACGCGCGCGACCAGGGCACCGTCGAGGGCCATCGCCGCCTCGATCCGGGTCCACGAGACGTTGGGATCCGCCAGCAGGCCGAGCAGCCGCTGGATCACGGACGGCACCGCGGCGGTCACGTCGATCTCGTCGACGGCGCGTTCGAACGGGGTCAGGTCGATCGCGCGGGTCAGGCTCGGGACGACGTTCACGGGCACCTCCTGGCGACGGCATTCGCCGAGGTCGACGGGTACGTTTCGTCGAGGATCGCGGCGAGCTTGGTCGGGATGACGGGCTTGAGCAGGTACGCGCGCGCGCCCGCGACACGTGCGGCCACCACGGGTTCGCGCGCGCTGACGGCGCTGATCACGACCACCCGCGGCTCCAGCCCGAGGCGCGCGAACGCCTCCAGGACCTGGAGGCCGCTCAGCCGTGGCAGCACCAGATCGATGGTGACGATGGTGGGGGCCATCGCGCGCACCATCTCGATCGCAGCCAGGCCGTCGGCGGCCACGCCGACCACGTGCAGCCCGGCCTGTTCACAGGCGGCCCGGATCGTGGCGGCCGCGGCTGGAGACTGGTCGACGATGAGGACACCGGACATCTCACCCTCCGATCATGCCGGCGCTCACGCGCACGACCTCGCTGGTAGTGGTCTCGCCCCCGAACAGGCGGGCCAGCGCGGCGGAGCGCAGGTCGGTCATGCCGCCGGCGACCGCCATCGCATGCAGGGTCGGCGACGCCACTCCGCCGATGATCGCCTCGCGCATCGCCGAGTCGACGACGAGCAGCTCGACGATGGGTACCCGACCCCGGTACCCGGTGCCCTCGCAACGCGCACAGCCGGTGCCCCGCACGAAGCGCAGCCGCGCGTCGCCGGCCAGCACCTCGAGCCCGCCACGCAGGCCGCGCAGCTCGTCGGCCGCCGGCGCATACTCCTGCGCGCAGCCGCCACAGACCTTGCGGATCAGGCGCTGCGCGGCCACCGCGTTGATCACCGCGGCGACCAGGAACCGCGGCACCCCCATCTCGCACAGCCTCAGGACCGAGGTGGCCGCGTCGTTGGTGTGCAGGGTCGACATCAGCAGGTGACCAGTGAGGGCGGCCTCGGCGGCGAGGACGCCGGTCTCATGATCGCGGATCTCGCCGACCAGGATCACGTCCGGATCCTGACGCACGATCGCGCGCAGGGCGGTCGCGAAGGTCACGCCGCGCCTGGGGTTCACGGGGATCTGGTTGAGCGACTCGATTCGTACTCCACGGGGTCTTCGATCGTCACGACGTTGGTCTCGGTGGTGGCGCACTCGCCCAGCAACCCGTAGAGCGTGCTGGTCTTGCCCGACCCGGTTGGGCCCGTGACCAGGAACATCCCTTGCGGGCGAGCGACCTGGGCGCGCAGTCGTGCGGCGACCTCGGTGGGCAGCCCGAGCGCGGCGAGCGAACCTCGCCCGCGGCCCGCGCTGAGCAGCCGGATCACGACCTTCTCGCCACGTGCCACCGGCACGCACGACACGCGCAGGTCGAGATCCTGGCTGGTACGACGCAGCCGGACCCGACCATCCTGCGGCACGAAACGCTCGGAGATGTCGAGCTGGGCCATCACCTTCACCCGCGACACGACCATCGCGGCGAGGGCGACCGGGTAGCGCGGTCCGTCGCGCAGCACGCCATCGACGCGAAAGCGCACGCGCAGATGGTTCAGGGTGGTCTCGATGTGGATGTCGCTCGCTCCGGCCGAGATCGCGTGAGCCAGCAGGCGGTCGACGAGCTGAACGGCGCGACCGGACTCGCCCTCCTCCCTCAGGCGCGCCAGCTCGGCGGCGCTCAGATCGCCGAGCTCGGCGCCATCGACGTGCTCGAAGTCGATCGGCTGGTCCTTGAGGAAGATCTGCTCCAGCGCCGACGCCAGCTCGGACGGCGCGACCAGCACCGGGAGGATCGGAGCTGCGAGCAGCCGGCGCAGGTGATCGAAGACATCGAGCTTCGTCGGATCGACGACGGCGACGTAGACCTCACCACCGCCGTCGCACAGCGGCAGCACCTCGTGGCGGCGCGCGACCTCCTCGGGAACTCGCGCCGCGAGCGCTCGATCGATCGCGAAGTCGGCGATCCGTGCCGTCGACATGCCGAAATGCGCCGCCACGCGTTCGACCCAACCCGCCTCGTCGAGCGCGCCGGCCTCGACCAGCAGCCAGCCCGGCCGCCGCTCGCGACCATCGGCGCGTCGGATCATGTCGTCGAGTTGCGGGGATCGGAGCCGCCCCTCGGCGACCAGGGCCTGGCCGATGCGGCGCGCGACGACTCCGATGACCGTGGATGGCGTCGGCGGAGGCGCCGAGCGCGGCACCGCTCCCCGTGCCGCCGTCATGCGACCCCGCCGAACAACGCGTCCAGCTCCGCCTGATCGCGGACGTCGTCTCCGCCGCTGTCGGTCGCCGACGCTCGAGCGCGGTTGATCGCCAGCAGCGCGGCGGCCGACGTAGCGGGCGGCGTGGGCGAAGGCGGTGGCGCCGTGGGCGCCCGCGGCGCGCTGACGGGGCCCGCTGGACCGCCGGCGGGCCTGGCGGCGGCGGCGGCCCTGGCGGCGGCCGACGCGACCATGGCGCGCCCGCAGCCGCCGCACCAGGCGTCGTCGAGCTCGTTGCCGAACCCGCACGCGCCGCACGACCTCACCATGACCGCACGACAGCCGCCGCAGAAGCGGCGACCCGACGCTGCGGGTCGACCACACGCTGGGCAGGCTCGGCCGCCCGTGACCGGGATGGACATCAGTGCACCTCTCGCTCGCCCAGCGCCTGGACCGGCCGGGCGTTGTCACCGAATCGCTTGCGAAAGGCAGCGATGCGAGCGCCGTCCTCGGTGCGACTCCGCTTGAGCACGATCCACCGCACCCCTTCACTACACGGCGGCGTGGTCAGTGAGCCGTCGTATCGATACGCACCGTGATCCCGCGGCAAGAGCCCCCCGGGATCGAAGGGGCGCTCGAGGCGGCGCTCGCCACCCTTGGCCCGGGGCGCCCCCTTCCACACCGGCGCCATCGCGGGCGAGGGCGCGCCCTCGTCGAACAGCACGCCGACCACCGCCAGCGCCCCGGACCGGTCGCGATGGACGAGGTGCACCTCGAGTGGAAACGCCTCGCCGGCGATCGTGTGCTCGCTCGGCGTGTGAACGTGGAACTGCAACAGATCGAAGCGAACCCCGTCGACGATCGCGAAGTTGCCGGGATCGAGGTTCACCTGGAGGGTGTGGCCGTTGTCGACCACGACGCCGCGGGTCGGGCGGTAGATGAGGAACACCTCGGGCGCGGCGCCCGGCCTTGGCAGGATGTCGACGGGCGACTGCGCGCTGCCGCTGGCGCAGGTGGCAAACGCCGGGGCGAGGTCGGCCCAGTGTGGCGGCCCGTTCGCCCCGCCGTATTCCCAGTGGACGTCGCCGTGCGGTGTCGCCAGGGCGGCGGCGGCGGCCGGGGCCGCGGCGCCGCCGTGGGGAGCGGCGTTGGCGCGAGGCGCGGGTTCATGATCAGCTGCGTCGCCGTGGGCATCGGCCGCTTTCGCCTTCGCCTTCGCTTTCGCCTTCGCGGCCGACTTGCCGGCCTCGTGTTGCTTGCCCTTGTGCTTGGGGTCGATCGCCGCGGACCCGGGGCCGGGTTCACCGGACAGCTCCGAGACCGCTGCCGCGACCTTGTCGAGCCGCCGCTCGAGCGCCTCCACCCTCGCGGGTTGTTCGGCGTACTTGCAGCCCACGATCACGACGAGGAATCCGAGACGACGCACGAGTCATGGATCGTCCGGGCGCCGCCGCTGTGAAGGTCCGGGGCGTCGCGGGCGCGCGTCAGCGTGAGCCGGCCGCCGCACACCACGCGCCGCCGCGGGCACCCGGAGGCATGGCGTACGCGACGTCAGCCAGCGAACGGGCGATCTCGTTCATGCGCGGCCGCATGCCAGGCTCCTTGGCCAGCATGCGCGACACCAGCCGATCGAACGACCCCGGGACGACCCGGTGAGTCGAGATCGCCGGCGGCAGGCGATCATGGTGGTCGGCCATCACCTGGGCGATCGGGCCCTCGAAGGGTGCGCGACCGGTCGCGAGCTCGTACAGCAGGCAGCCCAGCGCGTACACGTCCGAGCGAGCCTCGGCGTGACCACGCCACTGCTCGGGCGCCATGTAGCAAGGAGTGCCGGCGATCTCCTGGATCGCGAGGCTCTCGTCGAACCGCGCCACGCCGAAGTCCAGCACCTTGGCGCGCGGCCAGCCCGCGAGACCGTCGCGGTAGAGCACCATGACGTTCTCGGGCTTCAGGTCGCAGTGCACCACCCGTGCGTCATGCATCGCCGCGACGGCATCGGCCACCTGCGCGCCGATGGCAGCCACGGCGCCGAGTTCGATCTGGCTGCGACCGAGCAGGCTGGCCAGGTTCTCTCCGTCGAGCACTTCCATGAGCAGGTAGGGGACGTCCTCCGACTGCGACGCGGCGTGGATCCGGACCAGTCCCTCGTGGCTGACGCGCTGCGAGACCTCGTACTCGCCCATCAGGCGGGCGACGATCGAATCGTGCGCGGCCCAGCGAGCGTCGAGAACCTTGATGGCGACGCGTTCGCCGGTGACCACGTGTTCCCCGAGGTAGACGCCACCCATCCCACCTTTGGCGAGGAGGGCCAGGACGCGGTAGTCGCCCAGGCGCGGTGGTGGGAGGGTCACCGCCTCGAAGGGTTGGCTTCCCAAGGCCATCGGGACGGTCGACGTGCTCGCGACCACCCTCAGGTGTGGCCCGGTGAACCGTTCGCCGAGGTCGCACATCGCGGACTTTCTTGTGTGCATCATCGGTGCCACCTGAAAAGTGAAAGGTCTGGCCTACGTGGAAGAACGCCGCGGGCGCGACGGTGGGGCCGTTGACGACACATCGTCAGGCCGACATCGGCTCGAGGACCGGGACCGCGGCGCCGCCGGGCCCGTGACGGGCGGTGAGCAAGGTGGCGCCCATCGCGACCGCCACGTTGGCGATGTCGGTGGAGGTAACCTCGACGTGCTCGAAGCGCTGGCTCACCCAGGCCTGGAACCGAGGCACCAGCGACGTGCCGCCGATCAAGACGACCTCATCGACGTCGGTGTCGGACCAGCGGGACCGGTTGAGGGTGTCGTCGACTGCGGTGAGGGCGCGCGCGAACAGTGGATCCCACAGCCGCTCGGCCCACGTCCTTTCGAGGACGATGTTGATGTCGCGTCCGGCGCCGTCCTCGATGTAAGCATCGCGCATGTTCATGCGCGCCTCGCTCGCGCTCGACAACGCTCGCTTGGCGGACTCGCAGCGCTGGGCGAGCACCTGGCGACGGACGACGTCGCGGAGCAGGTCGAAACGCGCCCGTCGGAACACCAGTCCGGCGAGCTCCTGGACCATCGCCTCATCGAGGTCGTCGCCGCCGAGGAACGGATCCCCGCCGGTGGCGATCGACTGAAAGCGAAGCCCGGCCTGGTTCATCGTGGTGACGTCGAAGGTGCCGCCGCCGAAGTCACACACCAGCAGCCGGCGGGACGCCGGGCGCCCGTGCATCCCGACGGCGAGCGCGCCCGCGATCGGCTCGGCCAGGACTTCGACGATCTCGAGGTGCGCGAGACGGGCGGCCCGGCGCAGGGCCTCGACATATCCTGGTGGCGCCACCGCGGACGCGGTCACCACGGCACGCCGGATGCTGGCGCCGAAGCGCTGTTCCGCGAGGCTGCGCACGCGGTCGAAGATGGCCGCGGCGATCTGCTCGGCCGCGAAGGCGTGCGATCCGAGCTGGAGCAGCGCACGGCCTCCGGCGCCGGCGGTGATGCGGTACGGGAGGGTCGGCGCGAGACGCCGGATCGCGCCAGCCTCGGACAGGTCGCTGCCCAGTAGACGCTTGATCGACGCGACCGTGGTGCCCGGATGCGCCGCCAGGTGACCGACCGCGGCGTGGCCGACCACCAGCGGCCCCCGCGCGGGCACGTGGACCACCGACGGGATCATGGGATCTCCATTGTCGACCACCAGCTCGACGCGCCCGTCGACGAAGGCGCCGGCCGAGGTGTAGCTCGTGCCGAAGTCGACGCCGAGTACGAGATCACGGGCCACGGCTTGGATACCGGCCGGATCCGACGCGTGGAGAGGGCCGAACCTTGGCGCACGCGCGAGGTCCCGACCTGCACGAGTCCGTGGAACGGCCGAACCCTGGAGGCGAGCCCGCCGCAATGCCCGTGGTCGCCCCTCCGGTTCTGTTCGACGAGGAGATCGAAGCCCTCGAGCTCTGGCAGCGTGCGCTCGCCGCCGCCGACTCTCGCCTCCGCTGCAGCCCGGACACGTCGATCGAGATCAAGAAGCTCGAAGCCATCGGCAAGCTCGCGGCCGGCGTCGCCCACGAGATCAGCACGCCGATCCAGTACGTCGCGGACAACGTCGCCTACGTGGCCCGTGCATTCGTGGCGATCCGTGAGGCCCTTCGGTCCGTGGAAGGATCACGCGGCGGAGGGGCCGAGCTCGACGCGTTTCTCGACGAAGTGCCCCGGGCGCTCAGCGAGTCCCTCGATGGGCTCGAACGCCTGGCGTCGATCAGCGCAGCGCTTCGTGACTTCTCGCATCCGAGCCGGGGCCTTCGCGAACCGTTCGATCTGAACCAGGGCCTGCTCGCGACGATCACCGTCGCCCGCAGTGAATGGCGTTACGTCGCCGATGTCGCCACCGAGCTCGATCCGACGCTCCCGCCCGTGGTGGGCATCCGCGACGAGCTGAGCCAGGCCTTCCTCAACCTGATCGTGAACGCGGCCCACGCCATCGGCGACGCCCAGGCTCGGGGCCGAACCGGCCGCGGCCTCATCACGGTCGCGAGCGGCCACACCAGCGACGAGGTGATGGTGCACATCACCGACACCGGCGACGGAATTCCCGACGAGATCCGTCACCGCATCTTCGAGCCCTTCTTCACGACCAAGCCGGTTGGTCGCGGCACCGGCCAGGGCCTGGCGCTCGTCCACGCCGTGGTCGTCGACCGGCATGGCGGCACGATCCAGGTCGCGTCTCGGCGCGAACACGGCACCACGTTCACGATCAAGCTCCCCCTGGGGAGCCCGAGGCCAACGCCGTGAAGGTCCTCCTCGTCGACGACGAGCCGCGCCTGGTGCACGCGCTCGATCGCGTGCTGCGCGTCGGCGGCGACAGCGGCTGGGTCGTCTCCACGGCGATGTCAGCGCGCGAGGCCCTGGCCAAGCTAGATCACGCCGCGGTCGATGTCGTCGTGTCCGACATGTCGATGCCGGAGATGGACGGGACGGCGCTCCTGTCCGAGATCCGGGTGCGATGGCCGGGGACGGTACGGGTCGTCCTCTCGGGACACAGCGATCCGGCGTCCGCGACCCGGGCCGCGTCGATCGCGCATCAGTTCTTCGAGAAGCCGGTGCGGGCCGCAGACCTGATCGCGGCCCTCCGCGAGATCGAGGCCTGTCTCCGGCCGAGCCCATCGGCGCCGCTGCGCGAGATCCTGGGCGCGATCGGACACCTGCCGGCGGCGCCGGCGGCCTTCGTCGAGCTCTCGGCGGCGATGGACGACCCTCGCGTTCGGGTCGACGATCTGATCGTGGTGGTGAAGCGCGACCCGGCGCTGGTCGCCAAGGTCCTGCAGCTGGCCAGCTCGACGTTCTTCACGCGCGGCCTACCCGCCCGCGATCTGCGCACCGCGATCGGACGGTTGGGCGTCCGCCTCGTCGCCGCGCTCGCCCTCGCCGGCAGCGCCTTCAACGTCGATCGATCCTCGGGAGTGACCTTGGAGCAGCTCACGACCCATGCGGTCGAGGCGGCGACGGCCGCCCATGGCGTCGCCGCCCCGCGCTACGCCGAGGACGCCTTCGTGGCCGCGTTGCTCGCCGACATCGGGCTCAGCGCGCTCGCATGCTGGATGCCGTCACGGGTACGCGACGCGCGGACACACGCGGCGCGCAACCACGTCGCGTTCCACCAGGCCGAGGAGGCGCTGTATGGGTCGACGCACGCCGAGCTGGGCGCCTACTTGCTCGGGTTGTGGCGCCTGCCCCCGCCCGTCGTCGAGGCGGTCGCGCTCCACCACGCCGCCGATCGCTCGACGCTCTGCGACCTGCCGATCGCCCTCGCGGTGTACGACGCGCACGCCAAACCCGGCCCCGTCGACTAGCGCCGTCAGCACCGCCGACAGACCGCCGCGCTCGGATCGGGAACACCAGCGGTCACGGTAGCTTCCCTCTGGCGCGCCGGTTGCAGACCGAAAGGGACGTGAGTGAACATCCCCTCGATCCACAGGAGCTCGAGGCGATCCAGGCGGCGATCCGGCAAGGGGCCTCGGCCACGCCATCGGTCCCGCAGCATGAACCCCAGCCCCTGCCGCTGATCGCTGCTGATCGCGAAGCTCAGGCCGCGCGCCCCCGTCTGGCCGAACTGGCCCAGCGCTGGGCGCGGCGCCTCGCCCGTTCCCTCCGGACCTTCGTCGGCGACGTGACGGTCGACGCGATGGGGGCCGAGGTGATCGACGCCGGGTCCCTCCCCGACGAGCTCCGCCCCATGTGGGTCGCGCTGATCGCGCCACCTGGGCGAGGGATGCTCGCGGTCGCCTTCGGCGGTGACCTGATCGAGGCGGCGGCCGCCAAGCGCTGCGGTGCCCCGGCGATCAAGGCGGCCGGTCGAGATCCATCGCCGCTGGCGCTCCGGCTGTTCGCCCCCGCCGGCGAGGCCGCGACGGCCGCCCTCGAGCAGACCTGGGCCGAGATCGAACGGATCCGGATCGAGCGCCCCGTCGCGAGTCCCGACGCCGTCGCCTCCGCGATCGGCGGCGAGACCGTCATCGCCGCGACCCTCGCGGTCTCGGGCGCGACCACCGGTCGCGTCCGCTTGCTGGGACGCCCAAACGTCATCATGCCGCCGGCCGAACGCCACCCGACGGTGCCCGCCGACGCCGCCACCATCGCCGCCGCCCTGGGCGCCGTCCCGATCGAGGTTCGCGTCGAGCTCGCCACGATCGCCATCAAGATGTCCGAGCTCGGCACCCTCGGGCCAGGTTCGCAGATCGCGCTGCCGGTGTTCCTCGACGACCCCATGCCGATCTACTGCGGCGACGTGCTCAAGGCCTGGGGTCGGCCCGTCGTCACGCGCGGCGTGATCGCCGTCGAGATCGCCGCCGTCGTCACCCCCGGAAGGGACCACCGATGAACGAACCCGACGTCAAGCGCCTCGAGACCCTGCTCCACGACGTTCCCCTCGAGCTCACGGTCGAGCTGGGAAGGATCCGACTGAGCCTGGCCGAGCTGGCCGGCCGGCTCGGCCCCGGCTCGATCATCACCCTCGACAAGCTGACCGGCGCGCCGCTCGACGTACGCATCAACTCCCGACTGGTGGCGCGCGCCGAGGCGGTCGCGGTCGGGGATCGCTGCGCCATCCGCATCCTCGAGATCGTCGAGAAGGAGTAGCCGTCATGCGTGCTTTGCCTGCGATCATCATCCTCTGCCTCTGCGCGACCCCGGCGTTCGCCGGCCCCGACAACGCCGAGCGCTTCCAGATCATCGAAGGCGCCGAGCAGGTCGAGGTCGTCGCGCGGGGGGCGACCGCCGCCGCCGGAGCACGCATCGGGGTCGTACGCGAGCGGCTCGAGATCCCGCTCGTCGGCTCGGTCCGCAGCGCGCGGCGCTCGAGCGACGACACCACGGTGCGCCGGGTGGAGATCCGTGGCGACGCGCCTCGTGTGCTCAGCATCAAGCTCCGCGCCGACCGCGACCGCATGGCGGGGATCGCCGAGCGCGTCCGCTTCGTGCAGATCGGCGATGCGTTGCACGTGACCATCCCGCGCGCGGTCGTGGTGGCGCCGCCCCCCGGCGCCGACACGTTCACCGAAGGCATCGTCGACGAGAAGATCGAGCTGGAGCCGCCTGCGGCAGCAAACGCGACCGGCTCGCCCTCACCGGCACCGCTGGCGACCCGGACGACCCCGACGACGACGACCCCGACCACGACGGCCCCGACCCCGACGGCCGCGACGACGACGACCCCGATGGAAGCCGCCTCGATGCCTGGTCAAGGCCGCACCGCCGCAGCCGCCCCGACCGACTCGAGCCCGTCGATCGGCGTCGCCGGCGGCGCCGGCCCGGTGTCGACGCGGTGGTGGATGGTGGTCGGCGGCATCGCCTTGATCGGCGGCGGCGTCTTCGCGGCCGTCCGCCGCCGGCGCCGCGTCGACGACCCCGTCGACCAGCTCGAGGTCATCGCCTCGCGCTCGCTGGGCGGCAAGGCGAGAGTGGTCTGGCTTGGCGCCGGCGACCGCGAGATCGTGATCGCGATCTCGCCCCAGCAGATCCGGCCGCTCGGTCAATGGCGCCGCGGCGCTCGAGGTGTCGAGCGCGACTTCGGCCGGGTCCTCGACGGCGTCGGCGCGGCCGATGCCGGTCCCGCGCCGAGCCGAGATGCCCCCGGACCACGACGACTCGCCCGCGCCAGCGCCAGCGCCAGCCCGGCGGTCTCGGGCCTGATCCGCCTTCGCGAGCGGACCCCACCCGTGAACGAAGACGTCGCCACCGGCGACGAGGACGCCGACGCCGAGTGGGCCAAGGACCTGCTCGCCGCGACCGGCGGACGCCGGTGATGAGACACGCCGCACCGTTCATGACGGCCGCGGCGATCCTGCTCGCGGCCTCCGCGGCCTTCGCCGATCCCGCGACCACGGTCCCGGCGCCCGCGGGATCCGCGGGCGGGCCAGGCAGCGCGCTCACCATGATCGGCGTCTTGACGCTGGCCACGCTGATCCCGGCCGCGGTCCTGGCGTGCACCTGTTTCGTGCGCTTCGTGGTCGTGCTCGGCTTCGTGCGCACCGGCCTGTCGACCCCGGCAGCTCCACCCAACCAGGTGCTCGTCGGCCTGGCGTTGTTCATGACCGTGTTCGTGTCGGCGCCCGTCGCCACGGAGATGTACGAGCGCGCGGGCCGTCCGTATCTCGACGGTGAGATGGACGAGAAGGCGGCGTTCGACGCCGCCGCACCTCCACTGCGGCGGTTTCTCCTCGAACGGACGCGCCAGGAGGACCTCGCGCTCTTCTACGAGGTCTCCGCCGAACCTCGGCCGGCGACGGCCGACGACGTGCCGCTGCGCATCGCGATCCCGGCCTTCGTCGTCTCCGAGCTGCGCACGGCGTTCGAGATCGGCCTGGCCGTGCTCCTGCCGTTCCTCGTGATCGACCTCGCGATCGCCTCGATCCTGACGGCGCTCGGCATGGTGATGGTGCCGCCGCAGGTGGTCGCGTTGCCGGTCAAGCTGCTCGTCTTCCTCGCCATCGACGGATGGCGCTTGATCGTCGAGTCGCTGCTGCGCGGCGCGGTCTGACGCGCCAGCGCCGCCCGGCGTCAGCGCCGCCGACATCGACCGGGCGCCAGCGGCGGTTTTCCAGTGATCACCGTCGGATCGCGCTGGCTCGTCGGTTGCACCAAGGACGCATCGCATGCCCAGCACGACCGATCTGTGGCGGGAAGCGATGATCACCCTGGCGGCGGTGGCGGCACCGTTCCTGGTGACCGCGCTCGTGGTCGGTCTCGTGGTTGCGCTGGTGCAGACGGCGACGCAGCTGCAGGAGAGCGTGTTGTCGTTCGTGCCCAAGCTGGCCGCCGCGCTCCTGGTGATCGCGCTGGGTGGGAACTTCGTGGTCGACCGGCTCGCGCGCTTCACGAGCTACAGCTTCTCGCTTGCCGTGACGGCGCCGACCGACCACCGCGCACCGGGCAACGCCGCGCCATGATGATGGACATCGCCTCCGGACCGTTCGTGGCGGCCCTGGCCCGCGCCGGCGGCTTCGCGTTCACGGCGCCCCTGCTGGGCGAGCCCACCACGCCGCTGCGTGCCCGCTTGGTCTTCACGGTCGCCGTCGCATTCGCCGTCGGCGCCGCCGCTCCCGCCCACGAGCTCTCGAGCGTCATCGCCTTGGTCCCCCTCGAGCTGGCTGCCGGCGCCCTCGCAGGCATCACGGCTCGCCTCGTGCTCGACCGGGTCGCTGCCGGCGCCCAGCTCATCGGCTTGCACCTCGGACTCGGGTTCGCCGCCGACTACGACGTCCGCGCCGGCGAGTCGGCCTCGGCCGCGCGCCGGGTCCTGTCAGCGCTCGCGGGCCTGGCCTTCCTCGGCGCTGGCGGCCTCGAGGCGGGTGTGCGCTGCGTCGCCACGCCGCTGTCGGCGACCAGCGTCCACCACCTCAACGACGCGCTCGCCCTGGGAACGAGCGTGATGACACACGCCATCGCGTTCGCGGCGCCCGTGCTGATCGCCGCCACGATCATCAACGTCGGCCTGGCGGTCATCAACCGCGCCGCCCCGGCTCTCAACGTGTTCTCGGTCAGCCTGACGGTGGTCTTGCTCGGAGGTGGCCTGGTGCTCCTCGGGTCGGTGCCGGCGGTGGGCAGCTCGATCGACGGAACGGCACGCGCAGCGGTCGACTCCCTGGCCGGCTGGGGGACGCGATGAGCGACGCCTCCCGGAGCCACAAGCCCACGCCCAAGCGGGAGAAGGAGTTCCGGAGTCGGGGCGAGGTCGCGACGTCGCGTGATCTGACCTCCGCGGCCACCCTCGGCCTGGGCCTGATCGGCGCGGCGTTCGGCGCCATGACCACCTGGGGCGCGTTCTGCGTCATGACCCGGACCGCCGTCATGGGCGCCGGCCTCGGTGACATCGCGGCGGCCGCGCGCGACGGGTTCCTCGTCGCCGTCGCGCCCGTGCTGCTCGCGGCCCTGGTCGGATGCGTGCTGGCCGGTGGCCTTCAGCTGGGCTGGCCGCCGGCGCTCAAGAAGCCCTCCTTCGATCCGTCGCGCTGGCTGGCCCTGAGCGGCCTGACCGAGGTGTTGTCGCCCGCGGCGATGACCCGCCGCCTGCTGACCGCGATCGCCAAGGTCGTGGTCGTCGGCGCTGCGGTGGCGCTGGTGGTCCGAGCTCAGGTCCGTGAGGTGACCACGATCTCCGATCCGGGCTCGATCGCCTCGCGGCTCGCGGACGCCGTTCTCGGACTTGGCGCGATCGCCACGCTCGCGCTGTCGGCGCTCGCAGCGATCGACTTCGCGATGGCCCGCCGCCGCATCGGCGAGCGGATGAAGATGACTCCCGACGAGCTGCGCCGCGAGCACCGGGAACAGGAGGGAGATCCGCAGGCGAAGGGCCACCGCCGTCGCCGGATGCGCGAGCTGGCCCGCCGCCGCGTGATGTCCGAGACCCGCAAGGCCAACGTCGTGCTGGTCAACCCGACCCACTTCGCCGTGGCGCTCCGCTACGACGCCGACGCCGACGCGGCGCCACGTGTGGTCGCCAAGGGCAGCGATGAGGTGGCCGCGCGTATGCGCGAGGTGGCGCGAGGCGCCGGCGTCCCCGTGGTGAGCCGCCCGCCCCTCACCCGCGCCCTGCACAAGCTCGTGCCCGAGGGTAAGGAGATCCCGCCTCAGCTGTTCCACGCAGTCGCTGAGGTGCTCGCGTACGTGTACCGGATCCGGGCCGCCACCGGGAGGACCTCGTGACGCGGCTTGGCTCCATCGTCAAAGGCGACGCCGCGATGGCGGCCGTCTTCGTCGGCGTTCTCGGGATCACCGTGGCCCCGCTGCCACCGATGGTGTTCGATCTGCTGCTCGGCACCGCCTTGTGCCTGGCGGCGCTCACGTTCCTGGTCGCGTTCTACGTCGAGAAGCCCACCGAGTTCTCGGCGTTTCCGGCCCTCCTCCTGTTCGTGACCCTGTTCCGCCTGGCGCTCAACGTCGCCTCGACCCGACTCATCCTGACCCACGGCGGTCACGACGATGAGGCGGCCGGCGCGGTGATCGCGGCCTTCGGACGCTTCGCGATCGGCGGCGACTTCATCGTCGGCGCGATCATCTTCATGATCCTCGTGATCGTCAACTTCGTGGTCATCACCAAGGGCGCCGAGCGCATCTCGGAGGTCGCCGCCCGCTTCACCCTCGCCTCGCTGCCGGGCGAGCAGATGGCGGGCGGCGCCGCTC
>SXGT01473662.1_pt1 | contig 35230 bp, 30 predicted proteins | sample 3176221 | NCBI WGS metagenome assembly SXGT01 (sample SAMN11356862, study PRJNA531348) | freshwater metagenome | isolation source: freshwater sample F1-120 | place: China: Fuxian Lake, Yuxi | collected 2017-12-25 | reverse complement strand
GGGAGGCCATCGCCTGGCACCTCGCCGAGGAGCTCACACCTTCCCCCGAGAAGGCCAAGCGGGTCGAGTTCCACGAGATCACCAAGAACGGCGTCCAGAAGGGCGTGGACAACCCGCGCAAGCTGGACAAGGCGCTCTACGACGCCCAGCGGGCTCGCCGAGTCCTCGATCGCATCGTCGGCTACGACGTGTCGGCGCTCGTCTGGTCCAAGCTGGCCTTCGGCCTGAGCGCAGGGCGAGTCCAGAGCGTCGCGCTCCGCCTCATCGTCGATCGAGAGCGCGAGATCGAGGCCTTCAAGCCCGTCGAGTACTGGAACATCGGCGTGACGCTCGCCCAGAAGGTCAAGAAGCCCCAGAGCTTCTTCGCCAAGCTGGTGTCTCGAGGGGGCGAGCGCATCGAGGTGTCCGAGGGGGCCACCGCGGCGGTCATCAAGGCGGACCTCTCGAGCGCCAGCTACAAGGTCGCCAAGATCGTGACCTCGGAGCGCAAGCGCAAGGCGCCCGCCCCTTACTCGACCAGCAAGCTCCAGCAGGACGCGGTCAACCGCCTGGGCTTCGGCGCCAAGCGCACCATGCAGGTGGCGCAGGCCCTCTACGAGGGCATCGATCTCGGCAAGGACGGCGGTCCCGTCGGCCTGATCACGTACATGCGCACGGACTCCACGAGGGTGTCGCCCGAGGCCCAGCAGGCGGCGCGAGAGTACATCGCCACGCACTTTAGCAAGGCCCACGTGCCCGCTCAGCCCAACGTCTTCAAGTCCAAGAAGAACACCCAGGACGCCCACGAGGCCGTACGCCCCACCTCGCTCGATCACCCGCCCGACTCGGTGAAGAAGCACCTGAAGGACGAGCAGTTCAAGATCTACAAACTCATCTGGGAGCGCTTCATCGCCAGCCAGATGAAGGACGCGGTCTACGACCAGACCACGGTCGACATCGAGGCCCGTAGCCCCAAAGGTAGCTATGGCCTCCGCGTCAGCGGGCGGGTGCTCAAGTTCGGCGGCTGGCTGGACGTCTACGGGGCCTCGCCCCAGACCACCCAGGCCGGCGAGGAGGAGAACGACAAGGGCGAGAAGGCCCCCGAGGAGGGCGAGGCGTCCTTGCCCCCGCTGACCGAGGGCGAGGCGCTCGTCGTCCCGGCGCAGCTCAACGTGCCCCCCCAGTCCGGCGTGCTCGCGGAGCAGAAGTTCACCCAGCCGCCCCCCCGCTACAGCGAGGGCTCGCTGGTCCGGGAGCTCGAGGAGCGAGGGATAGGGCGCCCCAGCACCTACGCCGAGATCATCAGCAAGGTGCAGGCGCGCGACTACGTCGAGAAGCTGGACGCCCGCAGCTTCCGCCCCACGCCCCTCGGCAAATTCGTGGTGGACGGTCTCGTCCAGGCCAAGCTCGATTTCATGGACCCGGCCTTCACCTCGGGCATGGAGCAGGAGCTCGACGAGGTCGAGGCGGGGACGGTCAAGCGGACGACCCTGCTCTCCAGGTTCTACAAGCGCTTCCGCGAGCAGCTCGAGCTGGGCAAGAAGGGCAGCCGCTGGAACCCCGAGCCCGAGCCGACGGGCGAGATCTGCGTCGTGTGCGGCCCGGCGAGCGCCGAGCCCAAGCTGAAGCCCCTCGCCCCTGGCGAGATGATGAAGCGCTGGTCGAAGAACGGCTGGTTCCTCGGCTGCTCCAACTACCCCAAGTGCAAGACCACGCGCGATCTGGGGCCCGAGGGGAAGGGCTCGGCCCCCCTGCGGGAGACCGGGATCGCCTGCGACAAATGCGGCAAGCCCATGGTGATCCGGGGAGGCCGCTACGGCGAGTTCCTCTCGTGCACGGGGTACCCCGAGTGCAAGAACGCTCGCCCTGTCCCGCTGGGTGTCCTGTGCCCCAAGTGCGGAGGCGATCTCACCGAGGTGCGCTCCAAGAAGAAGGGCGGCAAGACCTTCTACGGGTGCAGCAACTACGCGAACGAGACGCTCAAGTGCGACTTCAAGCTATGGCAAAAGCCCATCGCGGAGCCCTGCCCCGTGTGCGCGGCGACCTTCCTGGTCCACGGCGGCACCAAGGCCAAGCCGATGGTCGTGTGCGCCAACAAGAAGTGCGGCTACAAGCGGGCGGCCCTCACGGATTCGGAGCCTGCCACCGAGCACGCCGAGAGCGCCTGACCCTACTTCTTGGGCTTGACCTCGACGATCTCGTCCTTGAGGGGCGCCATCAACGAGACCAGATCGCCCTGCTCCGCGTCGCCCACCTTTTTCTCGTCCATGGCCGCCTTGAGGTCCTCGAGCATGGCGTTCCACTGCTCCTCGGTGACCTTGAGGCCCTTGAACGCGTCCTTGAAGGGCTTGCCGGAGTACTTGCACTCGCCGCCTGATTTTTCGCAGAGGTACTCGGCGAGCATCTCCTTGAACGCGTCGAGCTTGAGGGTCTTCGAGAAGATCTTGCTGACCTTCTTGTCGCTCTGGACGTTCTTGGCGAAGGTGTCGAGGACCCCCTTGAGGGGATCCTTGCCGCCGACGCGCTCGAAGAGCGACTTGGGCTCCGGGGGGGCGGCCTCCGGGGGCTCGGGCGGCGAGGCGTCGGCGATGGCCTCGACGACCGGCGGCTCCTTCGGGCGGGGCTTTTCACCGCAAGCAGCGGCGGCCAGAGCTACACCGACGACCGAAGCGAGAACGACGTGGCGAATCTTCATTTAGGACACTCCGGGGCGCCAGCTTATGTCCCCCCCGACTTCGGCGGCAAGAGAGACCTTCCCGGGGAAGGGCGGAGAGCAAACCATGGCGCCTCGCGGATTTTCGACGAGCGCCGCCCGCCCGAGGTAACCTTTGTAAATCGTGACGATGTGCAACCTCAAGCTCGACAACCGAACGCTCGTCGCCGCCGAGGGCGGCCCTCCGAACATGGAGTACGCGTTGTTCGAGGCAGGCGAGATCCTGCTCGGGAAGAACAAGATCGGGCGAGTCCAGGAGCAGGGCTACGCGACCACGGTAGGCGAGGCGCGCGCACGCCTCGCGATCCTGGGCGCCACCTCGGAGCTCGCGACCTCCGCCGCGGACCTCATGCGCCCTACCCTGTGCGAGGCCTACGCCAGGGGCGCGTGGCTGCGCAAGGTGGCCGCCCAGCTCGACGCCGCGCAGCTCTTCGAGGCGGCGCGCTACGACGCGCGGCAGGGCCGCTACGAGGGGACCTTCCTCGATCTTGCCTCGCTCTCCAACGATCTGGGGAAGGCGAGCCTGGCGCTCGTGATGCAAGGGCTCTACCTCGCGGCGGCGCTGGCGAACGAGCCGGACGACGCGCCCCTGGAGCTCACCACGTTCGAGTTCACCCTGGGGCTGAAGCCGGGGGAGCGCACCCACCACCGCGTCGCGCTGGAGGGGATCGCGGATCTCCCCGCGCTGCTCGAGGACCTGGCCAACCGGGGCGGGGGGCGAGGAGCGCGCTGCGAGCCGCTCGCCCGCGCCACGCTCGACGAGCTGCTCGCCGAGCGGCTCCCCGCCGAGCGACTCACGATCCTCCAGCGAGCGCTCGACAAGCGTGAGATCCCCGCGAAGGGCCCGCTGTCCAAGCCCTCCATTTGGGAGATCGAGCTGCTCCTCGACACGGGCAGCTTCACCGCGGCCCTCGAGAAGCTGGAGCAGGAGGAGCGCAGCTCTGGCCGCACCCCCGCCACGACATACCTCCGGGGACGCCACGGGCTCCTCTCTCACTCGGAGACCGCCACGAGCATCGCGCCCCGGGTGTCGGCGCTCGCCCTGTCGATGAGCTCCTTCGTCGAGCTCGGCATCCTCGCGGGCGAGGCGTGGCTGGCCGCGGGCGACGCGAGGCGAGCGGCTCCCTACGCGAAGGACGCGCTCGAGGCCAGGGGCCTCGACGACCAGCTACGCGAGCGGGCCTCGCGCGTGCTCGCCGCGGCGGGCCCAGGCAGCGTCCCCAGGACCCTGGCCAGCGCTCCGGCCGTGGACGGCAAGAGCGCCGACAGGCCCCCCAGGCCCCTGGCCGCCCCCGCCTCCGTCCCTCCCCCGAGCGTGGCTCCCCGAGGGGATCGAGCCCAGAAGCTCTCTTCTGCGCCCCCCGCCTCGGCGCCTCCCCCGGCGCCGCTCGTCCCGACGCCTCTCGTCACGGCGCCCCTCCCCACGGTGCCTGTCCCCACGGTGCCTGTCCCCACGGTGCATGTCCCCACGACGCCCTTCCCCGCGGCGCTCGCTCACGAGGGCACCTCGTCCACGCCGCCCACGGATCTGCGCAGAGAGCCGATCGACTCCCAGCACTCGGCGTTCGAGCCGGACTCCTCAACGGTCTCCGGGGAGTTCATGCGCGGGGCGACGCGCCCGCTCAGCCTGGAGAGCGCGGCTCCGCCGAGCTTCGCCAAGGCTCCCCTGTTCCCTCGCTTCGCTCCCGAGACCTCGGAGGCGGCCGAGCACCTCTCTCTCCCCCAGGGCATCGTCGTACCCGAGAGCGCGCCTGAGAGCCTGCTCGAGGTGCTCCCTCGCTCGGTGCTGGAGGCGCGTATCCAGTTCACCCTGCTCTCCCGCGAGCTGGGGAGGATCTACCGCTCGACCCGGGGCGTCGAGCTTCGCGCCGATCTCTCGGGCATCGAGCATATGCAGGCCTATCTCTTCGAGCGCTTCCCCGAGCACCGGGTCGAGGGCCCCGACGGCGCGAGGGAGGTGCAGCTCCACGGCGCTTTCTTGAGCGAGATCCTCTCTCGCGCCCTCGACGGCGAGTGGGTCGACATAACGGCCGATCAGCTGGGTCACTGGGAGATGATGGTCTCGCCCTCGACCCGGGTGTGGCCTTTCGGGCGCGTCTCCAGACTCATCGTCAAGGGTCAAAGGGAGCGCGACCTCATCGCCTATTTCCTCCAGCTCCAGGGGAGGGCGAAGCTCGCCCGCTGACCACCTCGCCCTTCGTCACGCGGTTGCGTAGACTGGCATGGCGATGCCCCGAATCGAGATCGAGCAGGCCGAACGCGAGGATCTCCTCCTGGGGGAGAGCTCCACCGAGAGCTTCGATCGGATCGCCTTCGCGGCGCGCGCCCTGGAGCTCCTCGGGCCCCGTCGGACCACGATCGCGCTCTGCGCCGGCACCTCGAGGGTCCGCCTCGAGGCGGGGCGGGCGTGGGGCAAGGGCCCCGACGCGCGCTGGGCGATCCTGTTCGTCCCGCCGAGAGCGTCGCGCCGGGCGATCGCGATCGCGGTCGCCTCCCTGGGGGGCGCGCCGAGGACGCCCTACGCCTTCGACATCCTCCTTAACGCCGACCTCCTGTGATGGCGCCCAACTACATCACGGGCCAGGGAGCGCGCAGGCTCCAGGCCGAGATCGTCGATCTCCGCCAGAAGCAGCGCCCCAGGATCGTGAGCGAGGTGGCGGAGGCCGCGGCCCAGGGAGATCGCAGCGAGAACGCCGAGTATATCTACGGCAAGAAGAAGCTGCGCGAGATCGATCGCCGGCTCCACTACCTGATCAAGCGCCTGGACAGCGCGGTCATCGTCGAGCCTGCCCAGCGCCCCGGAGGCGAGCGGGGGCGGGTCTTCTTCGGCGCCACGGTCACCGTCTCCACCGTCGGGGGCTCCCCGGGATCCTCGGACGAGGAGGGCGCCCAGGCGACCTACCAGATCGTCGGCGAGGACGAGATCGATCTGCGCGCAGGGAGGATCAGTTACAGATCGCCCCTCGCCCTCGCCCTCATGAAGCGCTCGGTCGGCGATGTCGTCACCTTCCGGCGCCCTAGCGGCGAGGTGGAGCTCGAGATCGTGGCCATCGACTACCGCTGAGGGGGACGGGCTCTCACCTGGCGAGGATGGATCCGCTGGGGCCCTGGGGCTCCTGTCGTGCCTGTAGAAGTTGTAGCAAGGACGGATGATCCTGCGGAGAATCGAACCGCGGCTACTTGCGGAGGAAGATGTCGCTGTAGGTGGCGAAGATGAACAGCATGAAGAACATCACCAGGCCAAAGACGTGGACCTTGGCCTCGGTCTTGGCGTCCGCCTTGCGCCGGGAGATGCCCTCGAAGGCGAGGAAGATGATGCGGCCCCCGTCCAGCGCGGGGAAGGGCAGCAGGTTGAACGCCCCGATGTAGGCCGAGAGCGCGCCGAACTGGCGTAGCCCCTCGTCGATGTTCCTGCGGATGACGTCGCTCATGTCGTTGACGATGCCGACGGGGCCTCCTATCTGTGGCTTCTCCTTGCCCGTCAGCATCCGCATCATCCCGTGGGCAAAGCCGACGACCACCTTGGGCGGCCCCTTGACGCTGAGCACCAGGGCGTCCCCGACCCCGACCTTCACGATGGTCACCGGAGGGCCGACCATGATCTTGCCCTTGTTCTCGCCGTCGGCGCCGGGCGTGGGCTTGAAGTGCAGGCGCTCGCTCCCTCGCTCCACCTCGATGTCGATGGGCTCCCCCGCGTGGGAGCCGACCATGCGCTTGAGATCGTCCCAGTCCCGGATGGGCTCGGCGTTGATGCGGAGGATACGATCGCCGTCGACGATCCCGCTCTTGGCCGCGGGGCCGTCGGCGTGGACATTCACTCGCATGCTCGCCTCGTCGGCCACGGGCTGGCCTCCGATGAGGTAGCCGAAGAAGAGGAACACCGAGGCAAAGAGGTAGTTGGCGATGGATCCGGCGGAGATGGTCGCGAAGCGGGCGCGCAGCGTGGCGTTGGCGTAGCTGCCCCTGTCCTCGGGATCCGACTCCTCGTACGGGTTCATGCCCGCGATCTTCACGTAGGCGAGGAAGGGCACGATACCGACCTGGAACGTGGTGGGGCTGCCCTTGGGCTGGTACTTCCAGATCGTGGGGCCGAAGCCGATGGAGAACTTCTCGACGCGCATACCGAAGTAGCGCGCCACGAAGTAGTGCCCGGCCTCGTGGACGATCATGAGAATGGCGAGGCCGAGGATCGCGAGCAAGGAGTAGCCCATGGACCTGGAGTGTAGCCGCTCCGCCCCCTCCTTGCGAAACCCCGCCGCGATCCTGGTAAGAAGGGCGGGGTGAATCCCCCCTGCCTCCGCGAGAGAATCCGCCGGGGAAGGAAGGGGCTCGCCGCGCTCCTGGTGACACTGGGCCCGCTCGCCCCGACCAGGGCGCTGGCAGAGCCCGAGGAGGTGCAGATCCTGGGAAGGAGCCAGGGGGGCTTCTCGGCCAAGGCCAGGGAGGACGGCTCGGCCAGGGAGGTGACCGACGCGGCGAGCCTGGTGGCGCCGCTCCCCGGGGTCCACGTGAGGAGGCTGGGGGGCGACGACGCGTTCTCGAGCCTCTCGGTGAGGGGCACCGGCTCGTCGCAGGTGGCCGTCTTCCTGGCAGGCGTGCCGCTCACCGGGGGCGCGGATCCCACGGTCGATCTGGCCTCGCTCCCCCTCTGGCCGGGCGCCGAGGCCAGGGTCTACCGGAGCTTTGCCCCGGCCAGCCTGGGGCGGGGCTCGCTGGGAGGCACCCTGGTGCTCAGAGGGCCTCCGGTGACCGGGCCGGCCCGCACGGATCTGTGGGCCGCGGCGGGCTCCTTCGGGGCGCTCCGCCTGCGCGCGGGCGACCTCCGCCCCCTGGGGCAGGGCGAGCTCTCCCCCCGCCTGGCCACGGCCGTCTCGGCCAGCCGCTCGGACGGGGACTTCACCTACCTGGATCCCGGGGCGACCGAGAGGCGAGGAGAAGACACCTTCCGGACGAGGGAAAACGCCCGGGTCTCCGCGGCCAACGGGCTGATGTCGCTCGCCCTGCCCTTTGCCTTGCCCCGGGGACGCCACGGGGTGGTCACGCTGCTGGCCCTGGCCCAGGCCCGCCGCTCGGGCGTCCCTGGTACGATCACCAACCCCGCCCGCGTGGAGAGCCTCTCGACCTCGCGTCTGGTCTCTGCCGTCGAGCTGGCGCTCCCCCTGGGCGAGGCCTCGGTCTTCTCGCTCCGGAGCTACGGGCGAAGGGAGGGTCTGGCCCTCCGAAACAGCCGGGAAGAAGCCCAGCTCACCCTGGGCCCCACCGTCACGGACGACGCGATCGTCGCTGCAGGAGGCTCGGTCGGGCTCCTGGCTCGCCCTGCGAGGCCCCTCCGGGTCGAGGCCCGCCTCGACGGGAGCGTCGAGCGCTACTTGCCTGGCACCTGGGAGGGGAGCACCGCGCCTCCAGGGGCGAGCCGGAGCTCCCTCGGGCTCGCGGGAGACGCCGGGTGGCGCGTGCTCCCCGAGCTGTTCCTCTCGGCCAGCGCTCGCGCGGATCTCTGGCGAGACGACTCGGGCGTCGTCGGCAAGGACGAGGCAAGGGGGACCGGCCACCTGGGCGCCGAGCTGACCCTCGGCTCCCTCGTGCTCGCGGCTCACGCAGGGCCCCTCTCCAGGCCCCCAAGCTTCGTGGAGCGCTACGGCAACCGGGGCGCGTTCCTCGGCTCCCCGGGTCTCCGCCCCGAGGCCGCCACCACCGTGGACGCAGGAGCGCGAGCGTCGGCCAGGCAGGGGCGCCTGGGGGCCTCGGCGGAGCTCGTGGGCTTCTCGACCTGGGCCAAGGATCTCATCGTCTTCGTGCCCCAGGGCGCCCTGGGGCGTGCCCTGGCCACCAACGTGGGCCTGGCCAGGATCCTGGGCCTGGAGGCCGACCTGAGGGGCAAGATCGCCTTCGTCCCCCTGGAGGGGCTCCCCGGGGCCGTCGAGATACGTGCATCTTACACATTCCTGGCCACCACCAACGACGCCGAGTGCGACGCGCCGATCCTGACCTCCTCGGGGCGCTGCGACGCGCCTCCGCTCCCTGGCAGGCCTGCCCATGATCTGGTGGCGGATCTGGTGGGGGTCCTGGGTCCACTCCGGCTGAGGTACGGCCTGGACGCCACGGCGGGCCTCAGGATCGATCTCAGGGGCTCGGTTCCGGTTCCGGCGAGGGTGCTCCACGGGGTGGGGGCGCGGCTCTCGGTGCCCCGAGTGCCTGGCCTGACGGTGGCGCTCGACATCGCCAACCTGGGCGATCTCCGGGCGGCCTCGTACCAGGGAGCGTCCGGGCCGGTGCGTGTCCCCATCGGGGATCTCTACGAGTATCCCCTCCCCGGGAGGACCTTCCTGGCCAGCGCCCGCTTCTCGGTGGGAGGAGCGCCGTAAAGGCGCCGACCGAAATTTTGATGCGCCCGACCGGAGGGCATGTCCCAAGTTGGAGTCTTTCGAGAGAAACTATGCTAGGGGCCGAAAGGTCCGCGTGATTTCGCGTGACCCAGGGCCCATCCGCGGGCCTTGCGAACGCCCCCAGGTGTATCGATGCCCACGCTTCCTGAAGTGCTCACGGACGAGTCGAAGAAGAGCCAGGTGATCAAGGACTGCTGCGCGCTGATCGATGCGGAGGTCAAGGACAAGTCGGGGATCTCTGGCCTGGCCATCAAGGCCGGCTTCAGCGCCGTGAAGGGCATCAAACCGGGGTTCGTGGAGGGCGCGGTGGAGGACCTCCTCCCGGAGTTTGCCCGGGTGCTCGATCCGCTCTACCAGGAAGCCAAATCCCAGAACAAACCCATCGCCGACTTCTTCAGCGCCAACGCAAGCCGGGTCGCCTCGGCCCTCCTGCAGATCACGGACGCCAAGGCCCAGCGCGCCAAGAACTCCATCGCCAAGGGCGCTTACGAGAAGCTCCGGGGCTCGGCCAAGAAGAACGTCGAGGCCGCGGCCCCTCGCCTGGGCACCATGATCGAGAAGTACGGGGCCTGAGCCGCCCTCGCCCAGACGAGCGAGCCCTCCTTCGGGGGAGACTCACGCCCGCAGCCGTCGCTCTCGTCCTCGCGTCCTGCGGCGCGGGACCAGCGCCTCCTCCCCTCGTGGCGCCTTCCTCCGAGGTGGGGGCAGGGCGCTACTCGGTGAGCTATTCGCCGGGGGCGCAGGAGCTCTCGGTGAGTGCGGTCTTCCCTGCGGGTACGCCCTCGCTCTTCGCGGTCGAGCCGGGCTCTGGGGCCTGGCTGGCCGACGTGGAGGTCCGCACCCGGGATGCCTTCGCCAGGGCCAAGGTCCGGGACGACGGCGTGGAGGTCCCCTGCGCGAGGGGCTGCGAGCTCCGCTACCGGTACGCGCTGGGCGCGGCGGGGCGCGCTCGACTCGACATCGACACGGCCTCCACCCACGGCGATCTGGTCGTCGCTCCTCCCTCGACCTGGCTCCTGGCTCCGGTGGGAGGAGGCGACGGCGGTCGCCTGGCATTCTCGGTGAGCGCGCCCGAGCCCGCGCGCTTCGTCTCCGGCCTTCCCTCGCTCGGGGGGCTGCACACCGTGACCGTGGGCGCCCTGCGCCGCTCGCCCTACGCCCTCTTCGGCCCGAGCCAGCTGATCGACGTCGACGAGGGCGACGTCCACTTCTCGCTCGCGCTCCCCACCAGGCGAAGGCACCCCGCGCCGGAGCTCTTCGTGAGCTGGATCCGGGCGAGCGCCAGGGCTGTCCGAGGCGTGCTCGGCGCGTTTCCGGCGCGCCACGCCGCGCTCATCGTGCTGATCCAGCCCGGGAGCGACGTCGACTTCGGCGTCTCGCTGGCCGGCTCCTCCATCGTGCTCTACGTGGGCGCCGACACCCCTCGGGAGGCCTTCGCCGAGGACTGGGTCCTCACCCACGAGATGCTCCACTTCGCCTTCCCTGCCCAGCCGGACGCCCGCGACTGGTCCGAAGAGGGGCTCGCGACCTACGTGGAGCCCTTTGCCAGGGTGCGCGCCGGTCTGCTGCGCGAGGAGAGTGCGTGGGAGGGGCTGGTGCGCGGCTTCCGCTTCGGCCAGCCCCAGCCTGGTGACGAGGGACTGGATCGGACCCGCACCTGGGGGCGGGTCTACTGGGGCGGGACCCTCTTCTACTTCGAGGCCGACTGCCGGATCCGCGAGAGGACGGGGGACAAGAAGGGCCTCTCGGACGCTCTCTCGGCGATCGTCAGGGAGGGAGGGACCAACGGCGCCGACTGGAGCGTGGAGAAGGCCTTCGCGGTCGGGGATCGAGGGACGGGGATGCCTGTGCTGACGGAGCTCCTGGCCAGGCACGGGAGCCGCCCGGTCCCCTTCGACTACGAGGCCAGGCTCGAGGAGCTGGGCGTCAAGGTGGACGCCCAGGGCAAGGTGCGCCTGGACGAAGACGCCAGGCGGGCGGGCACGAGGCGGGCGATGGTGGGGCGAGGAAGAGAGTAGTCTCTCCTGCTCGTGAAGCGGCCCTCCCCCTCGCTCCTCGCATCGCTGGCGCTGCTCGCGCTCCTCGTCTCGCCTCGCGACTCGAGCGCTGCTCCCAGGCGCACGTCCTCGCTCGGCTGGCTGCGGATGCCAGGGGCGGAGTCCTGCGTGGCGACCCAGCCCCTGGCCCGGGCGGTCGAGGGCCGCCTTGGACGTAGCGTGTTCGTCTCGGCGGCGCAGGCGGACGTGTCGGTCGAGGGTCGCATCGAGAGGCGCGGAAAGGGCTTTCGAGCCACGCTGGTGCTCAGGGACGCCAGGGGCGAGGAGCTGGGCACCCGGGAGATTTCCAGGGACGATCCCTCCTGCGAGGCGCTGACCGAGCCCCTGGCCCTGGTCATCGCGGTCATGATCGATCCGGACGCCTCGCTGGGCCCTCCGCCCGCACCCGCGCCCACGCCTGCTCCCCCGGCCCCGCCTCCTGCGCCTCGGGTGATCGTCCAGACCCGTACCGAGCGGGTCTACGTGCCCGTGCCGGTCCCGGTCGAGAAGCCTAGCTGGCACTTGATCGCGGATATTGCTCTGTCGGGGCGCCTGGGCTTCGGGCTGGTGCCCGAGGTCGGGCCAGGCCTCTCGGCGAGCGGGCTGATCATCCCTCTCCGGTATCTGGGATTCGAGGGGCGGGCAGCGATCCTCTTGCCGGTATCCGCCGAGGTACAGGGGGGGGCACAGATCTCCTTTACCCACGGGGTGCTGGGCGGAGGCCTGTGCCCTTTCCCTGTGACCCTGGGGCGGGTCCTGCTCTCGGGCTGCGGCCTGAGCGATCTGGGGATCCTGATCGCTCGTCCCACGGGCCTGCCTCGCGCGGTCAACGAGACCCGCATCACCCTGGCAGGGGGCGTGGGCGCTCGCGCCTCGATCTTGCTCGCGGCTCCGCTCACTGTCCGACTGGGGGTCGACGCCATGGTGCCCCTGCTCAGGGAGTCATTCGTGATCACCGGTCCAGCAGGGGACGAGATCGAGGTCTTTCGCCAGAGCCCCATCACCGTGGCGGTCGACGTGGGCCTGGGAGTGAGCTTTCGCTGATCGCCAGACAGGCGAATCCAGACCTCGGTATAGTAGCCGATCCATGCGCTACCTGAACGAACGCGAGGTCGGCTTCGACCCCGAGCGCCTCGGCTTCCCCAGCATCAGCGGCTGCCTCGCGCTCGTCTACGTGACCGAGAACGGGCTCTTCGGGTTCCACAACGCGGGGGGCTCTGCCAACGATCAGTGGGCGCCGAGGTCCGTGTTCTTCGGCAACTTCGTCCGCAATCATTTCCTGGGCGGCCGCCCTGGCCGGCGCGTCTACGGCGCGACCTTCGCGCACCGGTACGGCCCTCCGTTCAGGGACAACTGGCGAGGCGAGCTCGCCGCCTACGGCGGCAGCGTGGGCTTCCACGGCGCCATCCGGGGCTACGATCTGTCGGCCGCCGGGCTGCCAGGCTCCGCCTACGTGGAGTTCCGCAAGGTCGGCCCCAAGTGCGAGATCTGGATCAAGCCGTGGAACGACCACGACCGGACCACCGGGCCGCTCGACGCGCGCATGCACCACAAGTGGATCAAGAGGGACGGTGGGGGCCACTACAGCCTCGAGGAGGTCGCCGCGCAGATCGTGACCAACGTGACCACCGCGGGGCTCCTGCGCGTCCACTCGACCCGGCTTCGCCACTGACCGAGGAGGCGCCCCTCGCTGGCCGGCAGGGTATCGCGGATCGCGCGGGGCTGCGCTACCGTTCCATCGGTGGTCATTCCCCTGCCCAGCGCCGCGTCGCGCGAGGAGTATCTCCGCATGGATCGGGCCTCCCCCGAGCGCCTCTTCCTCTGGGACGGCGAGATCTTCCAGGTGGAGTCCGCGAGCCTGGCGCACGAGCGCATCGTCTCCAACCTGGTGGGGTGGCTCCGCGCGGCGCTCGGGGCGGGGCCGTGCGAGGTCCTGCCGTCCAACCTCCGGGTGCGGGTGCCCGGCACCGACCGGTACGTCTACCCCGACGCCATCATCCTCTGCGGCGCGCCTGACCTCGAGGACGGCGAGGCGGACACGCTGCTGAACCCGACCGTCGTGCTGGAGGTGCTCTCCCGCGGCACGGAGGCCTTCGATCGCGGGGAGAAGGCCGCGGGCTACCGTAGGATCCCGCACCTCACCGCGTACGTCCTCGTCTCGCAGGCTTCGCTGCGCGTCGAGGTCTTCACGCGCGGCGAAGGCTCGTGGACGCTCCGCGAGTACGCGGGCGCGTCCGCCGCGGAGCTACCGCTCGGGCCAGGGTCGATCCGCGTGCCCCTCGAGGAGATCTACGCGCGCTCTGGCGTGACTGACCGCGGCGAGTGAGCGGCGCCCAAGGGGAGCCAATCCACGTGGCCCATCACAGTCGACCGCGGGGCGCTGAAGGCGCGTGTCGGACTGAAAGGGTGAAGATTTTACAGGGAGGAGAGAGGGGAGGAGAATAGGGAGGAGGTAGCATTCCTCTCTCCAGGCCCTTGGAGCCAACCACGTCTCGATCCCGCGCCATGGAGCTCCAAAAAGGTCCATCGAAGTCTCGATCCCGTGCCAAGGAGTTCCAGAGGAGCCGATCCACAGTTGGATCCCCTGCCAAAGAGCTCCAGAGGAGGCGATCCACAGATGGATCTCGTGCCAAGGAGCTAAAGAGCGCTCCATCCACAGGTGGATCTCGTGCCAAAGAGCTCCGGGGCGCTCCATCCACGGCCTTTCGCGCGGTTCCTGGCTTCGCGGAGCGCTCGGTGCCCGTCACCCGTCGTCCGGTGGGCCTCCGGAGCCCCCTGTAGAACCTCCGTTGTTCTTTCCGCGGCTCCTGGGGAAGAAGCGCTCGGCCTTGGCTTTGCCTATCTGGCCCACGATGGCGCCATAGGTCTTCTCGATATGCCTCTCCCAGGCCTCGGTGGCGGCCGAGAGGCGCGTCGACGCGAGGGATTCGGCGGTCCTCGCCGCGGTGAGCGCGTTCACCGCTTCGCTCCACGCGACGAGGCCCGCGTCGATGACGGCGACCGTCTTGGCGCGGAGCTTGTCGGCGGCGGGGAGGTGCTCTTCGAGGCGGCTCTTGAGCTCCCCATAGCGCTTGACCTCCTCGTCGAGGAGGGCCGCGGTGTAATAGCCGATGCCCTGGGTGAAGATCAGGGTGTAAGGAGCGGTGGTCGTTGCGTCGGTGCTCCTGGCCGAGAGCTTGAGGCGCGCGTTCTGTGCGGCCTCGTCGAGATCGTCGTCCGCCGCGTCGCGATTGGTGAGCGCGTCCTGGATGGGTTTGTCGGCGTCCTCGAGGGCGCGCCCGGTGGCCTGGATCTGGGTGGTCATCGACTCGAGGTCCGTGGCGAGGGTGCTCATCCGAGCCCGGCGGAGGCGGCGGGCGACGTAGCCACGAAGCCCACAGAATCAACCCATATTTACCCAAATGGTCGCAGCGCCACCGACGTCGAACCACTGCCATGCTTGCTGTCCATTCGTCCCGAGCATTACGACATCGGCGCCCTTAGGCGGCGGAACCGGGCACAGTTTCGAAAAATCGCCCAGGGCCAAGCACACCGTTCGTATTGCTTCGGGATCTTGCCTGGCGGAATCCTGGCGAATTGCATAGGGCCTGAACAGCACTCGCCCGGAAGTCGTCGCCGTCCACGAGCGCGCGACGATCGGCTTGGTTTTGAGGACGAGCGACACAGAAAACGTGGAAAATCGGTCTCCCTCCACGCGAATTCCAAAAACCTTCTCCGAAATATCTGCGAACTGTGCTCCGTGGGAGCCATATCTCACCGGCCGGACATTCTTGTTGTCCATGCCAAACTCCCATGTAACGGTCCCCGCTTGACGATCAAAAGCGATGCGAGTTCCACCATATACTGTCGACGTACGGCCATTACAACCACGCAGCGGCTCACCATCAACGACGACATTGGTCGGCACCTCTGTGACGCATTGGAGATGATCCAGGTCGATCGATGCGATCGCATCCGGATGAAGTTTCAGCTCAAAACGATCGATATAGTACTGATAAAAGTAGCCATCTCCGGTCGCTGCGTTTCGAAACGTGTATGTGTGAGTCATGTATGGAACAGACCCCGTCGACCATCCCGCGATTGGCTCAATCTTCTCGCCACCAGCGCCCATGCGGAGAGCTTCACGACAAACATCGGTTGGAAACGACCTGATCAGCCGGGTGCCCTCGTCGCCATGCAATTCTGGGGCCATCGCGTTAAATGGAACGGCTGCGAGAGAACACGCTGGGCCAACGGGTGAGGTGGGACTTTTCGGCGGCATGGCCGCAAGCCTGGCCGCCATTCGGGCCTCTGCATCCGCATCAATACTGAGGGGGCTCGCATCGACTCGGACGATCGCGCTGCAACCCCGCGGGGGACGGCTCTGCGGCTCGCCGGCCTCGCACAACGCAGGATTACCATCACTCCGAAGTCGTGTTTCCGAATCCGATGCGCGAACCGACACGACGCCGTTGCTGGCATTCGCTGTGCCTTCACCCGCCGCGGACAAAGAGAACGCGCCAACCGTCGCACCTGTTATAACATGAGTAGCACCAGCGCATAGGCCCTCCAAGTCCCCAGAACCAAGCCCACGCGGATTCCGAATAGTGTACTTTCCAGCGATGGCGGTCTGCAACCGAAACGTCGAGTGCGCGCCGAACCCAACTGATAGATTCAGGAACCCGGCCGGAAGCGCCCCATCGAGGCCAGCCTTTCGGTCGAGCGTACGCGAGTCGTTTTTGACTGAGAGTGGAAAGTAGGCAGGCACGAGATCCCGGATCCTGCAATCAGGCAGTGCAGCCATCTGACAGCCCTCCCATCGCACTACGGGCATCGCTCCGGACGCGAGGGTCGTCTCCAGATCCGAACGGGCAGAATCACTCCAATCGACAGCGTACAGAGTTTCTCGACGCCCCGAGTTGGCACTGCACACCTGGTGGTCTGTCGCTCCGCGAGGCACCGCCGAGGCTGCAGGCTGGAGGAGACCGCTTGGGGTCGCGCACGCTGCACCGATTACTGCTGCGACCAAGAGCACGAGAACGGTGCCAAGCGGGTAGACCATTCGACGATTCGGTCGCCGGAACATTGGCGGCGCCCAAGGTCGTTTTTCCGAATTCCTCATGGCCCCCAGCGAACCACGAAGGCGGCTAGCTCGACAAGCTCGATCCCAGCGCGCTTCGGGTAACGAAAGGTAGCGAAGGCCGAGTAGGGCGCGAACGGAACCAGGCGCACCCTCCACGGCTCCCAGCCCAACCGCCACGCCCACACTGGGTCGAGTTCGACCGCGCTCCTCACCAGCGGGAGGAGCGCATCGCCTCCCGGATCGCCTCCTTCGTCCGGCTGGACTCGTGGCGGGATTTCAGCGCACTCTCCAGGAAGGAACGCAGCTCGGGCTCGCGCCTGCACTCGAGCGTCTGGACGAGCGCGAAGGCCACCCCCGTCGCGAACCGCTCGCCCCACAGCGCGGCGTACACGTCGTCGTGCGCCGCGAACCTGGCCAGCACGAGGGGCACCACCTCCTGGTCGTACCCCCTCTCCCTGCGCTGGAAGATCTCGACCAACGATCGAGGGAGGGTCTCGTCGATCCTGGCGAGCGCGACGAGCGTATTTATCGGAATGTTCCTGGCGAAGGGGCTGCCCGTTTGCCAGCCCACGGGGTGGCGGACCAGCGAGAGCAGCGCGGGCACGGCCTCGCGAGTCGCGATCTTCTCCAGCACCGACTCGATCCGGTACGTGACCGAGAGATCGCGGTGGCGCAGCGCGAGCAGGACGGCCGGGAGGGGGGCGTGCTCGACAAGGTAGGCCTCGGCGACCGAGGCTCGAGGGTCGTCGAGATCCGTCGTCGTCCCACCCCCGGGCAGAGGGACGTGGACGTCCGCCAGCCCTTCGATAGCCTGTAGCACTTCGCGCGGCGAGGGGCAGGAGAGCGCGAGCGCCTGCCGCCGGATCGCCTCGACGTCGAAGCCAGGATCTTGGTGTCGCCAGATCGCCACCATGTGCTCGAGCCACTCCTCGTGAGGGGGCACCGGCTCGAACCCGTCCGCTCGTACCTCTTCGACAAGGCGCTCGGCTTCGAGGTGGGCGCGCTCCGGGTGCCCTGCGTCGCGGAACTCGCGCAGGCGCGAGATGGGCTCGGCCTCGGGATCGTCCACCGGCACGACGCGGATCGCGAGCGCCGTCACCCCGATCCCGGCGCGCACATGGACCGACCACCCCCGGCCGTCGCCCGGATGCCGGAGGCAGCGGAACAGGTACTCGTCAATCGAGCCCACGTATTCGAAGCGCTGTCGTCCCATTTCCGCCTCGCTGGAGGCATCGTGGTAGCGCCATGGAAATAGCCATGCAAGCCGTTGGTCTTGCGTCGTACTCTGTTCTCCCCCGCCGAGCCGAGATCTCCCTTGCGTTCGGCCCACGGTCATGAGCGATCTCACCCGGACGAGCTGCGAAGATCTGGCGGGCTGGCTGGCCGAGCGCCTGCCTCTCTTCGGCGGCTGCACCGAGCTCGCCATGGCTCTGGGCGAGGGCTTCGTGCGCGAGAACGCGGCGGGCGACCTCCGCGTGACCTTCCAGCTCTTCGTCTGGCAGGTCGACGAAAAAGGCGCCAAGGCCTCCATCATCGACATTCGAGAACAAGAGGTCTACGTGGTGCCGGCCCCCTGTCGCGACGAGCCGGCGCGCCTGCGCGCATTCCTCGACGCCTGGGCGGCCCTCATGCCCGAGGTGCTCGCGAGCCTCGACGCGTCCGCGAACCTCATGCCTCACGAGATCGTCCTCTTCAGCCCTTTGTTGCTGGTACGGGCCGAGACGGTCGACGACTTTCGCCGCGCCTTGCGGGTCAAGAGCCGCTACGGGCGCTTTCTGGGCGTCGGGCCCCGAAGGGCGCGGCGACCTTGCTAGGTTCTCGGCTCCGTGCCAAGAGGTGTCTCATGAAGATCAAGACCCGCGTCAAGGCTGGCAAGTGCTGGCTTACCTCGAATTCTTGACCCACGTCAGAAGCCGCAGGCGTTCGCCTCGATCCGGTAGGGCATGCTCTCGGGCAAACCCTGGATAATCTTGAGCGCCTGAGCGTCGGTGTTGTCCGGCGGGGTGTCGATCTTGGCGAAGGCCGCGTCGAGCGCCGGCCGGAGCGCGGGCTCGAGCTCGGCCCAGAACCCGTAGCCGCAGAGCGGAGCGCTGCTGGTCATCGCGTTGGGCGGGTAACCGAACGCCGAGCGCGACGAGTAGTTCACTCGGTACCAGCCGTTGGTGCCGTCGAAGAATGTTGTGAACTGGGGATTGACGAGATCGCCGTTCCAGACCCCGAACGCGACCTGCCTCGCGAACGCCAGCGCCTCCGTGTCGGTGAAGGTCACCGCCGGGACGAGCGACCGGTGGCGGCGAAACGAGTCGAACACCGAGACGAGACGGCGCGCGTGGCTGATATCCCAGGCCACCCCGGAGAGGGGCTGCGGCGGGAGCCGAGGGGCCGAGGGGGCCGGCGTGACCCACCCGGGGAACTCCGGGCATGTGCACTGCCCGACCGCCGTGCACGTGCGGCAGGCAGGGCTCGTGTCCGTGTATCCGGTGTAGGCCATGTCCGGGTGCCCGTCGAAGCCGCCAGGATCGAAGACCATGCCCTGGACAGGCCCGGCGGGGGAGCTCACGGTCGTCGCGCCGAAGCGGCCCTTCACCACGGCAAGGCCCAGCGCTACGTAGCTCTCGAAGGCCGTTCTCGTGGCCGCATCCAGGGGAACGCGCGTCGGGGAGCGGCGGTTCGCGGCGAGGATCTCCATCGTCCCGGCGACGATCCAGAGATCCGTGTCGGTCATCGCGTTGCAGTACCCGGCGGGCGTCGCCGGAGGGCCGGGCAGGGCCGCGGTGCCGTAGCGGCGCGCCTGGAGGTTCTGGAGGTGCTCCCGGTGACTGAACGTGCCGGTGTTGCAGCCCCAGCCGCGAACCTGGAACGAGCCGGGGAGACCAGGGATCCCGTCGATCCAGCGCCGGTAGTGATCGTCGACGATCGCGGCGACCGCCTTGTCGACGAACCGCGACAGCGAGGGCGTCGGGATCGGCATCTCGGCCGTCACCCGCACGAGGCGGGACGACGCGTACAGGAACTGCGAGCTCACGAGCACCGACTCGGGCCCCACGGCGAGCCCCGCCAAGGGGGCGTCGGTCCACATGCGCGTGGGGGCCGGGAGCGTCCAGACGCTCTCGCGCACGGGCGCTCCTCCTCCCGCAGGCACGGCGTAGTAGTAGAACGCCTCGGTGCGCGGCACGAGCGCGTCGAAGGCCGGCTCGTACACGCGCGCGAGCCCCTCGAGCTGCGCCACGTCGCGCGCATACTCCGCGTGGAGCAGGAGGTTCGCCGTCTGGAGCTGCGTGTCGTAGAGGACGTACGACGACGCCCCCACGCCGAGCTGGGTGATCACCTTGCTCGTCAGCGTGGGCTCGAGGCGCTGCCACGCGAGGGCGAGCCGGAGGGCGTCCGCGGCCGGCGGGAGCTGGGCCGGCACGCAGGGCGTCGCCGCGTCGGCGGTGTCGGGCGCCGCCGACACGTCGGCGCTCCCATCCGGGGTGCCTGGCCGCGCGGAGTCGACCGCTCCTGCCTCGGCCAGGGTCACCAGGGGAGGCGACGTGGCCGCGTCCGATGCCGCGGGTGGAGGTGCATCGTCCAGCGGGGATTCCCCGCACGCCAGGAGCGCGATACCCGCGCCGACAGCTCCGCGCAAGAGCGCGCTCGTATGCTTTCGAGGCATCCACCGAGGCTACACGTCCCTCGCGCTCCGGCAAGGTCGCGAGCCCAAAGCTCCGCGTCGCGCCGCGACTCCCTCGGAAGAGCCCTGATCGTCGCCTTGAGCGGCGGAGCACACCACGGCACGCTCACCCTCGAACGCCGGTAAGCTCCAGCGTCATGCCAACCCCCATCCGCAGGCCCCCCACCGGACGAACCCAGGCAGCCAGGGGGCGCCCTCAGACCTTGCACGTGCCTCGCGATCGAGAGGGCCGCTTCGTCAACTGGGCGGGGACGGTGATCGGCACTCCCTCTTCGTGGCGCGAGCCGCGCACCGACGAGGAGGTGGAGGAGCTGGTCCGGTCGGCGGCGCGATCGGGGAGGAGGGTCCGCGTTGTGGGGGCGGGCCACTCCTGGTCGTCCATCGCGGCGCCCGAGGACATCGCGGTGTTGCTCGACGGCCTCTCGGGCATCGTCTCGCTGGACCGAGATCGCGAGCTCGTGACCGTGCGAGGGGGCACGAGGCTACAGCACCTCAACGACGAGCTGGACGGGCTGGGGCTGGCGCTGCCCATCGTGGGATCCATCGCCCACCAGTCGATCGCCGGCGCCACGGCCACGGGCACCCACGGCTCCAGCCTGACTCACGGCAACCTGGCGAGCCTGGTCTCGGGGATGAGGCTCGTCGACGGGCGAGGCGAGACGCACGACCTCGCCGAGGGCGACCCCAGACTGGACGGGGCCAGGGTCCACCTGGGCGCGCTGGGCGTGGTGACCAGGCTCGCCCTCCGCGTGGAGCGTTCGTTCCGCGTGGCGGAGACGATCGAGAGCGTGCCGCTGGGCGCCGCCGTCGCCGCCCTGGAGGACATCGCCAGGAGCGCCGAGTACGTGAAGGTCTGGTGGATGCCTCACACCCCCACGGCGCAGATCTATCGCTGCACGCGCACCCGGGAGCCCATGAGCACCCGCCCGAGCCCGGCCACCCAGCGCTGGATCGACGACATGATCCTCCAGCGGCGCGTGTTCCCGTGGGTGGCCATGATCCAGCGAATACGCCCTCGCTGGATCCCGCGGATCAACCAGCTTGTCTCGCGCACCTTCGTGAAGCCCCGGCGTATCGGTCAGAGCAGCCTCATGCTGAGCACGCCCTACCCGCTGATCCATCGAGAGACCGAGGCCGCGATGCCGCTCGAGCGCGGGGGCGAGGCGTTCGAGCGCGTGGTCAGGCTGGTCGAGCGCGAGGGGCTACGCCTCAACTTCCCTGTCGAGGTGCGCTTCGTGCGAGAGGACGCTGGCTGGATGAGCCCGGCGCATGGCCAGGACACCTGCCAGCTGGGCGCCTACGCGACCCGCTTGCCCGACACCGAGCGCTTCTTCTCGGGCTTCTGGAGGGAGATGCGAGCCCTCGGCGCCAGGCCTCACTGGGGCAAGGAGCACGACCACGCCCGAGGCGAGCTCCGCCTCCTGTACCCGCTCTTCGACCGCTTCGTCGCCCTCCGCGACCAGCTCGATCCCGGGCGAACCTTCGCCAGCGCATTCCATGCGCGCGCCCTCGGACCGTAGGGCCCTTCGTTCCGCTTGCGTGGAGGCGTGGGCTGAGCGAAAGGCTCTTCATGAGAACGCTCCTCCTTGCCTCATGCCTCCTGATCGCCGTGGCTGCCTGCGGCGAGCCCATGCCCTCTCCCTCCGCGCCTACGAGCACATTGGCGACCAGGGAACCTTCGAAGCCTGCGGCTCCCGCTGCGGACGGGGCAGCCGTGAAGGCCGCCGCGCTCGAGGCCCTGACCGCATCGGAGGCCAGCAAAGGCGCCTGCGACGCCGAGCACCAGACGGCCCTCGAGAAGCTGAAAGGGGAGCTCGAAGCCGCGATGAAGACCAGGGCCGGGGACGACGGCAAGCCCCTGGGCATGCAGCCGGTGTTCAGCCGGATCGTCGCCCTGGGGCAGAGCTCACGGGCCATCGAGGTCTCGCTCTCGGGCCGAAGCACCACCGAGGCCCACGTTCTCGCCTACGCCGCCAAGGACATCTCGATCGACGTGCTGGTCGGCTCGGCCGCGGCGACCACCATGCGTTCCCCCTTCCAGCGCTCGGCAACACCCCAGCCGCCGGCGATCGAGCTCACCAAGACGGGCAAGGTGGAGCTCCAGTCGGATAGCCGACAGATCGAGCTCAGCCCAGGCCAGCCCCTCAAGGTGAAGATGAGCGGCCAGGGCTGCGCGCTCGTCATCGGCTTCATGAAGCCCTGACCGGCCCCGCAGGCTGTGCTCATGGCCCCGAGCTCGAAAAGAAGGACCGGGTTGATAATCCGGTCCTCCTCCCTCCACCCACAGTCCAGCGCGTGGTCGATCGCGCTCTTCCCGCCGCCGGAGCACCTTGCAGGTCGCCCTTAGAGAACCCGAGCCGCGCGCCCCGTCCCTGGACGTCGGCGCGGTCTTTCGTGAAAACCTGCCCTTCGTCTTCCGAGCGCTCCGCCGGCTGGGCGTGGCCGAAGGGGACGTGGACGACGTCTGTCAGGAGGTGTTCGTGGTGGTGATGCGGAAACTTGGAGAGTTCGAGGGGCGGTCCCAGCTCCGCACCTGGATCTACGGCATCTGCGTGAGGACCGCGTCCGACTACCGCAAGCGGGCGCCTCGTCGCCGCGAGGTGGTGACCGAGTCCCCGCCCGAGCTGGCGTCGGTCGACAGCCCCTTCGATCGAGCCGCCGAGCGCCAGGCCCGCGATCTGCTCGATCGTCTGCTGGGAGAGCTCGACGATGACAAGCGCGCGGTCTTCGTCCTCTACGAGATCGAGGAGCTACCCATGACCGAGGTGGCGCAGGCCGTGGGCTGTCCCTTGCAAACGGCCTACTCCCGCCTCCACGCGGCGAGGAAGCGAGTGACCGAGCTGGCCGAGGCGCTCCAGGAAGGAAACCGCCCATGAGCTCCGATCCCACGCGTCTCAGGGACTCCGGGGCCTCCTCGCTGCTGAAGAGCGCTCTCGAGGCCGGGCGTCGAGAGCTGCCCGACACCGAGCGCGGAGCGCAGCTCGAGGCTCGTATCCTTCCCTTTCTCTTGCCTCCTCCCCCTGCTCCTCCTGCCCCTCCTGCGGCCCCTCCTGCGGCCCCGGCGGCCGGAGGGGCAGGAGGGGCGGCGGGGGCAGCGGCCTCCGGGGGCGCGGGCAAGGCCGTCGCCCTGGGCCTCTCTCTCGGCAAGATCACGGCGATCGGCGCCGCTGTGCTGTCCCTCGCTGCGGGCTCCGCGCTGGTCGCCTCCAGCCGCTCGGCGGAGGAGCCGAGAGGGGCAGGCCTGGTCGCGGCTCCCAGCGCCTCGCTCGTCGTGGCTCCCTCGCCCTCCGAGCAGCTCGCGCCGCTCTCCCCGCCCTCCGAGCAGTCCGCGCCGCTCTCCCCGCCCTCGCCCTCGACGGGCGCCTCCTCCAAGCCCACCCTCGGACCGGGCCCGTCCTCCGCCCCCCCCTCCGACTTCGCCGCCGAGTTCACCCTGCTACGCTCGGCGCAGGACGCCCTGAGGAGCAACCCTTCGGAGGCCCTCCACCTCGCCAGCGAGCACACGCGTCGCTTCCCCAGAGGCACCTTCGCCCAGGAGCGCGAGATCATCGCCGTCGAGGCGCTCGTCAAGCTGGATCGCAGGAGCGAGGCCGAGGCCCGCGCCGAGCGCTTCCACAAGGCCTACCCTGGCTCCACCCACCGGGCGCGCCTCGCCAGCCTCCTCGGGAAATAAGGGGTCGCTCCCCGACGCCGAAGAAATCTTCGGTCCGGGTCATAATGGATGGCTCGGCGGGCCACACACCCTCCGAACGCGGCGGGTGCCGCGCCCTGGAGGCTCCATGATGCGTCGTCTCTTCGCTCTCTCGCTCCTCGCTCTCACGGCCTGCGGCAGCAGCATCGCCCCGATCGATTCTCCCCAGAGCGATGCCTCGCCCTCCCCTTCGCCTACCTCGCCCGGGGACTCTGGCTCTCCTCCGGCCTCCGACGCCGGCCCGCCCCCCGACGCCCAGGGCGGCCCCACGGTGACCATCCATGTCCGCGCCACCCAGGCCCCGGTGTCCCAGGTCCCGGGGACCTCGGGCCAGACCCCGGTCACCCAGCGTATGGCCTTCAAGAGCCTCACGCTCTACACGAGCGAGGCTGATCCCACGGGCTACCAGGTCTTCGATCTGGGCGCCGCCGGGGTCGAAGTGGGCCTGGACGACAAGAACGACACCGTGCTCACCAGGCTCCCGGTCCGCTCCCTGAAGGCTGGAAAGTACACCTTTGCCAGGGCGGGCGTCACGTCCGTCAAGTTCAAGGTCAAGGCGACCATGCACAACCTTGGCTTCATCTTGCCGGGGGAGTTCGACAACATGCAGGCCCTCTCGGACGGCGCGGTCCTGGGCGGGCAGGCGAGGAAGAAGGGCTGGTACCGCTACACCTTCTCGGCGACCGGCATCCCTCCCCAGAGCGTCGAGGGAGACAACGCCCCTCTGCCCCAGAGCTCGGGCCGAGGGGGGATCCGCCTCGAGGACGGGCCCGGCGGCATGGTCTACGCCTTCCCGATCGATCTGGTGATCGATCCCGGGGTGACCGTGGATCTCAAGGCCATATGGGAGGTCAATACCCACGAGAACTTCCGCTGGACCGATCTACGCGTCGTCAACTACGCGGCCGGGGTGTTCGATTCGACCCCGACGGTGTCCGAGCCGGTCGTGAGCTTCGGCGCCAACAGCGGGCGCCTCTTCTGGGAGCAATGAGGATATCCTCGGGGAGGGTGTTCTTCGAGGCCGAGTGAGGAGCCTCAGGGAGGGCAGACGAAGGTGACCGTGGACAGGCCGCCCGCGTAGACCTTGGTCCTTATCGAGGTCTCGCTCGGGGTGGGCCAGCCAAAGCCACGGACGCAGCGCCGGCTCGGGTGGGCTATCTTGACGGTGCGGTTGCCCGGGGAGAGGTTGAAGAACATGCCAGGCCCTCCAGTCGTGGAGCCGGTGAGGCCCGGGACCGGCACCCCTATCGCGCCCCCGTACACCGGCCCCGTCCCCTCCGCCGGGTCCAGGGTGAAGGTGGCGTCCGCCACCCGCTGCTCGCGCCTCTCGAGCTCGTCGTAGACATTGGCCAGGACGATCCCCCGGGCCGGATCCTCGGGCGCTCCGGCGGCCACGACGAAGGCCGCGGCGGTCTTCTTGTCGATCAGCCTGAATATCCCGACATCGAAGTTCGCCGCCGGCGTCTTCAAGGTCATGTACATGGGCGCGTGGGTCTCGATCGTGCATGCGAGCATCAGCTCGGAGTCGGCCGGGAGGGCGATGGTCACGCCGCCGTCGGCCCGGGTGGTGCTGCACGGGACCTCGTCGCGCTCGGCCGCGCAGACGCGGACGCCGACCAGAGGATCCCTGGTCGCGGCATCGATGAACCTTACGCTCAAGGTCACGGCGCTCGGCTTGAAGGGAGCGTCCGATGAAGCGTCGAGGGGTGTGGCTGCATCGCCCTGAGCCACGCCTCCGTCCGCCGGCTGGGATGTGGACTCGCAACCTGCCACCGCCAGCGCGGCGAGCAGGGACCATCGCACGGAGAGAGGAACTCGTTTCATGGGTGGCCTCGGACCGCGGGGCAGCGTGGGTTGAAGGGAGGTCTCGTCTCATGCTAGAACAGGCGCAGGTTTCTGCTTGCAGTTCTTTGGCCTTTGGCGAAACCTCGGGGAGCGCTACGCCGGATGGCCAGGCTGGGGTGGCGGGGTAGACAGGTCCACCGAACTCGGCGGGGAGGCGAGTTCGGCAGGTCGGCCGAGCATGGCGGAGGCGAGCTGAACAGATAGGCCGAATAGGAGTTAGGCAGCTAGTAATGGATCCCTTGTTGGCAGGTTGGCTTACGGAACTCCGGGGCTCGGCAATTTCGCTGGATGCGGAGCTCGGCTCAGGTGCACTAGAAAATCTCTGGACAATTGCAATTCCGAAGGACCATGCGACCATCGGTGAAGACGAATTGATGGAGTTCCTTCGCGAAGCGCAGCGAGTGCGCCTATCGCAGGCCACCAAGCTACGACTTGACCCGGTGGTCTTCTACGTCTGGCACGATGAGATGGCCGGCCAGCTTCGCTTCAGCGTTGCACGGGGTACTGCTGAGGAACTGCCCTTCGGTGCCCGTGTGGAGCGTGTCGCCGATCTCAGGCAGATCGTGCGTTCGTATCTGCACTCGGAGTTCAGGCACGGGATTCCGTGGGACCAGCTGGCCGAAGCCGAGCTCGACGAGAGCGAAGGAGGGCTTGAGGAGCATGTTGTTCGTGTGTGGGCAGTGGCGATCACCTGAACGCTACCTAACCCGCCGTTGCAGCGGACGTGGTTCCTCGCTTGCGCTCGGAGGCCACGCCGCTGAACACCAAGGTCGTTGGGCGGGTGGAGCTCCTGGCGGGACGCGGCTGACCCGCAGCGCGGACGGAGGTCCTTGGCCTGCACGCGGGAAGCCCTGCACACCGTACCCGCTCGTCACGCAGCGGTCGCGGGGGTAGCATCCGCCCATGCGACGCACGCCCGTCTTCGGCGACCCCAAGACCGACTTCGTCTTCCAGCGCGTCTTCGGCAGCGAGGACCACAAGACGGCTCTGCTCGGCTTCCTGAACGACATCCTCCAGCTCGATGAGGTCCACCGCATCACCTCGGTCATGCTGTTGCCTCCCGAGCAGCGCCCCAAGGTCAGCGAGCTCAAGTACTCCATCGTGGACGTCAAGTGCGTCGACGCCAAGGGCATCACCTACGTCGTTGAAATGTACCCCGTCGGGTATCGCGAAGCGCGTCAGGTCTTCAACGTCGAGGCGTTCGAGAAGCGGGTCGTATACAATGTCGCCAAGGCCTACACCAGCCAGCTCGGCGTCGGCTTTGCCTACCCCGAACTCGACGACGTGATCGGCATCAGCATCTGCGACTTCGAGCTGTGGCCTCGCAAGGAGCCCCCACGTGCCCATGCTCAGCCGATGGCGCATGCAGGAGCAGCAGAGCGGCGTCGTGGGGCTGCCCCAGCTCCAGCTGGTGTTTTTGGAGCTGCCCAAGTACCAGGGCGGCGATGACCCGCAGAGCTTCGTGGACAAGTGGGCCTACTTCTTCAGGGAGGCCGGCAACCTGCTGGCCATCCCCGAGGCCCTGCGGCATCCGCAGCTCCTGGACGCGCTCGAGGGCGCGCGGACGGCGCGCTTCAATCGGCAAGAGTGGGACGCCTACATCGCCGCCAGCATGGCCATCCAGAACGAACGAGGGGCACTGTCGCTCGCTCGCAGGGAGGGGCGCACCGAGGGCGAGGCCACCGCGCGCGCTCGAGACGTGCTGACGGTGCTGCGGGTGCGTGGCATCGCAGTGCCGGACGCGGCGCGCGAGCGCATCCTGGCCGAAAAAGATCCTTTGCTGCTCGAACGCTGGCACGAGAGGGCCATCCTCGTCGCGTCGGTCGATGAGGTGTTCGACGATCCGAGTTGAGCAACCTGCCGTGAGCGAGCCGCCCGACAAGAGTTCGCTGTCGACGCGCCGCCCGGGCTCGAGTGAGGACAGGGTCTCGCTCCGCTGCGGCATCTCCGCGTATGCTCGCGGGCGGCATGCGCATCCTCGAGGTGACCCACTACATGCCGCCTCACCTGGGCGGCATCGAGCTCGTCGCCGCGTCCCTGGCGAAGGGGCTGAGGGCGAGGGGCCACAAGGTCCGCTGGATCGCCTCGGCCAACCCGGGCAAGAGCGGCTGGGAGGGCGACAGGCTACGCGTCCCCGCGTGGAACCTCCTCGAGGAGCGGGCGGGCCTGCCTTATCCCCTGTGGTCGCCCCGGGCGCTGCTCTCCCTGGATCGCGAGATCGTGCTGGCCGACGTGGTCCATGTCCACGACTGCCTCTACATGGGCTCGGCCTTCGCGGTGCTCGCCGCGAAGCGCCTGGGCAAGCCCGTCCTCGTCACCCAGCACATCGCGATGGTGCCCTATGGCAAGGTGCTGGACATCGTGGAGGGCCTCGCCTACGCGACCCTCGGGCGGGCCGTGCTCTCCAGGGCCACCAAGCTCGTCGCCTGCGCTCCCCACGTACCGCCCTTCTTCAGGAGCCTGGGCGTCGACAAGCCGTTCGAGCTCATACGAAATGGCATCGACGAGGAGCGCTTCCGGCTGGCCTCGTTCGAGGAGCGCTCCGCGCAGCGGCGCGCCCGCGGCCTGGACGAGCGAGGCAAGATCGTCCTCTTCTCCGGGCGCCTGGTCGCGAAGAAGGGGGTCGCCAAGGTGGCCTCGCTCCAGCGGCGTCTGGGGGCCGAGGGGATCACCCTGGTCGTCTGTGGCGAGGGTCCGCTGGCCCACCTCTTCGAGGGTGTCCCCAGGGTCCATCGCCTGGGCGCCGTGCCGCCCGAGCGCATGCCGGAGGTCTACTCCCTGGCCGACGTCTTCCTCCTCCCCTCGCGGGGGGAGGGCCTGCCGCTCGGGGTTCAGGAGGCCATGTTCTCGGGCCTCGACGTGGTGGCCTCGGAGGACGAGGCCTTCAAGGACGCTCTCTCGGGCGCCCCCGGCATACGCCTCGCCGACACCGAGGACGAGCTCTTCTTCGCCCTCAAGAACGCCCTCGAGGGCAAGGCCCGCCGCGAGCTTGTGAGGGCCTTCGCGGTGCAGCGCTGGGGGCTCACCGGCTTCATCGACGCCTACGAGGCCGCGCTCCTGTCGATCGCGCGCGGTCCGCGATGATCCCCGAGCTCGGCGCGACCTCTGGAGCAGGCTAGCGCCGGCGGTAGACCGTGTTGAAGCGCTCCTGCTCGAGCGGGCCCACCGGGGCCCACCGCGAGGAGGCCGCCATGATCTGCATCTGGAGGAGGGTGCCGTTTCCAGGGCAGATCCACTTGGCGCCCATGCGATCGGCCTGGCCCAGAGGGTCCGTCGCGGAGTCCACCCACACGACCTTGTTCGAATAACTGTTATTCCATAAGAGAGAGACGAAGGAGATCCCGTCGAAGGCGACCACGTCGCCGGACTGGATCTCGGCCTCTCGGGCCAGGCCCGTCGGCTCGTGGATCGGGGAGCCGAAGCGTTCCGTCACCTCTCGGGCCGGGTAAGGCGCCCTCACCAGCTCGGACATCTGCTCGAAGGAGAGCCACCAGCGCCAGCGAGGGGGCGTCCAGGCGGACATCATGATCGCGGTCATCTGGGCGAAGAAGGCGAGCCCCTCCACCGCGCGCCGGAACCGGTAGTGCGAGCCCACCCAGGCGAGCACGCCGATGAGCATGCCCACCATCGCGGTGTGGTAACGGCCGATGTAGACCGCGGGCGTCGTCGCGAAGGCCACGACGCAGGGGAGCGAGAGCAGGAGCGCCGTCCGGGTCCGGGCGGCCCTGGCCTCGTTCACCCTCCACCGGAGCCGCCGCCATAGCACGTCCCGGAGGAAGAGGAAGGGCATGAGCAGGGACACCAAAAGCCCCAGAGGGACGATGAGCCAGCTCACCCCCATACCGTAGTCGGCGATTTGCCAGGTGTGGTCGCCCCAGTTGGTCCATGGCATCGCCGTGATCTTGTCGATCAGGCTGGAGAAGGACACGTTGGCGTAGACCCGCTGCGAGGGAGGGAGGTTGGGATCGAAGAAGACGGCGATCCCCTTCCAGTGAATCCCGAGCGAGGGGATATCCACTCCGAGATCCGGCCAGACCGGGTTGTGGAAGACCAGGTAATTTCGAAGATGGGTGACGCAGATCATCCCCGTGAGCACCGCCGCACCGAAGGCCATGCTGGACCAGGCCTTCCACGGGCCGATGGCCTTGCGGTTGGCGATGAGCCTTAGCAGGAGCAGGAGCGCGAGCACGAAGCCGGGGATGAGCAGGAAGGTCTTGGCGCCGACGGCCATCGTCAGCGCCAGGATGGCCAGCCAGGCCGAGCGCAGGCGGAGCTCGGGCTCGGAGGCGTAGTACACCGCCGCCACGAAGAGCGCGGTCGCGTGGGGGTCGACCATGGTGCTCTGGAGCAGGCGCGCGTTGCCTGGCATGAGCAGGAAGGCCACCGCCCACCCTATCGCCGTGACGCGATCCTTCGAATAGCGACGGGTGAGCAGGTAGACCGAGCCCATCAGCAGCGGAGTGAAGAAGACGTTGGCCGCGTCGACCAGGGGGCGCCCCGCGAAGATCGCGAACCAGAGCTGCGTCATCTCGCTGAAGCGCTGATACCCGTTGATCTTCTGGAGGCCGACCGGAAGAGTCACGATCTGGAAGCCGTGGTTCTGGATGGTGAACCCGACCATCGACTCGTGGTACCAGGGCCCGTCCCAGTCCCTCCAGCAGGGCGCGAAATACACGCTCAGCGCCATCCACACCAGGAACCACGCGCCGAAGAGGAGCCCCAGCAGCAGGATGCTCCTCGCGCGGAGGGTCTCCCAGAGCGCGAGCAAGGGGAGCAGGACCACGTCGCGCCAGGCGCGCAGCAGGCCCGAGGGGCGCAGGCCGCGCCGCCAGGAAATCAGGAGGAGACCGACCGAGATCGCCAGGACCGCCCCGCCCAGCGGGCCCCGGGTGAGCGCGCCCGAGAGGCCCAGCGCATAGATGGCGCCGCCCAGGACGGCGTTCAGGATCACCATCGAGGCGACCAGGAGCTCGCCCCGGCTCTGGCGAGGCCCGGAGGCGCCCCCTCCGGCCGCTCCCTGCGCCGGGCGCTCGACGGCGGTCGCTAGGGACGCCAGGAAGGCGAGCGTGGTGAGGAGCGCGAGCGCCAGCATGGACGGAGCGCCGGGGACTACCGTACTCGGCGGAAGGTGTCCACAGGACCACTCACCCACGAGCTCGCGGCGGGGCGGGACCCGGCCGAGGGGTGGCGCCGAGCCGGCTCAGGAGAAGATGTCCTTGGCGGCCTTGGCGCCGAAGACGTTGTCGAACCAGCGGTCCAGGATCGCCCCGTCCATGCATGCAAGGATGCGCGCTCGCTCCTCCTCGAGCAGCGTGATCCCCATGCGTGCCACCAGCCGAAGAAGCGCCTCGCGCTTGCCCTGCAGCCTCCCCTCGCGCCTTCCCTTGCGCTTTCCCTTGCGCTCACCTTCGAGCTTTCCTTCGCGTTCGCCTTCGAGCTTCCCGCGATCGATGAGCCTCTGCATGAAGGGGGGGAAGGTAGCTTTACCTTCTGTCTGCCGTTCCATCACCATCGCCTCCAGAGCTCGCCGCATGGGCTTGCGCAACACCTTGTAGACCACCTGAAAATACACCGCCGCGTGCTCGTGGTCGAGGCTCCCCAGCGCCCAGAGCAGCGCCCGCATCACGGCCAGACCGCTCGGACCGTTGCCGTGCGCCATCGCCGAGAGGATCGTAAGCTCCACCTCCTTCTCGGCTTCGGTCGGCTCCACGATCAGCGGCACAATGGCCGGTCCCAGCACCAGAGGCTGGAGGCTCCCCAGGCCCAGCCCGAGATCGATCTTCTCGGAGGCCCAGGCGGCCACCTGAGCGTCGGGAGCGACCACCAGCACGACGGTCGAGCATTCCCTCTCGGCCCTGGCGACCGCGACGTACGCGGGCCACGAGTACTTCTTGCGAGGATCCTCATCGCGCTGGACCTCGAGCACGATGGCCTGCACCACCTTGCCCTTGCCGTCACGGAGCTCCAGCACCAGATCGGCCCTGAACTCGATGGGGATGAGCTGGTCGAGCGTGGAGTCGGCCACCTTGGCCGTCGCGTGGCTCGGCACGTCGAGGTGAAAGAGAAGGGAGAGCAAGTGAGGCGCGAGGCCGGGGTTCTCTCGGAACATCTCCACGAGGGCGTTGTGCTCGAGGGTCGGCATGGGCCACCTCCCCCGATACACAGGACGTGCCCAGCTCCAAGAGGGACAAAGACGGGATTATCTTGGAGTGTCGGGTGTCCCGGACAGCGCCGGGGTGTCCCGGGACACCGCCCACACGGACCCTGGCCGCCTCGGCCAGCCCGGACGTCGGGGTTCTCGCTGGTCATCGCCGTATCTTTACGGTCGACCGAGTCTTTGACACGGTCGATCATGACTTCGACAGGTTCGGCCGTGAGGATGGCCAGGAAGGCCCGCCAGGGTGCCCGAACGGCCACGGCGCTCACAAGCATCGCCCTCCTGCCCACCTTCGAGACTCCTCCGGCCCGGCCCGGCCCAGGAACGTTTGGGGAAGACGCTCGCTCATCCCCTCAGGAGCTCACCTCGTAGAGAACGGCTGCAGCACGCGCCTCTGTCTCCCACGGCTCGCTCTCGTGAACATATTTGTCCACCCGTGAGATTTCCGCCCTCCTGTTGGTGGCTCGGCCCTTCAAGACCTCAATTCCGCATCCGATCCGCAGAACCGTATTGTCGAACCGGACGTAGCGGTCGTGAAACTTACTCTCCTTATCCCCTTCGATAAGGCGAACGGCGACCGACAAGCGTTGGGCTCTTGCGCAGCTGCGCCGTATGGCCTCAATGACGGCGTCATCGCGAAATCTAGGAACAGCCGCCGTATATATTACGAGCGATTTGCAGTGTTGCGCGTCGCGAGCAAGCCAGTCTATAAAATGGCGCAACCCGTTCGTCCCATAATCGCGGTTCGTAGGTACGGACGGAGCCCCGGCCGCGTCCGTGCCCGCATATCGGTCGAAGATAACGACTTGCCTTGCGTACTTCGCCAGCCCTTCGAAATGCCGCTTCCAGACTTCCTCCGTTGACAATTTCTCAGGAACGAAGATTTCGTCCCGGATCTTTTCGAACTTCTTCGCAAGGTCAAGATGAGCGAGACTACACACCTCGATCTGACCGCGGTGCGTGGGTGGTGGCGTGGTCAGGTCGATGCCGAGACGTTTCGCGCTTTCCTCGCCAAGCCCAAGAAGCTGGACACCTGCGAGTTCGAGATCACGGATGCTTCCTCGCTCAAGGCACTGTCTCACGGTCAAGCCCGCGCGGGGCTGCCGATCGCGCCGCATGCGCTTCTCGTCCAGGAGCGAGAGCCATCGCTTCTTGTCACCGTCGGGGAGCTGATCCGCGGCGTCCTCGAGTTCCGTGGTGCCATCGATCAGCACCCCCCACAGTGCCCAGATCGGTGCCAGGCGGCCCAAGCATCTCCAATCCCCAAGTCGCAGTGCGTCGGGGTCGAGTGCGAACGGGACGATCATGGCGTGGGGGGAAACATCTCTCGGTGGGCATCTTCGAAGAAGCCCTGCGGCCACTCGTCGATGAAATCACCGTGCTCGTCGAGCCGCAGACGCCGCACCTGCGCACCCTGGGACGTCCCCTCGACGTACAGCACGCAAACGTCGTCGGATGACACGGATCCCTCCCTGATGCGGCGCTGAACGCGCAGCATGAGCGTCTCGCTGTGGGTCTCGACGATGCATTGGCTCGCTGCACCATGGCGGTAAAAGCGGTGCGGAAGCTTCGGAGGCTTCGGAGGCTTCTTCGGCGCGGGATCTTTGGCGGCGCGCTCCGGCTCCCTCCAAATGCCGCTGCACTCGGCCAGAAAATCTCCCAGATGGGCCTGAAGGCGAGGGTGGAGGTGGATCTCTGGCTGCTCGATGAGGAGAACGCGCGGTTCGTGAGTGATGGCCTCGGCCAAGATCGGGAGAAGCTGGCTGATTCCAAAGCCCACGTCGACGAGAGACACATTGGAGCCCGTTCGCGTATCGGTCAGCACGAGCGTCTCGACATCACCGATCACATCATCTTTCACCGAATGGATGGAGAGGCGGTATGGAATTTCACATTTAGCAAGATGGCCGTTCAGGACACGGACACCGACGCTGCCGAACCTCGACCGGAGGTCGATGATGTCCTTGGCGAGCTCGGTGCGGCCGGGGCGTTCGCGAACAGGCGCAACGTGAAAAATGCTTCGAATGGTGCCCTCCCACTCTCGCTCGAACTCCTGGAAGAAATCCTGCCAATCACCAGGCATCCGTTTCGACTCAAGATCGTTCAAGGCGAGAACGGCGAGGGAAGGAAGCATGCGGCTCGCCTCCAGCGAGAGTCGCTCGAGAACGCTGGCATAACGTTCCCTCAGTGAATGTAAACCTTCACGCAGCTGCATCTGTAGCGCCTCATCCGGAATCGCCTCGGTCGCGGATGGTGACTCCACGGAGGAAAACATGAAATCGAGTATCGACTGAGCATCCGCATCCCTCTGGACCTCTCTGCTCGTCATGAGCTTGGATTTTATCGCGAAATCGCTCATCGCCTGAACGTCCGCTTCGCCGCACCACCGGTAGAGGCGTGAACGTTGGCCCTGATCGCGTACCACAGAGAGGCGCAGCGTGTCGCCAAGCGCGTAGGAGACCTGTTTGAGCTCGTCCACCTCTTGGAATTCTGGCTCGCCGCTGGTGTGGCCCCGACTCCATTCAATGGGCACTTTGCAGCGTCCAAAGGAGACCGCGATCCTCCGGACGACGTCGGCGGGCAAGAAAAGCGGCTTGATGGAGCGTACTGAAGCGCGAGCGACCGGCGCATCAAAACTCACTTCGATGGTCGCGTCCTTGGTCGTGTCGTGGGCATGAACGAACGTGGAAAATGATCCCAGATCGACGCGCGATCCGCGCGCCACGAGTCCGCTCGCCGTCGTCGCCTCGTCGACGCACTGTCGCAAGAGCATCAGCGCGTGCAACAGCGAGCTCTTGCCTCCCGAATTCGGGCCGTAGATCAAGGTCAATGGGGCGAGCGGAATCCGTTGCCTCGCGTGGAAGCCTTTGAAATTCGTGAGGGCGAGTTCCTGGAGCATGGCTCCAACGTACGGGGGAGCCGCATGCCCCGCAAATGGCGCATCGCCCGATCGCCCCCATGCGCTTCGCGAACAGCCGCGTCAGGCGCCGAGCCGGCTCAGGAGAGGATGTCTTTGGCGGCCTTGGCGCCGAAAACGTTGTCGAACCAGCGGTCCAGGATCGCACCATCCGTGCACGCCTCGATTCGCGCTCGCTCCTCCTCGCCAAGAGCGATCCCCATGCGCGCCATGAGCCGTAGCAACGCCTCGCGCTTGCCCTTGAGCTCGCCCTCTCGGAGGCCGCGATCGACGAGCTGCTGTGCGAAGGGTGGGAAAGTCGCTTTTCCTTCGGTCCGCCGTTCCATCACAAAAGCCTCCAGTGCCCGCCTCATCGGCTCGCGTAACCCGTCGTAGACGATCTGAAAGTACACCGCCGCATGCTCGTGGTCGAACCGTCCCAGGGCCCCGAGCGCCGCCATGACCACGGCCAGCCCCTTCGGCCCGTTGCCGTGCACCATCGCCGAGAGGATCGTAAGCTCCACCTCCTTCTCGGCTTCGGTCGGCTCCACGATCAGCGGCACCCTGGCCGGTCCCAGCACCAGAGGCTGAAGGCTCCCCAGGCCCAACCCGAGAGCGATCGTCTCGGAGGCCCAGGCGGCCACCTGGGCATCAAGAGCGACCACGAACACGACGGTCGAGCACTCCCTCTCGGCCCTGGCGACCGCGACGTACGCGGGCCACGAGTACTTCTTGCGAGGATCCTCATCGCGCTGGACCTCGAGCACGATGGCCTGCACCACCTTGCCCTTG
>SXGT01532772.1_pt1 | contig 35234 bp, 24 predicted proteins | sample 3176221 | NCBI WGS metagenome assembly SXGT01 (sample SAMN11356862, study PRJNA531348) | freshwater metagenome | isolation source: freshwater sample F1-120 | place: China: Fuxian Lake, Yuxi | collected 2017-12-25 | reverse complement strand
GTCCTGGGTCACTGCGCGCAGAGACATCGCGGCATAGCCAACGTCCGCGAGCAGACGCTCGGCGGCGTCGAGGATGGAGGTCTGGGTCGCTTCGGTCGCCATCGGGGGGAAGCACCCTAGCGAGACGAACGGGCGTTTCAAACGGGCGTTTGATCGCGCCGCGCGGTGAACCCAGGGGGCGGCAACTTCGCCTGAGCAAAGTCGCCCTGCAAACTCAGGATCAAAACGCGCGCAAGGCCGCGCAGAGCGCCTCGTATTGCTCGATCGAGTTGTAGGCCTGCGGCGCGACGCGGATCAGCCGCACGGCGGGGCTTGGCCAGTTCATCACCGGCACCTCGATGCCGTGATGTTGCATCAGCGCGTGGTGCAAAGGGTCGAGCCCGAGCGGCAGGATCGCTGGTCCCGCGAGCATTCGGTCCTTCTTCAGTGGCACGGATGCGAGGCAGCCGATCATCGACTCCGGCGCGGGGGTTTCGACGTCGAGCGTGCGGCACAGGAGCCTTCGCGCCGCGAGCGCGAGCGCGCGATTGTGATGCTGCAGCCCTTCGAGGCCGCCGGGCATCAGCCCGCGCAAGAATCCGAGTGCCGCCGGAATCGCCAACACGGGGGACGGGTCGAAGGTTCCTGTCCAGTCGAACTCCTGCCAGAAGAAGGGACGGTCCGTGCGCGTGGTGTTGGCCGCGTGGCTGATCGCGAGCGGACGGATCTGCGCCTGCCGGTCCTTGCGCACGAACAGCAATGCCGAGCCCTTTGGCGTGCAGAGCCACTTGTGGCAGTTGCCAGTGTAGTAGGCCGCGCCCAGCGTCCGCAGCGACATGGCGATCATGCCCGGTCCGTGCGCGCCGTCGATCAGTGTGTCGACGCCGCGTGACTCGAAGGCGCGCACGATGTCCGCGATCGGCAGCACGAGGCCCGTGGGGCTGGTGACGTGGTCGATGACGACCAGCTTGGTGCGTGGCGTGGCGGCAGCGAGCAGCGCATCGGTCACCTGCCGCGGATCGAGGATCGGAAACGGCACGTTGGCGACGACGACGCGCGCGCCGCTGCGTTCGGCGCAAAAGCGCATCGCGTTCTGCGTGGCGTTGTATTCGTGGTCGATCGTCAACAACTCGTCGCCAGGCTCGAACTGCAGGGAGCGCAGCACGGTGTTGACGCCCTCGGTGGCGTTTCTGACGAAGACCAGATCCTGCGGGTCGCAGTCGACGACTTCGCACAGGGCTTCGCGCGCGGCGTCGAGACGTGGCTCCAGTTGGCGGTGCAAGAACCGAACCGGTTCGCGCTCGAGCTCGTCCTGGATGGCGCGCTGCGCCGCGATCACCACGCGCGGACAAAGCCCAAAGCTGCCGTGGTTGAGGAAAACGATCTCTGGGTCGAGGTCCCAGTGGACTGCGTATGGCGACGGCGCGGGCTTGGTCACCGCATGAGTAGAAGGGCGCGGCGGCGCGCGGCAAGGGCGAGCCTGTGTGCGTCGATCATTGCGGCGTCCGTGGCGGGATGCCTTCGTGCTTGCACCCGCCCAACCAATGCGCGAGCCGCCGGCGCAGCATGAACAGGACGAGGAGCGTGAGGATCGCTGCCCAGGCCGTCGCGCCGGCACGTTGCGAGAGTTGCCACACGTCGTCGCCGAGCAAGAAGGCCGCGAAGAACACGATCGGCGTCCAGACCAAGACAGCGAGCAGCGTCACGATCGCAAACCAACGGAACCGAATGCCGATCGCGCCGGCGAGCACGTAGGTGGGGGCGCGAGATCCAGGCAGCACGCGGGTGAGCAGGATCCATGCGAGCTTGCGGTCGTGCAGTTCGCGTCGGCAGCGTTCGGCCGTGGCGGCATCGACGAAGCGCGCCAGAAAGCGGCGTGAGAGTTTGGTCGTGCGCGCGCCATGGCCGACGAACCACAGCAGCAGATCGCCCAACCAGACGCCCGCGATCGCCGCGGCGAGTGCGAGCATCGTCGGCAGCGTCGATGCCGCGGCAGCGAGGCCGGCGCCGATGACGGCGATGTCTTCGCTCAACTGCGCGACGAGGAGGATGGCGACGCAAGCGAGCCATGCGGGCGCCTGTGCGAGGCGATCGAGGAACTCGGCAAGCTGCTCCATGCGGAGGTTGGGTTCGCGCGCTGGTGCCGCGTCAGCGGAGTTGATCGAACAGCTGCGCCACGTCCTGCTGCAACTGGGCCGCAAGTTGCTTTCGATCCGAACTCCGGCGCGCGGCGGGAGCGAACGCGACGTTGGCGTCGATGCGAGCGACCGACAGCATTGCGAAGGCGTGCGGCGCGAACTCCATGTCGCCCCACCACGCGACGCAGTGCATCTGGTCCGGATCGCCCTGGCCGGTCGCGTAGCGGATGCACGCGGCGGCGACCGCGCTGCCATGCTCAGCAGGCGGGCCAAGCAGCGGCGAGCGGAAGGGCAGCAGCCCTTCGCCCGATGAACTCGTGCCTTCGGGGAACATCACAATGAGGTCGCCACGTTCGAGCCGTTCTTTCAGATCCGCGTTCACGCCCGGCAGGTCGCGTTTCTTGCTGCGTTCGAGGAACACGGTGTCGAACTGCTTGGCGAGCCAACCGATCACCGGCCATCCCTCGACGTCGGCCCGCGACACGAACGCGGCGTTGGCCTGGCTGCCGAGCACGAGGATGTCGAGGTAACCGAGGTGGTTGGCGACGAGATACTGCGCGTCCTTGGGCAGCACGCCGTGAGTCCGCACACGGACGCCGAGCGCCACGCAACCAAAGCGGCACCATTGCCGCATCAGGATGCGTCGCCAGCCGTGCCGGCGTTCGCGCGACCAGAACAGGCAGCTCGCGCCGATCCCCCACGCGACGCAAGTCAGCGCAGTGACCAGCACCATCGACAGCGCGCGTCGGACCGCGCGCAGTCGCGCGATCGCGCCGTGGCGCGCGAGGATGAAGTCGCGGCGCGGCTCGGCGGCCTGCGTGGCGGTCGCTTGCGTCGGTTCGGGCGCCGTAGTGGGCTCGGTCATGCGCGGCGCGGATCATACGGCGAGATGCCGGATTGCGCCGCGCCGGGGCGGGTTGCTGCTGCCGGGGATCGCGGCAGCGGGCGGCGCGGTCGCCGTGGAGGACCGCGTTCAGTGTCCGATCGTTGCGACGCCAGCGTTGGTGGACGCGGCGGGGAACGAGGTGGTGAGGTTCCAGTCGAGCACGAGGCCTTGGAAGAACACGGCGAGCTGCAGCAGGGCGGGATCGTTGGGGATCCCGAGGTCCCAATCGGCGGAGCCGGCGTTGTTGACGAGCGTGAACATGAGGCCCGAGTCGGGGTCGATGTATTGCAGGCAGTCGGCGTTCATGCCGTAGCGCGCCATCGAGAAGGGCAGCGGCAGGCCGATCGCGGACTCGTTGTGCGTCGCGAAGAAACCGAACGGCAACTGCGAGGAGTTGGTCGGCAGGTTGGAGAGCCGCAGCTGAAGCGTTTGGCCGAGGCGCGGGGTGGAGTTGGGCGCGGTGGTGAGCTGGGGTGCGCCGAAGGTGGTGTCGCAGCTCGTGCCGTAGGTGGTGAAGGTGGCGGTGGCTTGAGTGCCACCGAGTCCATCGACCCACGTGTACGACGGTGTGGCTCCGGGCAAGACTGGCACGATGGTGCCAGTCTGAAGTCCTGGACCTGCATCATGCACTGTCGTGCCAAAGCCCTCGTCAAACTGCACCAGCATCACAGTGAAGGCATCGGTGGCTGGGACAACAGCCGGACTGAAGTTGCCGGTGTAGCGGGCGATGCGTGAGACGCGTAGGCAGTCGATGTCCCAGCCGGGGAGGTTGGTCGGCGTCGATTGGCATTCGATCCATGTAGGCCCGCTTCCCTCAATGACACCCGTGGTTGCTCCATGGCTGTAGACCTGGATCCCATTGGCAAACATGAACCATGAGCCATTGTCATGGCGAACGACTGCTACGTGATGCCATTGCCCATCCGCTGCAACGACTCCGGGAGCGGTGAAGACATCCGGCCACTGTGCCCAGGCGTAGATGTGGCCGATGGCTCCGTCAGATCGGACACTGAGGTTCTTGTGTTCTCTGCCGGGGTTGTATCGCGCCCAGTCAGTGAGTCCCCTCGGACTGTCGGCGCGGACCCAATACTCGATCGTCGCCGCGCCATTGCCTGTATGCATGATCGGGTGAAATGGGAACTCGATTCGCATGTCGGCTCCCAGCCGCAGGGCTCGGCCTGATGGGCGCGACCGGAGCTCCCAAGTATCCCCACCAAACCCCGCCGCGCGTCCTCCGAACATCACCGCCGCACCGCGCCTTCCGTCGTACACAAGCCCCGCCCCGTGCCGCGCCGACGGCCCGCCCGTCGTCGTCTGTGCCCAGTTCGTGTCGTTCCATTCCCACGTGTCGCCGTAGTTGGTCGCATACGCGACGTCGGCGCCGCCGTGCAGCACGATTTGTCCGCGCACCGAGTCGAACGTCGCCGCGGCTTGCCAGCGGGCGCTCGGCGCCGCGGTCGTCGTGCGTTGCGTCCACGCCGAACCGTCGAAGGTCCACGTATCGTTGAAGTTCGTCGTGCCGTCACCGCCGCCGAACAGCACGGACATGCCGCGCGCGGCATCGAACGCAATCGCTGCGCCGCGGCGCGGTGATGGCGTAATTGGAGTCGTGACCTGCGTCCAATCGACGCCGTCGAAGCTCCACGTATCGCCGAGCGTCGCGAGCGCGTTGCCGAGGCCGCCGAAGACCACCATGCGATTGCGAACGGAGTCGAACGCCATCGCGTGGTAGGCGCGGCCCGCGGGCGCATTCGCCGTCGTCACCTGCGTCCAACTCGTGCCATCGAACTCCCACATGTCGGCGACCGAGCCGACGCCTGGACGGAAGCCGCCGAACAACACCGTGCGTGCGCGGCGGCTGTCGAATGCCATCCCGTGGCCCCAGCGCGCATCGGGAGCAGTCGCCGGCGTGCGCGGTGTCCAGTTGGCGCCGTCGAAGGCCCAGGTGTCGCCGAGGGCGATCGTGGCGTTGCCGTCGTATCCGCCGAAGGTCACCGCGACGCCACGCGCGACGTCGTAGGACATGCCGTGGCTATTGCGCGCGGCTGGCGACGCGGTTGGCGCAACCGGGGTCCACTGCTGCGCGGGCGCGAAGGAAACGAAGAGAACGCCGACGAGCGGCGCGAAGCGGTGCGAATGGTGCATGCGGTTCGAGGGAATGGCGCCGTGATCGGGCACCGCGGACCGGAATGCTCGAGCCTTTGCTTTGTGACAGGGGTTTGCGATGGGGCCGTGGCCTCATGCGCCTTGGCTCCTGCCCTGGGCGTTCTTGCGTGGGGTCGCCAGCATCGCCAACGTCCCCATTCACCTCACATCACGTCACCAGAGACCACGTCACATCAGACCACGTCGAAGCAGGCCATCATGAACGCGTCCTCGTGCTCGATCGTGTGGCAGTGGATCACCCACCGGCCGGTGTAGTCGTGGGCCTTGTAGTAGACCTGCACCTCGTCGTTGGCGCCGAGGTTGACCGTGTCCAGGCGCGCTTGACCATCGCGTTCGAAACGCGAAGGCTGGCCGCCATTGCGACGCAGCACGCGCATGTGTTCGAGGTGCGGGTGGATCGGGTGCCACCAGCCGCCGCTGTTGTTGCGGAAGGTCCAGATCTGCGGCCGGCCGCGTTGGATGGTGAACAGCGGCCGCTCCAGGTCGACGGCCTGGTTGTTGACGACCCAGACCCCGTTGCTGCGACTAAAGCGCAGATCGCGGCGTTCGGCAGTCGCCAGCACCGAGGCGCTGATCGGCGAGAAGGGTCGTAGCACGTCAGGCAACTGGCTTGGGTCCTCGACCGGATCGCCGACCACGATCTTGAGGAAACGGTCTCCGCGCGGCAGCAGCCCGGGATTGTCGAACGCTCCGCGCGGCCCGCGGCCATCCGGTTGATCGAGCCGATTCTCCAGATAGAGCACCGTGCCGGGCGCATAGCGCGAGAAGTCGACGACGAAATCCAGGCGCTGAGCTGGGCTCGTGAACAGCATCCGTTCGTTGCGCAGCGTCGTCGACATCAGCCCGCCTTCTGTGGCAATGACAGCGAGCGGCTCCACCGTGCCGTTCTCACGGGTGAGGTGCATCGCAAGGAAGCGCGCGTTGCAGCCATTGAGCAGGCGGAAGCGATACTTGCGCGCGCTGACGTTCAAGAACGGCTGGATCGCGCCATTGACCAAGAACAGGTCGCCGAGGAAGCCGTTGTGGTCGAGCGGGTCATACCAAAGCTGCCCTGCCGCATCGAGGCGTCGATCCTGGAGCACCAGTGGGATGTCATAGGCCCCGCTCGGCAATCGGAGCTCCGTGGTCTCGTTGCCGGTGTCGAGTTCATCGAAGAACACGAAGGCCCCGGCGAGGCCGCGCATGACGTTTTGCGCGGTGTAGTCGAGCACGTGGTCGTGATACCACATGGTGGCTGGGCGATCGGATGCATCGGGTTGGCCATCGAGTGCCCCGGGATCGAGGTTGGTGACCGCATGGTCATAGCTCTCGCCTGGGGCGATGACGGAGGTGTAGCCGTGCACGTTCTCGGGAAACCCGTCATACCGCGCGTCGCCGTGATAACCGTGCAGGTGCAGCACCGTATGGGTGAGGCCGAAGCCCTGGTGGGTCGTCGGCAACCGGTTGGTATAGCGCAGGACGAAGGGCTCATTGGAACGTCCGACCAGCGTCGGACCGAGCATCAGCGACGACGTCGGCGAGCCAGCGTCGCGATAGCCCCAGATGCGCGTCAGTGGCAACTGCGGATGCAACCGGACGGCGCGCTCCTCGGAGATGACTTCGAAGTAGCGCCGGGCAAGAACGCTCTGCGGCGGGAAGTGCGCCGCCGTCTCAAAGGCCGGCCGGTAGGAGGCGAGCGGCGGGATCGGCAGGGCGTGCACGAATGGCGTGACGCGAGGGCTCGGCGGAGGATCGCCGAACCATGCAGACAAGGGCCGGGCATTTCGGAGCGTCTCCGTTCCAATGGAGGCAAGAGATAGCTTGAGGAGACTTCTGCGGTCGAGCATAAGCGGGCCTTGCTGGCGGTGCTGGCCGGGTGAGGATTCGCAATGCTGCCTCAGTTTGCTCGAAAGCGGTAGGGGCTCGAATTCGGTCCAAGACGACACGGCCCAATCGATGAGCCGCGGCGCATCGCAACCAAAGATGTCATGCTGCAGGCACATGCGCGTGCGCGCGGCCTGTTGCTGCAGTCCTTCATCAACGCCGTGCAGCAATCAGGCGACACAATCGTGTCACGACACCAAGTCCATGCGTTGTCTGCAATGGGGGTCCGTGCTGGGTGGAAGTGCCTCGTGCATCGACTGTTCGCCGACGCCTTGCCAGAGGCCAGCCGCAGCGAGCGGTCTCGAAGCCCATGCCTGCTTCGCGAGTTGATGCGCATGCCGCAGACGGCGCGACGTGCGTTCGATGTCGTCGAGCGAGCTTGGCGACAGCTGCTGCACGAGCGGATGGGCCAGCGGGTTAGCAAGCAGTGCGGTGCCGAGGACGCGCACTGGCAAGTGGAAGCGTTCATCTCGACCGCGCGTCAACGCGCATGTGCAATCGACCCGTCGTCAGCGGCGGACTTTCTCCGAGCCTGCAGGCAACTCGGTGAGATCGATTGGAATCGGCGCGCAGAGATCGAGGACTTCATCGCCGCGCATTGCGCCAGCCTGAAGCCAGTAGACATCCCCCGTCGGCAAGCGGTCCCAGGGGATCGTGCCAGTGGCCGAATCGAGGCCGGTGCGATCCAGAGCGCATTGCGCGATCGCGGGCAACTCGATGCAAAGACTGACGCCCGGCATCAGTTCGCGATCCGGCGACCGACGTGAGAGCGCTGCGACGAGGTCGCCGGTGAGCGGCACGTTGGTGGCCACGATCTTCAGCCCCTGCTCAGAGCGTTCGATGCGCGCCACAGTCCCGCCGGGTGCGCGATAGCGCGGTCGCGGTGCGCGACGGCCCTCTTGATCGCATTCGGCGAGGAGTTCGGCGAGATGCCGCGAGAACGCTTTGGCTCCGGCAATGGACAGGTGGGACACGTAGAAGAAGTTCTCCCACGCGAACACCGGCCGGTGCTCGGCAGGGCGATCGCATTCGATCGTCAGGATGCGGCTACTCAGCGCCGGGACCAGTTCTCGGCCGTAGAAGTCGAATGAGATCGTGGGCATCACGACGAGCACGAGTTCGATGCCTCGCGCCCGCAGCCGATCTTGCAATGCGAAGAACGGCTCGCTGCGGAAGCCGCCTAGGAACTCGTCGGCCGTGGGACGCAGTGACTTGTCGAACAGGGCTCGTTCCCAATACGCGCGCCCCTCGATCAGATCCCGGCGCATCTGGTCGACGTGCGGTGTCGAGTGGGTGTCGACCGCGCGCCAACCCGTGCTGCCCGATCGCCAGGCGTTCGGCAGCGACCCGCCGTCTGCTATCGCGATTCGATCCGCGACGATGCGCGCGCCTTCACCGAGCGTCAGCGCATTGGCGAGTCCGTGCAGGGCCACGGACCCACCTTGCCGCATTTGCTCTGCGAACCCCCGCGAGACCTTTGCCACCGAGGCGAGCCGCGGGAGCAGCGTCGACGGCGCGTGCATCTCGATCTGCATGTCCGAGAACCACTGGCTGCCATTCACGTGCTGGTCGAGGTCGTGCAACTCCATCACCACACGGCGCAGTGAGGCCGGCGCGCGATCCGTAATCCAATGCAAGACGTGAATGACATCGTGCGTGCGCAGCCCGCTGAGGGCGCCGTTGAAGGTGCGGGTTGGGATGCCGAGTTCGCTGCTCCGCGCGTCGAATTCCGAGGGCATCAGGCCGAACTCCATCCGGCTCGTCCCGACGAATAGCGTGTCGTAGGGCGCATCTGGCGTGACCGTCTCGTGGATCTTGCTGCGCGTCCAACTGTGGAAGGGCATCGGATCCGCGCTGCGAATCGCGGTCGTGACAGCAAGCAGCGCGACGCAGAACAGCGTCGTGTGGCCGGCGACTTGCGTTGCGCGCGGCAGGCTGCTTGGTGGACGGGACATCGGATATTTGGCGTGCAGCTTCGGGCGTCTTCTGCCCCGCGCACGATTCAGTATGTCCGAGATGCACAGGGCAGGAAGGGGCGCGTCAGCAGGCGTGCGGCGCGGGTGTTCTCTGCGTTCATTGCGCGCGCGCATTGACGCGCGTGGCCGATGCCACCGAGGGTTCAGCCTCGGCTCGGATCGAAGTTGGGTTGGGAGTCGCTGGTTGCGTCCTCTGCGCCCGACCGCAAGGCTCCAGTGGTTTTGGCGGTTGCGCCGATCTTGGGCTGGGTTCTCAAGCCGTTGCCCACGGCTAAGGACTCGAGGTCCGATGCCTGCATCGCAATCTCGAACTGAGCACCACGGCATCGGTGCTCGGCCAAGCTGGGATCCAAACGACGAATCACTCACGAGCGCGCCGCGGTCCGCCGCGGCGTCGTTCCATGCAATCCGAACCTGAACTCAGTCGACCATGACCTGGCAAGCCTGGACCACGCTTGGCGTCACGCTCGTGACGCTGCTGAGCCTCGCCCGCGAATGGGTGTCGCCGGCGCACACGATGCTCGGGGCCGCGATCCTGCTCCTGTTGACCGATGTGATCACGCCTGAGCAGGCGTTTGCGGGCTTTGGCAACCCGGCGCCGTTCACCGTCGCGGCCTTGTTCGTGCTGGCGCGCGCGACCGAGGCGACGGGCGTCATTCAACCGCTCACCGAGCGACTCCTTGGCGACGGTCGCGGTGGCCGCATGGCGATGTCGCGGCTGCTCGGCTCGTCTGCGTTCGCTTCCGCGTTCCTCAACAACACTCCGATTGTCGCGATGCTGATCCCGCAGATCCTGCGGTGGGCGGATCGGGTGCGCGTGTCGGCGTCGCTCTACCTGATGCCGATGTCGTTTGCTGTCGTGCTCGGCGGCGTCATCACGACGATGGGCACTTCGACCAATCTGGTCGTGTCCGGCATGCTCGCGAAGGAGACCGGCGTGCCCTTCAGCCTGTTCGAGATCACGCCGATCGGCTTGCCTGTCGCATTGATCGGCATCCTGACCTTGATCGTCACCTCGCCGTGGTTGCTGCCGGACCGTCGCAGCCCGGCTGCGGACGGCACCGGTGGAGGCCGGCAGTTTGCGGTGTGCATGCGCGTGGTGGCGGGGGGACAACTCGTCGGCAAGACCGTCGAAAACGCCGGCCTGCGCGCGCTCGAAGGCCTCTATCTCGCGAGCATCGAGCGCGGCGGCGAGCAGATCGCGCCGGTCCGTCCCGATGCTGCGTTGCAGAGCGGCGACCTCCTCAACTTCGTCGGCACGTCGGGCAAGGTTGTCGACCTGCATGCGCGCCGCGGCCTCGAGTCGGCAGAGAGCAACCACGTTGCGCACTTCGACTCGGCCAAGCACAGGTTCTTGCAGGTCGTCGTGGGCGCGAACTCACCGTTGGTCGGCCGCACCTTGAAGGAGATCGCATTCCGCGATCACTACCAAGCCGCCGTCGTGGCGATCCATCGCTCCGGTCAGGAACTCGACACCAAGCTGGGCGACGTTCGCCTGCGGTTGGGCGACACGTTGATTCTGTTGGCAGATCCGGGCTTCCGCCTGCGTTGGCGAGATCGGCCTGATTTCTTGATGATCACCTCGATGGAAGGCTCGGCGCCGGCGGCGAGCAAACGGGCCTGGATCGTCGGCGTGGTGATGGTCGGAGTCTGTGTCGTCGCGGGGCTCGGGGTATTGCCGATGCTGCATGCATCACTCGTCGGGGCCGTGCTGATCGTCGCGTGCGGCGTGCTCAGCGCCGCAGAAGCGCGTGCGGCGGTCGACATGGACACGATCCTGGTGATCGCCGCTTCGTTTGCGCTCGGTGAGGCGATGTCGGAGTCTGGTTTGGCGACCGAACTCGCGAGATGCCTCTCCATGCTTACCGGTGGCGGCAATGTCCACCTGACGCTGCTCGGCTTGGTCCTCACGACGGTGATCGTGACCGAGATGATCACCAACAATGCGGCGGCGGCGCTCATCCTGCCCATTGCGTTTGCAAGTGCGGCGCAACTGGGCGTCGATCCGAGGCCGTTCGCGATCGCGGTCGCAATCGCTGCATCCAACTCCTTCCTCACGCCGATCGGCTACCAGACCAACATCATGGTCATGGGGCCGGGCGGCTACCGCTTCACCGACTATCTACGAGTCGGATTCCCGCTGACGATCACCACGGTTGCGGCCATGGTCTGGTTGGTGCCGTGGGTCTACGAGCTGTGAACTGACGGGGACGGCAGCAGGACGGCAGCAGCGGTCTCGCAGCACTTCTGCAAGGGAGGGCCGCATCCCAAGCCCGATCGCTGTGTCGCGAGTTCCCTGCAGAGCACCAATTCGTGACGCAGGTAAGAGCGCGCGTCGAAGAAAACCTGTTCTAAGAACTGGCGCGTCGTCGTCGTCGTCGTGGACGATCGACGCACTCGACGATCGTCATGAGCAGCAAAGACGCGACCCCTGTGCCCGAGAAAGTGGATCTGCCCGAGGATCTGTTGTCGGAGTTGGAAGCAGCGTGGTTCCGCAACACCGGGGCCAAACAAAGAATGCTCGCCGTTGCGACGATCGAACGCAGGTATCCCGATCAAGTGAGCGGCATCCGCGAGTTCGTTGCGCGCTATCCGACCGTGTCGAGCTCCGACGAGGCGCAGCCGGAGCGCGTTGGTCCGTATCGGATCCTGGCGCTGCTCGGACGCGGTGGGTTTGGCGAAGTGTATCGCGCCGTGGAGGTCGGCGGGCTGCCGCGCGAGGTCGCAGTCAAGGTGTTGAAGCTCGGCATGGACACGCGATCGATTCTGCGGCGGTTCTCGCGCGAGCGCGACGCGCTGGCACGCATGAACCACGATGCGATCGCGCGCGTTTTCGATGCGGGGACGACTGACCTGGGCAAGCCATGGTTCTCGATGGAGCTGGTCGAGGGCCTGCCGATCGTCGAGTTCTGCAAGCAGCATCGCCTTTCGCGGCGTTCGCGGCTGGCGTTGTTCTGCGCGGTGTGCCATGGCGTGCACCACGCGCATCAAAAAGGCGTGCTGCATCGCGACATCAAGCCGAGCAACGTGCTGGTTTGTGGCGGAGCCAAGGATCCAAGGCCCAAACTGATCGACTTCGGCATCGCCTGCGCGATGGAGCAGAGCGACGATTCGGCGGGGCTGACGGAGACCGGGATGATGCTCGGGACCCCGCGCTACATGTCCCCAGAACAGTTGCGCGGTGACTTCGAGGCGATCGACACGCGGGCGGACGTGTTCTCGCTCGGCGCGGTCCTCTACGAGATGTTGACCGGCAAGGGCCCGCACGCGGTGGCGCTCGCGGGCACTCGTGGTGCGCAGGATGTTCGCGAGCGGATCCGCGATCTCGACATCGGCAAACCGAGCGCGGCGACGGTTCTGGAAGGCGCTCAAGAACGAACCTGGCAGCGCGCCTTGCGCGGTGATCTCGACTGGATCGTGCAGAAGGCAACGGAGCGCGATCCCGAACTTCGCTATGCATCGGCCGCTGAGCTGGCTGCCGACGTGGAGCGGCACCTTGCGGACGACGAGGTCAGCGCCAGGCCGCCGTCGATGGCCTACTCGATGCGGAAGTATGTCCGCAGGCATCGCCTTCAGGTCGTTGCGGCTGTGGTCGTCATGATGACTGCGTTCGTTGGCGTTGGCGTCTCGCTTCGCTATGCCATGCTCGCGTCCGAGCAAGCAGAAGAGGCTGGCGCGCAGCGTCGCGACGTGCTTCGACTCGCCGCGCGACAGGACCTCGATGTGCTGCTGAGAGAGGAGGCGTCGCTGTGGCCGCCGTATCAAGATCGCATCCCAGACCTGGCAAGATGGACCGACAGCGCACAGCGGCTCGTCGATGAGTTGCCTGGCCATTACGCACAGCTCGCCGCGCTGGCCTTGCAAGCGAGGCCGAGCACCGAGGCGGAACGAGCAGCGGATCGCGCTTCGCACCCGAGCGCCGAGCGCTTGGCGAAGGTTGAGGCAGAGTTGGCGTCGCTAGAACGAGCCTTGGCGACGCGGGCGATGCAGCTCGGCGGGCGCGAAGTCGTTGTGTCCGCAACGATGGAACCGACGTCAGAGCAGCCGCTCCCCTCGAGTCGCAGAGCGCGCTTCGACCTTGCGCGATCGTGGAGTTGGCCCGAGCGCACGGAGTTCGGTCGCGAGCGCAAGGGACGCGATGCGCTACGCGCCCTGCTCAAAGATTCGCAGCCTCCCATTTCGCACTCGGTTCTGCACGAAGCCCTCGCCTGGGCCGAGTTCGCGTGCGGCGACGACGCTGCGGCGACGCGTGAGATGGCGCTCGCGGAGACGAAGGCTGCAGCAGCGCCGGGCATTGTTGCGATCGACGGCACGCGACTGCGTCAGGCCATTGCGCGCGCGCAGTCGGATGCAGGCATCACCGAGGCCGGCAATGCGATTGGTGCGCTCCGAGCCGAGCGAGCTCGTCTCGATGCAGAGGTCGACGTGCGCCGCACCTGGAACTTTGCGCCGGACGACCGCGCGAGCGCGTGGTGGAGCGCGCAGCTCGAGGCGCTGATCCGAGACCTCGAACGGTTGCGCGTCGTGCATCTCGACGCGAGCGCGGGAGCCGATCCAGCGACCGGATGGGGCGTCGCGCGGCGCCTTCGCTTCGCGCGCACCATGCAAGCATCGTTCGCAGAGGGCGGTGGCGCCTTCTTGGCATGGGCCGCAGCGGCTCCAGAACTCACACGCGCCTACCCGGAACTGAAGCTCCTGCCGCAGCCAGGGCTGATGCCGCTCGGCGCTGATCCGCAGTCCGGTCTGTGGGAGTTCGCGTGCCTGTGCAGCGGCGTTGCTCCTGTTCGCGATGGCTCTGGCAAGCTCGTCCTTGGCTCAGAATCGGCAATCGTGTTCGTGCTGGTGCCAGGTGGGTCGTTCCGAATGGGCGCGTCGCGTGATCGTGACTCGGTTGCTTTCGACCCAGAGGCCAGGTTGGTCGAGGAGCCGCCGCACGAGGTTCGCGTTTCCCCCTACTTCTTGGCGAAGCACGAAGTCACGCAGCCGCAGTGGCAGCGCCTGATGGGCACGCAACCCAGCGCCTACACCTTGCGGCTCCATTGGATCGCGAGCGAGTTGCATCCAGTCGAGCAGGTGTCGTGGTTTGACGCGGATCGGTTCTGTCGCCGCGCGGGTCTGTCGTTGCCAACCGAAGCGCAATGGGAACGAGCGGCGCGCGGTGGCACGACGGCGCGTTGGAGCATCGCGGACCAGCAGGCGGACCTCGTGGGCAAGTTCAACATCGCGGACCGCAGCGCGGCGAAGCACGGCGCGACCTGGCCGTCGATCGCGGATTGGCCGACCTACGACGACGGTTGGAATGCAACGTGCCCGATCGGCGCGCTGCCGCCCAATCCCTTCGGCTTCCACGAGATGCTCGGCAATCTGTGGGAATGGTGCCTCGACGGTCACTACACGCATGCATACGAGACGCACGCGGAAGTCGATCCCTTCCAGCCGGCCGAAGGCCTCCCGCAGCGCACCAGCCGCGGCGGCAGCTTCGACAACACGATTGCAACCGTGCGCGTGACCTCGCGCGACGGCGCCGCGCCGCAAGTGTCTGGTCACACGATTGGGTTCCGGCCGGCGCGGCGGGTGGAGTGAACGTCAGGGTTTGAGAAGCGCCACGATGCGATCGCAGGCGGCTTTGATCAGTTGTTCGTGATCCCGATGCCTGCGATGGGTCAGTGACCTACCTGTAGCGGGCAGATGACGTCCGTGTGATCGCGCGCGTGTGGTGCGCGAAGGTGCGCACTCTCGATGCACCTGTCAGCCGCGATGCAACGTGTGCCCAGCGCTTCGTCGTCCGGCGATGGCGCATGGAAGAAACGGCGCTAGAGTCTCCCGCCCTTCCCGGGCGATTAGCTCAGTTGGTTAGAGCGCCTCCCTTACAAGGAGGATGTCGGGGGTTCGAGTCCCTCATCGCCTACCAGATCGCGGCAGCCGGCGGTCTGCGGGTAGGAGCAAATGCGGTCCGCGCGATCGCTTGCCAGCTTCGCTAGCTCCAAAGTCCGCGAGCCGAGTTGCGCGCGCCTGGCGGCATCTTGGAATGCGGCAACGAGGCCGCTCCCTCGCCTCTGCCTTGAGAAGGCACCGCATGCGGGCCATCTCCGCGGGCCCCCCCTAGTCCACTCATCCGGCCTCGCATCGCGAGGCGTAACGATTTGGCAGCAGTGCGCACCAGCGGCCGAGCCCTGCGGCCGCCATTTCTCCCTCCGAGGTTGCGCCCAGTTCGCACGCCGCGGACGCTCTCCGTCCCGCTTCGCTTCGAAGCGGCATCGAGAGATCCTGATGAACCTGCTCGCCCGTTCCACCTTCGTGTTGCTCGCGCTCGGCGCGTTGCTGCCGGCGCAGAACAAATCCCAAGAACAGCTCGTCGAGCTGCGCAAGGAGAAGCTCGCCAAGACCGTCTTCCACCAGGCCCCATGGGTCGTCGACTTCGACGCCGCGCGCGCCGAAGCGAAGAAGACCGGCAAGCCGATCTTTGCCTACTTCACGCGTAGCTACGCGCATTGAGGCCCGTGTGACTCACTGGAGAGCGGTCCGCTCTCCGCACCGGACTTCAAGGCCTTCGCTGACACAGTCGTGCTCTTCTTGCACAACACGTCGCGCGTCGACGACGAGCCGTATCCAAAGCTGCTGCAGGAGAAGGGCTTCGGCGGCTTCCCGAGCCTTTGCTTCATGGACGCGGACGGCAACGTGGTCGTTCGTCAGTCCGCCCGCACGGTGGAGGCGTTCACGACCAATGCTGCGCGGCTGAAGTCGCTGTTCGAGTTGCGCGCCAAGGTCGCTTCTCTGCGCGCCGACGCCAGCAAGTCAGCCGACGTTGCCAAGCTCGAACGTGACCTGCTCTTCGTCGAGATGGATCTGCAGTGCGTCGCGGCGCAGGACGCCAAGGAGCGCGCCGCGAAGCTCGAACTCGGCAAGGACGATCTCGCTGCGCTTGAGCAGTATCTATTCGGCGCCGAGATTCGCGACTTGCGTGGCAAGGTTCGCGAGCTCGGCCAAGAAGAGACGTCCAACCGCATTGCGGCGATGGCCAAGGCCGGGAAGTCTCCGCCGAAGGACCAGGAGGCGTTCTTCTGGCAAATGACCCTGACCTGGGCCGCCAAGAACGGCGACGGCGAGCTTGGCCAACGCGCGTTCGACGTGCTCGACAAGCAACCCGCGCCCGAGTCGATGAAGAATCGCCTTCGGACGATGCTGGAGCAGAGCAAGGGCGGCAGCAAGTAGCGCCAACCTTCGTGCCGGGACGGTTGCTAACTGTCCCGGCAACGCGATACTGCTCTCCGGGTCGCAATGACTTCGAACGAGGAGAGCTCAGCCGGGTCCACGGATGGCGAAGTACTGCGCCAGTGGGACCAGCGCATTGACGACGCGAGCGATCCGCTCGCAGCGCTGGCAGACCTGTTGACCAAGCGGAGCGCTGCGCGTTCCGAGCAGTTTGGTTTGGAGGGCTCGACGCTCCGTGGCTGCACGCTCCAGCGGATGCTCGGTGCCGGCGGAATGGGAGTGACCTACGCAGGCACGGCGGCAGACGGATCGTTGGTTGCGGTCAAGCTCGTTGCGGCTGTGGCGCAGAGCACGGGCGAGCGCTTCGAGCAAGAATGTCGATTGCTGCAGACGCTGGATCACAAGTCCATCGTGCGCTATCGCGACCACGCGGTGCTCGACAACGGCACGGGGGTGCTGGTGATGGAGCGCATCGTCGGAATCGAGTTGGAGGTGTTGCTGGCCAAGGCAGCGGCGCCGACGCAGAAGGATCTCGACAACCTTTCGGCGCTGTCGATGTTGTTGCGCGAGATCGACCTCGATGGGCACCGCGAGCGTCGCGAGAGCATCTGCAACTCGACGCGCTACCAGCGACGGATGTTGCGCATGTTGGCGGAGGTGGCAGAGGGTCTGCACGCCGCGCACGAACAAGGCGTCGTGCACCGCGACGTGAAGCCCGCGAACATCCTGGTGCGCGACGACCTGTCGCCGGTCTTGATCGACTTTGGCCTCGCGCGCGACTTGCGCAACAAGGCGTCTTTCACGCATTCGGGACTCGCGATGGGCACGCTCGCCTATATGGCGCCCGAGCAATTGGGCCGCGATCCGGGCGCCGTGGACCGCCGCGCCGACATCTACGCCGTTGGCCTGTTGCTGTATCGCGCGCTGACTGGAACCGAACTCCGGCAGGAGATAGGTGAGGTCATGAAGAGCGGTTCGCGCGCCTTCTTGCTCGACAGCAAAGCGAGCCTCGCGCTGCCCGCCTCGGCGCAAGCGATCCTCTACTCCTGCCTCGATCCACGACCGGATCGGCGCTACGCGACCGCGGCGGACCTCGCCGCAGACCTTCGCGCCGCTGCGGGCGACGGCGTCCTGCGCGCACGACGCCCGAACGCGCTCTCGCTGGCTCTGCGCGACCGCCGGCGGCTGGCCATGGTCGCCGCGGCGGCGTTCGGCGCATTCGCACTCGTCGCGTGGGATCAGTGGCCGCGCGGAAGATTTGTCCAGTTCGCCGCGACGTGCGACGCAGCGGACGCGACGGTTCGCGTCGACGGCGCAGAAGATGCGTGGTTGTTCGATCCCTTGTGGCTGCCATGCGGCGCGCACACGGCAAAGCTCGTGAGCGATCGCGTTGCCGAGACCGAAGCAACTTTCGAAGTCAAGGCTGTCGACGGTGTGCAATGGGTCTGCTTCAGCACGCACATCGAGTCACGTGTGCCTGGAGCGCGATCAGGAACGGCGCCGATCCTGTTCTCGACAGGGCATTCGTGGGCACAGATGTCGCCTGACGTCGGGACGGATCGCCGATTCGTAAACGGCACGCCCATCGACATACTCGGGCCTGCGTCAATCCATGCATGCTTGCCGCCTGGGCGCCACGAATTGCGCGTGGTCGACGGCAAGGGCCGGGAGGAGATTCAGAGGATCGATCTCAACATCGGCGCGGTCGACGTCCAAATGCTGCCGGCCTGGATGTCCGACATCGACGGCACCTACCGACGCACTTGGAGCACAGTGATGTCGCCCAGAAGTGCAGACATCGAGTTCGAGACGGACGCGGAGACATGGCTCGGCGTGCCAGGAATAGAGGTGTTCGGTTTCGGCTTGCGGCAGACACCCTGCGCATTGGTTTCGGCTTCGGCAAATAGGCCTTCGCATCTGCGACTTCGCATCCCCTTCGACCGCGGCATGCGCTCGGCGGTCGTGTTGGCGCGCGGGGACCGGCGCGATGGCGGCCAACTCCAAGTAGACGTCAGGTTCGAAGGCCAGGAGCCGCAAGAATGGCCGCTGCGAGAGGATGGACAACTGGAGCGACGCGTCGCATTGCGATCCGATCGCCCTGCACGATGGCTCGAGTTGCGAGCCACATTCTCGTCGGCGGCGGACGCGAGCACGTCGTTGGCTTTGGCGAGGATGCTCACCGGCATGCAGTTTGGCGGACATTGGAAGGACGAGCCGCCGTGCTTCGCAATCGTCGCGGACGAGGGCTATCGGGCAAAGCTGCCGAGCAGTTCCGCGTCGTCGCCGTTGCGCCACGTGCAGAAGTGGAGCGTGCAACCGCTGTCGGACGACGGGCTGTCTGGGGTCGGTTCGATGGTCGCGCGATCTGGTCCCGACAAGACCGTCGAACTTTGGTCAGCCGGGTTGTTCCAGGAAGAAGGGAGAGTCCTCGTGCTCGACTGGCCGTCGCTGCGCGTGCTACGCGCGGTTGCGCCAGGCGTGATGCACTCCCGCAAGAATCGAAACGACGGCCAGGGATTTGGCGGAATGATGACGTCGATCGCGGACGTCGACGGCGACGGCTGGCCGGAGATGGTCCTCAGCGATCCTTCGAGCCAGCGGCTGGGTTCGCCGGAGAGTGGTTCGGTCGCGCGGTTGTCGGCTCGCGAAGATGGGCCAGTCTGGCTTTGGCCAAATCGCGTCTCGGACAGTCCGTTCCACGACGACTGTTGCGGCCAGGCGATTGCATGCGGCGACTGGAACGACGATGGCGTCGAAGACCTCGCTTGCACTGCGTATTGCTGGTGGCCCAGGCGCGACTTGCCCAAGGCCGGCCGCGTGTGCGTTGTAAGCGGCCTCGACGGTCGGGAGTTGATGACCATCGAGGGGACGCGCAACCTCGGTCAACTCGCCTGCATTGCTGCGGCCGCAACGGGCGGCGGGCCCAGCGAGTTGTTGTTGCGCGAAGCTTGGGATGGCACGGAACGAGGCTGGTGCGACGCATACGCATACTCGGCCTGGACCGGCGGGCTTGGCGGCTCGCGTTCCGAGGACTTGGTTGTCAGTTCTCTGAGCCAGGCAGCCTTGCTGCCGTCGCGCGCTCGTCAGGGCGGCGTCGACATGGTCGTGTGTCGCTCCGGGGCTTGGCAGGACGGCTTTTCTGGAATCGAGCGCTACGGGGTCATTGGACAGTCTGTGCAATTGCTGCTGCGCCGCGAACTCGACGTGACCCTTGCAGCCGAGGAGTCGTTGACACCCTGGCTGTCACTGATCCTCGCCGACGATTTCGATGGCGACGGGCAGCGTGACCTCATCGCGACGCTATTTGGCGAGTCGTCGGAAGTTGGGCTCTTGGCTTTCTCGTCCACCGACCTCAGTTGCATCGCGCACGCGCCGCTGCCAGGAGCTGTGGGTGGAGTTGGCTGTGCGACGTGGATCCCGGCGGGCAAGGAAACCCAGGGGGCGCTGATGGTCTTTTGGGACCAGGAAGACGGCGGTCAGTGGGGGATCGTGCGGCCGAAGTAGTGAGAGGTGGAGGGTCGAGACCCTCCAGCGATTCCCGCTCCTCGCGTCCAAGCCGTTCGTGACGGTCGCAAAGCGTCCGCCGCCGAATGGTTCGAGTGCCAGCCCCTGCCGGCAGAAGCGGAGGCCGAACAACACCCGATCCAACGGGATCGACAGGTTCCACATGGCGATGTTGCTCGCGTTCTTCGGCAGCCCGATCGAAAACTCGTGGTTGCCCAACACGTAGGCCAAGCAGCCGTCGATGCGCAGGAGGTCGAGGGAGCACGGCAAACGCCATCAGCGACCATGCGGTGCACGAACCTCATGGCACGTGCGATGACGGGCGTCCGCGGGGCGTCCATTCCAAGTTGGGCACCGGCACTTGTGGCGCAGCGAGGACCCCGTGTCGAAGCGCAACGCACCGAACCAGCCGGGCACGCAGCGCATCTGGTGCGTCATGCCCACCCAGAAGGCTCACCCCGTCCAACCAGGGCAAGAGCACTCCGGCGCCTGCCCTCAATCGAGCTTCAGTTCTCGATACGTTGCGGTGCGGTCCATCACGGTTGCCCACACCCGATCGGATCCCTGGTGCCGCGACGGTCCATACTGCAATGCCACACCAAACCCGGGGTCGAACCCATGGATCTGTTCCATCGCGTCGACCAGGCGCTCGGTATCCAGTTGCCATCCCGCGCGCCGAATCCCTTCGACCAGCACTGCGGCGGCGACGTAGCCCTCGAGCGCCACAAAGCTGTTCGACTCGCTCGGTGAGTAGCGCGCGAGGTGTTCGCGGAAGCGCAGCACGCCTGTGGCGTTCGATTGAATGTGGGGCACGACCTGCGTCACGATGACTCCGTCCGCAAGCTCAGCGCCGTGGTTGTTGATGAACTCCTCGGCGAGGGGCGTGGCGCCGACGAATGACACGACGGCGCACAATGCGTCCATTCCCGCTTTGCGCAGGTCGGCGATGTACTTTGCCGCCGGGGTGTAGGTTGCGGCGATGACGATTGCGCTCACCTTTTCGCGCAGGGCCAACGTCTTCTGCACTGCCTCTCCAACCTGCGTCGAGTTGCGGTCGTAGCCGACGCGCACGATGTTCTTGCTGTCGATACCGACCCGTTGCCGCAGCGTCCTCGCCACGCCTTCGAACGCGGAGTCGCCATAAGCGTCGTCCTGCGCAAACACCATGATCGAGTCGGCCGGGCGCTTGAGCACATCAAGGAAGTAGCCGACCATCGCTGAGGTCTCCTGCTCGTAGCTCGCCCGGTAGTTGAAGACATAGCGCTCCGGAGGGTCCTTCCGCAGGATGCCGGCGCCGGAGAGCGCACCGAACAGGAGGAACTTGTTGTTCACGGCATAAGGCACCGTCACGGCCGCAGTCTGAGTGCCGACGTTGCCCACCAGTGCAAACACCTGGTCTGTTTCGAGCAGTTGGCGCGCGTTGGTCTCTGCTCGCGCAGGTTCATAATGGTCATCCAACGCCAACAGCTTGAGCTTGCGACCTTCGACCCCGCCCAGCTCTTCGTTCACGTAGCGAAAGTAGGTCTCGATGCCGAGCCGCATGTTGCGGCCCAGCTCCTTTGCGGGTCCGGTGAAGGCGGCGCTCATTCCCAGGCGGATCGAATCGTTGTCGACGCCGCGGAATGACCACGGGGAACGCGCCTGCGAGTCGCCGCGGGTGGTCAACCACGCCGTGCCGCTGACGAGCGAGAGGCCGATTGTGGCGGTGCAGGCATAGAGCAGACGGCGGCGACCAGGGTGCGCCCGAGAGGGTCGCGACGTGGCGTGCGGCGTGCGGGTGAGCGCGGTTGGTGGCTCCATCCCGCAGGCGCCATAGAACGCGAGCAGCATCTCATTGACGCTTTGGTAGCGTGCGTCCGGATTGCGTTGGATCGCTTTCTTGATCACGCCTTCCAGCGCGCGCGGCCCGTTGACTTGGTCCCAAGCGATCGGCGCCGTGACACCTTCGATCTGCATTTGCAGGATTGCCCCCACGGTCTTGCCTCGATACGGCGCAAGGCCACAGATCATGAAGTAGAGGACAGCGCCGAGCGCGTAGATGTCGCAACGCTCGTCGAGCGATTCTGAGTCGTGCAGTTGTTCTGGCGCGAGATAGCCAGGCGTTCCGACAGCGGCATCCGTCAGGGTCAGGCGCGTGGCGGTGTCGTCGAGCCCGCGTGCGATGCCGAAGTCGAGCACCTTGAGCACGTGGCCGCCGCCGACCACTTCGGCGACGATGATGTTCTCAGGCTTGAGGTCGCGATGGACGAGACGGAGCTGGTGCGCGGCACTGATGGCTCCTGCGATCTGCGCGAAGTAATCGACGAGCGCCTCGATCGAGAGTCCCTTGCCAGAAGGAACAGCTTGTTGCAGCGTCTGTCCCTTCAAGAACTCCATCACCATGTAGCTGACGCCGGAGGTCTCCACTCCCGAGTCGAGGATGCCGACGATGTTGGGGTGGTTGAGTTGTCCGAGGAGCATCGCTTCGCGTTGGAAGCGCTGCAGGGACTCGGACCCAAGGCCCATCAGCGGCGCCAAGAACTTGACTGCGACGCTGCGACCGAGATTGAGCTGCGTGGCCTGATAGACCGCGCCCATCCCGCCGCGGCCGATGCGGCGGTCGATGCGGTAGAGGTCCTTGAGGATCGTGCCGACAAAGGGATCCGGCGCAGGAAAGGGCTCTGGGGTCACCATCGGCCGGGGGATAGTAGCACTGCCCAATGCGCAGCCCTGGGGGATGCCGTGATTCTGAGGCATTGCGAGGCGCTGCAGCGGCAACTGCGCAGGGACGGCGCGCTGCGTGGGGCAAGATATTGCGATTGCGCCTGGCTCCGCGCGCGCCCTGCCCGCGTCGCGCCATTGCAGGCTCGGGCCTCGCTGTGGACTGCTCTCGCGAAGGCACCGTCAATGCGGCCGCCAGCCTGAGCAACGGGCCTGCGACACAAACCAACGAAAGGCACGGCGACGGCGATGCAGCGTGCGGACGTTGACCTCTCGCGCCGTGTCACCAGTCTCGCATAGAGCCGCAGCGGGAGCTTGTAGTGCAGAACCCTGTCCCTACCTTTCTCGCCCCCAATCAGGGCCCCAACCCTCCCGCGCATTCCGTGTCTCCCCGTCTCCGCCAACTGACCGCGATCTTGCTCGTGCTGCTGCACGTGTTGGGTCCGGCCTTGCACCAACTCCAGCATGCGCTGGAGGCGCTGCGCGGTTTGGAGGGGGGCGCGGTGGCGACGTGTTCGCATGCGGGTTGTCATGCGCGGGCAGCCCAGGCAGTGTCTGCCGACGCGGTGCACGAGGCACCGGTCGCGTGGCTCGATGCGCATGAGCGGTCGGACCACGGTCACGAACACGACTGCCATCTGTGCACGCAGTTGCACAGGATGCATGGCTTCATCGAGCCGTTCTCAGAACGGTTCGAAGCCTGCGAACGAGTCGAACAAGCGTATTCGCGCGATGACCTTGTGGTGTTCGCGCGCGCGCGACAGGCATGCTCGCGCGCACGCGCGCCACCGCACACGACGGTCTGAACCCTCGTCGCCGCGGCAACGCGGCAGGTCCAAGTCCGAATGACGCACGGCGGCAACCGTTGCGTCGTCGTCTTTGTTTGCGAGAGAGATTCGTCGCGTGAGTTCCCTTCCTTTTTTCGCGCCCCTCTCGGGCCTCTGCATCAGCAGTTCCTTGTTGCTGGCTGCGCCGACGTCGCAGAGCCAGCAGAACCCCACACCAGGCGCCGCACCCAGCGTGCTGCCGGTCCCAACCCCCGCAGCCCAGGATCCACAGAGAGACGCGCGTCCGCGCGGGCTCGCAGAAACGCGGGCTAACTCGGTCCAAGTCCAACCCGGCCCGGTCTCGGTGCCGGACGGCGTGCAGCAGACGCAGTCCCTGCACAGTCAGGACCCGCACCATCATGGCCACACCCACGCATCGACGGATGTGCGCAGCAGCTTGGGGCAAGACCCGACATCGACGGGGACCGGCGTCCATTCTGAGGGTCAGTTCCGTCTCATCGACATGTCGCTCGACTTGATCGGATCAGTCGGCACGTCGACGGCGCAGAACGGCGTGATCCAGCAATTGCAGGGCGGCCACCACGATCCAAAGCAACGCGGCTTCACGTTGCAGCAGGCCGAGCTCGCGCTCGCGGGCGCGGTCGATCCCTACTTCCGCGTCGATTCGCACATCACCAGCGTGATCGATCCGCAAGGCGAGACGATCGTCGAGCTCGAAGAAGCTTACGCGACCTCCTCATCGCTTCCGCATCGCCTGCAGCTCAAGACTGGTCACTACCTCACCGAGTTCGGCCGCATCAACCCGGTGCACCTGCACGACTGGGACTGGGGCGACCAGCCGGTGGTGGTGTCGCGCTTCTTTGGCGGTGATGGCCTGCGTGCGCCTGGAGCGCGCATGAGCTGGGTGATGCCGACGGACACCTACACCGAAGCGATCTTCGGCATGCAGAACGCGAGCGGCGCAACGGTCAAGAGCTTCTTGTCCAACGCGAACGTCTACGGCGAGGAGCCGATCGGCGGACGTGCGTTCCAACAACGCACCGTGCGTGCTCTCGAGGACGTGCTCTACACCGCGCGCCTGTCGCAGAGCCGCACGCCGACCGAGGCGACGGTGTTGCAATACGGGGCGTCGGCGCTGTTTGGCCCAAATGCGAGCGGACAGTCCAGCGACACGCTGATCTACGGCACGGACTTCGTTTTCTTGTGGCGGCCGACCAGCAACGACAAGGGCTGGCCATTCTTCAAGGTTCAAGGCGAATGGATGGCGCGCGTCTTCGACGCAGAGTCGCAGCGGGACGGCAACGGCGATCCCGCGGCGCCAGCGGCCACGTTGCGGGATCAGGGAGGGTTTTTGCAGGCGCTTTGGGGCTATCGACGCGGCTGGTCCACCGGCCTGCGCGGCGAATACGCGACTGGCTCGGGCGGCGATTACTCGTATCTGCAAAGCGGCGCGAGCGACCCGACGACCTACACGCGCGCCTTGGACTTCGACCGCACGGACCGCATGCGCATCTCGCCGCTCCTTTGCTATCAGCCGAGCGAGTTCACGCGCATTCGCCTGCAATACAACTACGACGAGTCAGATCACCTGTCGGGCGACGGCGAACACTCGGTCTGGCTCACGTTCCAGACGCTGATCGGCGTGCACCAGCCACACCGGTAGTGAGTGCGATGAACCCGACCTGCATTGGATCTGCGCTGGTCGTCGTCGCGTTCGCGACCTGAAGGCCAGCGCCGATGACTGCTACGGCAAGTGTGCAGGACCTCGCCGTCGAGCCATTGCCTTCGCGCCTCCGCTCGTGCCTTGCGATGGCTCGCGACCGAGCCTGCTTCGAAATGCGCACGCCTTGACGCGAGTTTCAGCTCGGCGAACCGCCCCTGCGCGTGAGCTTCCAGCCGAGGTAGGCCATCGGCAGGTAGGCGACACCGAGGTCAAGTGCGTCGAACCACAGCGGCGCTGCTGGGATCACGCTGACCATGTAGGCCCCGCCAGAGAGAAACATCGCGCCGACGATCAACGCAGCCATCACTCCATGCCCGCTGCGGCCATTCACCATGGCGGCAACGAAGGCGCCGACCAGCGTGCCGATCGCATGCGCAAGGAACGGGCACAGCAGTTGGACGACCGAGTAGTTGGCGATGTTCGCGTTGATGCTCGCGACGTCATTGATGTCCACGCCAGGCGGCGGCGGGAACAGCCCGGAGGAGGCAATGAGCACGCCCATGTTGGCCATGGCCCCGAGGACAGCGCCGGCAACCACGCCGAGCACGAGCCGAATGAGGCGCGCGGCGATCGAAGGAGAGTTCTTGGCTTGGGTCATGGGCGCGCACGGTAGCGCGGATGCGGGGGACCCGAAACGAACGAGAGGCGCGCTCACGGATCGACGCGGCGCGAGCATCGTGCCCTTACCGCATGGTCCGTGGTCCTTGTGCACTTCACTGGGAGTTGCAGCGTCGCGGCAAGGGCATCGCGCGCCCGGGGCTCGCAGCATCTGGAAGGTGGTTCAAGGCGCGAAGGGCACGCCGGTCGGCCCATGCGCATGCACTGCGCGCTTGCTGCAAGGGCCTTGGTGGAAGTTGCTTGTGCCGACGAGTGTGGGTCGTGCTCGATGCGTGACCGATTGGCTTCTTTGCACACGGTGCCTGGCTCGTGCCCCTCGCAACGCCATCCAGTTGGCGCCGGCGCTTGCGGGCCCGTTCACGCCTCTTGATCGCACGCAGAACTGGCGTCGCCCTGGAGGGGACTCGGATTTTTCTGCAACTTCGCGGACAGTCTCCGGCACCACGCAGGAAGGGCCCGTCCGTGGTGCGTGTGCGCCGGTGTTCGGGCTCTTGGCTCCCCAAGAGAACCTTCTACCCATGCTGCGACATGTTTCCCGCGCGGCCGCGGCCGCACTGTTCTTCTCCATCCCTGCGTTCGCCCAGACGGGGAACGAGATCGTCTTCGCCGGCACTTCCTTGGCGGGCACGACTGATCCCTACTACATGATCGAGTCGTCGACGTTGACCATCCCGGAGCGCGGCGGCCTCAGCTCGACCAACAACGTCACCGGCGCCGTGTGGACCAACACCGGCCGAACGCTTTACGTCGCCAACGGCCTGTCACCGGGAGGCATCTCCGTCGCGCAGTGGAATGGGAGCAGCAGCGCATGGTCGCAACTCTGGGCGTCGCCGCGCGCATGCTATGGGATCGGCTACGACTTGTTGCGGCAGCGCATCTGGACCATCGACACGACGTCGGGCTACAACGAACTGGTCTGCGTCGACATCGATGCGGCGAGCCCGACCTATGGCGTGGCGATTGCGCAGACCAACACGTTGACTGGTCCGATTCGCGAGCGTTGGGCGCTGTCCTTCTCCGGCAACTTCGCCATCGTGCCGCACCTGCTCTTGCAGTCCGGCCTGCTCGACATCGTCGACACCAACCCGACGAGCCCTACGTTCTTGCAGATCACGCAGAGCGTGGTCGTTCCTGGCGCCCTGACGGCCGGATTCAGCATGGTTGCGGACTGCGCCGTGACCCTCGACGAGCAGTACGCGCTCTTCGTCTACACCGGAACGGGTTTCTCCAAGCTCGGCGCGCTGCACGTCCCAACGGGCACGCTGGTCGACTTCAATCCAGTGGCGCCTGGGCAGCAGGACTACAACCTGGGCCTTTCGGTCGCGTCATCGATGGAGTTGGCCAACACCGGCGCCTTCGCGGTCGTCGGTGGCATCGGTGGCGGCGGTTGGCTCGCGCGCATCGCTTTCGACTGGAACAACCCTGGCGCCACGACGCACCAGAACTTCACTCCGGTCGGCGGCATTCCGAACTGCAACGGCGTCTCGATCTCCGCTGATGCCTCTCGCTTCTCGTGCGCAAACTGGGCCGTCGCTTCGCCGCCCGCGCCGCCGGCCTACGTGTCGATCTTCGATTCGACCACCGGCGTGCGCTTGCAGCGGCTGACATTGGGCTCGGCGTGGAACGTCTACACGACCGCTTGGCAGGATGCCTCGCCGATCGCGACCTACACCCCGTTTGGAACCGGTTGCCTTGGCTCGCTGGGCACGCCGCTGATGCGCGCCGCCAGCGGTTCGCGTCCCGGCCTCGGTCGCAACTTTGCGCAAGACATCACCAACGTCCCATCGAACATCGCGATTGCGAGCCTCGGCTTCTCGAACGGATCCTCCAGCGGAGTGCCGCTGCCCGTCGATCTCACGGTGATCGGCATGAACGGTTGCACGATGTGGGTCGACCCGGCGCTGTCGACGTTCCTGTTCACGGCGACGACGACGGCGACGATGAACTATTCGATTCCCAACGACCCTTACTTGTTCGGCCTGCTGATCTACACGCAAGGCTGGTCCTACGATCCAACCGCGAACTCCGCAGGCTGGACTGCGACGGATGGCGGTGTGGGGTGGGTCGGGTTGTGAATCGGAGCTGGCCGACAGCTGTCATCGAGCTTCCGCGTCGCCGCCGCATTCGCGGGCGGCGACTGCGCCAGGCGCGCTCGCTGTCGTCGATGCTCCGACTCGCTTGCCTTCCCGGTTGATGCGCTTGCGACGGCTCGCAATGGCGCCAAGCGAGAAATGCTGGATTGCGGGCGACTGGGACCGATGCACACGCCGCGCTACGCTCGGCGCGTGCGTTCGACGGAACTAACGAGGTCCCAGCCCATCGCCTTGCGCCACGTTGCGACTGTCGGTGACGGTGGATCGCATGACGGGAGCGTGCACGGGCGATGAAGCTCACACTCGTCGTGCACCAGTTCTTGCCGCGCTACTTCACCGGCACGGAGCAATACGTCTATGCCGTGAGCAAGGCGATGCAGGCTCGCGGGCACGATGTGGAGGTCTTCGCGTTGGAGCCGAACTTCGCGGACTTGGACCCGGAGATGCTGGTCGAACGCGAAGTGGTCGACGGGATCCCGGTGTCGCGCATCCGGTTTTGGTATTGCACGGATCGCGACTTCGAGCGCATGGAGTACGAGAACCCGCTCGTCAGCGCGAAGTTCGCGGAGCACCTGCGCCAACGGCAGCCGGATGTCGTGCACTTCTTTCACGTGCGCTACATCGGCGCGAGCTTGATCGAAGAAGCCAAGGCACAGCGCGTGCCGAGCGTCGCGCACCTGATGGACTTCTGGTTCCTCTGCCCGGCAATCGTGCTGCGGCGTTCTGACGGGACCTTGTGCCAAGGTCCGCCGGACGGCGGCGCGGGCTGCATCGAGTGCATTCGCCCGGACATCGCGCAGGATCTCGGGCAGCGGGGCGTGCGTCAGGAGTTCGATGCGTTGGCGCGCACGTGCCCGCCAGGGATCGCGCCTCGATACGGGCCGACTCCTCGCGGCCTGACTTTGACGCTGCGGCCGGAACGGCTGCGTCGGGCCTTGCTGTGCGCCGATCGCATCGTCGCGCCGTCGCAGTTCTTGAAGGGAATGTTCGTCAAGAACGGCTACCCGGAGCATCGGCTGGAGACGCTCCCATACGGCATCGACGAGTCGAGGCTGATGGGCGCGAATGCGCAACGCTCGCCGCGAGGCGTCGGCGCGCCGCTGCGGGTCGGCTACTTCGGGACCATTGCGGACCACAAGGGCGTCGACCTCGTCGTCGACGCGGTTCTCGGCAGCAAGGCTGCGATCGAGTTGACGATTCGCGGCCGCACGACGGATTTCCCGGACTACGCCAACGCGCTCGTGCAGCGCAGCGCGGGGGATACGCGGGTGCGCTTCGTGGGGCCTTTCTCGCGCGGAGAACTCGGCGCCGTGCTTGCGACCACGGATGTGCTCGTTGTTCCATCGCGCTGGTACGAGAACACTCCGTTCGTGGTGCTGGAGGCCTTCGCTGCCGGCGTTCCCGTCGTCGCCGCAAACCTTGGCGGCATGAGCGAACTCGTGCGCGATGGCGTGAACGGCGAGTTGTTCTTGCCCGATGACGTCAGCGACCTGCGCAAGAGGCTGGAGCGACTCGCAGTGGAGCCACAGCGCCTCGACGCCTACCGGCGAGCGCTACCCAAGACCAAGACCATGCGGGACAACGCGATGGAGCTCGAGGCCATCTACACCGAACTCATGCATTCGCGCGCGGCGCGAGGACAAGGATGAACCCGGACCTGATCCACGAACGGCTGGCGGCCATCGAGTCGCGGCTCGCAAACATCGAACGCGGACTGATGGAGGCCAAAGAACTGCGGGCCTCGCTGCAGCACGAAGTCGACAGCCGGCGTCAACTTGCCGAGCAAGCCGCCTACTTGCTGGAGCAACTCGGCGACGCGCGGCGTCAGCTCAAGGCAGTGCAGGAGAAGCGCGGCTAGCCGGGTCTGGCGATGGGCTCATGGCTCACGCGAGCGACCAGGTTGCGCGCGAGGGCCGTCAGCCCTTCTTCGGTCGTCCAACGCGAAAAGCGCTCCTTGATGCGCGCGCCGAGGATCGGCAGTCGCGGCTCCTTCGCCGCGTCGCATGCGATGCGCGTCTGCTTGCCGAGCGCGGCAGCGAGTCGCGGCGCCATGTCGGCGTGGGTGATCCAGCGATCGAAGACGTGGTAGGTCTGGCCGCGCGTCGTCAGGTCGCCCACCGCGTCCGCCAGGATCTCGGCCGCATCCTCGACCGCAACCGTGTAGGCGCCATAGGGCGTGCGCAACTCACCGTGGTGCGTTGCCTCTCTTGCTTGCTGCGCAAAGGGGCTCGCGGTCCAGGGCTCGCGCATGCCCAGCACGAGGCCGAGCCGCCAGATCGAGGTGTTCAGGCCGTAGGCATGCGCAGCCGTGCGCAGCAACGACTCGCACGCCGAGCGCAGGCTGCCGTAGAACTCGAGCGGCGACAGCGGCGCGTCTTCGTTGCGAAGGAAGCGATCGCCGCGAGGGTCGAGGTCGGGGTCGCGCGAGAACACCGCGAGGCTCGATGTGTAGAGCAGTTGCTTCGATCCAGTCGCAACGGTGCGCTCCAGCAAGCGCATCGTTCCCGTGAAGTTCTCGGCGAACCACGTCTGTGTCGCAGTCGCAAAAGGCATCGTCGTGGCGCCCGGTTCTGAATAGGCCGCGTGAAGAATGCAGTCGACACCGTCGGCAAAGCTGTCGAGCGACGCGCCGTCCGCGAGGGAACCCTCGTGCCAGGTGATGCCGGGGATGGTTGGCCGACTTCGCCCGGCCCCAAGCGGCCGAGTGAGTAGCCGCAGTGTGTGTCCGCGCGCGAGCAGCCGCGGGACGAGCGCGTTGCCGAGCAGGCCGGTGCCGCCAGTCACCGCAACCTTCGCCATGAGCCTCCGCGTCGAGTGGATGGCGCAGCGGTGCCGCTGTCAGCATTCACGCTTGCTGGCTCGACGATGGCCAGGGTCCGTGAAGGCGCGTGCTCATGTTTCGGCGGCATGCAGAAGCGATCCTAGAAGTGGTCGCACAAAGTGCCAGCGGCTAGGGCCGGCTCAGAGGCCCATTGGCTGCGTTCTGGGATCTTCAGTGAACCCTCCGATGCGGGATCCGAACCCGCGGCCTGTCCTCGAAATCTTGATTCGGACTCGCTCACGAACCGCGGCAGCAGCCACAACACCGAGACGATTACGTCGCGGTCCTTCCTGCGCGGTCGAAAGGCAGGGGAGGGGTTTTGTCGATAAGCTCGAAACCCATGCCCGTAATCCGCGAACGTCGGTTCCTGCGCGTCAAGCTCGACATGGTGACGCGCTGCCAGATCCGTTGCGTCATGTGCCACTTCGCCCACCCGGAGTTCCAGGAGAACCCCTGGACGATGGGTGGACCGCTGCTGGAGAAGGTCGCGGCGGAACTGTTCCCGCGGGCGCATGACGTCGTGCTGTCTTCCAGCGCCGAACCGCTGCTCGCCCCTGACCTGCCGATGGCGTTGGAGCTGTGCAAGAAGCACGGCGTCCCCAACTTCCACTTCAGCACCAACTGTCTCGCCATGACCGACAAGATCATGGACTCCGTGATCGACTCGGGCATGCCGTTGATCACAGTCAGCTGCGACGGCATCACCAAGGAGACGTTCGAGAAGATCCGCAAGCCGGCAAAGTGGGAACCCTTCTTGCGTCGGTTCGACGTCATCAACGAGAGCAAGAAGCGTCGGGGAGTGAGCAAGCCCGACATCAGCGTCACGTGCGTCTTGATGCGCAGCAACATCCGCGAAGTGCCGCAGATGATCCGTTTCTGGCACGAACGGGGCGTGAAGTTCATGAACTTCGTGCACATGGCCGTCATCGGCGGGCTCGGCATCGAGAGCGAGTCGCTGATGAACGACGCGAAGCACTGCAACGAAACGATGGCTGAGGCGCAGCGCGTCGCCAACGAAGTCGGGATGCAGGTGGTGATGCCGATTCCGATCGCGGAGACCTTCGCAGACCAGGGGCAGGTGACCGATCAACAGCGCAGCGACGAAGGGGGCGGCTTTGCCCTCGTCGCGCCGAGCGCGAATCCGACCGCGCTCGCAGAGTCAGAAGAAGTCGCGAACTACCTCAATCACAAGAACCGCGAGTTCTTGCTCAAGGCCAAGCAGAAGCGGCACCACAACCGCCCTTGTTACTTCCCGTGGTACTACATCCACGTGAATCCGGACGGCACCGTGTTCCCCTGCGGTTGCTGGTTCGAGTTCACGACCTTCGGCGACTTCAAGACGCAGACGTTTGCCGAGATCTGGACCGGGCCGAAGTTCAAGGAGCTGCGTCGCCAGCTCTACAACATGGAGTTGCGCGACGTCTGCGCGAACTGCTCAGTCGCCAACATGGGCCGCCCCGACGTCAAGGCGTCGTTCAGCCACCGCGCCAAGGTGCGGCGCGAGCAGAAGAGCTGAAACGGCTCGCGCTTCGCTCCCGCCGGTGAGTCGTCGCGACGCATCGAGGCTTCGCTTCGGCTCGCGACCGCGGCTGCCGATTGCACAGTTCCATGGCGTGCCTTCGCGCGTTGCAGGGATGAAAGCCGCGGCATCAGCGCGTCTTCGTCTTGGCGAGGACGCGCTGCTCGTGGCCAAGGAGCCAGGCTTTCGCGGCAACGCCGCCGCCAAAGCCCGTCAGACTGCCGTCCTTGCCGATCACGCGATGGCAGGGCACGACGATGGGGATTCGATTCTTGCCGTTGGCGGCGCCGACGGCGCGCATCGCCTTGCTGTTGCCAGCCTTCTTGGCCTGCTCCTGGTAGTTCCGCGTCTTGCCGAACGGGATCTGCTGCAGCGCGCGCCACGCTCGCTGTTGAAAATCGGTGCCGCAGAGGCGGAGATCCAAGTCGAACTTGATGCGCTCGCCGCGGAAGTATTCGTCGAGTTGCGAGGTGACGTGCGCGCAGCGCGCACGGTCCTCGGTCTCGCCCTTGCCCAAGGGAGTCGCCTTGCCGCGAGCACGGCCCTCGTGGCCAGGGAGGTCGATGCGCAGCAACTGGCCGGCGTCGTCGACGGCGATGCGCAGCGGGCCGATGGGCGACTCGTGGACGGTGGTGAACATGGTGGTTCGACTCGGGATGCTCATGGAAGGAAGTGTCGCGACCGGGGCAAAGTCCGCGCGTGACGTCGCGCAACCACGCGTCAGCGTAGCGCGATCGAGACCCGAACGACGGGGTTCGCCAGTGCGGCCGAAGTGGGCGTTGCTTCGTCGATGTGCAGGAACGGCTGTGTGAGCACAAGGCCGGAAGGTTGCAGGCCGCGGTCCTGGATGGCTCGCTGGATCTGGGCGGCGCCCAGGCTCGCCCGCTCGTCGAAGGACCCTCGCGGCGGGTAGACCGCCAATGCGCGCACATTCGGAGCCTCCCGGATCGCCGCGCCCTCGAATGCGGCGAAATCCCCGGCCGCAGGCCCAGCGCGGAAGGGCACGACCAGCAGCGTGCGGTCGCCGTCGGTCGCAAGCCCGGCGAAGCCGGCAGTGCTCTGGCCCGCGGCGCGCAGCGCAGCGGTGGCCCGTTGCGCAAATGCCGATCGTGCTTCCCAACTGCCTGGGTCCTCGACGCAGAGCCAACGCGCAGCGCGCACGGACTCGATCGTCGGCTCGATTGGGCGCTGCGGGGCGCCGACCGTCATGGACGGCGCGGGCGACTCGGTGGTTGCTGGCTTGTCCGTTGCGGCAACTTCGAACATCGACTCGTCCCACGCGAAGTCGACAGCGTCGAAACGGATCGTGCAGGCGCCCAGACTCGCAGTGTCGGCGATGCGGACGATGCGCGTCGTCGAGGTGCGCAGGTGATCGATGACGCTGACCGTAGGCGCCGCTTCCGGTTCGATTCGTTGCAGCGACGCGACGCGGAGCGTGTTGGGTTCGAGCCTGAGCAAGAACACCGCGCCATCGCCGACCGTGAGGCGCAACTTGCCATCGTCGATGCGTGCGCAAGCCTTCGCCCGGCGCAACGGCCCGAGTGTCGCGGCGTCGAGAAGTCGCAGCATCGCAGTCGACCGCGCGGCTTCGTCGCCTTCGAGCCGGCGCGATGGCGCGCCGTCGCGTTCGGCGGTCTTCCCAACCAGGCCGTCCACCAAGTCGATGCGGCCGTCGGGCCACTCGACGCGCAATCGGTGCGGCAGGCTGCCGAAGGCTTTCGCCTTCGTGCCGTCAGGCAACGTGACCTGCGCCGCAAAACGGTCGAAGCCGGTGACGTCGCCATGGCAGGCTTCGACCACGCGCGCGGGAAGGGTCGCAGCATCGAGCCGGGCGACGTCGACGGGTGGGTCCTGAGCGGCATCCGCCGCCGGCGCGAGGTTCGGTGTGTCGCTGCAGCTCGCAAGCAGCGCGGCCGCCAATAGCGCGGTCGCGCACTGCGCGGGCATGCTCAACTGCCGCGTCGGAACTCGCGTCGCCACAGGTCGACGTCGTAGCCCCGGTCCACGTCGCCAGCAAGCTGCTGCAGCGCCTTGCGCGCCGCGAGTCGCACGTTGGGTACCGTCTCAGTGGGGCCGAGCATCGTGATGAGCGACTCGTACTGAGCTTGCGCGTTCATGCGGCCGAGCGCGATCGCGGCATTCATCCGCACGCGCGGCGTCGGGTGCGACGTGTAACCGGCGACGAGCGCAGCATGTTCTGCGGACCGCGTAAGGCCGACGCCGCGCAGCGCGTTGGCGATCATCAGCGGGTGCTGGTCCTTGTTGCCTTGGAGCAATCGGAGCCAGACCGGGACGATCTCGTCGACGCGCAGACTGTTCTCCTGCAACCGGATCAACGCCCATGCGGCGCCGATGCGGCCGCGCTCGTTGTGTTTGTCGTTCTCGACGATCCGCGCGACCACTCCCGGCGGCGTGCGTGGGTCGTGCAGGATCGCGAGCCCGAGCACCGCCCGGTCGACGAGCTGCTCGTCTTCGAGTTGCGCTCCCTGAAGGATCGTCGCCATCGCATCGCTGCGGTCGCAGAAGCCGAGCGCCGCGAGCGCGATGCCCTGGCGATAGGGATCGGAGCCATCGGAAGCCAGCGCGATGAGCTTGGTCGCGTTCGAGCCTTCGGGCTTGCCGCTGACGAACTGACGCAGCAAGCGGTCGAGTTGGTCGCGTTCGGTGTCGTAGCGCGCGACGCCAGAGTTGTTGACTGCGCGGACATAGCCGTCGAGTGCCTGGTCGATCTGCAGCAGCACGGCATGGAACTCGTTGCGCGCGGCCTCGGAGTCGATCTTCTTCTGCGCCGCCGCTTCCAAGGTGGGATCGAAGGTGCCCGCAGACTTCTTGGGATCGGAGCTGGCGCAGCCGACGAGCACGGTGAGCAGGAGCGGTAGCCAGGAGCAACGGAGCATGGGGGCCTTGGAGGGAGTGGACGGTCGAACCTTCCCGGATTCTGCCTGCCGACGGGCAGCGGCCGCAACGCCGAGGTGGCAGCTCCGCGCGTTCACCGCGGTGCCGCCGGCCCGTGGAGGCGCAATGCCTTGCCCTTCTTGCGCAGCCGCAGGTTGAGAGCCTCGACGAAGATGGAGAAGCCCATCGCTAAATAGACGTAGCCCTTGGAGAAGTGCGATCCGGCGCCTTCGGCCACCAGCGTCGTTCCGATCAGCAGCAAGAACGACAGCGCCAGCATCTTCACCGTTGGGTGCGCGTCGACGAAGGCGCAGATGCGGTCGACGTAAATCAGCATCACCAAAGACGAGATC
>SXGT01571058.1_pt1 | contig 35236 bp, 30 predicted proteins | sample 3176221 | NCBI WGS metagenome assembly SXGT01 (sample SAMN11356862, study PRJNA531348) | freshwater metagenome | isolation source: freshwater sample F1-120 | place: China: Fuxian Lake, Yuxi | collected 2017-12-25 | reverse complement strand
GAAGGCTCAACGCCAGGAGGGTTCCTTCGGAACAATGAAGCTCTCACCCATCGCCAAAAAGTTACAGAAACTCATCGACGGGGAAGACGCGAACTCGGCCGAACGCGGCTGAGTTACAAGTCCACAGCGCAAGCCCCTCGTAGATGAACCGAAGGTTGACCCACTTCATTTCGAGCGTCGGAGTACCGCGAACCGGTCGCGGGCAGGGGAGGGAAATCCATGCGCGTCGCGGGCAGTCGGGTTCTCATCACCGGAGCCGCACAGGGACTCGGCTTCGCTACCGCCGTCGCGTTCGCACGTGGCGGCGCCGCGGTCGTCCTCACCGACCTGAACGCGGGCGCGGTCGAACCGGCCGTTGCGAAACTGAAGGAACTCGGTGGTGCGGTCGCTGGGTACACGATTGACGTGACCAACCCAGCTCAGGTCGCGGAGGTCCGCGCTCGCGTCCTCACCGAACACGGCCCGATCGACGTGCTGGTGAACAACGCGGGCGTGGTGTCCGGCGGCGCATTCCTCGATGTGTCGCTTCCCAAGCACCTCGCGACCGTGAACGTGAACATTAGCGGCGTCCTCGCGGTCACACACGCCTTTCTGCCGGATCTGCTCGGCCGCCCAGCGGGACACGTCGTGAATATCGCGAGCGTATCGGCGATGCTCGCTTTGCCGTTCGGAGTCAGTTACGCCGCGACCAAGTGGGCCGTACTCGGGTTCTCGGAATCGCTCCGCGAAGAGTTGCGGTTCCTTGGCCACCGGCATGTGGGCGTGACCGCTATGTGCCCGAGTTTCATCAGCACCGGGTTGTTCGATGGCGCGAAACCCGCGAGCGGAACCGACTGGCTCACGCCTGAAGTTGTCGCAAACGCCGCCGTACGTGCGGTCGAGAAACGGCGAGAACTCGTGATCCTGCCGCAGTCAGTGGGGTTGCTCTACGCTCTCACTGGGTGGTGGCCGCGAAGCTGGTTCCGCACCGCCTGCCGGGTGATGGGCGTGTCACGCAGCATGACCAACTGGCGCGGCCACGGACCCGCGGCGCCGGGGTGATGCTGACAGCGGTCTTTCAGAGTCGTAGCACGTCGATGCTGTCACGCGTGGCGGCGCACGGTTTCGCCCTCTCCCGCAGGGGAGCGGGCAAATACGAAGGCCTCACGCGACGACAGGTTAGCGGAGAGGCTCGACGGGTTTTGAAAGACCCTCCTTCGGTTCAACGTGGGATGCAGCGGGGCGCGGCGGTGGGTAAAGTAGTCGCACCATCCCCACGAGACCAACGCATGGGCAAGATGCAGAAACCCGCCAAAACGCGGTCGCTGTTCGACGAGGAGCAACCCACGATCGCGCCGACGGAAGGCGTGACGGTCGCGAAGGTAGAGGCGACAACCGCAGAACTTCCTCCGCTGCCGCCCGGTGTGCCCGGTCTCCCGACTGACCTCGACTCTTCCTGGCACGCGGCACTCGACCCCGAAACGCGGAAACCGTACTGGGCCGACCTCGTGAAGTTCATCATTGAGGAGCGCAAGACGCAAACCGTCTTCCCACCCGCGGCCGACGTGTTCAACGCGTTTCGCAACACCCCGCTCGACCGAGTGAAAGTGTTACTCCTCGGTCAAGACCCGTACCACGGGCCAGGGCAAGCGCACGGGTTGTGCTTCTCCGTCCGCCCCGGCATCGCAATACCCCCGTCCCTGCGCAACATCTACAAGGAACTCGAAACCGATCTCGGCATCCCGCCCGTGAAGCACGGCTACCTGGCCGACTGGGCGCGACGCGGCGTACTCATGCTCAACGCCTGCATGACAGTGCGCAAAGCCACCGCCAACTCGCACGCCGGTAAGGGATGGGAGAATTTCACCGACGCGGCCATTCGCGCGGTCAACGACCAGAAGCGAACCGTTGTGTTCCTGCTGTGGGGCGCGTACGCGCAGAAGAAGATTCCGCTCATCGACGCCAAGCGGCACGTCATAGTGAAGTCCGCGCACCCGTCGCCGTTCTCCGAGCTGAAGTTCTTCGGCACCAAACCGTTCTCGAAGGTCAACGCCGCGCTCGAAGCCGCCGGCGAGGAGTCGATTGACTGGAAATTGCCCGAACACGCTGAAGAGTGAGGTTGGAGAAGAGGATCAACTACAAAGGCGCAAAGGACGCGAAGGACACAAAGAAGACTTCAGTTCCTTTCCTCTGCTTGTCTTCTTTGTGTCCTTTGTGCCTTTGTGGCTACCCCTCTTCGTGGCTTACTACTGGGAAACGGACGCGGAAGGTCGTGCCCCGCAGCGGCGCGGAGTCGATCTCCAGCGCGCCGCCATGATGTTCCAACACCATCGCCACGAACGACAACCCCAGCCCCATACCGGCGCTGTAGCCCTCGTAAAGCGCGTTGTCGCGTTTCGTGGTGAAGTGGGTCTTCAGGCAATTCCGCCGCACCTCGTCCGTCATCCCGATGCCGTTGTCGCGGACCTCGAGAACAACGCGATCGCCGTCGCGGTGCGCGCCCAGATGGACCTCGCCTTTCCAACTCGCGGCATCGAGCAACTTCTGTCGCCGCGCTGCGGGGTCGGTCTCCCGCTTGGCCTCGTCGCGCAGGTAGTTCCGCATCTCGAATGTCGCATCACGCGCGTTGAAGACCAAGTTCTCCACCGCTTGCTGAAGGTGCGATAGATCGCCCGTAACGAGCACTGCGCCCGGTGGTATGTCGGCCGTCACCGCGAGCTTCCACTTGTCGCGTCCCATCTCACCCCAGGTGCGTTCCGTGTCGCGGAAAAGGTCGTACACGTCGACCTGCGTCACTTCCGTATTCGCAGGGTCGCGGCGCACCGTGCGCAGGATTTGCTGGAGGCGCTCCGTGACGGTGCCAAGCGTACTCTTCACTTCCTCTAACATGCCGTGCTGCTCACGGTCGGCGCCGGCCGCATCCATACAACGCGCGATGAGATCGTTGGGGCGCACGAGCAGGTTCTTGATGTTGTGCGCGTAACTACCGGCCATGATGCCGATACTCGCGTAGAGTTGCGACTTCATCTCCAACGCCTCGTGTTCGGCCTCCGCCGCGCGGTTCACGAGCCGCGCGGCCTCAAGTTCCTGTTCGAGTACCTTGCGGCCCAACTCCTCGCTCGACCGCTCCGCCTCCTGTTGCTTCACGCGTGCTTCGAGCAGGTTGCGCTCGACGAGTTCTCTCGCGACCTGGGCGGCGAGCAGTTCGCGCTGCTGGTGTTCGGCTTCGGCCGCAGCCCGCCACTTCTCCCGCTCGCGCGCCTGCTCGCGGCGCACGAACCTGGCGACCAGGAACACCGCGAGCAGCGTCGTGGGCACTAGCACACCGGCGGCGACCGTCTGCCACAGCCGGTACTCGTCCTGTTGCTTCTGCATCCGGTTGTACGAGTGAAGTTGATACACGCAGCGCACGCGGGCGCCCACCCCTTCACGGTTCAGAGGCGGTTCGTACTCGAGCGTGCGGAGTTGCGCCCTCGCGGACCCACCGGGTCGCGGCTTGGGTGAGGTCCACACCACCGGTTCCGCCAAGTGTCCATCGAGACCGGTCACACCGACGAACTCGACCTCGAGCGAGTACACGTTGGGAAACAGCGGAAGTTGGCCGGAGTACATGCGCGTGGGTTCGACCATCGCGCGCAGGTGTTCCTCGATCTCCGCACGCTTGTTCTTCACGCTATCGTTGTGGTCCGGGCCGCGAACCTCGGCGTGGAGAAAATCGACGTACTCCTTCACCAGTTCCGCGAGCGTCTTGCGGAACACGCGGGTATTGTCGAGCCACTCGCGGACATCCGCCCGGTCGGACTCCTCACCCCAGTTCGCGCGTGTCGCAAGGAGCCAGCCCAACAGCCCAACCAGAACGACCCACAGCACAGCGAGCGGCGCGAGTCGGCCTGCGTACCGCCACACGGGTAACTGCGGCTCCTCACTGCGGGCAGGCGAAGGTGTGGTGGGACTCATTCGCTGGCCCCCCAGTCATTCGGCCGCATCGTCTGCACTACGGGGCGCGAGCGGATCCGCTTCCAGCCCTCGCCCGGCTTTCGCGTCCACACTTCGAGAACCGCGTCCGGGAACGTGACCGTGCCTTCGATTCGCGGCGTCGGGCGAAGCACAACCACGTGTTCCCCGGAACCGCTGCGGCGGTTACCGGAATCGTCCTCGAAGAACTTCGGCACCCGAGCGCCAAAGTGCTTCGCAAGTTGGTCGGGGCCGTCGATCAACCGGTCGGTTCCATCGGGATACGCGCCCCGTGCGACTACCCGCGTGAGCAGGGTGAACAGTTGGATGTCCTCAGTGCTGTTCTTCACCTCGCCGGGCTTGCCGGGTGGCAGGAGTTCGTACCCCTGGGGCGGTCTGGGGTCGCCCGGCTCGTCCCAGTCGAACGGGTCGCTATGCGTGAACAGCACAAGTGGAATCGGCAGCGTCCGCACGGGCCATGCGAACTCGCCGTCGCGGAACAGCGCGTTCACTGGGATGCCGTCGCCGGTCACGGCCACCAGGCGCCGCGCCGCGCCGGGCGTGCCCTGCACCAGCGCGCCAAGCACCCGGCGAGCGGGGGCCGTCACGGACGGGAGCACCAGGACGGTGCGCTCGCCGCGCTGCGGGAACTTCGGGTGCGCGAGGATGTCGTCAACGATCCGCGCCTCGAACGGGTTCGGCCTGGCGAAGCGGCCGGCACTGAAGGGCACCCGGAGCGCCGCGAATTCGAGTCGCGGGCGCCCGGCGTTCCCGCCCTGCTCCACAAACGCCTCACGTAACTGCTGCGACAAGTCTTTCGAATACGGGTCGTCCCTCCACTCGACTGCGAACGCCTGAATGGGCTGGGGTTTGCCCGCTACTTCCGCGAGCCACGGGAACCCCCAGGTGGCGCCGGCAGTGCCGGCCGCCGCCCGCAACTCGGGCCAGATCGCGGGACCGGGTCTGAGGGTCGGGTCACTAAAGACGAAGTCCGTCACTGCGTCGGCCATCTGCTTGTTCGTGAAGCAGAATCGGTACGAGCGTTCGTAAAGCTCGATCAGTTTCGATGGGCTGTAACCGCTCGCGGAGTTCTCCCCGGGGTCCACGACGTCGGCGGTCGCGGTGGACAGCAGCAACAGCGGCTTCTGTCCGGGCCAGTTGGCCTTGGCCATCGCCTCGGCGAGTTCGCTCGCGCGATCGCTGGACCACCCGCCGACGAGCGCGAGCGGAGCCGGATTGCGAGCCGCTAGTGTCTTCACCCAGGCCGCGTTCGGGGTGTCGTTGGTGACCTTGTACCATCGGACACGGAGTTTCCCCGCGAACCCGTCACGGGAGATGACCACTTCGGGCACGGCCGTGGTGCGCGACGGGAACGCGCCGGAGTCGTCCACGTGCAAGCCGGTGGGCGCGGTGTTCATCTCCACGCGCTTCATGCCCCACACGAAGTTCTCCCACGTGTCGCCGGACGTGGGGACGTGCAGCCACGCGATCTCCTGGTCGCCGTCCGGTACCGGACGCGGTTCGGCCACCTTCGCGCCGAACCCCACGGACCGGAACGCCACCAGCGCGATTACGAGCACGCTCATCAACACAACCGCGACTAACGGCCACTGCCGTTGCATAACTGCGCCTCCCGAACGAGGTGCGAACCGCTTTCACTGTACCAAGTGGGGATATCGAATTGCAGCGCAAGCGCTTACGTGCCTTAACGAGCCGCGACCGCAAGTGGAGCGGTGTAAGTTTGCCGCTCCCTTGCGGTCGCGGCTCGTGAATGCCCCACGCGCGACAACGTCAGAACTGGATGTAGATGAACGTCCGCGTGACGCCCGGCGTGAGCGTGACCAGCGCCAGCACCGCCGCGACGTACCCCGCGGCGCGCACGGGCGACGGCAGTTCCCAACGCGAACCGAACTTCGCGCTCAGCCCACCGCACACGTGACCGACCGCGACGAGCAGCACCAATAGCGGCACCCACACCGGCACGCCCGCGGCGCGCTCGCCCCACACGTCGAACGCCACAAGCGACTTCAACATCAGCCCGCCATCGGGCCACGACTTCATCCGAATCAGCACCAGGCCAGCCGTGACTTGCGCGAGTGTCGCGAACCACGTGAGCGCGGCCCACGCCCACGACCCACGGACCACATCGGCCCACGGTACACCCGTGAGCGCGCGATCCCAGACGCGATGCAGGCACATGAGCAGCCCGTTGTACGCACCGTACACGAGCCACGGCCAAGTCGCCCCGTGCCACAGTCCACACAGCACGAACACGGTCATCAAGTTGAAGTACGTGCGTGCCGCGCTGCCCTTGCTCCCGCCCAGCGGGAAGTACACGTAGTCGCGTAGCCACGTCGAGAGCGAGAGGTGCCACCGGCGCCAGAAATCCGTGATGCTCGTCGCCAGGTACGGCAGGTTGAAGTTTCGCGGTAACTCGAAGCCGAACCACTTCGCAACGCCCACGGCCATGTCAGAGTAACCGGAGAAGTCGCAGTAGATTTGCGCCACCCACGCTACCGCCGCCCACCGGTGCGCCGCGGGACCAAACGCGCCCGGGTCCGCGAACACCGGCGACACGAACAGCACGTCCAACTGATCCGCAATGAACAGCTTCTTGAACAGCCCCAGGACGAACAGGTGAAGCCCGTCCGCGATCTGCTTCGCGCTCGGTGTCGGTGGTGTGTGCATCTGCGGCAGAAACTCAGCGGCGCGCACGATCGGCCCGGCTGCGAGTTGCGGGAAGAACGAGACGAACAGCGCGTAGTCCACGAAACTCCGCACCGCCTTGATCTGTCTGCGGTACACGTCCACGGTGTAGCTGATGCCCTGGAATGTGTGGAAACTGATGCCCAGCGGGAGCAGGATGCTCCAGTGTCGGTCGCGAACCTCGAAGCCACACAGGTTCGAGAGTGACACCGCGTTGTCATACGCGAACATCGCGTACTTGAACGCGGCCAGCAGTCCGAGATTCGCCACGATGCTGAACGCGAGCCACCGCTTCCGCGCGCGGTTACTTTCCGCCGCTTCGATCTTGATCGCCGCGGCGTAGTCGATGAGCGTGCAGAGGATAATCACCCAGAGGTATTGCGGGCTGAGCCACGCGTAGAAGAACCAGCTCGCCGCGAGCAGCACCCGGTACTTATGCGAGCGGGTCCGCAGCGCGAAGTACAGCACCAGCACAACCGGCAGGAACACGAGGAACGCTTTGCTCGCGAAGATCATGGAACCGCCCCTTCGGGGCCGACGCTACACGTAACCTGTTGGAGCGTCCAGCGCAACCAGAGGCTGAGCCTCTTGCACCCGTCTGGTGTCAGGTGAATCAGGTCAGCGAAGTCTTCGTCGGTCAAGCCGACGGCGTCGCGGGTGGCGCGGATCACCGTCAGCCCGCGTTCGCGCTCGACTTCGGCCACCCGCTCGCGGTACTCGGGAAACGCGACTGTGTACTTCGCTTCGAGGTCCGCCGTTACTGGCATGTCCACCAACACCAGTTCGACGCCGCGGTCGCGGCACCAGTCGGCGAGTTTGTGCAGGTACTTCAGGTGCGAACCGATGCGGAATCGGTCCAGGTAGCCGAACGGGTTCGGTTGCTCGCCGCGAGCTTTGGTGTGATCGTATCGCACACGCGAATAGCCCTTCAGCGGGGCGTATCCGGTGCCGCGCGCGAGGTCTTCGGCGTGTTCGCGGAGTTCGCCTGCCTCACGCGTCGCGCTGGGGCACGAGTCTGGAAACAAGTGATCGGCGCGCGTCGCGGCCCACATGCGGACACCGTGCCGGTAGCGGTACGTGTTCGACGCGGTGTTGAGCTTTGAATGAACGTACTGGCGCGTCACCCACTCGCGTGCATCCGGGCGTGTGCGGGCGATCTCGATCACGTCGCCGCGCGTGAGCAGCGAATGAACGCCGTGCGGTTCGTTTCGGCTATCGTTCAGATCGCTCGCGGTGATGCCGTAAACCAGAACGCGCGGCGGCACCGGGCACGCCTTCACCGTCGCGTAGTAGAAGTCGGTTGTGGTGCCGCCGGACAAGCCCACCGCATACGCGTCGCTCAGTGGGCGCCCGCGCCACGGCGCGCCCGCGATGATCGCGGGGTTGATGCCCTCGGTCACGGGCGAACCGCCAACGAACACCACGTCGCGCCGACGTTCGGCGCAGCCGTGGACACGCGCGGTGTAGGAGTCCGGCGAGTGCCGCTCCCAGACCGGCGAGAACCACCCGACCGCGACATCCGCGAACACGAGCAACAGTACGAACCAGAGCAGGGTGCGGTTCCGCGCGACGAACCCCCGTTCCTGGCCCGGAGAAGCCACGACCCCGACCGACTTCACGACCGGCGTGGTTCGGACGGGCAGCGCGGTCGCGGGTTGTGTGGCGGGTGTGTTTGTTGGTGTCACGGCCATCCGTGGCCTGTTGTGAGGTAGGGTGCGGAAGTGTGACACAATCCATCGCGCCGCGGAAGCCGAATTCGGGCCGCGCCGTTTTCCCCAAGACTCTTGCTTCCCAGTTCGGTGCGGGTAGAACATTCGGCACGTAACCCCGTCCCGGCCGCGTCTGGGACTTTCGGTCCCGAGGAGATTCATCCGTGCTCCGCACCCGCTTCGCCGTTGCCGCGCTTATGGGCATCGCCGTCACCGCTCTCGCCAGCGGCCAGGAACCCAAGAAATTCGAACTCGCCTTCCCCAAAGACAAGGACGGCAAACTCGTCTCGTATTACCAGGAGATGACCACCGACGTCACACAGATCATCAAGGTGCAGGGACAGGATCTCACGCAGAAGCAGAAGAGCACCTTCTGGTATCAGTGGACGCCGGTCAAGGAAGAGAAGGTGACCGAGAACAAGGAAGAATTCGTCCGGTGGACCGTGAAGCAGAAGATTGAAGGGCTTGAGATGGACATCGACATCTCCGGCAACCCGATCAAATACTCGTCCAAGACCGAAGCCACCGGCAGCGCCGGCAACCCCGGACTGATCGAGTTCTTCAAGGGTCTGAAGGACACCGAGTTCACCGCGACCATCGGCAAGAACTACAAGGTCGAGAAGGTGGACGGGAAGGAGGAGTTCATCAAGAAACTCGGGTCCGGCAGCGCGCAGATGGACGCTCTGCTCAAGAAAGTGATGACCGACGAAGTGCTCAAGGAGATGGTTGACCCGACCGCCAAGCTGTTCCCGGACACCGCGAAGAAAGTCGGTGACACGTGGGAGAAGAAGACGAACCTCGACCTCGGGCCTATCGGGAACTATGAACTCGTCTACAAACTGAAGTACGCGGCCATGGAGAAGGACAAGGACAAGATCGAGATCGAGACCGTCATCACCTACACCGCTCCGAAGGGCAACCCGGACGGCCTGCTGTTCCGCATCAAGGAGGGTAGCAAGTTGACCAGCGACCCCGCTGGCAGCAAGGGCACCGTTGTTTACGACCCGAAGACCAAACGCATTGAGTCAGCCGAGATCAACATCACGCTGAAGGGCGACCTGATCGTCATCATCGGCGGCACCGACACGCGTGTCGAGCTGACGCAGATCCAGAAAACGGTGATCAAGACGCAAGAGACGAGCTACATCGCGCCGAAAGTCGTGACACCGCCGGTGGTGCCGCCCGTGCCGCCGAAGTAACATTCTCGTTCGCGCAACCGACCACCCGCCCGGCCACCGCGCCGGGCGGTTTCGTTGATGGAGAACGTCATGAAGATCGCCGTTCTCGGTGCGGCCGGGCAACTCGGGCGCGACCTCTGCCCGCGACTCGCGGCGCTCGGTGAAGTCGTCCCGCTGTCGCGCGCCGACATCGACCTGTCGCAACCGAGTACCATCACCACGACGCGAATCGCTTCGTACGACCTCGACTACTTCGTCAATGCCGCGGCGTACAACTTCGTGGACAAAGCGGAGACCGAACCGGAGGCCGCGTTTGCGGTCAACGCGCTCGGCGTCCGGGCACTGGCACGAGCCTGTGACGAAGCGGGTGCCCTCCTCGTCCACTACAGCACCGACTTTGTCTTCGGTATCGACCCCGCGCACACCGTGCCACGGACGGAGACCGATCTCCCCGGCCCAGCGAGCGCGTACGGTGTCAGCAAACTCGCGGGTGAGTACTTTGTTCTCGACGAGGTCTATGGTGCCCTCGTGATCCGCACGTGCGGGCTGTATGGCATGTGGGGCAGCGGCGGCAAGGGCGGCAACTTTGTTGAGACGATGTTGCGAGTATCTGGACAAGGCAAACCGCTCCGCGTGGTGAACGACCAGCGCTGCACGCCCAGTTACACCGCGGACGTTGCTGCCGCGACCGTGTCACTCCTCGAACGCGGTGTGAAGGGGTTGATCCACGTCACCAACAGCGGTGATTGCACCTGGTACGAGTTCGCGGCCGAGATTTTCCGCCAGTCGGGACTGACACCCGATCTCATTCCGATCACCAGCGCCGAGTTCGGTGCCGCCGCGAAGCGCCCCGCGTACAGCGTGCTATCCACCGCGAAACTCGTCAGCCAGGGTGTTCCCGCCCTGCGCCCGTGGCAAGAAGCACTCGCCGCCTATCTCGTTGAACGGCAGAACAAGCCCGCGTGAATCGCGTCGCACGGCACACATTTTCGCGCATTCCGCGTGCGACGCTCTTGACGTGTGCGCCGAAACTCGCGACACTGTACTGAGACTAAATCTCAATAAGCGAGTCCTGAATGCTAGTTCCACTGGATATGGTGCGAGCCGGCGAGTGGGCCGATGTCGAAGAGGTGACCGGCCAGGCAGACTGGGTCGGGCGCCTCGCCGAACTCGGCATCCGCCAGGGCAGTCGCGTACAGGTGGTGCAGCCTGGTGCGACGTGCCTACTAAACGTGGCCGGTTGCAAACTCTGCCTGCGAGGCGGCGAGTGTTCGCAGATTTTGGTTCGCCCGGTGGCCGGCTGATGCCCACCCTCTCCGACCTCTCTCCGGGCCAAACGGCCGAGATACTCTCCGTCAGCGGCGACCCCGCCCTCGTTCAGCGCCTCTACGAGTTCGGCTTACTTGAAGGCGAACGGGTTGAAGTGGTCGCGCTCGCCCCTCTTGGTGACCCGATCGAGATCAGGTTCGGTAACTCCCGCCTCAGCCTTCGCAAGAGCGAAGCCGCCGGTATCACAGTCGTCATTCGTTAGCCTTAACTCGCAACGCTCGCCTTCGGCTCGCGGCTAACTGGTCCTACTATGGCCGATCCCATCACCGTCGCGCTCGTCGGGAACCCGAACGCGGGGAAATCGACGCTGTTCAACGCGCTCTCCGGGTTGCGGCAGCGGATCGGTAACTACCCCGGCGTCACCGTCGAGATGACGAAAGGCGAGTTTTCGGCCGACGGCACAACGGTCAGTCTCATCGACCTGCCCGGCACGTACAGCCTCGCCGCACGCAGCCCGGACGAGATGGTCGCGGTCGATTTGCTCCTGGGCCGGCGGCCCGAAGAACCGCGACCGTCCGTTGTCGTCTCCATCGTCGATGCGACCAATCTCGATCGTCACCTTTATCTCACCAGTCAGTTGCTTGATTTAGGAGTGCCGGTGGTCGTCGCGGTGAACATGATCGACGCGGCCGCGGCACAGGGTCTCACGTTCAACTACGCGAAGTTGTCCGAATCACTCGGCGTACCGGTCGTGCCGATCCAGGCGAACAACGGCACCGGCCTCGCGCAACTCACGACCGCGATTCGCACTGCGGCGGGCCAAACCGCGCCTCACGGCCCGGCGTTCCCGGTCGCGTTCGACCAAGTGGCGGAGCAGTTGCAAAAGGAACTGAGCGACGAGATCCCGACGTTTCTGGTCCGGCGCGCGATCATCGACATCGGCGGGTACACGGAACAGTGGCTCATTGAACGGTACGGCGCGCGACTGAAGTCCGCGTTAATCGGCGCACGTGACAAACTCGCGACTGCCGGGCACGCCGTTCCCGGTGTGGAGGCGCGGACGCGGTTCGCGTGGGTGCGCACCGCTGTCGCCGCCGCCGTGACGAAGCCCGCGGTCCGCCCGGTCACGTGGACCGACCGCATCGACAACGTTCTCACGAACCGCGTGTGGGGCACGCTGGTCTTCCTGCTCGTCATGTTCCTGATGTTCCAGTCGATCTTTCTGTGGGCGAAGCCGCTCATGGACCTGATCGGCAGCGGACAGGACACGGTCGCGAAGGGCGTCGAAGGCGCGATGCCGTCTGGCCCACTCCGCGCGCTACTCGTGGACGGCATCATCAAAGGTGTCGGAGGCGTGCTGGTGTTTCTGCCGCAGATCATGATCCTGTTTGGGTTCATCGCGGTGTTGGAAGACTGTGGGTACATGGCGCGCGCCGCGTTCCTCATGGACCGCGTCATGAGCCGGTGCGGTCTGAGCGGGAAGTCCTTCATCCCCATGCTGTCGAGCGTGGCGTGTGCAATTCCGGGCGTGATGGCGGCACGCGTGATCGAGAACCGGCGTGATCGGCTCGCGACCATTCTCGTTGCACCGCTGATGAGTTGTTCCGCGCGGCTCCCGGTGTACATCCTCCTGATCGGTGCGTTCATCGCGCGCCCAGGTTCCCCAGGTTGGCTCCCAGGAGTGGTGCTGTTCGCGATGTACATGATCGGCTTCACGGTCGCGCCGCTGGTCGCGCTCGCGCTGAAGCGCACGCTGCTTCGCGGCGCGCCGCCGGTGTTCGTAATGGAACTCCCGAACTACCGGCGACCGAAGTTCACATCGGTCCTCCGGCGGATGGGCGGTGCTGGGTGGGCGTTCACACTCCGCGCCGGAACGATCATCCTCATGGCGATGATTCTCGTCTGGGCCGCTCTGTACTTCCCCTTCACTGACGCGAACGGCGAATCATACCCCGAGCGCGTCGAGAAGGCCGAAGACGCGGTGAAAGAGAACGCCGAAAAGTTGAACGCACTCAAAGAGAAAGACGAGAAGAGCAAGGAGGAGCCAGCCGAAGGCGAACCCGCACCACCGCAATTGACCGACGACGAGAAGGCGGAGTTGGAGAAACTCGAAGAGGCGGCGGCACTCCCTGACAAACTGAACGGGGAATGGAAACGCGGCAGCGCACTGGGTCGCGTCGGGCTGTGGATGGAGCCAGTGTTCAAGCCGCTGGGGTGGGACTGGAAGATAGGCGTCGCGGCGATGGCGAGTTTCCCGGCCCGCGAAGTCATCGTTGGCACGTTCGGCATCCTCTACGATGTGGGCGAAGTGGACACCAAAGCCATCGGAAACAAGAATGCCGACGCCGAAGCGAAGGAGAAGGTCGCGGGGTTAACGAAAGCGGTGCAAGACGACTGGTCGAAAGACCCGGTTCGCGGCAAGTACGGCGTCCCGGTCGCGCTCTCGATCATGGTGTTCTTCGCGCTGTGCTGTCAATGCGCCGCGACGCTCGCCGTGATCAAGCGCGAGACGGGGAGTTGGCTCTGGCCCTCGTTCACATTCGTGTACATGACGGCTCTGGCATACGTGGGGGCGTTCCTCACGTTCCAGATCGGGCGATTTATTGTGGGGTGAGCAACACCCGCTACGCGGCAAGCCGCGAGCGGCCTGATTCGCGGCTTGCCGCGGAGCGGATTGGCCTATGTCCACAACACTTCAACTCGTCGCGGTCGGTGTGGTCGTCGCGTTCGCGGCCGGATACATCCTGCGCGCGACGTGGAAGACATGGTTCGGCGCGTCGAAACCCGGTTGCGGTTCCGGCTGCGGCAAGTGCGCGGCGCCCGACGCGGAACCAGAAGTGAAAGGCCGGCGTTCGCTACCGATGGCGTAAGATAGCCCCACTCAGACAGAGGGCTACTGATGTCACGCACGTTCTCGCGCAGCGTTCTCATTCTTGTATGCTGCGTCGCCCCACTCTCAGCACAACAACCCGGCGCCGCACTTCGCGACGACGCCGAGAAGGCGCTCAAGAAGTCCGCGACGTTCTACCGCGACAAGGTCGCGAGCCACGGCGGGTACGTGTACTACTACACGCCCGACCTAAAACAGCGGTGGGGCGAAGGCGTCGCGAGCGTAGACATCCTCTTCGTGCAACCGCCCGGCACGCCGACGGTCGGAATGGCGTACCTCAAAGCCCACGAAGCGACCGGCGACAAGTTCTACCTGGATTCCGCACGCGACACGGCCGGCGCTCTGGTTTACGGCCAACTCGAATCCGGCGGGTGGACGCAGACGATCCACTTCGCGAAGGCGAACCGCATGGGCAAGTACCGCAACGGCAAGGGCGGGAACTGGAACGTATCGTCGCTCGACGACGACCAGACGCAAGCGGCACTCCTGATGCTCATGCGCGCCGACCGCTCTCTCGACTTCAAGGACAAGGCGATTCACGAAGCCGCGACCTACGGCCTTTCCTCGCTGCTGAAGGCGCAGTTCTCCAACGGCGGTTTCCCACAGGTGTGGCAGAAGCCAGTTGACACGAAGGTAACTGGCAAGGCGAAGTTCCCCGATTACGACTGGAAGACCGAAGGCCGCGTCAAGAACTACTGGGACTACCCCACCCTCAACGACGGCCTCGCGGGAACCGTGTTCGCGGTATTGGTCGAAGCACACCAGACCTACAAGGACACGAAGTACAAGACCGCGATCGAGAAACTGGGTGAGTTCCTGATCGCGGCGCAGATGCCGGACCCGCAGCCAGGTTGGTGTCAGCAGTATGGTTTCGAGATGGTGCCGATCTGGGCGCGGAAGTTCGAGCCGAGCGCGATCACCGGTTGGGAGTCACAAGACGCGATGACCACGCTCATCAAGATCGCGCGCTACACGGGCGACAAGAAATATCTGGAACCGCTGCCGAAGGCGCTCGCGTACTTCAACAAGTCGCTGCTGCCGGATGGGAAAGTCGCGCGGTTCTACGAGTTCAAAACGAACAAGCCACTGTACATGAACGCGCGATACGAGCTGACCTACGACGACTCGGCCGCGCCGGGTCACTACGGCTGGAAGCAGTCCGCGCATTTCGAGCAGATCAAGAAGGACTACGACGCCGCGAAGTCGGGCGCCGCGCCGGTAGTGAAAGTGCGAACCGCGAAGGAACTCGAAGCAGAGGTGCGTCGCATCGTGAAGGAGTTGGACGCGGACGGCAAGTGGGTGAGCGTGTACGGGGGCGAGCGGTTGGTGGGCCAGCCGAAGTTCGCGACTGACTTCAAGTATTTGTCGAGTGCGGTGTTTAGCAAGAACGTGGAGGTACTGAGCGAGTATCTTGGGGTGACGAAAAAGTAGAGCCAAAGCCCCTCACCCGCCGCAGGCCGCGATGCGCGGCCAGGCGACGACCTCTGAGAGGTGGGGTTGTCCGTGTCTTCGTGCGGCTTCCCGGCGCGAGTCGCGCTCGGCGGGGAGAGGTCGCTGCGTGTCGCGCATCGCGACACGCAGCGGGCGAGGGGCAGCGACTTGACGCACGATAGCCGCGACCGTCCGATGATTGCGGCCCTCCCAAGCGCATCACTTCTTCAGCGGCTTCGCAGTCTTCACTCGGAGCATCAGTTTCAGCCCATTGGCATCGCCGCGGGTGAGTAGTTCCACCTTATCCACAGGTTCCAACACCAGCGTCAGCACGCCGAGTTGCTCCGCTAGCGTCTTCTCGTCACCCGCACCGGTGGTCGCCAGGAGCTTCGCGAGTTCAGCCGCGTGCGTCGTCAGATAGGCACGGACCGATACCGCGTTGAAGCGCGCCAGCGGCACGTCGCCGCCCGGCTTCGGCTCTCCGGTCGGCGCCCGGAACGACTTGATCGCGTCCGGTGAAGTGGCGATGAGCAGGTAGCCGCCCTTCAGCGCGAAGCACGGCCGGAGGCCGACCGGGAACACATCGCCCGTCAGCGTCTTGATGACCGCGTCGCCGTCCTTCTCCTCTTTGAGTTCGATCTGATCCTTGTGCTTCGCGTTGTACGCGACGCGTGCCACCTGGAAACCGTACTCCAGCGTTTGAATCATCGCCTTCGACGCCTCAGTTCCCTTCGGGCCATCCGTCTGTACCTTCACCGCGACGACCACCACCGGTGCGGTCGCGCCCTTCGCGGGCGGCGTGACCCACAGCGCCCAGTCCGGGCCGAGCGCGTCCAGCACCAGCGGCAGTTTGTCCTTCCCGACGATCGGTCCGAGTGTCTGTTCCAGCGTCTCGCGAATGCTGGGTTTGCCTTCCATCGGAGCGAGCGCCGTCAGCACGTCGATGAGGCCGTTCGCCTTCACGCGGCCCGCGACCGCGAACAGCGCGTTGTCGGGCACGCTTGCCCACAGCGCCGACGGTGTGCGCTCGCCCACGAGCCACGTCTTCGCGTTCGCGGGTAACTTGTCCGGTGCGAAGTGCAGCGACATACCGAGTTCGGCGTCTTTGCCGACCGACAGGTAGAGCGCCGCCGCGTCGGTAGCGGCCCACACTTCCTCGAACTTCGCGAGAAAGGCTTTCTCGTCCGGCTTCGCGTTCTTCACCTTCGCCGCGAGTTCCGCGTCGAGCGCCCTCGGGTTCACCAACAGCACCACGGCGGCATCAAGCACGCCGAGTTTCGTCATGCGTTCGACCAGAACGGGGACGTTTTTCTCCGCTGCTTTGTCGCGCTCGATAACCGCCTTGATGTCGGCTTCCGATTGCGAGAACGCGAACACGCCGTCGCGGAAGCAGTAGAAGTCGGACGGGCCCTCGGGCTTCTGACGTTCGAAGTACGCCGCGCCCTCGTGCTTGCGTTCGACCAGCGACTTCAGCTCCTTCGACTTGGTCTGGAGGTCGTTGAGAGTGCCGATCACCTTCGCGAGCGATTCCGGCTTCCGCGGGCGAATGAGGATTACGGATCGCTCGCCCTTCGGGTCGTTCGGTGGCGCGGGTGCGTACGCGAACACAACCGCATCGCCGATGATGTCGTGAAGCAGGTCTGTGGGCGTGAGGCCGAGCACGCCGAGGATGGGCGTCGCGGAGTCGATGAGCTTCTTGAAGTCGTTGGAATTCAGAAGGTGCTTGCCTAGCGGCGAAGTCAGGAACCACTCCGCGAACGGCGACTCGCTCACGTCCTTCACGTGGTCTCGCAGGTTCTGCGCCACGAACACGATCGCGAAATCGTTCGGAGCGAGGCGCAGCACCTCGTCGCGCGGCGCCGGCGGCGCGGCGAAGACCGGCGCACCGAGGCCGAGCAGAACCGCGACGACGAGAGCGGAGCGAGGGAGCATGAGGGAAAAGCTCGGTGAAGGGACTTCGTTACGAGTTGGGTTTCGGCTTCACGGATGCGACGTCGCGTAACAGGCGGTCAAACGCTTTCTGCGTGGTGCCGGTGACCGGTTCGAAGCCGATGCGGGCCGCGTCAGGCAGATCCGCGATCGACTTGCGGGCCGGTTCGAGTATGTCGCCCATCGGCGTGGCTGGCTTCGTGAACGCAGCGGTCAGCGCATTGAGCAACCTCGGCGCGACGGCGACGGAATCCGTCAGCGGCTTGGGCGCATCGCGGAGCGCCTGTTCCGCCTTCGCGAACTCCGCACCGATGTTGATCGGGCGCGGTTCCGGGGCCGGCGCGGGCGTCTTCGCACGCGGTTCTGGAGCGACTTCCAGTGGCTTCGCAGTTTCGCGAGGAGGCAACCAGTTCGACGGGTCTTTTGGATGCGGGCGCGGCCGGCTCAGAATCGCGAAGGCGGCAACGAGAATCGCCGCCGCGAGCGCGAGCCACGCGGTCGCCTTGTACACGCCGCGCCGCGAGCGCGTGTGCTGGTCTTCCCACATCGCCTTGACGACGCGCTCGGCAAAGCCCGAAGGCACCGCGACCGGTTCGGGGTTCGCGAGAACCGCGAGCAGCACGCGAGCGGCACGCAGACGCGAGCGGCACGAAACACACGCACCGAAGTGCGGATTCGCGTCGAGCGTTTCGGGCGAAGCGTCGCCGTCGAGCGCGCGCTGAATGCCGTCCACGGTCGCGCGGCACTCTGGCGCGGCCGGTTCGGTATTGTTGAAGGGATCGTAAGGCATCGACATTCGCTCACCCTGGACTGATGGGTGTTTTGGGCAACACTTCTTCGGGCACCAGCCCGCGACATCTCAACCGGTCCAGTATTTCGAGCCGGGCGCGGTGAAGCCATGTCTTCACGGTGCCGACCGGCCGCCCCACCGCTTCCGCGATCTCTTCGTAAGGCTGTCCTTGTTCGTGAAACAAGACGAACACTTCCCGGTACTCGGTGCGGAGGGCGTCCACGGCGGCACGGATCTCACGTGCGAGTTCCACTGAATCGTCGGCCGGTTTTAAGTCGGGTGATTCGTCGAGGTAGTCAGCAATGACCGGCGCCTTAGCACGCTTGCCAATCGCGGTGCGACAGCGGTTGACCGCGATGCCCAACACCCACGGGCGCAGCGGGCGTTCGCCGTCCCACCGCACCAAGCTGCGGAACACGCGGATGAACACTTCCTGCGTCACGTCCTCAGCGTCGTGTTCGTTGATGAGCAACCGCCGACATACCGCGATCACGTCGGGTGCAAACCGTTCGACAAGTTCGCGTGACGCAACCGGGCAACCGGTCAGGCACCGTTTCACGAGCACGGCGTCGGCTAACACGACCGGCCCTCTGTTGAAGGAGTACCCGCGAACGCAATGAGGGGTTTCAGAAATGGTGTTCGCGGCTCGCGCCGCCAGATTTGGCGACCCCCGCCCTTGTGGGCGGGGTCGCCGTGGGTGGTCAGCCCGTCTTCTCGATAGCGTCGCGGAGCAGGTCCATCACCTCGCGGGCAGACGCCTCCTGAATCGTCTTGCCCCGCTTTTCCAGGTTCTCACTGAACCGAATCGCGGTCTCTTGCATGCGTTCATGCGTTTCGGCGGAGCCGCCGACGAGGACCGTTTCCTCGGTGCGGGTGACGCGCGTGTGCCCGTCTTCGCCGTCCAGCCCCACGCCGACCACGCCGGCGACCGTGGATTTGGCTTTCTTCCGCGGCTGGCGTTTCTTTCCTGCCATGATTATCCCCCTCAATAATTCCATTACCTGGATGTTGTCCGACGCACATAGGAGTTCCGCAGTTGGGGTCTGGGACTGCCGATTTCTGGCCATCAGCCAACAGCACGCTACGCATGAATGACAAGTACAGCGACGGCAAGTAGCCTTTGCTCGACGAAAGCGATGCGTTCGGACCCCAACTGCGGAACTCCTACCACTCTGGATAAGCGTATTCTATCTTGCACATGACCACCGACCCAAGTTGGTTGCTTGCGGAAAGCGCGCCGCAGCAGTACCATTCGTATTGATTTCTTGTCGTCATTCACGGCCCGTGCCATCCTCAACATTACGGGCGCTGCTCATGCCATCACTCATACTGCTAAAGGCTCCCGAAGGAGCCGCCCCGAGCAAGACTATCCCCCTGGACGGGGACATGTTCGTGATCGGGCGCGACGAGAGAGAGTGCCAGATCGTCATCCCGCACCACGCGGTGAGCCGCAAGCACGCGCAGATCGTGCGCGCCGGCGGGCAGTTCTACATCGAAGACCTGAAGAGCCGGAACCGCACGTTCGTGAACAGCAAGGAAATTTTGCCCCCCTCACGCCTGGCGCTCAAGCCGGATGACCGGATCAAGATCTGCGACTTCCTGTTCCGGTTCGACGACGAGCGTGCGGTCAAGCCGCAACCGCTTCCGGCGGGCATCTACACCAAGGGCCGCGACGAAGACGAGGTAGAGGACAGCGGCCAGACCACCATCGAGGCCACCCAGGGCAAAGGCAACGCGCAGAGTCTCCTGGAAGTGACCCCGTCAGACCGACTCCGCACGCTCCTGGAGATCAGTACGAGCCTGTCCCGCGTGATCGAACTCGATCCATTGTTCGCTCAGATTGCGGATACGCTGTTCAGCGTGTTCAAGCAGGCCGACCGGTGCTTAGTCCTGCTGCTTGACGAGAACGGTCGGGCGCGGCCCAAGGTGGTCAAGTGCCGCCGCGCCTCCCAGGAAGACATGCGGTTCAGCAAAACCATAGTGAAGAAAACCATCGACTCGATGCAATCGTACCTCAGCGTAGACGCTTCGAACGACGCAATGCTCGGCCCGGCGGTTTCCATTGCCGAGTTCAAGATCCGGTCCGTCATGTGCGTGCCGCTCGCCTCGTCCGAAGGACGACCAATCGGTGCGATGCAACTCGACACCCAGGACCGCGCGAAGAAGTTCAGCATCGACGACCTGAACCTGCTCACCATCGTCGCTAACCTCGTGGGTATCTCCATCGAGAAGGCCCGGATGCTGGCGCAGATGCTCGAGCAGCAGAAGGAAGCGAAGGAAGTCGAGTTGGCCCGCAAGGTGCAACTCGGGTTCCTGCCACAGACGCTTCCCGACCTGAAAGGGTACGAGTTCTACGCGCACTACTCCCCGGCCCAGACCGTCGGCGGCGACTACTACGACTTCATCCCGTTGCGCGACGGCCGGCTTGCGATCGTGGTCGCCGACGTGGCCGGCAAGGGGGTTCCCGCGGCGCTGCTCGTCGCCAAACTCAGTTCTGAGGTCCGCTTCTGCCTGCTCACCGTGCCCGACCTGGCACAGGCCGTGTGTCTGCTCAACGACCAGATGAGCAACGGTGCGCTGGGCGATCGGTTCGTGACCCTCGCGGTCATGGTTCTCGACCCGATCGAACACGCCTTGACCATCGTGAACGCCGGACACATGAGTCCAAAACTGTACCGCGCGGCCACCGACCAACTGATCGACGTGATCTCTCTCGACGACACTGGGTTGCCCATCGGCACCCTGCCCGGCTACCCGTTCGGACAGGTGACCGTGAAGCTGGGTAGAGGTGACACGGTCACCGCATTCACCGATGGCGTGACCGACGCGATGAACCAGGCCAGTAAGATGTTCGGCGATGAGGCCCTGAGCCAGTGTCTAGCCCCCGACAACTCGGCTCACGACACCGACGGCCAGCGTGCCAAAAACCTCGGCATGCGTCTGGTCGATGCAGTCCGCATGCACGCCGACGGCCGCGCCCAGAACGACGACATCGCCGTCGTCACGTTCGGCCGCTTCGAACCCGGCACTGGACAACACACCAGCCCGAACCAGATCGCTACCGCCAACCCATAGAGACCGCAGGCGTGAGCTCACAAAGTTCCAACAGTTCCAAGTTGAAAACCAAACCGGGAAGGGGTTCGAGGTCTTTTGTCTTCAAGTTGGAACTGGATCTTGAACTGCTGCCAACGGGTTGACCCCATACCGGGATCGGTGACAATAGGTACAGACCCGCGAGGCACGGAGACCGCGACATGCCCAAACCGGCAACTCTCCCTGGCACAGAAGTCGAAACCGAACATCGCACGAAACGGCAGCCGCCGTACCACGTCGTGTTGCTCAACGATGAGGACCACACCTATGAATACGTGATCGAAATGCTGAAGGAGCTGTTCGGCCACCCGGTCGAGAAGGGCTACCAACTCGCGAAGATCGTGGACACGAAAGGCCGCGTGATCGTCTGCACCACAAGCCTGGAGCGCGCCGAGTTGAAGCGTGACCAGATCCATGCTTACGGCCCCGACCCCCGCATCACGCACTGTAAGGGGGCAATGAGCGCAGAGTTGGAAGCGGCGGAGTGAGTTGCGAGCAGCGATCCAAAGACAGGAAAGAAGAAGCCGGTGGGTTGGCTCCACCGGCTTCTTGCGTTTGCTCGTCACTCGTCACTCGTCACTCGCAACTGTCCGTCTCACTTCTTCTCTGCCTTCACAACCTTCACCGACTTGATGACCACGTCCTTCGTCGGCACGTTCTCGTGACCCTTGACGGTGTCAGTGTCCACGGCCTTGATCTTGTCCACCACATCCATGCCGTCGATAACGCGGCCGAACACGCAGTAGCCGACGCCGTCGCGGGCCTTCGCCTTGTCGAGGAACGTGTTGTCCTTGAGGTTGATGTACCATTGGGCGCTTGCACTGTCCGGCACGTTGGTGCGGGCCATCGCGAGCGTGCCCTTTAGGTTCGACAGCCCGTTGCCGGACTCGTTCTTGATCGGATCGCGGGCCTTCTTTTCCTTCATGCCCGGTTCAAAGCCACCGCCTTGAATCATGAAGTCGCTGATAACGCGGTGGAAGATGGTGCCATCGAAGTGCTTGTCCTCGACGTATTGAAGGAAGTTTTTCACGGTGCCCGGAGCCTTGTCCTCGAACAGCTCGATCTTGATGCTCCCGTGGTTCGTCTCAACGACGACCACCGGGTTCGCGGCCCGCGCGGTGCCGGCCATCATCCCGACAACCACGAAGCACAGCACTACCAGTTTGACCGAAATCATGGGTTAACCTCCGAAGTGTGTCTCTTCCGTCCGTGCGCCCGAGTGGCGCGACTCACACCCGGATTGTATGCGGAACGCCCGGCAGGTGCGCGATTTCGTTACATCGTTGCGAAAGCCTACGCGAGCGGATACCGTGCTGTTCTATCCCGGAGACTCTCTCATGCGATTGCTCGTCGCCGTCGGTCTGTTCGCCAGTGTCGCCGCCACGCTCGCGGTGTCGCAACCCAACATCACGGTTGCCCAGGAGAAGAAGGACGACAAGAAGAAGACCCAACCGAAGGTGGACCCGAAGACGTTCATCCCGGACGAAGCGACCAAGAAGGTCATCGCCGAGAAGACCGAGGATCTGCGGAAGGCAGTCGCGGCACTGAAGGCGAAGAAGGTCACGGACGACGTGCTGATCGAGGTCGAAATCTACCTGAAGGCGGCCGAGAACATCGTGCGGTTCGAGGAGTGGCTCGCTGCGGCCAGCGTGAAGTGGGCACTGACGACTCTCGACCAGGGACTCGCCCGCGCAAAGCAAGCGGAGGGCGGCAAAGCCGTGTGGCGCGACGCACCGGGCAAGTGGGTCGTGCGCGCGTACCGCTCACAGGTGGATGACTCGATTCAACCCTACGCGGTGTTGCTGCCGACCGAATACGGTAAAGACCCGAAGAAGAAATGGCGGCTCGATATCGTGCTGCACGGTCGCGATGGCGCGCTGACGGAAGCGAAGTTCATCGCGTCGCACGGCGGAGTTGCACCGAAGGATTTGGGCTACGTTCAACTCGAAGTGTACGGTCGCGGAAACAACGCCTACCGCTGGGCGGGTGAAACGGACGTGTTCGAGGCATGGGCCGATTTCGAGAAAAGTTCTCGCGCTGTTGATCGCGAACGTGTCGTTCTCCGCGGCTTCTCCATGGGCGGTGCCGGAACGTGGCACATCGGATTACATATCCCGTCCGAGTTCTGCGTAATCGGGCCTGGCGCCGGATTCACGACCACGCACGGCTACATCGCGAACCTGCCGAAACAGCTTCCCGACTACCAGGAGAAGTGCCTCCACATCTACGACGCGGTAGACTACACCGAGAACGCTTTCAACGTGCCGGTAGTCGCGTACTCAGGTGAGATAGACGCGCAAAAGAAAGCAGCGGACAACATCGAAACCCTGCTGAAGAACTTCAAGGAACCAGTGAAGTTCACGCACCTCGTCGCGCCGGGTCTGGCCCACCAAATGCCGAAGGAGTGGCAGGACAAGGCCGAAGTCGAATACCGCAAGTACGCGGACAAGGGCCGCGAGCGATTTGAGGAACATGTCCACTTCGTGACCTACACGCCCCGCTACCCCGGCACACGCTCCGTGAAGATTCGTCAACTCGAACGGCAATACGAGAAGGCCGTTATCGATTATCGAAGCGGGCCGACGGGCGGTCAAGTCCGCACGATTAACGTCGCGCAGTTTCACGCCCCGCCACTCTTCCTGCCACCGAAATCGACTGCGACAATCACCATCGACGACCAAGAGTTGAAGCTGACCGAAGCGCCGTTCGTGTACATCAAGCGCGACGGCAAATGGACGGCGAGTAAAGAGCGGCCGACCGGACTCGCGAAGGTGATCGGCTTACATGGCCCAATCGATGACGCTTTCTTGCGCCTCTTCTTCGTCGTCGCGCCGTCCGAACAGGGCTATCCCGCTGAGGCGCTCAAGCAATTCGCTGGTGTCTGGGACAAGTATTTCCGTGGCGCGCTGCCGATGCTGAAGCCAGACGACTACAACACGAAAGGGTCTGCCAACCTCGTGCTCTTCGGTAACCCGGACACGAATCCGGTCATCGCGAAAGCGCTTCCCAAGTTGCCGATCACTTGGACGAAGGATGAACTCGTCGTCAACGGCGTCAAGTATGACCCGAAGACGCACGTTCCCGTGCTGATCTACCCGAATCCGCTCACCAATTATTCAAGCTACGTCGTCATCAACAGCGGGCACACGTTCAAGGAAGCGGACCTGAAGGGCACGAACGCGCTGCTCTACCCGCGGCTCGGCGACTGGGCGGTCATCAAGCCAACGCCAACGGAAAAGGATCCGGCCGCGTACGAAGTCGTCGCTGCGGGACTGTTCGACGAGAACTGGCAGTTCCCGAAGAAGAAGTGACATCGCGCCGACGCAGTACGTCGGCTTGGAGGGTGAATCATGTTCCTGTTGCTGCTTGCGCTCGTCGCGCCTGGCGCCGAAGAGAAGTCGTTCGTCGCGCCCAACTCCAAGATCGAAAAGATCTGGGGCGAAGGCGCGTTCACCGAAGGGCCGGCCGAAGGGCCGGACGGGTGTGTCTACTTCTCCGACATCGGCAACCGCGTCATGAAGTTCGACCCGAAGACCGGGAAGACGACCATACACCGCGATCCGAGCGGGCGCAGCAACGGACTGAAGTTCGACGCGAAGGGCCGGCTCATTGCGTGTGAAGGCGCGAACACCAGCGGTGGGCGACGCGTCTCGATCACGGAGAAGGACGGCACCGTGAAGTCGCTCGCGGACAAGTTCGAGGGGAAGAAGTTCAACTCGCCGAACGACCTTACGCTCGACGCGAAGGGCCGCATCTACTTCAGCGACCCGCGGTACACCGGCGACGAGAATCGCGAACTCGACCACGAGTCCGTTTACCGCATCGACACCGACGGGACCGTGACGCGCATCATCAAGGACGTGATGCGGCCGAACGGCCTGGTGATCTCGCCCGACGGCAAGACGCTATATGTGTCGGACTTCGCGAGCGACCCGAAGGGCGCGCGGGCGCTGGTCGCGTACCCGCTGAAGGAAGACGGCACCGTCGGCGCGCGGAAGGTGTTGCACGACTTCGGCAAGGAGCGCGGCATCGACGGCATGACCGTGGCAACGGATGGCACCGTGGTCGCGACCGCGGGCAAGGCGAAGGCCGCGGGCATCTACTTCTTCAGCGCGGAGGGGAAGCAGCTCGCGTTCCTGGCGACACCGGAAGACCCCAACAACTGCTGCTTCGCGGGGAAGGACAAGAAGACGCTCTACATCACCGCGGGCAAGAGCCTGTATCGCGTGGAGTTAACCGTCGCGGGGAAGTGATGTCTTCACCGTAGTCATCACGCTCCGCGTGATGACGCGCTGGAGCGGAGACTGGCTTTTCGGAATCGCAGCAGACGTGCTGTCGCGACATCACGCGGACGTGATGACTACGGTGTAAACCCGCGCGCCATCTCCACGATCGCGCGCACCATGCAACCGGTGCCGCCGGCGTCGAGCGCGGCCGACTCGCCCTCCGCGAACGCGGGACCGGCGATGTCCAGGTGAACCCACTTCGCGTCACCGACGAACTGCTCCAGGAACTTCCCGCCCGCGATAGCCCCGCCCCAGCGCCCGCCGCCGGTGTTCCGCATGTCCGCGACCTTGCTCTTGATCAGCGAGTCGTAACTCGAATCCATCGGCAGCCTCCACGCACGTTCGCCGGCACGCGACACAGCCGCGAGAATCTGATCACCCCAGGCGTCGTTGTTCGTCATGAGGCCCGATGTCTCGGTGCCGAGCGCGACGAGGCACGCACCGGTGAGTGTGGCGAAGTTCACCAGGAAATTCGTTTGCTCGGACGCGAAGCACAACGCGTCCGCGAGGATGAGTCGGCCTTCGGCGTCGGTGGTCAGCACTTCGATGGTCTTGCCGTTACGCGCGGTGAGTACGTCACCGAGTTTCAGCGCGTTACCGCTCGGCATGTTCTCGACGAGCGCGAGTACGCCCAGCACGTTCACGGGGAGCTTCATCTCCGCGACGGCCTGCACGCCCGCGAGAACCGCGGCGGCACCGGCCATGTCGCACTTCATGTCAACCATGCCGTCGGTCGGCTTGAGCGACAGCCCGCCGCTGTCGAACGTGACGCCCTTCCCCACCAATCCCAGAACTGGTTTCCCCGGCGCACCGGTGTAACGCAGGATCGCAAATCGCGCTGGGCGCAGCGAGCCTTGCGCGACACCGAGAAGTGAACCCATGCGTTCGGCCGCGAGCCGCGATTCGTCCCACACCTCCACGTCGAAGCCAGTCACGCGGCCCGCGTCCGAAGCCGCGACCGCGAACGTTTCCGGGTAGAGTTCGCGCGGCGGCGCGTTCACCAGTTCGCGGGCCAGCCACAGCGCGCGCGATTCCGCACGAACGCGCGGCAACTCGGTTTCGCTTCCGCCTACGAGGACGAAGCGTTCAGGAGTGAATCGCGTCGGTGTGGTCTTGCGAATGCCCGGCCCCTGGCACCCCTGCGCCAGCCCGACGCCGACCGCGAGCGTGAACTCCGGTGCCGGCACCGCGAACGCGACCGCCCCCACCTTCTTCGCGGTGATGTGCCGCGCGGCGGCGGAAGCCGCGTCGTGGAGCGTCGCGCGCTTCGCGTCGGTGCGGTTGCCTAGCCCGACGAAGAGTAAACGCTTCGCCGCGATACGAGTGGGATTGAGGATCGGGGCGAGTTCGAGGTGCTTCGCTGCGAAGTCGCCGCGCTCGCGCAGTGCCGCAACGAGGTCGGGCGCCGGGCCGGTGTACGGTTGATCGGCCCACACGCCGACCACAAGCCAGTCGGCTTGCACGCTCGCGTCGGTTTCGGAGGAGACTTCAAATTGCGTCTTGGGGATGTTCAGCATGAAGCTGATTGTACGAAAGCGACATCAGGTAAACGCGTAGCGTGCGCGTCACTTCTTCGGTACGGGTTCAAACAGTTTCAACATATCTTCGACGTTGACGACGAGCTTCGGATCGGTCGCTCGCACCGCGGCGACGAACCGCTTTGCGTCGTCGTTTGGACAACTGAGAGAATAACGAACGATGCCGCGACGGACGATCGGTGCCGCATGCGTCGGCTTCGCGAACTGCGCGAACACGTCCGCGCTCAGATCCCACCAGCCCCACCGCCGCAGGTCTTCGACTGCCTGGTCCGCGAAGTCGCCGTCGGGCAAGAGCGCGGCGCAACACTTCAGCACTTCGAGTTTGCACTCGGCCCCGCGCGTCGCCTGAAGGAATCGCACCGTACTGAGGCTGGAGAGCCGCACCGAGTACGGTTGTTTCGTGTCGCCGAGGACGGTCGCGGTGAGCGCCCATCCGTTCCTCGCGTCGAGCAGCACATAGCCCGCGAGCAACCCGCCGAAGGAGTCACGCACACGCTCCGATAACGGAGATTGTTTCAGGATTTTTTCGAGGAACGCCGCATCGGTCGCGCCACCGCTCACGCCAAGCAAGAAGGCGAACACTCCGAGCCGTTCGCTCGGCGTGTTCTCGTCGCTGATCAGTTTCTGGAGCACTAACGGGGCGAAGTGCTTCGCGGCCTTCGCGATGTCGGAATCGCTGGCACGCGCGAACTCCACGAACGCATCCGCCGCGACGACCGCGTTCACGGAACTGAGGTGGCCGAAGAAGTACGCGAGCCGCGCGGTCGGGTCATTCTCTGGGAGCTTAGCGGCACCCTTGAGGTACTCCACCACGGCTGCGGTCGCGGGCACGCCGCTGCTGTAACTGAGTTTCCCGTCAGCGACGCCGCAGAACGCGATGTAGTCGGGCGGTGTGTCACCGATGACCGGCAGGTAGCCGCGAATCACCAGGACGTTCTGGTTCCCGCGAGCCGGATCATCCTTCAGTGTGCCGCCGATGCTCAGATCGGTGAAGCCTTCGTCGGTCTTCGGGTCGAAACGCGGGTTTTTGAGTTGGCCATGTAGCACGACTTTCGCCTGCGCGTGCTGCATCCGCAAGGTGGGTCGCGCACGGACGTTGTCGCCGCAGAATGTACACGCGGACGCGGGCGGAACACTTAGCGCGAGTGCGGCAACAACGGCGGAGAAGCGGAGCATGTGTATCCCCTGAGCGTGACGCCGACGTGATACACCGACCGCGTGGGGAAAGGGAAGTGGTCTTTGGCGAGCGGGGGACTTACGCCCCCCGCTCGCCAAAGACAACCTCACTTGGCTTGGTGCTGCGTTATGGCCAACTGCCATTTCTCGCCCAAGATAGGCCGGGGCCTCACCGGGGCGCCTTCGGCGGTTCCGGCGGCTTCGGGGCCACTTTCATTTCGTCCTGTAGCAGTTCCTCGACAAGTTTCACCCGCTCCGGGTTCTCCTTACGGATCTTCGCGACGTGCGCGGCGGCCGCGGCATTCTTCGGGTCGGCCCAACTCGCCGCAAGTGCGAACTTCAGGATCGACCGGTTGTTGATCGGCAGCGTGTTGTGCGACTCCTTGTCCGCATACTGCAGCACGATGCCGGTCATCTCCCATGCCTTCCACTTCCGCAAGTCGTCGATGGGCATGTCCGCGAGGTCCGCGTGCGTCAGCAACCGCGACATGCCGTTAAGCACCTGCTGCTTGGTCAGTACGTCGGTGCGATACTCCCAAAAGAAGCGCAGCACCTTCAAGCCGGCGTGCTTGACGAGGAACTCTTTCTCTGGGTCCGCAACGAGCTTCAGCAGGTACTCGAACCCGGCCTTCTTGTCGAGTAGGACGTAGCCCATCAGCATCCCATCCAGTCCGCTGCTGAACTTGCTCTCGGGGGCATCCATCAGTTTGCGCAGTTCCTTCGCGTACTCCGGTTTCCCGGAGTGACCGATGAGCAGTCCGTACAGCCCGAAGCGCGAGGCCCGCGTGTTCGGGTCTTTCAGCCACTTCATCAGCGTGTCGGCCGGCAACTTCGGGGCCAGTTCCGACACCTCCTTGTACTCCGCGACCGCGAACTCGTTGTACGCGTCGCCGCTGATCTCGATCTCGTTGGATTCGAGGTAGTCGAAGAAGTAGCGGAGTCGCGTGGCCGCGTCCTTCTGCTTCACCTCCAACGCGCCCTTCACGTACTCCGGCAGCTTGCTGTCGGTGCCGACAACCACGCCGCGGTACGGGTCCACGTCGCCGTTGACGACATTGAAGAACACCATGTACTTGTATGGCTTGGGGTCCGGCGGCACGAACCGCGGGATGGTGAAGAGTTTCTTCCCCTTCACCATCGCGTGTTCCTTCACGATGGCGTCGATGACCATGTCGGTCGTGCCCTTCGTGGAACCGGGATCTTTAGGGTCCGGGCGCGCGTTGGCAAGCGTGCCGTAGAGGATGAAGTCGGCCTGCGCCACTTCATTCGTGAGCGTCTGACCGGAGGGCGGGCCGCAACCGGGGCACGCGCTCGCATCGGGCGTGAACGAAAGGCCAACGACCACCGCCAGCACGGTAGGGATCAAACAGCGAAGGAACATGGTTGATTCTCCGGGTCTTACCCTCGCCCTGGCTTTGCGGGGAGAGGAGGCGAGGCGTTGCGAGACGGGTGAGGGGCTCTGGCGCGGCGGAAAAAGAACCCCTCGCCCCGCTGCGAAGCGCGGCGACCCTCTCCCGCAAAGGGAGAGGGGCAAAAACGTCACACCGCCATTATTCCGGTTCGCCGCACTTCACCAAAGAAGCAATCCCGCACACGGGCGAGAATATCACGACGTTAGACCGGCTTCGAGGTCCGCGAGGCGCCGCTCCACGAGCGCAATCGCGGGCTTCACGTGTTCCGGCAACCCCTGGCGGATCGCGTCGAGGTAGAATTTCGTTTTGCCCACAGTCTTCTTGCGCCCGCCAGGCGAGAGGTGCTTCGAGTCGCCGAGGTTGTCGTAGAGGTCCGCGAGTTTGAGTGCCTTCACCTGCCAGTCTGCCACGGCGAGTCCCTTCGCGTACGCATCCTCGCGCGCGTCGTGCGGCAGTCGCATGTCCTTGGTCAGCGCCGCGACCCAGGTCGCCACGTCTTCGCCGAACCGCTCGATGATGTCGTCGCGGTCGGTCGCGGTGTCTTCGATGGTATCGTGAAGGAGCGCCGCCGCGAGCATCTTGGGGTCGTCGAAACCGAACGTGTGCCGCACGACGAGGCACACGCGGAACACGTGACTCACGTACGGTGTTTGGTTGTCCTTGCGTTTCTGGTGCTGGTGCGCACGCGCGGCAAACGCGGCGGCTTCAAACGGCATGTCAGCGGGGAGATTAGTGTTCGTTGGCATGATGGAATTGTAGCAGAGAAGCGCCCGTGACCACGCTCTTCGCGCCGCTCCGTCGGTCTCGCGCTCGCGCCCTGGCCGCGCTACCCCTCGTCTTCTCGGGTCCGCGCCGCGACCTGGCGCGACGCAACTCCCACCGGCAACAACTTCGGACGCGGCACCACCACACCGGTGATGCCACCGTGCGCGACCCACAGTTCGCGGTAACCGGCTCGTAGGAACTCGAACAGCTCTGGAGCTGGGTGGTCCGCGAGGTAGTCGTCCACCAGCTCCGCCATCCGCGAATCGTATCGGTCCTTCGAGTGCGAGTGTACCGTGTAGCGCCCAGGGTGGCGCCGCAGGTCGCCGTCGAACGTGGGACCGACGTGGTACAGTTCGTGAAAAACCGTGATGAGCTGCTCGCGGAACGGCTGGTCGAGGAACCGCGGCAGGCAGAACGTCAGCAGGTACATCATCTCATGGCCGTCCACGAAGAACCGCTGCACCTGGTAGTCAGTCGGGCCGTGGCGCCGGGTAAGTGCACCGTCGCGGAACCGCAACGGCGTGACGCGGGCCTGCAGCCCATACCGGCTGCGGTTGCGGCTCGGGGTGAAGGTGACCAACACACGCGGCATGTGAACGTGGCACAGCGCCTCGCACCGGGCGGCCACGTCTTCGCAGAGTATTCGCATCCGATCGGTGAAATCGAGTGCGGTCTCGGGTATGGGGTCCGGCATGCGCTGACGCGCGCCGTCCGGAATCACCCAGCGGGTTGGGAGCGGGCGTCGGGCGTCCCACCGCAGTTCGAGCGGGAGCGGGCGGCTACGGTTCCGTGTGCCGGTCATCCGTCGGTTGATCCATCGTGTCTGGGCGAGAGGGGACAGGGTGCCATGCTAGGGCGGAACCCCAAGCGGGTCAACGACGTATCCCTCGCGTGCGGAAACCGGTTCGCGCCACCGCGAAATTTCGCTGAAGCCTCGCCACCCATCCGACCGATACAAGCGGCAACACCGGATGCCCCGTCAGGGGCGCGGTTAACTGTCCGTAATGTACAGCGAGCGAGGATCCAGATGCGAACCAATCGGCGGTGGCTGGCGAGCGTCGCGGCCTTGCTCGTGCTGACCCTGACGTGTTCGAGCGGGTGCCAAACGGTGATGGGCGGCATGACGCTGCCCAGCGGGCGGTATCTGGACCACTTCCCACAGTACTTCGCACCGGACCCGGCGTTCCCGCTGCCGCGTGAGCTGGCAAGCCAGGAAGACCCGGACGGCGCCGCCCGGCGCGGCGGCCCGGTTCTCGGCGGTCCTGCCCCAATCGGCGCCCCAGCACCCGGCGGGCGCTAGGTAACTCAAGGTAGGCAACTCGCTCCGCGAGTTGCGCGATGGTGGTCGTGGTGCGTTCCGCCCGTTGCGAAGGTGTCACTCGCGGAGCGAGTGACCTACCTTGGACTGCGACGAACGCGCACCGCAGGTCGGCTTGATTTCCCTCCCACAGCCCGCTATTTCCCCCGCTCGAAGGAAAATGAGTCCTTCCGCCTAACGACACGGATGTCGCAAGGTACGGACCGGCTCCGGTTGTCTTCACGGTGGGGAGCGGAAACATGGCGCAAGGAACGCGCGGACGGTGGGTGCGAGTCGCGACGACCGGGTTGGGGGTGCTGCTCTGCACCGGCCTCGTCGGGTGCCTGAACTCCGACAAGGACAAGAGAGACAAACTCACCAGACAGCCGACACAGGGGCTGCACGGCACACCCACGATCGGGCCGAACGGGCTGCCGATCACCAAGAACGGGCAGCCGAACAACCAGTTCGGCGCCGGAGGCGTCATCCAACCTGCTGGTGGCGTTGGCGCGGCGCGCCCTGGCGGCGGGACGCCCCAGCCCGGCTCCAACCCGAACTACAATCCCAGCAGTTGGGTGCAACCGGGTGCGGGAGGGCAGCCCGGCGTACAAGCGCAGCCGATCGGCGTGAACGTGCAACCGGTCGGCGTGGACCCGCGCTGGAACGGGATGAACACCAACCCAGTCGCGCCTAACTACGGCCTGGCGAGCGCGCCCGCGTACCCTGCGCACCTCGACCCACTGCCGCCGCCACCGCCGGGTTCCCCGACCGCGTCCGGGAGCGGGTTCACGGTGCAACCGCCGACGAATAACTTCGCCCCAATCCCGCCTAGCGCACAGCCCGCGGTCGGGTTCGGTAACGGCACGATGCTCTTCGGGAGCAAGTGAGTCGAACCAACGTCTCGCCCAGGGTCATTCCTGGGCATTCTTCGTTTGTCGACGCTTCACGAACCGGGCCGCGACGTAACCCGCCTTGAAGCCCGCGTCGATGTTCACCACGCACACACCGGCCGAGCAACTGTTGAGCATCGTGAGCAACGCCGCGACCCCGCCGAACGCGGCCCCGTAGCCGATGCTCGTAGGGCACGCGATCACGGGACAATCAACCAACCCTCCCACAACACTCGGCAGCGCGCCGTCCATCCCCGCGACCACGATCACCACGTCCGCCGATGCGAGTCGCTCACGCTGCCGCAAGATGCGGTGCAATCCGGCCACACCAACATCAACGATTAGTTCCACATCCACGCCCATGACGCGCGCCGTCACGAGAGCCTCCTGTGCAACGGGCAGGTCGCTCGTGCCCGCAGTCACGACGTACACCTTGCCGGTTGGCACAGGTCGTTCGCCCAGGAGCGGCAGCCAGAACGTGCGCGCGAGCGGGTCCTGCTCCGCATGCGGGAAGTGAGTCGCGAGGTGTGCCGCTTGCTCGGCGCTGATTCGCGTCACGAAGCAATCTTGCCCGGCTTCCGAGAGCCGCCGGACCGCGCCTTCCACCCATTCCGCCGTCTTGCCCTCCGCGAACACCACTTCCGGAAACCCGCACCGCTGCTTGCGGTCGAGGTCCAGCGTGGCGAAGCTCAGTTCCGCGACCGACGCCTGACCCAGCCGTGCCGCGGCATCGCTCACGTCGATTGCGCCGGTCCGCACACCTTCCAGGAGTTGTCGTAGTTCGTCTGAGGTCATTGGATCTCGCTTTGCGAGGGTGCCGCTCGCGGAGACGCGAGCGGCAAGTGCAACTTGAACAAATTCCGGTGACTCGCGAGAAATACTGAATTCTCGCGCCCGCAGAGCCGATACACCCGATACAGCCCGCGCTCCGCGAGGCACTCCGTTCCGCACGTTGGGGATGAGTAATGACGTTCGCCGCCGCCCTTATCGGGCTAACAATGGGCCAGCCGCTCGGCCCCGATTACTACCCGATGAACTCACGCACCATCAAACTGCCCATTGAGTACAAGAAGGACCGGAACACCATCCGGCAAGTAGTCCTGTACGTGGCCCGCAACGGCGAGAACACGTGGTACCAGGAAGGGTCCGTCTCCCCCGATAAAGACGCCTTCGTGTACGTTGCGAAGGACGACGGCGTGTACTGGTTCAAGATGCAGATCGAGGACTTGAAGGGCAACAGAGACCCGTCCGACCTGACCCGCGACCCGCCCGACCTGAAGATGGTAATTGACACCACCGCGCCTCAGGTCCGCGTGACCAATGCAAAGCGGACCGGCGACGAGATCGTGGTCGAGTGGGCCATCGATGACAAGTTCCCGAACGACGCGGAGACGAAGGTTCACTTCCGCGCGTCGGGCAACCCGAGTGCATTCTGGCAGGAGGTCACGCTCCCGGCCACGTCGCGAACCGGCGTGAAGTTCCCGAGCGGGATCAGCGACGGCGTGACCGTGAAGATCACCGCGATCGATGTCGCGGGGAACAAAACTGAGATCACACGCGACCTCCCATCCGGGAATGCCACCACCAGTTTGAAGGATCCACCGGCGATCACTTACCCCGTTCCTGCTGTGCCAGACGGGCAAGGGCCACTGCCGCCGGACATCGGTCCAGTCGGTCCCGGTCCGATCCCGATCGGACCGGGGTCAATTGTGGCGCCACCGCCGCCGATCAAGCCGTACCAACCGATTCCCAATGAAAACACCGGGACGTTACTTCCCAACTACCCGCCGCTGACGAACGGCCCGAAACCGCTCGAAACGCTGGACCCAAAAGCCCCGCCCGCACGACCTGCGACTCACGCTGGCGCGTGGAGTGGCGCTCCGCCCGCAGTCGAATTGACCCGCGCGCAGGCGATCAACTACCCGCGTTTCGACCTCGGCTTCGACCTTGAGCAACGCGGCCCGTCCGGTATCAGTCGCGTCGATTTATGGGTGACGCGCGACGACGGCCGATCGTGGCGGAAATGGAGCCAGCACGACGGCAAGGGCGGCGCGGTCCGCGTCGCGCTCGACGCGAAGGAAAACGAGCAACTCGAAGGCAACTACGGGTTCCGGTTGGTGCCCGTGAGCGGGGCCGGGTTGAGTGAGCGAGAACCCGGCACCGGAGACGCCCCGGACATGCGCGTGGTGCTCGATGTGACCCCGCCGCAGATCGACCTGTACGCGCCCATTTCGGACCCTAACGCACTGGACACGCTCATCATTCAGTGGAAGGCCGCCGACCGCAACTTCGGTGACGACCCGATTACACTGGAATGGAGCGATTCGGCCGCTGGTCCGTGGAAGCCGGTCGCGACGACGGGCACCGACCCCGTGGTGCTGGCCACAGCAGTGAACACCCCGATCGCGCGCCGTCTGGCGAACACCGGGCAATACGGCTGGCGCGTACCTGCGGGCGTTCCGGCTCGCGTGTACCTGAAGGCCTCGGCCCGCGACGCCGCCGGCAACGTGAAGGAGATCGTCACCCGCGAGCCGATCCTGGTGGATCTCACCAAACCGCGGGCGAAGATCAACGGCATCGTGCCGCCAGATGCGGTCCGTCCGTAGTGCAACGGACCGAGGATTGAAGTCGTGTATCGGTTTGATACTGCATGCGGTCGTGAGTGAGTCGTTGGCCCCCTCGCCCCGCAAAACCGCGGTGAGGGGAAGACCTCAAACCTACCCGCGTGCAGTGTAGCCGAAGGGGCTCAAACCCACCTCGCCACCTCACTCGACTGCTGATTCTTGGCAATCGGGAGCGAAATTGGAGGGGCTTGCGCTGTGGACTTGTAACTCAGCCGCGTTCGGCCGAGTTCGCGTCTTCCCCGTCGATGAGTTTCTGTAACTTTTTGGCGATGGGTGAGAGCTTCATTGTTCCGAAGGAACCCTCCTGGCGTTGAGCCTTC
>SXGT01701682.1_pt1 | contig 35255 bp, 26 predicted proteins | sample 3176221 | NCBI WGS metagenome assembly SXGT01 (sample SAMN11356862, study PRJNA531348) | freshwater metagenome | isolation source: freshwater sample F1-120 | place: China: Fuxian Lake, Yuxi | collected 2017-12-25 | reverse complement strand
TGACGTTCGGCGGCGGCATCGCGATGCAGTACGCGGGCCGCTCCGAGGTGTCCTCTGCGTGGAAGAAGCCGCGCTCGGTCCACCACTGATACCAGCGGGGCTCGACGGTCTTGGGGTCGTATTGTCCGGACAGGGTCGGTGCGGGGGCGTCGCTCATGGCGGAACTCGGTAGCAAAGCCCGCACGCGGGGTCAACGCTGACGCGCTGCGTCACACCGCCATCCGGGCCGTTGACTTGGAGGGAAGCCGTGGTAAACGCGCCTGATGAGCACATCGACGAAGTGGACCAACGCCAAACTCGACGCCATGCGACTGGTCGGTGACCCCCTCGCAGACGGCGTCATCGCCGCGCTGTCCGATGCCGAGGAGGACGCCGCGAGCTGCCTCTTCGGCAAGATCATGCGCACCGACGACCCCGTGCCTGCGGCGCTGCCCGATGTCGCCGAGCGGTACTTCCTCGACACCGTGGCGCTGCCCCCGTGGGCCGAGCCGCGTCGCATCGAGCAGGGCGAGCAGGTCTTTTCCAAGTACGGCATGGAGCTCACCGCCTCGCTCTTCTGTGCTGCGCTGCCGCAATGCTACGCCGCCAAGAAGGGCGTCTTCGTGCTCACCGCCACCGGTCGCATGCGCGGGCATGGCCTCGAGCGGCGCGTCATGGAGACGGCGCAGTTCCTCGTCGACGTCGTCGATGAGGGCGGGCTCGCCGCCAACGGCCGCGGCATCCGCTCGGCGCAGAAGGTGCGGCTCATGCACGCCGGCGTGCGCGAGCTGATTCGGCAGAACGCCAAGACCATCGGGTATGACGAGGCCGCTCGCGGCGCGCCGGTCTGTCAGGCGGACCTGGCGTATACCTTGATGACGTTCGGCTTCGTCATGCTCGAGGCCGTCGAGCGCCTCGGCATCACGCTCTCCCAGAGCGACAAGGACGCCTGGGTCCACTGCTGGCGCGTCGTGGGTCACTTCATGGGCGTGCTGGAGGAAAACAATCCCGTCGACTACGCAGACGCCAAGGCGTTCTCCGAGGCCTATCGGCGCCATAGCTTCGGCGACTCGCCCGAGGGTCGGGAGCTCATGCGCTCGCTCATTGGCTTCATGAAGCGTGAGATCCCCGGTCGCATGTTCGATGGCATCCCCGCCGCGCTCATCCGTCAGCTCAACGGCAACGCGCTGGCGGACATGCTGGGCGTCGAGCGCTCGCCGTGGACCAGCCGGGTCATCGGCCTCGAGACCCGCTTCTTCCACGTCCTCGACAAGAACCTCCCCGGCGGCATCGCGCTGCGTCCCGCGCTCGGTGGGTGGCTCGACGAGCTGATTCGCGCCATCGCCGTCGTCAACCGGCACGGCAAGCAAGCGCCGTTCCGTATCCCCAACCACCTCGCCGCCGCGCGTCGCGGTGTCCGCCGCCGGCGCAAGTGAGCTCCCCACGGTGGCGCGCGCTCGGGTCGGTCGCTGCCATCGGGCTCCTCGCGGTCGTGTCCGCGGCCTTCACCGTCGTCGTTGCGCTCGACCGCACGCTGCTCAGCGCCCGCTTTCACGAGCGCCAGCTCAACGACGCCGGCATCTTTCGCACGCTGACGAGCGACTTTGTGCCTGCCGCGACCGCCAGCCGGCTGCGCCGGGCCTACCCCCAGGTGAGCGAGCCCGTCCTCGCCGAGGCGACCGTCGTGGCCACAGCGCTCTTCTCCGAGGAGTGGTTTCGCGACATGGCCAGCCGCCTGTTGCACGCAGCGTTGCCGTACCTGACGGGCGAGGCGACCGGCGTGGCCGTGACGCTTCCCATCGACGCCGGCCTCGAGCGCGCAGAGACCGTGCTGCGGGCGCGCCTCGACCAGAGCCCGCTCGCGGCGGTCGCCTATGAGCGGCTCCTCGCCTTTGCGGTCTCCGCCGTGGGTCGACTCGGAGAGCGGCTGCCCTTCGATGTCGACCCGGATCCCACGGTCTGGAGCCGCGCGCTGCGACTCGCGCTCCCGCAGACTCGGGTCGTGGCCGAGCTCGGGCGACAGCTCGCCACAGTGCGGGCCTGGCTCACCGGTACAGCACCGCTCGAGCTGCGCCTCCAGCTCAGGGACCATCAAGCCGACCTCGAGGGCGCGCTGGATGTGCTCGTCGATCAGGGCCGACTCTGGCCTCACCTGAAAGACGAGGTGCTTCGTCCCTGGCTCACCGCGCGCGTCAAGGATCGGCCGCTCCTCCCCGAGGCGGGGCTGGTTCTGGCCAAGGCACGCATTGTGGACGCGCTCACCGCGCTCGCTGTGCCAGAGTGGCTCGACGCAACGCGCAAGGCAGTCGTCGCCGAGCTCTTCGCGGCCGTCTCGGGTCGCTCCGAGCAGCTGCACGTGACGCTCGACCTGCGGCCGCTCAAGATGGCGGCGACCGACGCGCTCGCCCGTGAGGTGCGCGCGGTCATCGACGCACACCTCGCGCTGCAGCCCGCGTGTGGCGACGAGGAGGCGCAGGCCATGCTGGCGGGTCATTCCAAGAACCTCGCGTGCAAGCCGAGTGGCCTGACGGCTATCTCGTTCGACCTCGCGGTCGCGGCGGTGGTGCGCGCTCGGGTCAAGGAGGCCCTCGACGCCGTGGTGCCCGATGCACTCGACCACTCGGAGGAGGCCATCTTCGCGCGGCTCCCGACGCGGGCGCGCGAGGGCTATCGTGCGGCCCGCAGGCTGGTGACGGACGGCTGGCTCATCGACGACGCCGCGATGCGCGCGCTGGCGAGCACCTCCGCCGTGCCCTGGATCGAGCGCGTCGTCGACCTCACCCAGCATGGCTACACGGTGGTTACCGACGACGTGTCCGGGCTGCTGCGCGAGCGGCTCGGCGACGCCGGCACGCGGCGGCTGGAGCGGACGCGAGCGGCGTTCGCTCACCTCCGCGCGGCGCGATTGCCGCTGCTCGTCGGTTTGCCGATGGTTTGTGTCTTCGTCGCCTGGGCCGTCGGCGGCTCGAGGACCCGCAGACTCGCGCTCACGCTCGCCGGCCTCACCGCCGGCGCCTTCGCGGCGTGGTTGCTCGCCCTGGCGCTCGAGTCCACGCTCGTCGACCACGCCCACCGCGTGGCGCTCGAGGCCCGTCGGGTCGCCGACGACAGCGCCGCGAGCGCGCTCGTCGAACGCGTGCCCGACCTGCTGGAGCGACACACGACCGCCGTCACGCGCGCGGTTGGTGAGCGGGCGGCGTTGGCGGCGTCAATTGGGCTCGTCGCGCTGGGCGGCCTGTTCGCCGAGCGGCGCTGGCGCGCAGGACCGGGACGGTCCTGACTTGTTGACATTTCGAACCATCAATGTACGTCGACATAAGTCAACATATCAGGACCGTCCCGCTCTGGGCGCACTCATCCGCCGTGCTGGCGCCAGAGCGAGACCACGAACCTCGGGAACGTCACAAACTGCTCCGCCACGAAGCGGCTCACGAAGTCCGCGGGGCCCGTGAACGGCGTCGGTCGCTCGGCCTCACGTGCGTGGCCGCGTCCTTGGAGCACCAGGGAGGCGACCCAGGCTCCAACACCTCCGGCCGCCAGCGTCCAGCGGCCGGTGCTCAGGCCGCTCACCACGCCCGCGGTTCCGGCCCAGAACAACGGCACCGCGACGAGGTGCAGCGCCAAGTTGCCGCGATCGCGGTGCTTGGCGGCGTAGTCGGACCATTGCCACGCGAGCAGGTTGGGGCGAATCATTGAGGACTACCGTCCCACTGAAGTCGCCGCGACTCAAGCCGCGCTCAGGCGCACAGCCCCGGCAGCTCCAGCACGAACCTGGCGCCGCCGCCGGGCCGCGGCTCGTGGCGCACCGTGCCGCCGTGGGCCTGCGCGACGCGTCGGGTCACGGCGAGGCCGAGCCCGGTGCCGCGCGCCTTTCGGGTGACGTAGGGCTCGAAGAGGTCGGCCGCAAGCTCGAGCGGCACGCCGGGACCGTCATCCTCCACGGTGATGCGCGCGACGCCGTCGGCCGACAGCCGCACCCAGACGTGCCCTTCGGCGTCCTCGACGGCCTCGACCGCGTTGCGCACCAGGTTGAGCAGCGCTTGCGTCAGCAGCTCCGGATCGACGTGCGCAAACAGCAGCGGCTCGGGCGCATCCAGCGTCACGCGTCCGTCGGGCGCTCCGACCAGCCGCACCGCGCGCTCGAGCACGCCCTGGAGCGACACGCGCTCGAGCCGCGCCTCGGGCGGCCGCGCGTACAGTAAGAGCGACTGCACCAGCCGCTCGAGCCGCGTGCTCTCGCTGACGATGGTGTCGAGGTCCTGCCGCGCCGGATCGTCGTCGGTGAAGCGGCGCGCGGTGAGCTGCGCGAAGCCCTTGATGGCGCCGAGCGGGTTGCGAATCTCGTGCGCGAGCACGCCGGAGAGGCGGCCGAGCTCGGTGAAGCGGCGCTCCTCGGCGAGCCGATGCTCCAGGGCCCGCTCGCGAGCAATGGAGCGCATCTGGAGGACGGTGAGCACGACCAGTGTCAGCAGCAGCGCCGTCAGAATGCCGGCATGGACGAGCGTCTGTGTGACGAGCTCATTGGCGCGGGCCGGATCCACCACGATCAACAGCACGCGGCGCGAGCTGGGCACCGGTCCGGGCGCGAAGGTGGGCTCGCGTTCGAGCGACAGCGGGTACCACAGCTCGAGCGCTCCGAGGCGCGCGACCATCGCGGTCGGCTGGAGGCGGAAGACGGGCCGGTCGGACGTCAGCGCGCGCTCGACGAGCGTCGCCGTGTCTGCCGGTTGGCCCGCGCAGGGCGATAGCGCCGCCGGATCCAGGACGCACGCCGTGCGCACGGTGGCGCCATCGATGAGCTCACCTGCGATGCGGTCCAACACGCCATCATCGACTGAGGCCGCACGCGCCGCGAGCGCCACCGCCGAGGCGCGATCGAGCGCCTGACGCTCCAAGGTCTGGCGCGCAGCACGTCGAATCTGGAAGTACAGCACGACCGTGCTCGCGACGGCGAGGATCGCCAGCGTGGAGATGAGCGTGCCTGTCGCGACGAGGCGGCGCATCGCGCGCGCCTATGGGTCCTCGGGCTCGAAGCCGGGCAAGAAGCCGATGGTGCCCTTGGCCCATCCACCGCGGCCCTCGACCGGCGGCGGCGGGGCGAGCGGGATGACCGGCGCGAGCTTCTCGGCGACGGGCTCGGGCTCCGGCAGGGGCGGCGGCAGGGGCGCGGCTCCGGCGACGAGGCGGACCTCGGCGGCGCTCACCTTGTCCTTGTCGGTCACGCCGGGCATCGGGTGCACCGTGCCGTCGCGCGCGGCGCCCCGGATCAGCGCAGCAGGCACCGCCGTCCTCGTTGGACCCGCCGTGACGAGCACCGTCGCGCCTGGCTCGGCGTCGCGATCCCAGCACGCGAGCGCGACGACGCGATGCGGCAGGCGCTGCCGTGGCGTGATGGCGCGAAGCCCACGCCCGGCGCGCTTCTGCCGCGGAAAGTCCGCGAGCGGCGTCTTCTTGGCGCGACCCTCCTCCGTGATGGACGCGATCATCACCGGCAGCGGCTCCTCCGGCTCGGGAGGCGACTGCGGCAGGACGAGCGCGTCGACGACGCGATCGTGGTCGTCGAGCTTGATCCCGCGCACGCCGCCCGCCTGACGCCCTTGCAGCGGCACCTCGTCCTCCAGGAACCGGATGACCATGCCCTCGCGCGTCCCGACCAGCAGCTCGCCACCGCCGCCCGTCCAGAGCACCCGCACCACCTCGGAGCCCTCATCGAGCTTGACCGCGAGCACGCCGGTCGCGCGGGAGGTGTCGAAGTCCGAGAGCGGCGTGCGCTTGACCTGACCGTCGCGCATCACGAACGTCGCCAGCTCCTGCTCGGTGAGCGCCGGCAGCACGAGCACATCGACGAGCCGATCGGTGTCCTTCGCAAAGTCGACCACGTTGACGAGCGCCGTGCCGACCTCGCCCCACTTGGCCTCGGGCAGCTGATGGACCGGCAGGCCGTAGCACTGGCCCCGGGCCGTAAAGAGCAGCACCCGTTGCGTGGTCGTCGTCTCGAAGACCCAGCGCAGCACGTCGCCGTCCTTGGTCCCGCCCGCGTCGCGACCGCCGCCCTTCTCGTAGCTGAGCATGGCCGACCGCTTGACGTAGCCGTCGCGCGAGACGCCCACGACGCACGGCTGCTCCTTGACGGTGACCGTCTCGACAAGCTTCTTCGGCGGCTCCTCGCGCTCCAGGATCGCGCGCATCTCGGTGCGGCGCGGGTCGGCGAAGCGCTTCTGGACGTCCAGCAGCTCCGCCCGAATGACGCCCATCAGCGCCGCGTCCGAGCCCAGGATGCGCTCGAGCTCGCTGATCAGGGCCCGCAGCGCCTCGGCCTCCGCGCGCAGCTCCAGGAGCTGGAGCCCCGTGAGCCGGTGGAGCCGCAGGTCGAGGATCTCCTTGGCCTGCGCGTCGCTGAAGCCGAAGTCGGGGCCGGTGAGCTTGCCGTGCGCCTCGGCGCGATCGTTCGAGGAGCGAATCGCGGCGATGATCGCGTCCAGCAGGTCGACCGCCCGGATCAGGCCCTCGACCAGGTGCAAGCGGTCCTGCGCGTGCTGCAGGTCGTACCGCGAGCGTCGCGTGACGACGTCCCGACGATGGGCCAGGTACGCGTCCAAAATCTCGCGCAGCGACAGCAGCTTGGGGGTTCGGTCGACGATCGCGACCATGTTGAAGTGGTGATAGACCGACAGCTCGGTCTTCTTGAAGAGGTAGGCGAGTACCGGCTCCGCCTCGATGCCGCGCCCGAGCTCGATGCTGATGCGCAGGCCCTCCCGGTCCGTCTCGTCGATGACGTCCACGAGCCCGGGTACGACCTTGTCGATCTTGAGCCGCTCGATCTCGCGCACCAGGTTCGTCTTGATGACGCCATACGGGATCTCGGTGACCACGATGGTCTGCCGCCCATCCTTGCGCGTGTCGATGCGCGTCCGCGCCCGCAGCACGACGCGCCCGCGGCCGGTGGCATAGGCCTCGCGCAGGTCGTCGAGGCCAATCGCGATGCCGCCCGTGGGGAAGTCCGGGCCCTTCACATGCTGGAGCAGGCCGTCCAGGTCGATGCTCGGCAGGTCAATGAGCGCGACCAGCGCGTCGATGACCTCGCCCAGGTTGTGTGGTGGCACCTCGGTCGCAAACCCGGTGGAGACGCCGCTCGTGCCATTGACGATGAGCGTGGGGATGGCGGCTGGAAGGACGGTCGGCTCGAGCTGCGTGTCGTCGAAGGTCGGCTGGTAGCGAACGGTGTCCTTGTCGATGTCGGAGACCAGCTCCATCGAGAGTGGCGCGAGCCGCGCCTCCGTGTACCGCATCGCGGCGGGCGGATCGTCGTCAATCGAGCCGAAGTTACCGTGTCCGTCGACCAACATCGCCCGCATCTTCCAGCTCTGCGCGAGCCGTACGAGCGCCTCGTAGATGGAGCTGTCGCAATGCGGATGGAACTTGCCCATCACCTCGCCGACGGTCTTGGCGCTCTTTTGGTACTTCTTGTCCGGTGTGTTCCCGGCCCGGAACATCGCATAGATGATCCGGCGCTGCACGGGCTTGAGGCCGTCGCGGACGTCCGGGATGGCTCGGTCGAGGATGGTTGTCCGGGCGTAGCGCCCAAATGACGTGGAGAGCTCTTCTTCGAAGCTCGCGTCTACGATCCGCTTGGCGAAGTCGTCGCTGGATCCCCCGGCCATCGTGCCTCCTTGCCGGGGCGACCCCGCGGCGGTGCGCGAAGGTAGCCGTCACGCCGGAGGAGTCAATGCAGACAAGAGCAAAGCCCTTATCGTCGATCGAGGAGCGTTGGCAGGATGCGAAAGCCCTCGCCCCGAGCAGCCGCTGCAAGCCGGACGTCAAACGTGTGAAACACTCGCCCCTCAGGATTTCCCTCGGCCCACAGGAGCGCGGCACCCAACTGAAGCGCGTCCGCGGCACGCAGCGGGTGGCGCCGGAGCAGTCGCTCGGCCGTCGTCTTCACCGAATCGACGTCCACGATCACAAGTGCCGAGCGCACGAGATCTGCGAGAACCTCCTCAACGCGGGCGGCGTCTTCCGTCCCGATCACGCCATCTCGAACGAGGCGCTGGAGGGCAGACCTGGCTTCAACCGACGTGAGGGTCCACAGCGCTAGCTCGTGTCTTCTGCGAGCCAGTCCTCGGCTTGCCGCGACGCGGGCTGGATCACTGCCAGCGGAACGAGCGCCGAGCTGTCCCAGAACCTCAGCGACCCTCTTCGCGGTCGTCCAGAATCGCCCCAATGAACGCGTCGGTTGTCAGGCGTGGTCTACGCTCGAGCAGGTCGGCTGGAAGGGTCGCCAGCGGGCGTCGTGCGATGCCGCGGGACTCGAGGCGCGCTGCCCAGTCCTCATCCGATCCAGCCGGGCCCGACGCGCGCACCGGCTCGAGGCGGGCGACCAACGGGTCTCGGTCATACACCAGAATCGGCTCACCCTTGCGGACCAACCGCAGAAAGTGGCTGAGCCGATTCTTCAAGTCGGAGACGTTGGCAGTCGTCATGGCTAGACGGTAGCCATCAGGTCACGCCCGGACAAGGCGCAGTCAGTGCTACTTGAGATAGATGAGGGTCGTGCGAGAGACGCCGTCGCCAAGGTCGACCCGCAGCCGCCACAGTGTGCCCGGGCTGAACGGCGCGATGGCAGTCTTGAACTTGTAGTAGTAGCGCGTCTTGGCCGGGTTGAGGCGGAAGAGGTTCTGCGTGAAGTGCGCGTTCTTCGGCGTGGCGGCGAACTCCGGCCCTGCCGCGCCGTTGGTCACCTTGGCGAGGAAGAGGCGCGCCGTGAGGTTCTTGACCCCGGCGCTCGCGCCCGTGAGCTTGAAGCGCACGTGGATGTTCTTGCCGAGCTTGTAGACGTGGCTCGAGCCCGGCTTGAGGAAGCCGGACCAGTCAAACGTGACGCTCACGGTGAAGGTCCCCGTGCTGCTGTTGTTGTGCGCGTCCGTCGCGGTACACACGACCGTCGTCGTGCCCAGCGCGAAGGCCGCGCCAGAGTTTGGGGCGCAGGTCGCGGCGACCGCGCCATCGACTGCGTCACTGGCGACCGGCGGCGTGTAGCTCACCGTGGCACCGGTTCCCGTGTTCGCCCTGGTCGTCACGTTGGCCAGCGCGGGCAGGCTTGGCGGGGTCGTGTCCCTCACCGTGACCGTAAAGGAGGCTGAGCCGCTGTTGCCTGCTGCATCCGTCGCGGTGCAGGTCACTGTCGAGGCTCCGAGCGGGAAGGTCGCGCCACTCGGACGCGTGCACGTCACGGGCAATGCGCCATCGACGCCGTCGGTCGCCGACGCCGCGTAGGTCACGGCGGTTCCGCTGGCGCTCGTGGCCTCTGCACTCACGTCGCCCACGGTCACAGTCGGCCCCTCGCAGTCGGAGACGGTGACGGTCGCGCCGCACGACGCCTCGAGCGCGCCGTCGCTCACAGTCAGCGTGACCGCATGGCTGCCGAGCCCGAACGGCCCCGCGGGAAGCTGGCGCAGCGTGAGCGGCGTGCCGTCCGGATCGGTCGAGCCGTCGTCGATGTTGGCCGCGACGCCGCCGGCCGTGGCGCACGCGGCGCGATCGGTGCAGCGAGCCACTGGGGCGCGGTTGGCGCACGCGTCGCCGGTGCCGTCGTCGTTGCCATCCTCCTGGCCGGGGTTGGCGTCAGCCGGGCAGTTGTCGCAGGCGTCGTCGATGCCGTCGCCATCGCCATCGGCGCCAATCGCGGGGGTCGTGTCGAGGGCCCAGCCGAGGATCGCGTTCAGGAACCGCTCGCCGCTATCGCTGTGTGCGAACTGGTTATGAAAGTGCACCGTTCGCGCGATGACGCGACCGCAGCCGAAGCGGCCCGCGAGCAAGATCGGGTGGCCGTTGTTGGCGTCACCGATGACCGGCACATAGTTGGGCGCGTAGCCCGTGAACCAACCGTGCACGGCGAGGTTGTCGGCATCCATGATGAAGTCCTCGGGCCGCAGCGCACCGGCGACCGCGATCGGGTGGCTCGGGTCCAAGATACTCACGTTGCTGTGGTAGGTGTCCAGGCCGTCCGCCGTGATCTCGCCCGGCATCCAGCCGAACTGCCACGTGAAAGGCGCGGTCTGAAAGCTCACGCCGCTCCGGATGGCCTCGAGCAGCTTGCTGCGCACGACGTCGAGCGTCGCGGCGTCCCACGAGGCCTCACAGGTCGACGACTCGATGAGCGCGTAGGTCCGGACCTGCTCCATCGGCATGGCGAGGAACCCCGCCGTGTCCGTCCAGTTCACCTCTTCCCAGCCGCTCCAGCCGGCGGTCTGCTCATCGTTGCAGTTGAGGATGAGCATCTTCTGGGCGTGGGCTCGTGCCGAGGTCAGCGTTGTGGCCGTAAGACCTAGCGTCACGAGTAGCGCCGAAACCCACAGAGACACGCGATTGCGTTGAACCATCCTGGTACTCCTCCATCGTGTTGTCGGGATTCTGGTTGTTGAGCGAACTTCCACCGACGGTATTAGACGGCAGATCCGACCCTGGGGGCAATGAGTCAAATTCGACCCACCGCTCTTTTTTTTGACTTTTTTCGAGCAAGCCTACTCGCTCGGCAAGGACAGGCCCGCGGGAAAGCCATAGCCCACGGCGCCGTTATGGCCGTAAATCGTGGCGCCGAACTTCTGATCGGCCGTGAGCTGGTGCATGCCCTCACTCAGCTTGACCCAGCCGAGCGACCACTTCCCCGAGCCGATGGGCGCGAACGTCCCGGTTGGCACGGCGACGCCATCGAGTGACACGGTCGTACCGGCCGTGATCGCCACGCTCGCCCAGCTCTCAGCGTACTTCGGCGGCACCATCAGCGCGTAGCTCGGCCGGAAGCGCTCGATGGGGATGGCCACGATGTCGATGGGATCGCCGATGAACTGGACCGTCGCGCCTTGGCTCACGAGGTACTGCATGACCTGGACCGGCCCGCTGGCCTGGAGCTCGAAGGAGTCGGTGAACTGAGCTTCGATCCAGTTGCCCTTCGCCTTGAGCACGACGCCGTCGATGCCCGGGACCGCGGGGATCGTCTTGAGCGTCACGTTGTCCGCGGCGGCCTGGACGCGCCAGTAGTCCGGCTCCGACGGCGAGCCACGCGGCTTGGACTTCAGCGCGAGATAGGTGGTGCCAAGCAGGTTGACCGGCAGTAGCTGCTCCTCGAGGTGGTCGGCGCAGCAGGGACCATTGTCCGGCGGGTCTCCAGGAAACGGGTTCGGGTTCTTCGGCGTCTCGCCGATGACGGCTTCCTCGTGTCCCGAGAACACCGAGATCGGCCGGTTGCTCGTGACGGTCGAGCCCGACAGGTCCATCGGGTCGAACAGGCCCGTGGGATCGGCCTCGATGTTCAGCACCTCGCCGGCTTGGAGCGTGACCGTGAGGCTCTCGCCTGGCTTGAGCTCGCTCACGCCGGTGCCGGCGTTGACGTGTGCGGTGACGGTGATGGTCACCTGCGTCCCGTTCGTTGGTGCCAGCACCGTGAAGTAGCCGTTCTGGCTGTCGGCCGGAAAGCCGGGGAAGGGCACGAGCGCCAAGGGTGACGTCGGCCAGGTGAGAATGACGTAGTCCGTACCAAGCATCGGCTCGGGCAGGATGAGCGACGCGTCGTTCGAGAACTTGTTGTCCCACGGGTTGAACTGATGCACGAGCACCGGCCGGTCCGCCGCCATGTGGACCGCGGACTTCGTGACGCCGGTCGTGGTGATGGCCATCCCGGGGAGATAGAACACCTCGGAGGTGTTGCCCGCGATCGTCCCCTCCGATAGCAGCAGATCCGGAGGCAGCGTGAACTGAACCTTCGACGGCAGCTCGTTCGGGTTGGAGACGACCACCGCCCACGGGAGGTCCTTCGGCGTCGGGTTGAGCGTCGGGTCCGGATAGTTGGGGAGGTCGGTGACCCAAAAGGCGCAGCCGACGTAGCTGCCCCACTTGGGATCGCTCTGACACTTGATGCCGCACTTCCCTGCCGTGCAGTACTCTTCGCCGGGACAGGTAATGATCTCGCCGTAGTCGCTTCCATCGGGCAGGCACTGCTTCTTGTTCTTGAGGCCGTGACAGAGCCAGGTATTGGGCGGGCACTTCCCCGGGAGCTGGCAGGTGCCGTTGACGCACTTCTGCGGCGCGACGCAGTCGGGCTTGCACGTGAGCGCGTCGGGTGGCGGCGCCGGCGTGTCGGTGGTGCCGGTCGGCACGTCGCTCGTACCGGCGATCTCCTCGAGAACGGCGCCGTCGGACTCGACGTCGGGGAGTCCGAAGCGTCCGCCAACCGTCGAGCCGGTCTTGGTCTCGGTGCACGCGACGAGGGCGAGCGCGGCAAGAAGGGTGCGATGGGAACAGCGAGCGTGCATGGGGCCTCCCGGGCGTTGCCGCACAGCATCCTAGCCGAAGTCCGCTTGCCGTGCCTTGTCCGAGGTCCCGCTGGCCGCCTCCCGGCGGTTGGGAGTATGTTGAGCGTCCGGAGGTCCGCGTGCGGCCTGCGAGTGCACCCAAGGAGCGCCTGCGCGATGACTGATCTTACGTATCTCGTCTACTCCGCGGTATTGACCTGGTTCATGCTCGTGACCGCGAGCATCCTGCGGTCTCGGGGTTGGACACCGCCGGGCCTCGTCGTCGCGTTCGGCAATCGCGACAACGTCCCGGAGCCCTCCCCGCTCGCGGCTCGCGCGGATCGGGCCGCGAAGAACATGCTCGAGAACCTCGTCCTGCTGGCCGCGCTCATCGCCGCGGCCCGCTTCTCCGGCGCCTCGACCGAGCGCGTGACGCAGGGCGCAGCACTTTTCTTCTGGGCGCGCGTTGCCTACTTCGGCGTCTACGTGGCCGGCCTGGCCTACGTGCGCACGGCCATCTGGGGCGTGAGCGTGGCCGGGCTCGTGCTCATCGCCGCCGCGACGCTCGCGACCAGCGCGGCTTAGCCTCGCTTCGCCGCTTGATCGAGCCTACCTGCGCGATTACGACCACCGGGTCGCGGAATCACGCCACGACTGCCACCGTTGCGGTGGCCTCCGGCCACACCTAGAATTCCGTGCCGTACTCGGCGTTGGGATCGCCCGCGAGCCACTGTATCTTGGCAATCGTCGACGACATCGTCGTTTGAAATCCAACGGTCCCTCGCGCCGGATGGGCTGAGCCGACTGGATTGGCAGCGGACCAAACCTCGCACTCAACGGTCACCTGGAAGTTCGACTTCTTCATCCCGAGCTTTCCCACAATGCCGACGAGGCCGAGTGGCGGGAGTGGGTACTTGCCGTTGTACGCGGCGATGAGCTCCAGGTATTGCGCACCGAGCTGGATCGCAGGGACGAACATCGTGCCGCCGTCGGGAGCCGCTACTTGCTTCGACAGGATGCGAACGTCGACCACGCGATCGGCGATTTCCAGGTCGCCGAAGGACTTGACTGCCTGCCGCGTTGCTACCGGGGGCGGGAGCAGCTGGCCGCTCGAATACGGCTGGCCGAAGTCTGGCGCACAGGATCCCTGAAACGCGATCCACTTGTTCGGCTTCACCTGGACGTAGAACCGGTAGCGCAAGAACGGCCAGGCATCCCAGGCCAGACCCACGAGCTCGGCGGCCGGGACGTCAATCTCGATGCCGATGGCGGTCTCGTAGGCCTGCACGAGCCAGGTCGCGCCGCTGTCCTCGACCTTGAGCGCGTAGGGCTGGTTCGACTTTCCCCAGGTCGTCAGGCCGAGCGTGAACGTCTGCCGCCGCACGGGCGGGTCGGGGTAGAGCGTCACATCGGCGATCGCGGCGTAGCTGCCGCCCTTCGGCAGGCCCTTGGGCGGATCGCCCGGCGTCCGCGTGGCGCCCAGCTCCGTGATCGACAGCTTGAAGAGCCTCTCGCTGTCGAGCCGCCCGACTACGGTCGGTCGATCGTCTGTCCCGGAGACTGCGGGGACGCCGGAGACCGGCGTGCCTCCCAGCGCTACAATCCGGTCCTGGGTCACCATGGAATATGGAACGAAGTTCGGCCACGGGCTTGCGAGACCCGACTCGAATGCGCCGTACACCTTTGTCGCGTTCACGGGCGACAGGACGCCGGGATCGAAGCCCTGGGGAACCGGGGACCCGAAGCCCGGAAGCGCGACCGGAAAGATCGGGCCGAGGCCGTAGTTCTTGGACAGCGCCCACTGATGAACGTCCATCTTGCCGGCCATGTACTGATAGCTGGCGACTCCGGCGAGCCAGAGCGAGGTGCGGGCCTTGAGCTCGTTGCGGGCCAGGTTCAGCAACATCGACGACGCCTTCGAGAAGAGCAATGGATCGAGCCGAACACTTGGTCGCGCGCCGTCGACTCCCGCAGGGTCGCTCTTGGCCATGCCAATCGCACCCTTGTCCTCCGAGACCACGTGGATGCCCGCACTGAACGCGCTCAGGCCTCCGTGTTTACGGGCAAGATCGAGCACCCGGTCCTTGAAAAGGAAGAAGAACTCCGGCAGCTCGGAGGACCCGCTGTCCTTCATCGCGGCCGTTAGGAACATCGCGCTCAGGCTCGCGCGATGTTCCAGCTCGTCGAGCGCGACGAGGGGGCCGACGGGGAGAACGACCTTGGTGCGAGCGACCCGTGTGTTGGAGTCGACCGCGACGTGGCCCGCGAGGCGCAGTCCGCCCGCCGGCGTGACCTCGAGGCTGGTCATCCAATCCAGCCGGGACGGGCCGAACGCTGATTGCAGCGCCTCACCATCGAATCCTCCGGCTTCGATCACCTGAGCGAGCAGCCGGCGGGCCAGGTCGCGCATCAGGCCCTGGGTGTTGCCTGGCAGCCCACCGATATCTCCCCCGATTGGCAACTCACCGTTCTCCACGAGCGGGATGAGGATTCCCGCTCCGCCGGTGAGAAGACCAACCAGCACTCGAAAGAACGTTTGCAAGGCAGGGACGCCGTTCTCCGCAAACCAGAGCAGCCCGTCGAGCTTGGCCGTGCTGCTCTCATCGCCGAGCACGACTGACGCTGTCTCGAGCGCGCTGGGAAGCAGGCTCATCTGGCCGTTGCCCGCGATGTGGAGCCTGAAGGCCACGCCGCCATGCAAGACGCGACCGTCGATGTGGTAGTCGCCATAGCAACCGCCCGGACCGAGCGGCGTGACGCAGAGATCGTCGAGGTCGATGCGCATGTCGAGGTCGAAGATCAGGTCCAGGCGCGGCGCAACAACGGGAACATTGGCGTCCTCCGGCCACGGCGCGGATGTCGGGCTCTCGCCAGGGTGCAGCACGACACGGACCTTCTGGAGGCTCAGCCGGTGCAAGATGATGGTCGTGTCGATTTGAGACAGCGACACGCCAAACATCGCGCCAGCCTGCTCCTGGTTGAACACGCCGTCCGGCCCCACGAGCCCCGAGTCACGCAGCATGGGCAGGAGCGACAGAGGGAGGGAGTCGATGTCCTCGAACGCCGTGCCGAGCTGCACGGCCCCGTTCATCGCCGGTCCCTTCGGCATGGGGAATGGCGCCTGGGCCGCGAACACCGCCCACTTGTTGAAGTTTGGCGGTCCGACGAGCGTCATCAGCACGTTCTTCAGGCCACCGACCAGGAAGTGGGCCAGAAAACGCCCAGAAACATAGCCGTAGCTGTTGGCTCCGCCGGGCGGCGGCGTCGGACGCAGCGGTGCTTCCTTGGGGAGCGTGGCAACGGCCGGCGCCACGCCGTCGAAGGCGTTGTCATCGAGTCGACTCCCCGCAAGCAGGACCTGCGAGCCGTCGGGCCGCGCGACGCCGGCCGTCGGCGCCTCGACGGGGATGAGGGGCACGGAGTGCGTGAGGATGAGGCGGCGGTAGCGCTCCACCGTCTCGAGGATGAAGGCGTCGGTCTCCAGGCCGGGGATGTGCAGGATCTCTTCGGCGATGAGAGGAGCCATTTCGTGGCGATGGGTCAGGACCTCCGGCAGGTCGAAGAACGCGTTCTCAATTCGCACGGCGATTTGATCCGAAAGACGCCCGGCGTCGCGGAGCCGACTCATGACGACCTGGGTCAAGAATGCGGGATCGTCGAGATAGGAGGTCATTCGCTCAGGGAAGCGAAAGCTCAGGGGCCCCGGCGGCTGAATCGTGCGGGCCAAGGCACCATCCAATGCATTTCTGAGCAGCGCCCGCGCGCTGTCGATGCCCGGCAATGGGCTCGGCGGTCCGTCGAGGTCCATGACCGCCTTCAGGTTGTCGGCGAAGGCGTTCGAGGTCGTCCCGTCCATGAACGCCTGGATCTCCTTGTCGACGTCCACCGCTCCGAACAACTGCCGGAGGCTCGCCGCCATGAGCCCCTCGAGTACATCGGCGCTCGAGGACTCGTACGGCGCAAGGCGCTGATAGAGCACAGCCCGCGCCTTTGCGACCGCAAGATCGAGGTCCGGCTTTGTGTCCACCAGCAGCTTGCGCCCGAGGGACAGCGCGCACTCGGGGTTGTGGGCGACATCCGTCGCCGGCCGGAAGGTCACTTCATCACACAGGAACGTTTGGGGCGGAGAAGAGTCCGATGAAACCTGTGGCCAAGCGCGCAGGTTGTTCGCGGTGTCGAGGGCTGCCATGAGGCCTCCAAAGGGCCGCGTGCGGGCGAACCGCGCCGCGACGTCGTCCGGAGAGATCGGGGTCTCGGCAACGTTGAGCGCGACCGAGGATACGCAGCCCCGCACCCGGTGAAGCAGGTCCTCCCAGATGACCTGCACCATGTCGGTCACAAGCCCGGTTGGTTCACCGCGAAGCGCGTCGTAGGCCATCGCGCGCTCCGCAGGGACGCCTCCCTTCCCGGGAGCCGTCTCGATCGCGACGCGGGCGACAGACGTTGTGGTCGACGGGTCGGAGCGCCGCCGCTCGACGAGATGGAGCGTCAACGCCAGCAACGACATTCCGCCGACGACGACGTCGAGGTGATCGTCGAGATAGGGGACGATCACATTCGGGTTCGTGTTCTTGTCCAGCGTCAACTTTCCCGCGGCAAAGTCGTCCCGAAGTCGCACGAGCCCGCCCGACGACGGCAGGAAGAACGACAGGATGGTCGTTTCGAAGGGCACCACAATCTCGAGGGTCAGTCGGGTGCGGGGCTTCTTGGACACCGGGTCCAGCGGCGGAGCCGGTTGGCCGCCGACGGCCACGGGCTGCTGTACCGCGGCCATGACCAGGGGCTTGCCGAGGACGGCAGTCAGTCGGCCGTATGGCGCGACCGCCACCGACAGCGGCGAGAGCGGGCTCACGGCGGACGGAGTCGCCGTGGCGCCCTCCCGGATGATGCGATCGAGCGTCGCCTCTACGAAGGAGAGGTCGACACCGCTGACGAAGTCCGCCGCGTGTGGCGGAAGCCAGGCGAAGTCCGTGCTATCCATGGCGGGCCCGTGCGATGTCAGTCATGGGAGATGCCGATGTCGGAGCTCGAGACGACACTCCGCTCGACACATGCGGTGTACATTCCGCACTCAGTCTCGCCGATGCCCTTTCGCACCACGCACAGCCCTCGGAGCCCGCAGTCCTCCGATCCTTCACAGTCCGCGTCACCCCCAATCCCGCACTTGGTCGTGTACTTGCTGAGAAGCTGACCCGGTTCATACGGCAGGTAGCACTTGGCAACCGAACACAGCCCGTGCTTCTTGCAGTCGACCGAATTTTTGCAATCAAACGGCGTGCACGGCCCGTAATTCTCGCTGTGCTCGCAATCGAAAGGCTTGCACCGCCCGCTGCAGCTCTGCGAGCACCGGGCACCCTCCGGGCAAGGCGGTTCGGTGCACCCCTGGCTCGCGCGGCACGGCAGTTCGTCAAAGCGCACCTCGGCCCCGCAGCTCGCGGCCAGAACGCACATGCTCAGCACCTGGCCGGCGCGACGAGCGCCAGGCCGCGTTTGGCTCAGCCGCATACCGTCATCTGCGCGCGAAGGCAGAGCTTCCACGGCGTGGCCGTGCTCGTGACCTTGATGCGTAGATACCGCCGCAGGAGCTGGACTTGCAGGTTGCCGGCGTCAATCAGGACGTGCGGCTGCTTCGAGAGGACATAGGTGCCGCCCATCACGGCCGCCGGTGCCGAGAGCGCGACCCAAGCGCCGGTGCGGTCACCCTCCAGAGTGTGCGACGTCTCGAGCGCGACGGTCGCATTGCTGGCGTAGAGCGTCTCCAGGTTGAGAAGCAGCGAGCAGAGGCCATTCGTATCGAACGGCGCATCGATCGGTAGGAGCACCGGGGAGCTGGACGTGGCCATGGTGCCGTGCAGGCTGGTCCACGGGAGGAGGTCGACACTTGGGCCGAGCGGAAGCGTCGATCGGGCCATTGTGTCGGTCAGACCCAGAGGACGCCGGCGGAGGAGATCCGCGTTGGCCGACAAGCGCAGGTTGGCGATGGGTGAGGCCAGCGCACCAGCGGTCGTGACTTCGAACGACGGCCCGCAGTCGCATGCATCGTCAACCCGGAGCTGCGCGGAGAGCAACTTCGTTTGGCCCGCACCGACGGTGGGCACGTCGATGAACCAGCGGAAGAGCCGCGACCCCTGCCCGAGCATCGGGTTGAGGCGCGGGTCGACCACCATGACCATCTGGTTGGCTCCCGCGCCGGGCGATTCGCCGCTGCCCATATCGTCGATGAACGTGGTCCATCGACCGGACAACGACGCGGACGACTCGATGCCCCACAGGACGTTGGCGGAGCGGCTGAAGACGTTCGCCGTGATCTTGAGGGGCCGCGCCAGGTCGCGCACGAGGATGTCGCTCTGGGGCGCGTAGAGGCGGGTCGCGGCGCCTTCGCCAAAGGTGAACGTCGAAAAACTCATCCAGTCGCGCTCGGTGGTGTTCATCGGCGTCCTCCTAGTAGCCGACCGAGGCCGACCAGATGAAGCAGATGCTGGACGCCTGCAGCACGCCGCCGGAGAACACGAGGTCCCACCGCCAGCGGTAGTAGCGCTTGAGGCGCAAATCGGCGCGGTTGAGGGGATCGGCGTAGTAGTAGATGTGGTGCTGGGTGCCCACCGGGAAATTGCTGGCGTTGAGAGTGACGATCGTGTCCCAAGTGCCCTCGAGATCGTCGGTGCCCTCGAGGTAGAGGTTGGCCTCGTGCTGCGTACTGAGCAGCCGCCAGGCGAAGTCGAGGACCTTGCCTCCCTCGGTCCGAATCGTCTTCTCATAGTCGAGGAAGGTCGGGCCGGTGGAGTTGTCAGCGTCACGGACGAGATGGACGATGGACGATGGACGATGGACGGGCTACGGTACTCATGGGGTTGACAATAACATGGTCGCCATGGGCTCGTCAAGTCGGACGATCCGCTTGCCGGACACGCAATCGCTGGTGGTTTGGCGGCTGCGCTTGCGGCCCTTGACCGTCTCCTTGCCGGGCCCCAGGCGCATCAAAATCAACGTAAATTGTTTGTGAATTGTCACCATTCTGGTGCCAGCGATGGGAGCGTCGGCGTTTCTGTGAAGGCATCGCGGTGCTCGGGAAACGAGCGCTCTCACCCCCCGACATGGCGACCGAAGGCGAGCGCGACCGCGTCCCGCAGGCGATCGGTCGTCTCCTCGAACCGCACCCGACCCGGCCGTCCCGGCACGTCATGGAAGCCCAGCGCATGCGCCAGCCGGTCAGACGCGTCGCTCCCGCGCTGAAGGACGTGCGCAGGGCGATCGAAGCGCAGCCGCAGCCGGCTCTCGGCGCGATGCAGGTGGTCGAGCGCCTCGCCCAGCGCCTCGCTCTCGACCCTCCCGAGCATGCCGGCCTCGACGAGCTCCGGGAGGAGCGCGCGCGTGGGTCGGGCACCTGGCGGAATCCGACGGCCACCGTCGAGAACGCGCAACGTCGCGACCATCACCTTGAGCATCGCCGAGCCGCCGCGGCCGAGCTTGAGGTCGATGACGGCGGGATCGCTGGGTGTCGCCTCGGCGAGCACGCGCTCTTGGATGCGGTGGACCTCCGCTCGGATCGCCGCGGGGTCCCGCGGGAGCTCGATGACGGCGCAGACCGTGCGGGCAAGGCGCGTCGCATGGTCGGCGGTACCGGCGACGACACGGGCCCGCGTGAGCGCCAGGTGCTCCCAGGGCGCGGCCTCGGTCAGCTGATAGCGCGCCAGCGACTCCCAGGTGACCAGCAGTGGACCGTGGTGACCGGACGGGCGCAGGCGCAGGTCCACGTCCCAGAGCCGGCCGTTGCGCATGTCGAGGGTGAGGCCGCGAAGGATGCGCTGGCAGGCTTTGGCGAGCAGCGCGGCGTCCGCGCTCGCGTCCCCAACGAAGAGCAGATCGAGATCGGAGGCGTAGAGGAGCGCCTGCGCACCCAGGCTGCCCAAGGCGACGACCGCCAGTGAGTCCGGGCCCAAGTCGAGATCGCTCAGCACCCGCGCAACCACGGTCTGCACCGCCGCGTCTGCCACTGCCGTGAGCGCGCGGCCGACCGCGTTGACATCGAGCTGGCCTGCGAGATCGGCGACGGCGATGCGCACGACCTCGCGGTGCTGGCGCGCGCGCAGGTCCTCCCACGCGGTCTCGAGGTCAGGATCGGTGACGGCGAACCGGGCAGGCAGCGCCTGCGGCGCGGGGAGGCCCGCGGTCGGCCCAAGGACGAGGTCCTCGAGCAGCGTCGCGTCGTTGACGAGGCGCCCGCCGAGCAGACGGCTCGAGCCGAGCAGATGCAGCAAGAGGCGCGCGCGCGTCGGGTGCGTCTCCAAGAAGGCCAGCAGCGGGTCGGCGATGCGGGGCCGCGCGACGAGGTCGCCGAACAGCGCGAGCGCTTGCGCCGGCTCGGCCGCCTCGCTCGCCGCGTGGAGGATGGCCCGCCGCAACGCGACGCCCGTGACCGCGTGGCGCGGGTGGAACGGGCTCTTCGGGATGGCCTCGAGTCGGCGGAGCTGCTGGTCCTGCGCTTCATCGAGCATTGGCTCTGTGGCGACCGGGTCTCCCCCCGAAAACAGCTCGGCCCAGAGCGCCGACACGGCCGCCCGTCGCGTGTCGAGGTCGGCCTCGAAGGCTCCGCGTTCCGCATACCCCAGGGCCGTCGCTACGAAGCTGAGCGCCTCCGGATCGCTCGGAAGCGTCTGCGTCTGCCGATCCTCTACCAATTGCAGCTGGTGCTCCACCGACCGCAGAAACAGATAGCCCTCGTTCAGCACTCGGCCGTCGTCCTCGCCGACGAGCCCCGCGGCCACGAGCCGATCCACGGCGGCGAGCGTTCCACGCACGCGCAGCGCTGGCAGCGGTCCGCCGTAGACGTGCTGGTGCGCCTGGGCGAAGAACTCGCTCTCGCGAATGCCCCCGGGCCCGAGCTTGACGTCGCGCGCGGCGTCGGCGCGGCTTCGAGCACGGGCGTCGATCTGGGCCTTCATCGCGCGGATCTCGTCGATGGCCTTGGGGTCCAGAAAGCGCCGGTAGGTGAACGGCTGCAGGGCCTTGAGCAGCCGCGCACCGAGAGCGACGTCGCCTGCGACCGGGCGCGCGCGGAGCCAGGCCACGCGCTCCCAGCCGTGACCCCACGCCTCGTAGTAGCGCTCGAGCGCGTCGAGGGCGTTGCAGATGGGCCCGGTTTGCCCCTCGGGCCGCAGGCCGAGATCGACGCGGTAGACGAAGCCGTCCGCCGTGACCTCCGACAGCAGTGCGACCAGGCGCTCGCACAGGCGCCGGAACCACCGAAACGTGCGGCCCTCCGTGTCCTCGTCGGGATCGGCGTCGTAGACGAAGATGAGGTCCACGTCGCTCGACAGGTTGAGCTCGCGGCTGCCGAGCTTGCCCATGCCCATGACGGCGAAGCCGCACGGCGCGGGGCCGCGGTTGGCCTCGTGCTCGCGCGTCGCGACGTCGACGGCGGCCGAGATGAGTCCGGCGGCCAGGTCGGAGAGCTCCTCGTACGCGGTGGCAATGTCTCGGGTCTCGGCCTCGGCGAGGACGATGCGCAGCGTCTCGACCCGCTTGCGGACGCGCAGAGCGCGCATGGCGGCGGGGCCGATGAAACCATGCACTGCGCCGAGCGCCTCGGCCCGCTGGGTGACCTCGTCCTTGCGATGACAGGTGCTCAGCGCGTGGACCGCTGCCACGAGCAGCGCCGGATCGTGCTCCACGGCACGCGAAAGATAGGCGCTCCGTGCCGAGAGGCGCGCTCGATGCCGCTCCAGCGCCGCGTTTGTGGCGATTGCCGCTTCCTTGGCCGCGTTCTCGACGGATAGGCTTGCCCCTGGCATCATCCGGTGCCTAACACGGCCGGCTCGGGGGCGCCAAGGACGGCGAGGCCTTCGAGCGGTCGGCAACTGGTGGGAGCAGTCGAACGATGCGACTCGCACGAGCGAAAGCGTGGATCTTGGTCGGAGGCCTCGCCCTCCTCGGAATGGCGTGCGGCGGGATCACGGTGGCGTCGGCCCCGGTCTCAGAGGACACGGGCGTCCAGCCTCAGGGGTGCACCAAGGACGACGAGTGTACCTCGCCAGGCACGTGCGCCACGGCGTCGTGCGACCAGGCCTCGCACACGTGCAAGGTCACCGTGAAGGCGGGCTCCTGCTACATCGGAGGGCAGTGCTTCCAACCGACCCAGACCAAGCCGGGTGACCTGTGCCAGCTCTGCGACCCCAACGCGACGTCCGAGGCGTTCGTGAAGAAGCCGTGCGCCGCGGGGACCACGTGCGAGTCCACGACCGGTGAGTGCAAGGCGCCGACGACCGACGTCACTCAGGGGGACGCCGTCGAGGACACGTCCGTGCCCGACACCACGCCGCCAAAGGACGACGGCCCGGACACGACCCCGCCGCCCGACGTGGGCCCGGACACGACCGACGCCGGCCCCGCGACCTGTACGACCAAGGCCGACTGCGCCGGAAAGCTCACCCTGTCGCCGTGTCAGTCTGCGGCCTGCGCCAAGGGCGAGTGCGTGGCCGTGGACCTGCCGGAGGGCAGCGCCTGCAAGCCGGCAGGTGAGACCTATGCGCTGTGCCACAAGGGCACCTGTGACGCGGCGGGGGCCTGCACGCCGGAGCCGTTGACCAACACGGCGTGTGACGACCAGAACGCGTGTACGCAGGGCGACCTCTGCGACGAGGGCAAGTGCGTCGGCACGCTCAAGCTCTGCGACGACCAGAACCCGTGCACGCTGGATGAGTGCGACAAGGCGTCGGGCACCTGCAAGGCCGTCGCCGTCGACGAGTCCCAGGCGATCCCGTGCGACGATCAGAACGCGTGCACCGAGGGCGATCTGTGCAAGGGTGGCCAGTGCCAGTGGACGAAGAACGTCTGCGCGTGCACCAAGGACGGGGACTGCGCCGACGACGGGAACGCGTGCAACGGGACGCCGGCGTGCCTCGACCTCCCGGGCGGAGGCAAGGGCTGTGGGCCGAAGCCGGGAACCCTCGTCAAGTGCGACCTCGCCAACGACACGACGTGCTCGAAGACCGCGTGCAACCCGGCGAGCGGCAAGTGCGAGGCCGTCGCGCAGGTCGGCTTCGCGTGCGATGACGCGGATGCGTGCACCTTCGGCGACAAGTGCAACGCCGCGGGCACCTGCAAGGGCAACGCGCAGGACTGCGACGACCAGAACGTGTGCACCGCGGACTCGTGCGCGGCGGGCTCGTGCAAGAACGAGCCGACGGCAGGGGCGTGCAGCGACGGCGACCCGTGCACCGAGGGTGACGCGTGTCAGGCCGGGGCGTGTAAGGGCTCGCCCAAGCTCTGCGACGATGGCAACGCGTGCACCAAGGACTTCTGCGAGGCCGGCGCGTGCAAGGCCTCCGGCCTCTCGGGGCAGGCCTGTGACGACAAGAACGCCTGCACCACTACCGACGCGTGCGCGTGCACGGGCAACGTGTGCAGCTGCACCGGCAAGCCCATCGCGCCTTGCAACGACAACGAGGCCTGCACCGACGACAGCTGCGACCCAGCGATCGGCTGTAAGTACACGCCCAAGGCCAGCGGCCCGTGCTCGGACGGCAACGCCTGCACGGTGGGCGACGGCTGCCAGGCGGGCAAGTGCGTCGCGGGAGCACCGGCCAACTGCACGGCGACCGGGGCGTGCAAGGTCGCAGACTGCGTGCCGGCGACCGGCTGCACCGAGAAGAACGCGACCGATGGAGCGGCGTGCGACGACGGCAACACGTGTACCAAGGACGAGAAGTGCGCCGCCGGTGCCTGTACGGGCGGCGCGAGCATTTGTTCTTGTACGACCGACGCCAACTGTGACGACGGCAATCCTTGCAACGGCAAGGAGACCTGTGTCAGCGATGGCGGCGGGAAGTCGTGCAAGGCCGGCACCGCGGTCGTGTGTGCGGCGTCGAACGATCCGTGCAAGACCAACACCTGCAACACCACCACGGGCGTGTGCGGCCTGATCAACGCCAACGAGGGCAAGTCCTGCGGGCCCGACGATCTCTGCTCGACGACCAAGGCCTGCGCCGCCGGCGTGTGCAAGGGCCTGGCGGTCAAGTGCGGGCCCAAGACCTGCTGGACGGGCACGGGCTGCGATCCGGCCACGGGCTGCACCTACACTCCCGCCGCTTCGGGAGGGACCTGTGACGATGGCCAGAAGTGCACCATCACCGACGCTTGCGACGGCAAGGGCGCCTGCCTCGGGGTGCCCGACCTCTGCGACGACAGCAACACCTGCACGACGGACGGTTGCGATCCCACGACCGGCTGCACCCATACGAAGCTCAGCGATGGCGCGTCGTGCGACGTCGATGGCAATCTGTGCACGCCGGACACCTGCTCGAGCGGGGCCTGCAAGACGGCGCTGGCGATCAAGTGCAGCGATGGCGTCACGTGCACCTCCGACGCGTGTGATCCCAAGACGGGGAGCTGCGTGTTTACGCCAAACGACTCGGCGTGCGACGACAAGAACGCCTGCACCGCCGACACCTGCGCTGCGACGGGCTGCACCTACGCCAACGCCAGTGAGCTGATCGGGTGCGCCGATCCGGTCGTGGGCGGGTCGCCGAGCTTCTGCTTCCAAGGACAGTGCCTCGGTGCCCTCAACAATTCGGCGAGCGTCGTGTCTCTCGCCTCCCCGTCGTGTGTCGCCACGAGCATCCACCTCGCCGGAACGAGTTACTCCGCGCCGAACTTCTTGGTCGGCGTCGACTACGACGGCCGCTATACCAGTGGCGTGAAGTGCCTCGTGAACGGCTATCAGAGCGTGAACGTGCTGCGTCTCTCGGGCGTCAACACGCTCTCTGCCCTGTACTCGCCGAACCGCAAGGGCAGCCTCTCTGCGATGGCTGGCCGTCACGCGGTCGGAGCGGGGGGCCAGATCGGCGAGGTGCTGACCGACGGCAGCAAGGCGTACTTCACCGCTCTCGAGGGCGCCAAGATCCACGACGCGCTTTCAGCGGCCGCGTTCCCCAAGACCAACTGGGATGCCGTCGGGTATGTGCGCGTCGGGATGAAGTCGTCACTGACCGACTACTACCTCCTGGCCGGCGATGACGGCACCAACGGCGTAGCGGGGCTCTGCGGCTACAACGCGACGGCGGGCTGGGCGTGCAAGACCGTGTCCTACAACACCAAGTCGCTCCCGGCGACGGTCGCGCGTTTTGCCTCGGCGGTGCCGTACTCGGACTTCGCGTTGCTCTCCAGCACCTACGGGGGCGGCTATCTCGGCAGCAACTCGACGGACGGCAACTACGATCTCGTGTGGCACGACGAGGCCCTGAGCTGCATTCAGCAGATGGCTGGCTCGCAGTCTGATGGCTGGCGTATCAACGGTGCGGTGATGGCCGGTTCGACGGCGTGGCACTACGGCACGATGGGTCGGCTCTTCCAGTGTGATCCCAAGGGCTGCACCGAGCATGTCGGCGTGATCGCGAACCAAGCCGGCATCGACTTCCGCGCCGCGTGGGCCTACAGCGGCCACCTCGTCCTCGCAGCCAACGACACCGGCGGAGGCGAGAACGCCGCCGTCGAATTGGTCGTGCTGCCGTCCGGCTCCGATCCCACGAGCCCGAAGGCCTGGCGCAAGCACATCATCGAGGGGTTGGCAAAGGAGACGGACCTCGAGGTCGTCGGTAGCTCGACTGCCGGACTCTACCTCCTCGCGGTCGATACCAGCGCGACAAAGGTCTATATCCACAGCTTCCTGCTCCCGGCCGGTGGAACGCAGTGAGACGCACGGGGGCAGCACTCCTGCTGCTCGCGTGGGCGGGGTGCACGTCGAAGGACACAAGCCCCGCCCCCACTGCGGTTGTCACCGACGTCACCGACCTTGGCGCGGCTCCGGAGGTTCCGGAGCGGCCGCCTCCGGCGCTGTCACGGCCCACACTCTCGACGCAACGCCTGACCATCGACGGCACCCGCCTGCGGGACGCGCTCGGCCGCGAGGTGCTGCTGCGGGGCGTCAATACGGGCGGTCGCGCCAAGCTGCCGCCCTTCTTTGCGTTTCCGTTCAAGGAGTCCGGCATCGCGGGGCAAGAGGGCGCGCCGCCCTTCGCCGAGGCGGTCGACGCCTACTTCGCGCGCATCGCGGCCTGGGGTCTCAACGTCGTGCGCTTTCCGTTTACGTGGGAGGCCGTAGAGCCCACGCGCGGGACGTACGACACGGTCTTCCTCGACCGCTATGAGCAGGCCATCGCCGCGGCGGCCAAGCACGGGCTGCGCGTGCTGGTCGATCAGCACCAGGACGTCTTCGCACGCCCCTACTGTGGCGACGGCATGCCGCTCTGGGCGTGCAAGGATCCGCCCAAGCCGCCCTACAACCAGGACTGCGTGCAGTGGTTTCTGCACTACCTCGAGGACAAGGCGCTCCATGCGGCCTTCGATCGGCTGTGGAAGAACGAGGACGGCCTCATCGACGCGATGAAGGCCATGTGGGTCGAGATGGCCCGGCGTGCGTGGAAGCATGACAACGTAATCGGCTTCGAGCTGCTCAACGAGCCGCACGCAGGCACGACCGATCACAAGACCTGGGCCAAGGACGTCCTGGCGCCCTTCTACGCGGATGTGTGCGCTGCGATTCGCACCGTCGCTGCGGACGTGCCGTGCTTCTTCGATGCGACCGGGCAGGAGGCCGTCATCGCCAAGACCGAGGTGCCGCTGCCCAAGGCGACCGGCCTCGTGTTCGCGCCGCACTACTACGACGCCGGCGCCATCGCCCTCAAGACGTGGCTCGGGACCCCCAAGCAGATCAGTGACGCTCTCGCGCAGTGGCGCGCGCAAGGGGACGCGTGGGGCATTCCGGTGCTGGTCGGCGAGTTTGGGATGTCGCCCGCGGCTCCTCTCGCGGCGGAGTATGTCCGCGCCAACTTCGATGGCCTGGACGCCGCGCGGCTCCACGGCACGCTCTGGGAGGTCTCGACGACCGCCGACGACTGGAACGACGAGGACATGAGCATTACCGGCGAGGGCGGCAAAGAGCGCGAGACGGCGGCGGAGGTCGTGCGCGTCTATCCGCAAGCGGTCGCGGGCTCGCTCGTGTCGTTCGTCTATGACGCGCTGACCCGCAAGGCCACGCTGGTCATCGACGCCGTCGACGGAGTCACCGAGCTCGCGGTGCCAAAGCGCCTCTACCCCGGAGGCGTCACCGTGAGCGTCGACGCGCCCTCCGCCTCGCTCTTGGTCGACGACCGAGCGCTCGTGCGTGTGAACTCGCCCGGGCGCGCGACCGTGACCGTCACGCCGCGCTGAGCTCCGGTCGCACCGAGAGCCAGCGCCCTCCCTGAAGCACGAAGCGATCGGGCACCGTGCCCGGCGCGGTCGGATGCAACGGATCGCCGGGCAGCACGAGGCACGCCGCGGTGCCGTCCATCAGGAACTCGGGCGTCGTCGACGACATCGGCGCATGGGGTGCGAGCGCGAGCGCCGCGGCCACGGTCGGGCATCCCGCCAGCTCCTCCAGGATGCGCAGCGTCGGCGGCGCGAGCGCCAGCGTCCCCTCGGCGTAGCGCGCGACGGCCTCGGCGGGTGCGAGCCACAGGTGCTCCGTCGTCTCGTGCGCGTCGTGGCGTGCGACCTGGTCGGCGGGCACCTCGCAGACGAAGAAGCGCGTCGCGAAGCGGCGAGGCTCCACCACCGGCGTCGTCCAGAAGGCGAGGTAGCGCAGCGCCGCGAGCGTGACCTGCGTCTCGGGTCGGCCCAAGAGGTCGAAGAACAGCGTCCCGGATTCCACGTCCGACGCCGTCGGACCCGTGCCGAGCCACACGCGGGCCTCCTCCCACGTCTCGCGCGCCGCGGCCACGAAGTGCCCCAAGGCACGCTCAGGAGTGAGGTCCTCGCCAAGCACCTGAGCGGCCTCGTCGCCGGAGAGGCCGAGCCGGTCCGAAGGAGCCTGCCCGTCCGCCTCGTCGCGCTTTCCGCCCGGAAAGACGTACGCGTTGGCCATGAAGCCGCTCTTGCCGTGCCTGCGGAGCAGCAGCACCTCGAAGGCCGGCGAGGTCGGGCGCACGAGGACGACGGTCGCCGCGTCGCGCGGCTCGGACAACGGGCGTGGGGCGTCGGTCGACATGCGGGGAGCCTACCGCGCCTCGCCGTGGCACGCGCCCGTTGGAGCTAAACTGTCCATCGCAATTCAAATAACCTATGGATATTTAGGCACTTTCACTCTTTCCTTTGACTTCATTTTGGGTGGCCGCTACAACTCCCCTCCGGTAGCAGGAGGCAGGGCACCCATGCAATCAATCGTCAAGAAAGACGCCGCGGTCGACAAGAACGCACCTCGCGAGACGGCCGCGCGTATCACGAAGAACAGCATCATCCGCATCTCGTACTTGATGGCCGACGCGCACGGCGAGGTCATCGACGAGGTACCGCAGAACGACCCGTTCGAGTTCCACTGCGGCGCGGGTCAGCTGCTCACGGGCTTCGAGCGCGCGCTCATGGGCCTGCGGGCCGGCGAGCGCAAGGAGTTCACCATCCAGGCTGGTGAGGCCTACGGTGAGCGCAACCAGGAGCTCGTCCGCACGGTCGCGCGCACCACGCTCCCGCGGGACGTCGACGTCCGCGAGGGTATGCGTTTCCCCATGCGCTCGGCCGAGGGCGTCGAGCTCGTCTGCCGCATCCTCTCGGTGCAGAGCGATGTCGTCACGGCGGACTTCAATCACCCGCTGGCGGGCCAGGCGCTCCGCTGCTCGGTCAGCGTCGTCGAGGTCAAGAACACCATCCCCTGAGCGAAACAGGGCCGTCCGAGCCGCCGCGCCTTCGCGACGTCGTGGACCGAGAGGTGGCCATCGTCATCCTCTCGAGTCTGCTCTTCTTCACGGTCTTCTGGTACTTCGGGCGCAAGGCGTTCTTCGAGCAGCACCTCGTCGGCTGGTTCCCCAGCACGCGCTTCGAGCCGCTATACCCGTTCTTCTACTTCATCGTATGCAGCCTCGTGCTGCGCATGGCGCTGCCCGCACTGTGCATTCGCTACTGGCTCCGCCGACCGCTCTCCGACTTCGGCTGGTCGCTGCGCGGCGTCCGCCGCGACGCCTGGCTCTACGGCGCGCTGTTCCTCGCGGTCGTGCCGTTCGTGGTCTATGCCTCCACCACGCCCGCCTTCCTGGACTACTACCCGCAGTTCAAGGAGGTCATCGTCGACGGCCGCGTCTCCCTTGGAGCCGTCGTGGTCTTCGAGCTCGCCTACCTCTTCCTCTTCGTGTCCGGCGAGAGCTTCTGGCGTGGCTATCTCGTCTTCGGCCTCGAGCGCAAGCTCGGCTATCATGGCGTGCTCGTCATGGTCATCCCGTACGTCATGAGCCACTACGAGAAGCCGTTCCTGGAGACACTCGGCGCCATCGTCACCGGCTGCGTCCTCGGCGTGCTCGCGCTGCGCCATCGCAGCTTTTGGCTCGGCGTCGCCGTGCACTACGGCGTAGCGCTCACCATGGACTTGCTCGCGCTGCACAACGGCGGCATCCGGGTGAGCCCATGACCGCGCCTGGGCGCGTCCTGGCGGTGGACCTCGGCCAGCGCCGCACCGGCCTCGCCATCTCCGACGCGCTGCGCCTGCTGGCCTCTCCCCACCTGACGCTCGACAAGGAGCGCTCTACAAGTGACCGCGTCCGTCGCATCGCGCGGCTGTGCGCCGAGCTGTCGGTCACGCGCGTGCTGGTCGGCCTGCCGCTGCACCTCAATGGCCACGAGGGCGACTCCGCACGCGCGGCTCGCGAGTTCGCCCAACGGCTCGGCGAGCGCACGGGGCTGCCGGTGGAGCTCGTCGACGAGCGGCTCACGACCGTCACGGCGCACGAGCGCCTCGGTGAGGCCGGCGTGCGCGCCAGAGACCGGCGCGGGGTCATCGATCAGGCCGCCGCCGCCGTCCTGCTCCAAGAGTGGCTCGACCGCGCGCAGAGGTCCGCATGAGCGCGCCCACCGGACGGTTTGGCCGAAAGCTCGCGCTCGCGGGCCTCGTGCTGCTCGTCGCGTTCTCCGGGACGGGCTACGCGTGGTTCCACGTGCGCATGACAGCGCCCGCCAGCTCCGTGCACGGGCCGGTCGAGGTCGTGCTCAAAGACGGCGTCACCTTCGACGGCGCGCTCGAGATCCTCACCTACTACGGCTTCTTCACGTGGAGCGGCCCCACGACCGGGCTCGTGTCGCTGCGTGCCCGGCTTCGCGGCAAGCGCGTGCCCATCAAGGCGGGGCTCTACAAGCTCGACATGCAGCTCACGCCCGACGCGCTCATCGATCGCCTCGCGGGTGGCCCCGACGTGGCGCTCAAGGACCTCCCGGTCGTGTTTCGCGTGGATCCGGGCCAAAACGTGTTCCAGATCGCCAACCACGTCTCGAGCTGCGGCGACCTCCGCTCCGATCGCTTCCTGGACCTCGCGAAGGACGAGCCCTTCGCCCGCCAGCTGGGCCTGCCGCTGCCCGACGAGCTGCAACGGGGCACGCACACGGCGCTCGAGGGCTATCTGTACCCTGATAGCTATTACCTCGGTCGCGACAGGTCCGACGTCAAGGTCGGCATCGAGCGGGCCACGGCCAAGTTCCGTCGGGTGTGGGACAAGCTCAAGGTCAAGCACCCCGCCGGCTACCTGCGCGCGACGACCGAGCTCAAGCTCGACGACCATGCGCTCGTCACGCTCGCCTCCCTGGTGCAGCGCGAGATGTGCGCCTGCGACGAGGCCCCCATGATCGCTGGCGTCTTTTACAATCGCCTGTCCCGCGGGCAGCGCCTCCAGACGGATCCCACGCTCACCTACAGCCCCGAGGCGTGGCGGGAGGTGCCCTCACGCAAGCACCGGCGCGACGCGTCCAACCCGTACAACACGTATGTCATCAAGGGCTTGCCGCCCGGGCCCATCGCCAATCCGGGGCGCGAGGCGCTCGAGGCCGTGCTCGCCCCCGCGGAGACGAACGCGCTCTATTTCGTGGCACGGCGCGACGGCTCGTGCCGGCACGTGTTCGCCGAGACCTTCGACGAGCACAAGAAGAACATCGCGAAGCACCTCAAGGGCGAGAAGGCGCCGGAGCCGGAGCCGCAGTAGCCTCCGGCCACGCGGCGAGCCGTCGCGCGAGCAGGTCGGCGAGGCGCTCATGGCCCTCCGCGGTCGGGTGACCATCTCCCGGGATGACGAGGCGCGCGGCGTCGCGCTTGTAGTCTGCGTCGACGAGCGGCTCCGTCGGCAGGCCCAGCGCCCGCAGCTCAGCCGTAAACGGCGTGTCGAACAGCGAGACGGCCTGACACGCCAGCCCGCGCTCGCGGCAGAGGGCGAGGAAGCGCGTCAGAGCGCCCGTCAGGCGCCGCTTGACCTCCGCGGGCTCGAGCTCCAGGCCGCTCTTGGCCGCAGCCTTGGCCTTGCCCCGCAGCTTGTCCTCCGCCCACTTGCGGAAGCCCGACTCGGTCGCCGGCGGCGTGTCGCGCAGTCGGTCGCTGCCATCCTCGTAGAAGTCGTTGGCAGAGAGGACGACGACGACGCCGTCCGGTTCAAGCGCCAGTCCTCGCTGCAGCAGCCACTCGACGGCATGCGCGGTCGTGTAGCCGGGCACGCCGCCGTTGAGGACCTCCAGGTCTGGCCTGCGGCTCTGCCAGCGCTTGACGAAGGCAGCCTCGAGCTCGACGCCGTAGCCGAAGGTGAAGCTGTCGCCCAGGACCAGGATCCGCCTTGGTGCGCCGTGCGGCTTCGGGAGCGCGGCCTCGTGGTCCTCGCGCAGGCCCTGGCTGGTGATCCGCACCCGCGTCGCGGGGATGCGCGCGCGATGACCCTCGAAGAGCACGTCCGCACCCGGCCGCAGCACGTACGGCAGCGGCAGGTCCGGTGGCGCCGGCTCGAGAAAACCAGTGGACTCGGGGCCCGGTGTCTGGCGCCGGCTTAGCGCCTCGATGATGGTCATGACGAGCGCGACGGTGCCGAGCACCAGGCCGAGCCGAAGGGCCCAGAGCCATCGCGAACGCGGCGCGCGCGTTGAGGCCAAAACGATCACGCGGCGGGCGCGTCGCCTCCGCCGAACGCGAGCGGCGCGGCCTCGCTCCAGGCCAGCCCCGTGCGCTCCGGGCGAAGGGCCACTTCAGACCATAAGGCGCGCAGGTCGTCCGCCGGTCCGAGCAGCTCGAGCTGGAAGACACGATCGTCGAGCTCTTCGCGCGGTCGGCCCAACAGGTCAAAGAGCGCCATGGCCGCCTCGCGGGTCGACAGCATGCGCGACTGCCAGCGGCCAAAGACCTTGGGCTCCTCTGCGTGGGCCTCCGTCATGCCGGTGCGCACGAACGGATAGGCGACGGAGAAGGCGCTCACGAGCCCCGCCTGCTTGCCGAGGTTGACCCGGAGGATGCGCGGCAGGGCGATGACGCCAAAGTTGGCGAGCACGTAGCCCGGGACACCGGCGCCAGGGTCGATGGCCTGCCGAGACGAGATATAGACGAACTGCACGGGCTGGTTGACATTCAGCGCCTCGCCAGCCCAGAGGTGCGTCATGTTGAGGAAGCCGTCGATCTTGGTGTGGATGACCGTCGAGCTGTCCGCCAGGTTGTCGACGAAGGCCTGACGGGCGCGCGACCGCCGTAGCGCCGGCGGCTCGCCGTCGATGGCCTTGAGCGGTCGCCCGAGCAGGTAGCCGCGCTCGGCGAGGCCCGAGTTGCAGATGACGAGCTCCGGCGGCCCGCCCATCTTGCGGATGATGTAGCTGCGGCTGGCCCACATGTCGCTCGTGTTGGTGACGTCCGCCTGGACGGGGAACGCGTTGCCGCCCGCCGCCACGATGCGGGCGACCGTGTCGTGCCCCTCTTGAGCGCTCGAGTGGAAGTGCACGCCAACGCTCGCGGCGCCGTTGCGGGCGGCGGCGAACGCGAAGGCCTGGCCGAGCCCGCCCTCCTTGCCCGAGCCGCTGATGAGGACGCGCTTGCCGCGGACGCCTTGGGCGAAGCGGTCGGAGAAGAGGAACGATTCGGGTGAGGTGGGCATGGCTGACTCCTGAACTCCACTAGTGCCGCAGGTCGCGCGGCGGGTCAATGGCCAAGCAAGTTTAACCTTGGGGGCAGCTCCGCAGCATTCTCAGCCCGGAGAGTGCCTATGCCGCTGAGCCCGGTGTCTCGAAGCGATGGGAGAGCCCCGACTTGGAGCGCGTTCTGTTCTATGCCTGTCGGTTCCGGTTCGAAGCCTCCGGCCACGAGGAACGAGAATGCGACCGATGTCCTTGAACTCTCCAGGGCCATTGCGCATTGCCTTGCTGCATGGTAAACCAATCGCGCCGTCCACGCACGGCGAGGAGGGGACCGCGGTGCGAATCAGCAAACCATGGAACACTGAGCTCGACGATGACGTCAAGGACAAGCTTGCCTTGCTTGGGGGAGTCTATCGAGAGCTGAATGAGCTTCGAGACGCTGCACGCTCTGGGCCGAGGGAAGAGACGCACAATAGCATCGACCTCGTTGCGCTTGACGCGGTTCACGAGAGTGCAGCCATCGAGAACTTGGCTGGCGTGAGGCGAGAAACTCGCGCCGCCATAGAACAGGCTGCGCAAGCTATGTCCGCCGGCAAGTGGAGTCCTCAATCGTCGCACGTTCAGAACCTGTACGCGGCGGTCCTTCAGGCAAGCCTTCTCGGGTCGGAGAGGACGATGCCGAGCTGCGCAACCACAAAGGACCTTCACCTCAGGCTCATGGGCGGACCCGGGCTCCCCCGAATGAGTCCGCATGGCGATTGGCGACGCGAGAACAACGTCATTCACAGGGGAAAGTGGGTCACCCCCTCGTTCAGCGACGTCCCGCTGCTTATGCGGCAATTCGAGTCAACCCTGGCCGAAGCTCTTGGGCGAAGCGACGTTAGTCCTATCGTCGTTGGCGCATGGGCACACCACGCGCTCACGCAGGTCCATCCATTCATGGATGGGAATGGCAGAGCGGCTCGGCTACTTCAAGACCACGTACTGTGGCTGATGAGATGCTCGCCTGGCCTGATACAAGTCGCCTCTCTCAAAGAATACTACGCAGCACTCGAGGCAGCCGATCAAACAGGCTCCGATCTGAATCCGCTCCTCCGGCTCGTGGCGCAGGGAGCGGAGATCTCCGCAAATCAGCTCATTGCGTCCTACAATCGTCAGGCTCGGAGACCGAGGCTGGCAAACCGACTGGCGCTTGCGGCGGCCGACGCCTCCAGTGCTATCCTTGAGCGGGAGTACATCGTCTGGAAGTCCCGGATGGAGGACGTCCGGGAGGCGTTCGAAGCGTTCGCGGTTGAGCTATCGGGTGCCGACGGTCTGCCCCTTAGGGTCCAGTTCCAAGGCTATGCAACGATTGATTTTGCAACTTGGCGTGCAACCCGACAAGCTGGACGTTCGAGCCCGAACTGGCACTTTGTCATCGAGTTTGTAAATCAGCGAAAGTTCCTCAGGTTCATCTTTTCATTTGGTAGACACTACGTGTACGAAACCGATCCGGAGACGGATCGTGCCGAACCGCTGGTATGCATGCAGATATCCTTGAAGGAGGGTTCCGGCGGTGAATTCAAACCTATGTACCGTGACGTCAATGTAACCTCCCCAAGATTGAGGTCGATTTGGTTCAATGGGCAGTCGCTATGTGCGCGAACTCTCGAATTGAGCGAATCCCGACGCGAGTGGGCTCGCATCGACTGCTGCAACTCGGATGACTTGGCCTACGAATTCTACCTTGACGTCCTTCGGTATCATTTCGGACTCTCACTGAACGGATAGAAGGTCCATGTTTCTTCAAAGTGTGCGTGAACATTACCGAGAGGCGACGTGGCCCATGAGAATCGGTATCGCTGAGCATGACAAGGCTTTACCGCAAAGACACGTTGCCACTCTTGTAGCGCTGACGACTGGCCGCGACCCCCTCGCACTGCCCCGACTGCTTCGCGCGGTCAGCCAATGAATCGTCGTCAAGGTCCCCAAAAACGCTGAGCGGTGCCGCGCACGAGCTGGTCGAACGCCGCGTCCTGCACGACGCGTCGCGCGAGCACTGTCAGCTCGCGGTCGGGCCCGTACGGCACGATGGGGAAGTCCGTGCCGTACATCACCCGGTCGGCG
>SXGT01696238.1_pt1 | contig 35255 bp, 25 predicted proteins | sample 3176221 | NCBI WGS metagenome assembly SXGT01 (sample SAMN11356862, study PRJNA531348) | freshwater metagenome | isolation source: freshwater sample F1-120 | place: China: Fuxian Lake, Yuxi | collected 2017-12-25 | reverse complement strand
GCCGGAGGCGCAGCTCGACCGCTTCCTGTTCAAGGTCGAGGTGCCGGGCGTCAGTCCGGACGTGCTGGCGCAGATCCTCACCACGCGGCGTCGTGGCGAGCCGCCGACACCCGGGGCCGTGTTCACGGCTGGCGAGCTCGACGAGCTGTTCGCGCTGGTCGATGGCGTGTTCCTGCCCGTGGCGGTGGCGCACTACGTCGCGCGGTTGGTGGCAGCGTGCGATCCGGCCCGCGCCGAGGCGCCGCCCATGGTGCGGCAGCATGTGCGCTTTCCGGCATCGCCGCGCGCAGCGATCGCGATCGCCGAATCGGGGCGGGCGGCGGCGTTGCTCGCCGGTCGTCCCAACGTCGACTTCGCCGACGTGCAGCGCGTGGCGGTGCCCGCCTTGGCGCACCGGCTGGTGCTGCAGCACACCGCCCTCGTCGCCGGCGTGCGCGCGTGCGCCGTCGTGGCCGAATTGCTCGAACAGGTGCCGATCGTCGATCGCACCTTGCCTGGAGGCATGCGATGAGTCGTCGTTCCGTGCTGATCGCCGCGCTCGGCTTCTTCTTGGCCAGCGCCACCGCGCAGGAAGGTTCGTTCGCGCACGAACGCGGCGGCACCGCCACGTGCACGCTGCGCACCCTCGCCTGCGCCGGTTCGTCGAACCCAGGCGGGTTCGGCTTCCTTCGCATCGAGATCGCGAACGTCGACACGCGCGAACACGACGTGTTGGTCGAGCTCGTCACCCCGACCTGGCTCAACGCCGACGTGCGCGTGGTCCGCTCGGTGGTGCTGCCGCCAAAGGAACGTGCGGTGTCCTTCTTTCCGCTGCCGACGCCGTTCCCGGACCCGATCCTGCGGTTCGTGGTGGATGGCGTCGAGCAGGCGCAGCAGGTCAACTTCACGCAGGGTGAGGGCATCGCCGGTCTTCTGGTCAGCGATCGGCCCGATGCGGGCGCCGCCGGCGTCGCGTGCCTGCACCGGTTGCGCTTCGGGCCGTCGGGAGCGCCACAACAGCGGCAGGTCGCGTCGGCCGATGCGCCGACCGATTGGCGCCTCTACACCGGTTTCGACGTCGTCATCGTCGACGGCCGCGCGGCGTTGGCCCCGGAAGTCCAGGAAGCACTGCGCCGCGCCGCGTTCGCGGGTGCCACCGTGCTGCTCGCCGACCCGAACAGCCTGCCGGCGGGTCCGCTGCGCACGCTCGCCGGCAGCACCACGGTGCCGCATGGCCTTGGCGCCCTGGTCACGATCGGTTCGCTGGCGGGGCCGGTGACGGTGCCGAGCGACCTCGGACAGTTCGGGGATGGGCCACTGCCGATCGGCGAGGGCCTGCACGACGAAATGCCGATCCCGGGGCTCGGCGAGGCGCCGGTGCGCGTGTTCGTCATCGTCATCGTGTTGTTCGCGCTGGTCGCCGGACCGGTGAACTTCTTCTGGCTGCGCCGTCGGCGACAACCGTTGCTGGCGTTGGTGACGGTGCCAGCGCTTGGCTTTGGCACCACCGCGGCGATCTTCGCCTTCGGCTACTTCCACGATGGTTTCGGCGTGCGCGGCGTCGCGGTCAGTTGGACCGTGCTCGACCAGGAACGCCACGAAGCGGTCACCGTGTGCTCGCGCACGCTGTTCGCGGGGCGCGCGCCGGGCGCGATCGTGTTGCCGGCCGACACCATGTTGATGGCGCCGCGGGCAACGACGCGAACGCGTGGTGCCGCCGATCGCTTCCATCTGGACGTGGGAACGGCGGCTCTGGACGGCGGCGTGTTGCCGTCGCGCACCTCGACGCCGTTGGTGACGGTGCAACAGGGTGTGGTTCGGCAGCGTCTGGTCGCTCGCCGCGACAACGATCGGCTGCGCTTGCTCGCCGACGGCGGCGTGGTTCCGCTCGATCGGGTGGTGTTGCGTGACCATGAAGGTGACTACTGGGCCGGGCCTGCCAACGAACTCGAGCGCGTCGACACCGCCGCAGCGTCGGGCCGGCTCGCCGAAGCCCGAAGTGTGTGGGCCTCGATGCGCCGGCTCGTGCAGCGAGACGAGCGCTGGCACAATCGCTTCCGCCCGGAGGCGCTCCTGGACGAGCAGGCGGTCGAGATCGGCACGCTCGACGAGCGCTTCCTGCCGGCCACGGGCCTGCGGCGCGGCAGCTATGTGGCCTTGGTGGCGCGGCCGGCCTGGCTTGACGAGCACGGCTTTGGCGCGCACTACGAATCCGAACAGCACTGGGTGCGCGGTCGCCTCGCCGCGGAGGACTTCGTGCAATGAGTGGCCCCCTGCTCGAAGTGCGCAACCTGGCGCGCAGCTATCCCCGCGTGCAGGCCGTGCGCGACCTGTCGTTCGCGATGGAGCGGGGCCAGATCACCGGCTTCGTCGGTCCGAACGGGGCCGGCAAGACGACGACCATGCGCATCGCGGCCACGCTCGACGTGCCCGACAGCGGCGACGTGTTCATCGAAGGCCAGTCGGTGCTGGTGGAGCCGCGCGCCTGCCGCAACCGGATCGGCTACATGTCCGACCAGTTCCACCCGTACCCCAACCTCGACATCCTCGAGTACCTGGACTTCTTCGCGCGGGCGCACGGGCTCGCCGGCAAGCGACGGCTCGACACGGTGCGGTCGGTGGCGTCGTTTTGCGGCCTGCTGGGCTTCGCCGACCGTCCCGCGACCGGGTTGTCGAAGGGCATGGGCCAGCGACTGCACCTGGCGAAGACGCTGCTGCACGACCCGGCGCTGCTGATCCTCGACGAGCCCGCGTCGGGCCTCGATCCGCGGGCGCGCATCGAGTTCCGCGCCTTGCTGAAGGAACTGGCAGCGGCCGGCAAGGGCATTCTGATCAGTTCGCACATCCTGCCCGAACTCGGCGAGATGTGCGATTCGGTGGTCGTGATCGAACGCGGCCGGCGCGTCGTCTCGGGCACCATCGCCGAGATCCAGAAGTCGGTGCAGCACGAGCAGGCAGTGGCGATGCGCGTGCTCGGCGATGCGGCGATGGCGGAACGGTTCCTGCTGACCTGGCCCGGCGTCGGGCAACTGGCGGTGGACGGCCAGCGGATCCGCTTTCCGTTCGCCGGTGACGAGCCAGCACTCGGCGAACTGCTGGCGCAGCTGGTCGCCAGCGGCGTGCGCGTGGTCGAGTTCGCGCGCACCGAGGCCAACCTCGAAGACATCTTCCTGAGCACCACGAAGGGCAACCTGCAATGACTTCGCTCGAAGCCAACCCGTCCGCGGCAGGGGTGCCGCCGGCCACGTTCCCGCTCGCCCCGACGCGCTGGACGAAGTGGTCGGACCGGCTCAACCCGATCCTCGTGCGCGAAGTGCAGCAGGCGGTGAAGGGGCGCGTGTTCACGCTCACGGTGTGGGTGGCGCTGCTGATCACGGTGGTGATCGCGGTGGCGACCGCGAACTCCTTCGACGCGCGCGGCGGGGCCGGGCGCGACGCCTTCAACGCCGGCATGGCGACGTTGATGCCGCTGGTGTTGTTCGTCGTGCCGATGCAGGCGTACCAGTCGATGCGGATCGAGCTGCGTGGCGGCATCGTCGAGCAGTTGCTGCTGTCGCGGCTGCTGCCGATGCGGATCCTGTACGGCAAGCTGCTGGCGGCGATGGTGCAGTTCACGCTCTACGTGTCGGTGCTCGCCCCGTTGCTGGCGACGAGCTACCTGCTGCGCGGCGTCGATCTGCCGACGATCGTGGTCAGCCTCGTGTTCGCGTTGATTGGCTGCATCACCGCCACGGCGTTTGCGGTGTCGTCGGCGGCGCAAGCGGTGCTGCCGGCGCTGCAGGCGATCGCCAACCTGGCCACTGCGTTCGGTCTCGGTCTTGCGTCCTTCTTGTTCGTCGGCGCCGCCGTCAGCGGGCAGTACTCGGCCATGGTCAGCTACCTGGTGCGCGAGCCGGAGTTCGCCATGGTGATGGTCGCGATCCTGCTCCTGGCGGGAACCGTGGTGACGTTGTCGCTGCTCGTGGCGCAGAGTTTCCTGCTGCATGCGTTCGAGAACAAATCGACCGGCTTCCGGATCCTGCTGTTCACGTTGCCCGTGCTCGCGTTTGGCTGGGTTCTCGCGTTCGCCGGACCCTCGGCTCGCGACGAGTTCACGGCGGCGTTGACGATGGTCCTGTTGGTGACGGGCATCGTGTTCGCGGTGTTCATGGTCACCGAACAGGGAGAACTGTCGCCGCGCATGCGGGCGCACGTGCCGACCCGCGCCGGCCTCGCGCTGCTGGCGGCGCCGTTCCTGCCCGGTCGCGACCGTGGCCTGCTGTGCTTCCTCGGCTACCTCGTGTGGCTCGCCGGGCTGGCATGGTTCTGCTGGTCCGGCACGACCAGACGTCAGTGGATCGCGGAGATGATGGGCATCGCCGCACTCACCGCGGTCTATGCGATCGGCTGGCTCGCGTTCGGCCGGTGGCTGCGCGGGCGCTTGCCGGCGGGGCTGCAGGGCAACCACCTCGGTCGCTTCCTGCTGCCGATGTCGTTCCTGCTCGTCCTGCTGCTGCCCGTGCTGGTCGATCTGTTCCTGCGCGGCGAGGTCCACAACTGGCACTACGGGCACGTGCTGAATCCGTTCTGGACCATCGAGCAGGTTGACCGGATGAACACCTGGCAGGAAGCCTGGTTGCCGGCCGCCATCGTCACCGGAGTGTTGCTGCTGCTGCATGCCAGGGTCCTGGTTGGCGCTGTGCGCGAAGTGGTGGCGGCCGGGGCGGCGCTGGCCCAACGGCGCCGCAGCGCGCCATGAACGAAGCGTCATCGACAGCGGCGGCGGCGGTCGCGACGATCGTCGCGCGGCATCGGCTGGCGTGGCATCGCCGTCGCCACCGCGGCCGCATCGGCGGCCAACGCGGTTTCGGCAGCGGCAGCTCGCAGGAGTTCCATGACTTCCGCGACTACGCGGCCGGCGACGACCTGCGCCACGTCGATTGGCGCGGCTTCGCGCGCACCGAGCAGTTGCGGGTGCGATTGTACGAAGCCGAAGTGGCGCCCTACTGCGACGTCGTCGTCGATCCTTCGGCGTCGATGGCGGTGACGCCGGAAAAGCTCGCGGCGGCGCATGCGTTGGCGGCGGCGTTCGTCGGGATGGCGCGGGCCGAACAGGCGCAGGTCGGGCTGCAGGCGTTGGGGCGCGGCCCGCGGACCCTGGCAGACCTCGCGTTCGACGCGCCGCAGACGACGCCGGAACGGGCCATGGCCCCGCTGCGCGCCGGCGGCGTGCGCATCCTGCTCACCGACGGCCTGTGGACCACCGGGCCCGGCAGCGTGGTCGCTTCGCTCGCCGCGGGTGCGGCGCACTTCCTGTGCGTGCAGTTGCTCGATCCCTGGGAGCTGGCGCCGACCGTCGGTGACGTGCTGCAACTGGTCGATTGCGAGACCGGCGAACGCCAGGAACGCCGCCTCGACGCCGCCACCGTCGCTGCCTACGGCAGCAACCTGCACCGCCTCGTCGCCGAACTGCGCGGCGCCGTGGCGGCGGTCGGCGGCACCTTCGCGTCCGTCACCGCGGGGCCGATCGCCGAGATGTTCGCCCGCGACCTGCTCCCGCCCGGCGTCGTGGAGCCGGCATGAGTTTCACCTCACCGCTCGGGTTGCTCGCCTTGTTGGCGGTGCCCGCCGTCGTCGTGCTGCACCTGTTCCGCAACCGGTTGCCGCAGCGCGCGGTCGCGGCCCTGTTCCTGTTTCCGCCGCAAGCGTTGCTCGCCGGTGCCGGGCGCACCCGCACGCGGTTGCTGCGCACGCCGTCGTTCTGGTGCGAAGTCGCCGCGGCGACGGTGCTCGGGCTGTGGCTCGGCGGCCTCACGTTCGGCGGCATCGAGGCCCGGCCGCTCGTCCTGGTGCTCGACGACTCGGCGTCGATGGGTGCCAAGGCGACGCACGAGAAGGCGCTGCAGCGGGTGCGCGCACGCATTGCGGCGCACACGGGCCTGGCCCGGCTCGGCATCCTGCGCAGCGGGCCGCGCCCGGAGATCCTGCTCGATCCGCGCGAACCGGCCGCCGACGTCGACGCGGCGCTGCGGCGGTGGCAGCCGGCGCGGCCGCGGCACGATGTCGGGTTGACGCTCGACCTCGCGCGCGAGCTCGCTGGCAGCGACGGCGACGTCGTGTTCGTCAGCGACGAAACGGTGCCGGCCGGCCACGAAGACGTGCATGGTCTCGGTTGCGGCCAGCCTGCCGCCAACGCCGCGTTGACGGGCGCCGAACGTGTTCCCGGCGTCGACGGCGATCGGCTGCGGGTGCGCGCGCTGGCGTTCGGCAACGTTGCCGCAACCACGGTCACGCTCCTTGCCGGCGCGCGCGAACTGGCGCGCATCCCGGTGGCGTGGAGCGACGGTCGCGCCGATTTCTTCGTGCCCTGGCCCGTCGGGGTCGATGCGCTGCGCCTGCAGTTGTCGCCCGACGCGTTGGCGTTGGACGACGTGGCCTACGTACTGCCCGCCCCCGAACGCACCGTCGCGATCGCCGATGCGTTGCCGGACGATGTGCGCGTCGCGTTGGGCATCGAGCGCGTGCTCGCCGCCGTTCCCGGCTGGCGTGCCGCCAGCGAACGCAGCGAGGCGCAGCTGGTGTTGGCGGCGGCCCCGGGCGAGCCCTCCGCGGACCAGATCGAGGTCGTGGTCGCGCCGGGCGAAGGCAAGCGGCTCGCCTTCGCCGGCCCGTTCGTGATCGATCGCAGCACGGCGTGGTGCGAAGGCCTGCAGCTGGCGGGAGTCACGTGGGTGGCGGGCGAACTCGAACTGCCGGGGCGCGCGCTCATCACCGCCGGCCCGCACGTGCTCGCCAGCGAGGAACCGCTCGACCTCGGTCGCCGGCTGTGGCTGCGGCTCGATCCGCTGGCGGGCAACCTGGTGCGTTCGCCGGATTGGCCCGTGCTGTTCCACGATCTGGTGCAGAGTGCGCGGGCGGCGGTGCCAGGGCCGGGTGCGTCGCAAGTGGCCGTCGGCAGTGAGATCGCGTGGCGTCGCCATGCCCGCGGTGGCGACAGCGTCCGCGTCGTCGTGTATGCGCCGGACGGTCGGCAGCAGGAACTCGCCGCCGGTCGCACCGCGGGATTCGTCGCCGAACAGGCCGGGCTGCATCGTTGGCTCGATGGCGATGGCCGCGAACTCGCCACGTTCGCCGCCCACTTCGTCGATGCCAGCGAAAGCGACCTGCGCGCGGTGACTGCGGCCGATCGGCCCGGCGTGCCACGCGTCGCCCCCGGCGAAGGCACGTCGCTGCGCGACACCGACATCGAGCGGCGCGTGCTCGCCGCCTTGCTGTTGATGCTGCTGATCGCCGACTGGTGGTTGTTGCAGCGGAGGGAAGCATGATCCGCTTCCTCTGGCCCGAAGCGTTCCTGCTGGTGCCGATCGTGCTGCTGGCGCTGCGCGGTCGCCTGTGGCCGCGGCCGTTGCCCGGCGTGTTGCGCGTCCTGTTGCTGGTTGCAGTCGCGGCGTTGCTGGCGCGGCCGGCGTGGCAGGGCGTCGCCGATGGTCGCGACGTGGTGCTGGTGGTGGATCGTTCGGCCTCGATGCCGACCGAGTCGTTGGCGCAGGCGCGCGAACTCGCGACCGAAATCGCCGCGGCGATGCCCGCAGGTGATCGCCTCGGCGTCGTCACCTTCGGCCAGAAGCCCGTGCTCGACAGTGCGCCGCAGGCGCCGTTCGCGTGGCCCGAAGCGGCGCGGCCGATCGATCCCGACGGCAGCGATCTGGCGGCGGCGATCACCACGGCGCTGTCGTTGATCCCGCCGGGCCGGCGCGGCTCGTTGCTCGTCATCAGCGATGGCGAACACACGAGTTCCGATCTCGACGCCGCGGCGCGCGCGTGCCGCCGGCAGGGCGTGCGCGCCGATGTGGTGCACCTGCCGCGGCCGGCGGGCGTCGACTGCGCCGTGGTCGAAGTCGGCGTGCCCGCAACGATCGCCGCCGGCGAACCCTTCGTTGCCGCGGCCGTGGTCGTGGCCCAGGGCGGTGGGTCGGCGCAGTGGCGCCTGTTGTGCGACGGCGTGGTCGCGCAGCGCGGCGAGGTCGAGCTGCAGGACGGCCGCAACGTGCTGCAGTTCCGCCATGCGCTCGACGAACCGGGCCAGCACGAGTTCGCGATCGAAGTGGAGCGCGACGGCGACGTGTGTCCGTCGAACGACCGCGCCACCGCGGTGGTTCGCGTGCAGTCGGCGCCGCGCTTCCTGTGCGTGACGCCGAAGGGTCGCGACGATCGCCTCACCGCGGCCTTGCGCACGGCCGGGTTCGACGTCGTCGTCACCGCGCCGGAGCGCGCGCCGTTGTCGTTGGCCCAGCTCGATGGTTTTCGCGCCGTCGTGCTCGAAGACGTCGCTGCCGGCGACCTGCCGGCGGGGGGGATGCGGGCGTTGGCGCAGTGGGTGCGCGACCTCGGCGGTGGCGTGCTGATGACGGGCGGCAAGTCGAGCTTCGGCGTCGGCGGCTACCACCGTTCGCCGGTCGAGGAAGTGCTGCCGGTGACGATGGAGATCCGTGAGGAGCAGCGCAAGTTCGGGCTGGCGATGGCGATCGCGCTCGACGTGTCGGGTTCGATGCGCGCCGATGCCGGCGGCGAACCCAAGATCGCGCTGGCGACGCGCGGTGTCGCCGGCGCGATCGACCTGCTGTCGCCGATCGATGCGGTGTCGTTGCTGGCCGTCGACACCGCGGCCCACGTCGTCGTGCCGTTGACGGCCGTGACCGCCAAGCCGGAGCTGATGGCACGCGCGCGCGCGATCGACGTCGGTGGCGGCGGCATCTACGTCGGCGAAGCGCTGCATGCGGCGGCCGAGGAACTGGCGAAGGCGACCCAGCAGCACAAGCACCTGGTGTTGTTTGCCGACGCGTCCGACGCCGAGCAGCCGGGCGACTTCGAGACGTTCGTGCCTGCCCTCGTGGCGCAGGGCATCACCGTGTCGGTGATCGCCGTCGGCAGCGCCTCCGACCAGGACGCCGAGTTGCTGCTGCGCATCGCGCAGCTCGGCCAGGGGCGTTGCCAGTTCGTCGCCGACGCGACCGAGCTGCCGCGGGTGTTCGCGCAGGAGACGATCCAGGTCGCACGTTCGTCCGTGGTCGAAGCGCCGACGACGATTTCGGTGCTGCCGCCGCTGGCGGCGCTGGGCGACATGCCGACGACGTTCCCGGTGGTGGGGGGCTACGCGATGGCGTGGGCGCGGCCGCGGGCCGAAGTGGCGATGGCGACTGCCGACGCGCAGCACGCACCGTTCCTGGCGCACTGGCACATCGGGCTCGGCCGCGGAGCGGCGTTCCTCGGTGAACTCGACGGCGCGTTGTCGGGCGAGCTGGCGACATGGGATCAGTGCGGTGATTTCCTGGCGACGCTCGTGCGTTGGCTCGGCGGCGGCCAGACGGGCGGCATGTTCGCGACGTCGCGGGTCGAGGGCGGGGTCGGCGTGTTCACGCTCGAGGTCGAAGCGGAGCGCGCCGGCGAACTCGATGCGCTGCGTTCGACGTTGTCGCCGCCGAACGGGCCGTCGCGCGAGATGGCGTGGGAACGGTTGTCCTCGGGGCGCATGGAGGCGCGCGTGCCGTTGTTGCACACCGGCACGTGGCGCGCGGCCGTCCAGCTCGGTACCGAGTCGATGGCGTTGCCACCGGTGTGTCTGCCGTACTCGCCGGAGTTCCGGTTGCAGGCCGATGCGCGGGCCGGCGAACGCGAACTGCGTGGCCTCGCGCGGGCAACGGTTGGCCACTTCGGGCCGAACGCGGCGTCGGTGCTCGCGGGCGAACGCCGCAGCACCGGTGCGATCGACCTCGGGCCGATGTTGGCGTGGGTGCTGGTCGGGCTCCTGCTCGCCGAGATCACGGTGCGACGTCTGCAGATCACGGTGCCGATGCCACGCTGGCTCGTGCGGCTGTGGCCGCAGCGTGGGCCGCAGCCGGCCACGGTCGTCGTCGTGTCGCCGCCGCCGTCGCCGACCGCAGACGCGGCGCCCGGCGAAGCCGCCGGGTTGCCTGCGGACGAGGGCATGCTCGGGGCGCTGTCGCGCGCGAAACGCCGCACGCAGGGACGCTGAGCCGCTTGCTGCGCCTCAGTGCGCGAGTTCCGACTCGCCGATCGCGGCGAACGTGCGCCCCGGTGATGCCCACTTCAGGCCGAGTTCGGCGCCGCCGGTCTGGTTGAACCACACCACTTCGATCGAGTGCAGGCCCTTCTGCAGACCGATCGCGCCCTGCTTCTCGATGGCGCCGTGCAGTCCGTCGTTGTCGACCACGAGCTGGCCGTCGATCCACAGCTTGCTGCCGTCGTCGCTGGAGAGCACGAAGCGATACAGCTCGTCGGTGGGCACGCGCAGGAAGCCGCGGTAGATGAACGCCACTTGCTCGCCGGTGCCGGTCACCGGCCCGACCGAGCCGACGATGTGCGTGCGCTGCGGCACCAGGGAGCCACGGTCCTCGGGGATGCTCTTCCAGTCGACGGCGAAGCGTTCGCAGCGCAGACCCTGCTTGCTGGCGAGCGCCTTCACCGGCGGCAACGGCTCGACCTTGGTGAAGGCGCGTTCGGCGACCGCGGTCACCTGGCGATCGGCGTCGAAGCTCGCGGTGCGCAGCGTGCACGAGTTCGTCAAGCGGATGGACCCTTCGGCGCGCGGCGACGTGGCGGTCGGCGGGGTGCCATCGAGCGTGTAGGTCGTCACCGCGCGTTTGCTCGTCTGCGTGACCGTGACCTCGACGCCGGTCACGAACTGCTCGCACTCGGCCACGATGCGCGGCAGCCGCACCACGTCCGGAGTGCCGTCGATTTCGATTTCGACCACCGTTGCGATCGGGTCGGGCCGTTCGACCGTCAGCGTGTAGCAGACGCCCGCGACGCCGGGCTCGGACGCGGCCGGCGCCACGCTGCCGCGCGCGTTCAGCACCTCGACCCGGCGCACCGGATTCTGCAGGCCGGTGAGGTCGAGCCGCATGCCCGGCTGGTAGTCGAACACGTGCAGGTAGAGCTTCGTCGTGGCGCCGCCGTGCTTCACCGTGCAGCGACCCCACGGCGTCGCATCGAACACGCTCGCCGTCGTGCCATGGATCGAATCGCTCGCCAGCGCCATCCATTCGCCGATCTCGCGCAACCGGTCGACCGACTCCGGCGGGAACGTGCCGTCGGCGCGCGGGCCGATGTTGAGCAGGTAGTTGCCGCCTTTGCTGGCGATGTCGATCAGGTTGCGCACCAGCTCCGTCGTCGACTTCCATTTCTTGTCGGCGGCGTTCCAGCCCCAGTGTGAGTTCATCGTCATGCAGGATTCCCAGTCGACGCCAGGCAGTCCCGTGGCCGGGATCTCCTGCTCGGGCGTCGCGAAGTCGCCGACGGCTTCACTCGCGTTCGAGAACCCGGCCATGCCGCCGCGGTGCACGTCGACGCGGTTGTTGACGATCATCTCGGGCGCCAGCGACCGGCACAGGGTGAACAGCCGCAGGCCGCGTTCGTGGTTCCAGGTGTTCTCCCATTCGCCGTCGAACCACATCACCGAGGGCCGGTAGCGCGTCACCAGTTCGGTGACCTGCGCGTGCAGGTACTGCTCGAAGTTCGCGAAGTCGGCGCCGTCGGTCGTGCGGTCCTTCTCCCACGGCCGGCGCGGCAGGTAGTCCGGGTGGTGCCAATCCATGATCGAGTGGTAGGTGCAGAACACGATGCCGTGCCGGCGGCACGCGTCGGCGAGTTCGCGCAGGATGTCGCGGCGGCTGGGCGTGCTGCCGACGTCCCAGTTGGTGTGCGCGCTGTTCCACAGGCAGAAGCCGTCATGGTGCTTGCTGGTGATGACGACGTACTTCATGCCCGCGGCCTTGGCCATGCGAGCCCACGCGTCGGCGTCGAACTGGGTCGGGTTCCAGTGCGGCCGGAACTCGTCGTAGATCGAACGCGGAATGCGCGCGCTGTCGCGGATCCACTCGCCGTAGCCGGTCTCGGCCTGCCACTTGCCCGCCGGGATCGCATAGAGGCCCCAGTGCAGGAACATGCCGAAGCGTGCCTCGCGCCACCACGCCATGCGTTCGTCCTGGTTCGCAGGCGGGCGATCGAGTGCGGTCTCCTGCGGCGGGCTGCCGCACGCGCTGAGGGCCAGTGCGAGCAACGGGAGTCGGAACGGGGCGAAGGTGGCGTGCATCGGCATTGGCTTTTCCGGTGTCGAACGAACGAGGCTCGCACTCTCGCATGGTTGCGCGGCGCTTGCGATGGTCGAGTCGGGCCGAGAGTGTGCCGGGGCGGGGAAGTTCCCTCGTGACGCCGCCGTCGCTACCATCCTTCCCTTGGTCGCCACGGAGAAGACAATGCGCAACGCCACCACCCCCTTCCTGTCGTTCGTGCTCTGGTGTTCGGCATTGGTCGCCCAGGGCGAACCTGCGGCGACGGTGAACCTCACGGGGCGCGTGCTGGACGCCACCGGCAAACCGGTCGTCGGCGCTGCGGTCGCGTTCGTGCCGCGCGAGTCGATCACGACGGCGCAGTTGCTGGCAGCGCCGCCGTCCACGACTGACGCCGAGGGCCGCTTCACGCTGCGCGTCGCGGCAGCTCCGGAGATGGACGCGATCGACTGGCCGTCGCTGCAGATCGCGGCGAAGGGTCACGCGGCGATCGCACCCAGTATCCAGTGGAAGCTGCAGCCGCCGACGCCGGGTGCCCCAACGCGCCCGCGTGCCGACACCGATGCGGGAGACTTCGTGCTGCCGGTTGGGGCGCGATTGTTCGGTCGCGTGCGCGACACCGACGGCAAGGGCATCGTCGGGGCTTCCGTCACGATGCGCGACGTGCTGGATCATTCGCGCTCTTTCAGCGGCGCAAGTTCCGGGGCGCATGTGCGCGCCGTGAGCAACGCGAGCGGCATCTTCGAACTGCCGTGTGCACTCGCGCACGGCGTCGTGCTCGACTTCGCCGCGAAGGACCATCAGCGCGACACCCTGATGGGAGCCGCGGCCGGGGCATCGCTCGAGGTCGTGCTGGCGAAGGCCGGCCGCGTCGCCGGTCGCGTGGTCGACGACAAGGGCGCACTCGTCGCCGGGGCCATCGTTCGGGCGACCTACGAACGCAGCGGTCCGACCACGCGCGTGCGCGCCGCGGCCGATGGCACCTTCGAACTGCCGATCGAGTACGCCGGTCGCTTCCGGGTCAGTGCGTCGCGGCCTCGGGCCGCCACCGCCATCGTCGGCCGTCGCGCGACGCCGGCCGATGCCGGGGAGTCTGCGGTGCTCGATGCGCCGGTTGCCACCCTGGAGATCGTGCTCGGTGGCGCCGCGGCCAGCGCCAGTGCCGCGCCAGCGGAAGGCTCGCTGCGCGTGCAGGCGGTCGATGCGGCCGGCAAACCGGTGGTCGGCATCCGCGCGACGTCGGTCTGGCAGCAGTTCGCGCTGCAGAACGAGTCCTACCTCGACTACATCGTCGCGCACAGTCTGCGCGGTGTCGCCGCAAGCGAAGGCAACGAGACGACCGTGAAGGGGCCCGGCGACAACGATTCGCGCACCGGCATCGTGCGCGTGCAAGCCGCGGGCTATGCGCCGGGAACCGAACGCGACGTGGCGTGGCCCGATGCCGACAAGATTGCGGCGGCGCCGCCGATCGTCGTCAAGCTGGTGCGCGAAGCGACGCTGGCCGGGACCGTGGTCGAAGAGAGCAACGGCGCGCCGATCGCCGGCGCCATCGTGTGGGCGACGCGCAAGCAGGATCGCTCGCAGGGCTCGTGGAGTGCCGGCAACGACACGCCCGAAGGTTCGGTCACGACCGGCGCCGACGGCGCGTTCCGCATCGAACAACTCGGCGAAGGCGATTGGACGGTGCGCTGGAAGCATGCGGAACGGCCGGCGCCGCTGCCGCTCGACCTCACGCTCAAGAGTGAGGAGCCGCGCACCGGCGTCGAACTCAAACTCGCCGCCGGCGCCCGAGTTGCCGGTCGCGTCACCAACCTCGCGATCGCGCCGGGCAGCAAGGTGCTGCTGCATCCGGTGGCGCAGCCGCGATTCGCGAACATGCACTACTACTCCAGTGGGTCGAGCAACCAGAACCTGCCGAAGACTCCGCTCGCCAGCGACGGCACGTTCGCGTTCACCGGGATCGCGCTCGAGAGCTTCTATCTCGTGGTCGAACTGCCATCGCCGCCGCGCCACGGCGGCCCTGTCTACGTGCCGATCGAGCCGTTCCGCGTCAAAGTCGGTGGCGTGCAACGCGACTTCGATGCGAGCACCGACGTGCCGGGGTGCATCGAGGGCAAGCTGGTGTTCCCGAAGGCAGTGCCGGAAGGTGCGGTGCTGTTGGTGGTCGCCGATCAGGTCAGCGAGAACCCCGACGAGCAGCACTACTCCAGCTACAACCAGTGGACCGGGCCACGCTGTTTCGTGCAGCCGGACGGTTCGTTCGTGTTGCCGGTGTCGCGTGGTGTGCACATGCTGCGTGTCGTCGATGCCGCTTCGGGGCTGTTGCTGGCGAAGGAAACCGAACGCATCGTCGTGGGCAACAACAGCAAGGTCGTGCGCACGCTGTCGGTGCCGCTGGCCGCAGTCGCGGTGTCGATCGCGGGGCCGGAAGGCGTGGAGTCGATGCCGTGGATCGATCGCCTCGAAGTTCGCCACCAGCCGGCGAAGCCGGAGATGGGCGGCATGGTCTTCGGCGTCGGCAACGACGAGTACGACACCGGCGTCGGCGTGCCGATCGCCCTGGGCACGAAGTCGCTGCGGTTGTTCTTGCCCGAGGGCAAGGTGACCCTGTTCGTGCGCAGCAACGCCAGCAGCCTCAAGCCCGCCAAGGAACGCGGCCGCCAAGGTCCGCTCGTGCGGGAGGAGTTCGACGTCGGCGCCGACGAGAAGACGGTGCGCGAAGTGAAACTCGTCATCGGCCCCGCGCCGGAGATCGAGCCGAAGGAAGCCGTCGAAGCGAAGCCGAAGACGGACGCCGTGGATCCGGTCGGCCGCTGATGCGTGGCTCGCCGGCCCGCAGAGGTTGCAAAGGTGGCGCCATTCGCGGGCGGACTTCCTTCTCCCTGGCCAAGCGCGTTCCGTAGCATCGACACCCGCATGCACGCCCGCACGCTCGTCCTGGTCGCCGTTCTCGTTCCTTTCGCCACGCCTTCGCTGCGCAGCCAGGAGCCGCCCGGCCCAGTGCCGAGCGAACTGCTCGACACGCTCGACTGGCGCCTCGTCGGTCCGTTCCGCGGCGGACGCGTCGCCGCCGTGTGCGGCGTGCCGGGCCAGCGCGACACCTACTACATGGGCGCCTGCGGCGGCGGCGTGTGGAAGACGACCGACGCCGGCAAGACGTGGGCGAACATCAGCGACGGCACCTTCGGCGGTTCGATCGGTGCGGTGGCGGTGGCGCCGAGCGATGCCAACATCGTCTACGTCGGCACTGGCGAGAAGACCTGGCGCGGCAACGTGTCGTCCGGCGACGGCATGTGGAAGTCGACCGACGCCGGCAAGACCTGGAACTTCGCCGGCCTGCCCGATTCGCGGCACGTGAGCCGCGTCCGCGTCCATCCGCAGAATCCCGAACTCGTCTACGCCGCGGTGATGGGCCATCTGTCGGGCCCCAACGACGAACGTGGCGTCTACCGCAGCAAGGACGGCGGGGCTTCCTGGCAGCGCGTGCACTTCGTGAATGCGCACGCCGGCGCCGTCGATCTGTGCTTCCAGGCGGATGATCCGAACGTGCTCTACGCCACCACGTGGCGGGCCGTGCGCACGCCGTGGTCGCTCGAATCGGGTGGCGAAGGCAGCGGCGTGTGGAAGAGCACCGATGGCGGTGACAGTTGGACCGCGCTGCACGGCAATCCGGGCCTGCCGACCGGCACGCTTGGCATCGCCGGCATCGTCAGCTCGCCGGTGGAGCCGCGCCGCTTGTATGCGCAGATCGAAGCGGAGCAGGGCGGCTTGTTCCGCAGCGACGACGCGGGCGCCATCTGGACCAAGGTCAACGACGACCGCGCGCTGCGGCAACGCGCCTGGTACTACACGCGCGTCTTCGCCGACCCGAAGGCGAAGGACACGGTCTACGTGCTCAACGTCGAGTTCCACAAGTCGACCGACGGCGGCAAGACGTTCACGACGATCAACGTGCCGCACGGCGACAACCACGATCTGTGGATCGACCCGGCGGATCCGCTGCGCATGGTCGAAGGCAATGACGGTGGCGGCTGCGTGTCGAACGACGGCGGCAAGACCTGGACCGCACAGGACAACCAGCCGACGGCGCAGTTCTACCGGATCACCGTGGACGACGCGGCGCCGTACCGGATCTACGGCGCGCAACAGGACAACAGCACGGTGCGCATCAGCCATCGCAGCCGCGGTGCGGGCATCGGGCGCGACGACTGGGAGAGCACGGCGGGTGGCGAAAGCGGTTGGCTGGCACCCAAGCCCGGCGACGCCGAGATCGTGTTCGGCGGCAGCTACGGCGGCCTGTTGTCGCGCCGGGACCACCGCAATGGGCTGTCGCGCAGCGTGAACGTGTGGCCCGAAAATCCGATGGGGGCCGGGGCGGCGGACCTGAAGTACCGCTTCCAGTGGAACTTCCCGATCCTGTGGTCGCGGCACGAGCGCGCCGCGCTCTACACGGCGGCGCAGGTGTTGTTCCGCAGCAACGACGAAGGGCAGACGTGGACGCCGATCAGCGGCGACCTCACGCGCAACGACAAGTCGAAGATGGGCTCGTCGGGTGGACCGATCACCAAGGACAACACCAGCGTCGAGTACTACGGCACGATCTTCACCGTCGATGAAGGGCGCGTGCCTGGCACGATCTGGTGCGGCAGCGACGACGGCCTCGTGCACGTCACCCGCAACGGCGGGGCCGCGTGGACCAATGTCACGCCGAAGGGCCTGCCGGAGTGGGCCCAGATCAACTGCATCGCCGCCGATCCGCACCGCGACGGCGCCTGCTATGTCGCGGCGACCCGCTACAAGCTCGACGACTTCCGGCCCTACCTGTTCGCGACCGAAGACTTCGGCGCGACCTGGCGCGAGATCGTCGGCGGCCTCGACACGCGGTGGTTCACGCGCGCGATCCGGCCGGATCCGGAAGTGCCCGGGCTGCTCTACTGCGGAACCGAACGCACCGTGTGGGTGAGCTTCGACGACGGCCGGCGTTGGCAGCGGCTGCAGAAGAACCTGCCGCTGGTGCCGATCACCGATCTGGTCGTGCGCGGCGATTCGCTGATCGCGGCGACGCAGGGTCGTTCGTTCTGGTCGTTCGACGGACTCGCGCACCTGCGCGCGGTGCGTCCTGATCTGGCCAGCAAGCCGTTGCACGTGTTCCCACCGCTGGTCGTCGTGCAGGGCGGCGGCAACGACAAGGAGGCCGCTGGCCTCGGCCGCAATCCGCAGCAGGATCTGCACGTGCGCTTCCGCATCGGCGGTGCCGCAGACGCCGCGGTCGCCGACAAGGTGACGATCGTGGTGAAGGACGTCGATGGCGCGGTCGTGTGCGAGAAGGCCACCGACGCCACCGACGACGACAAGAAGCTCTCGGTGCGCACCGGCATGAACGACATCGAGCTCACCTGGAAGACCAAGGCCGCGAAGATCCTCGACGGCATGATCCTGTGGTCGGGGCGCGGCGGCGCGCCGCGCGTGCCGCCTGGCGACTACGCGATCACGGTGAAGATGGGCGAGCACGAGCGCACCGTGACCGGGCGCATCCTGCCCGACCCACGTTCGCCCGCGACCACGGCCGAACTGCAGGCGCGCTTCCGCCTGGTGCGCGACGGCAATGCGCTCGTCACCGAGGCGCACGAGGCGATCGACGCGATCCGGGCGTTGCGCACGCAGATGCAGGCCGTCGTGGCGCGCAGCGAAGGCGAAGCGAAGACCAGGCTGGAAGCGGCGGCGAAGGCGGCCGAGGCGGCGCTCACGCCGATCGAGGAGACGCTCTACCAGACCCAGTCGAAGAGCAGCCAGGACCCGCTCAACTTCCCGATCAAGCTCACCGACAAGCTGCTCGGCGTGCTCGGTGCGGTGAACGCGGCCGAGTTCGGGCCGACGGCGGCGCAGGCCGCCGTTGCGGCGGAGCTGAGTGCTTCGATCCGCAGCGAACTCACGAAGTTCGCCACCGAGAAGCCGCTGCAGGTGGCGGCGTTCAACGCGCTGGCGCGCGAACTGGCGATCCCGCACGTCAAGTGACGGGCGTCGCCGCGGTCACAGACCGACGAGAATGCGCCCGTAGTTGCTGGTGGTCATGCCGAACGCATTCGCCGGCAGGTCGAGGCACGCGTACTGCGCGTAGAAGCGGAAGCCGGCGCCGACGGTCGCCGGCACCGGGAAAGTGAAGCTGCCGACCCCCGAGCCATCGAGCAGGATCGCCGCCGAGGCCAGGATGTCGGTGTAGGCGTGGCAACCCGGGGCGCCGAGGAAGCCGAGCTCGAGCGGCAGCGGCGTCGCGTTGGTCAGGCCGGCGAGCAGCACCGCGACGCCGTTCGGCACGCCACCGTTGAGGTCGGTCGAGAACGACGTGCCGATCTGCGGCAGGCCGGTGCAGGTCAACACGGGCGTGCCGTTGCTGCCCGGGCAGCCGTCACCGTGCAACGACGTGTGCGCGGTGAGCATGCTGACTTCCATCTTCAGCGCAGCCGAGCCGGCGGTGCCGCTGGCCGGGGCCGGACCGGCGCTGCCGATCCAGTAGATGCGCTGGCGCGAGCCGCTGCGGAATCCCTGCACCGGGGCGATGCCGTTCGTCGACGTGATCTGGACCACCAGATCGTCGGTGCCGTTGTAGACGAAGAAGTCCTGCAGGCCGACTTCGGTCCACAGGCTCGCCGGCACGATCCAGCTGTAGTGGGTGGCGCTCAGCACGGTCTGCGCGGCCGGCGTCAGGTTCTGCGCGAACGTCGTCACCAGCGGTTGCGCCGGCGGGATGTGGTCGATCACGATTTCGAGCTGGTCGTAGTGGGCACGACCGGAGTTGCACGCCGCGAAGGCGAGGCCACTGACGATGCCCGGCAGGTTGCCGAGATCGGCCGCCAGCACCCGCGTCTGGTACTTGCTGTTGTAGAACGGACCGCCGGCGTTCTGGCCGAACGGGATCACGTTGCAGTTGCCGGACGTCGCGATGTTGTCGGGCAAGTACCAGTTCTGCGCGAACAGGGGAGCGGTGAACAGGGCAAGGCAGAATGTCGTCAGGGTGCGCATGGGTTGCCGGGGGTGAGGGGCAGGGTGGGAAGCGCCCCGCACGATAGCCGCGTAGCGACTGCCCCCAAGGGCCGCGTCCGTATCGGATCTGTCGCGCCGGCCGGCGCCGCGTCACTCGGCGATGCGGAACTGGCGCACGCCGTAGCCCGGATACCGCGCGATGAAGGCGCCATCGACCAGTGCCAGCGTGTCCTTGCTGCCGACCACGGCCACGGTTCCCGTCTTCGCGCCCGGCACCTCGAAGCGGACCTCGCTTGCTTCCCCGCGCAGCGACGCGGTGAAGAGATGCAGTGCGCCCCCGTGCCGATGTGCGCGCACGGCGAACTTGCCCGTGGTCACGGTGCGCACGCCGGCATCGGCGCGTGGGGTCGAAAGGACCGGTGCCGCGGCCCGGACCTCGGCGTTGACGTCGCGCACCGCAGCGGCGATCTCCGGGTGCGACAGCAAGCCCGCTTCGACGAACTTCGGTTCGAACGCATGCGCGAAGTAGATGATGCCGGACGCGCCGCTGGCGATCGCGATCCACACCTCGGCGCGCACCTGCTCCGGCGTCGGTCGCCGATCGGCGTTGCCGACGTGGCTGGTCTCGATGCACGCCCACACCGGCTTTGCCCCGCGCGTCCACTCGACGAGTCGCGTGACACCGTGGCCGACGAACTCGAGCTTGCCGGCGACATCGCGGTGCGGATGCGTCACCGGATAGATGTCGAACGACACCGTGTCGCAGCCCTTGCAGTATTCGGGATAGTCCTCGGGATGGCCGCTGCGTTCGCCGCGCCCGTGCCAGCCGTCCCACGCCGCACCCTGGCCGAGGTTGAGCAGGATCGGGCGCGTCGGGTCGGCGCGATGCATGCGCTCGTAGAAGGCGACGACTTCGTGGGGCGGAATCGGCGGCGCGTAGCCTTCGAGCCGGCGGCCCTGCGCGTTATCGGGTTCGTCGCGATGCATCCAGCCGACGATGGCCTTGCCGCGCCAGCCGAGGCCGACTTCGTTCTGCTCGCAGATGACGCGCATTCCCGCGGTCTCGAGCGCTTCCAGCTGTTCCTTGGTCGGGCCGCGGTAGAGCCCGACGTAGAGGTCGATGCCGATCGCCGCATAGGCCTTCGCGTTGTGCGGCGACTGCAGCCACACGCCGATCGGGAAGTGGTCGGCGGGCAGGCCGTTGGCGTACCGCGGGGTCGGCGTAGCCGGTTGGGCGGGCAACGACACGCAGAACAGCAGCAGGCTCGCGAGCACGGCCAGGCGACGCATGGCCACAGTCTGCAGGCGAGGCGGTCGCGAAGGAAGCGTGCAGGCCTGCGCACGCACCGGCTGTGCCCGGTAGTCTTTGCTTATGGCCGCGGCCCCTGGTGCTGGCGATGCGAGCGTCGATCCGACCCAGCTGTCGGCGACGATCTACCGCAGCCTGCACGAACTCGCGGCGGCCCAGCTCGCCGACCAACGCGCCAATTCGCTGCAGCCGACAGCCCTCGTGCACGAGGCGTGGCTGCGGATCGCGCGACTGCAGGAACTGCGCGGCGAGCAGCGGGCGCAGTTCTTCGCGTTGGCCGGCAAGGCGATGCGCTCCGTGGTGATCGACCACGCGCGGCGACGCCAGGCGCAGAAACGCGGCAGTGGGCGGCGCACCGAACTCGACACCGACCAGCTGGCGGCGGCGCGCGGGCTGCCGGCGGCGGACCTGCTGGCAGTCGGCGAGGCGCTGGCGCGGCTCGAAACCGTCGATCCCGAACTCGTGCGAGTCGTCGACCTGATGTTCTTCTGCGGCAAGACCGCCTCGGAAACGGCGGCGTTGCTCGGCGCCAGTTCGCGCACCGTGGAGCGGCGCTGGCGGTTCGCGCGCGCTTGGTTGCGCGACGAACTCGGCGACGGCGAAAGTCCCGAAGTCGGCTGACCCGAACGGGCAGGTCGCGCGCGGCCGCCCCGATTCTGCAACTCGTTGTCGGTCGTGGCGGGAGTCCTGCGTCCTGGCAACGGAGCGGTTAGCGTTCCGTCGCCCATGAACGAGTCGTCGATGCACCCCGAGTGGCCACGCTTGCGCGGGTTGTTCGAGGAACTCGTGGACCTGCCCGCGCCCGAACGGGCGGCGGCGTTGGCGCGTACCGACCTGAGCGCGAGCCTGCGCGGCAAGCTGGAACGCCTGCTCACTGCCGATGGGCAACCCGGCGCGTTCCTCGAACCCGGGCAGCCGATCGTGCTGTCGCCGGAGTCCGTGGGGGGCGCGGCGGCGTCACCGGTCCTGCCGCGCCGGCTCGGCCGTTACGAGCTGCGTGCATGCCTCGGCAAGGGCGGCATGGGCGAAGTGTTCCTGGCGCGCGACCTGGTCCTCGAACGCGACGTGGCGTTGAAGATGCTCGCCGACCCGCTGCTGGCGGATCCGCAATGGCTGGCTCGCTTCCGCAGCGAAGCGCGCACCGCGGGCGGCCTCAACCATCCGAACGTGATCACGGTGCACGACGTCGGCTGTGTCGATGGCGCGCACTACCTGGTCACCGAGTTCGTCGCCGGCCAGACGCTGCGGCAGGCGCTCGCGGGTGGGGCGTTGCCGTTGGCGCAGGTGCTCGACTTCGGGTGCCAGATCGCGAGTGCGCTCGTCGCTGCGCACGCGGCGGGCGTGGTGCACCGCGACGTCAAACCCGAGAACGTGATGCTGCGGACCGACGGCATCGTCAAGGTGCTCGACTTCGGCCTCGCCAAGGCATCCGCAGCGGCGGTGGCGGCGCTGGCGGCGCCGGCGAACCAGCCTACCCAGGTCGGTCTGCTGCTCGGCACGATGCGCTACATGGCGCCGGAGCAGGCGCGCGGCGGCGACGTCGATGCTCGCGCCGATGTGTGGGCGCTCGGCACCCTGTTGTTCGAAATGGCGACCGGCACGCCGGCGATTGCGGGCGACTCGGCGTTGGACGTGCTGATGGCGTTGCTCGATCGCGAAGTGCCGTCGCTGCGGCAGGCGCGGGCGGACCTGCCGGCGGCGTTGGCATCGATCGTCGCCAACGCGCTGGCCAAGGACCGCGATCGCCGCACTGCTTCGGCGGCAGCGGTGCTGGCGCAGCTCGAAGCGTTGCGCGCCGAGCTGGACGAACGGCGCGCGGCGCCACACGACGCCGAGCCGGTGCCGGAAGTGCACTACGCGCGCAGCGGCGACGTCAACATCGCCTACCAGGTGTTCGGCGCCGGCCCGATCGACCTCGTCTTCGTGATGGGCTGGATTTCGCACCTCGAGTGGTTCTGGCGCGAACCGTCGTTTGCGCGCTTCCTGCGGCGCCTGGGTTCGTTCGCGCGCGTGATCCTGTTCGACAAGCGCGGCACCGGCTTGTCGGACCGCGTCGCCAACGACCGACTGCCGACGCTCGAACGGCGCATGGACGACGTGCGCGCGGTGATGGACGAGATCGGCAGCCGCTCGGCGGTGTTGTGCGGCATCAGCGAAGGCGGCCCGATGTGTGCGCTGTTCGCCGCGACCTATCCCGAACGCACGCGCGGCCTCGTGATGATCGGCAGCTACGCGCGTCGGCTGCGCGGCGATGGCTATCCATGGGGTTCGACGCCGGAGGCGCGCGAGCACTTCTGCGACGACATCCTGCGCCAGTGGGGCGGTCCGGTCGGCATCGCCGAACGGGCGCCGAGCGTGGCCGCGGACAAGGAGTTTCGCGAGTGGTGGGCGGCCTACCTGCGCCACGGGGCGTCGCCGAGCGCGGCGGTGGCGTTGACGCGCATGAACGCGGACATCGACGTGCGGCCGATCTTGTCGACGATCCGCGTGCCGACGTTGGTGGTGCATCGCGCCGGCGACAAGTGCCTCACGATCGACGAGGGTCGGTTCCTGGCGTCGCGCATTCCGGGGGCGCGGCTGGTCGAGCTGCCGGGCAACGACCACCTGCCGTTCGTCGGCGACCAGGAAGCGGTGCTGCAGCCGATCGCCGAGTTCTGTGCCGCGTTGCCGCGTCCGGGTGCGAAGGAGCGGGCGCTGGCGGCGGTGCTGGCGCTGCAGATCGTGCCGACCACGAACGTCGACACGGTGGTGCACGGCGACGGCGAGGCGCGGTTCCGGGCGATGGCGCTGCGCGAGACCGGCATCGGCGAAGGCCGTTCGCTGGCGACCGGTGGCGGCCGGCTGGTGGCGACCTTCGACGGTCCGGCGCGCGCCGTGCAGATCGCCGGTGAACTGATGGCCCTGACCGAACGCATGAAGCTGCGGGCAATGGTGGTCGTGCACGTCGGCGAATGCGAAGTGCGTTCCGATGGCGCCCAGGGTCCCGCCGTCGACGACGCGCTCGCGGTGTTGCGTCAGGCCGCACCCGGCCTCGTGTTCGCCACCGAACCGGTGCGGGCGTTGGTCGCCGGCGCCGGCTTCTCGTTCGTGCCGACGGCGGCGCGCAGCATCGGCAGCGGCACGGTCGCGACGTTCACGCTGGCTCGGTGAGCCGATCGCCGCGCTGCCGTCGCGGTGCCCGGGATCGTGCATGCTTCGGTGATGCCGAAGCGGCGCTGCTGGTCACGGCGACGCGGGCGCCGCCCGCGGCCGTTGCCGCCACAGCGACAGCGTCGCTTCCATGGTGATCCACACCGCGAGCAGCAGCAACACCACGGCGACCGCGCACAGCGGCGCATTCGCCGCCGTCGTGATCTGCAGCACCAGCGCCGACACCGTCATGCCCATCATGAACAGCATCGGCAGGCCGACCGCAAACCGCAGCGGCAGGCCCTTCCTGGTCTTGGCCAGCCACAGCGAGAGGCCGACGAGGGTCAGCCCGGCGAGCAGTTGGTTGATCGAGCCGAACAACGGCCACACGACCTTGTAGGCGGGCATCGGCCGCCCCTGGGCGTCGGTGACCGTCTGCGCCACGAACCACGCCGGCAGCGCCAGCGTGATCACCGTGCCGACGATGCCGCCGGTGCGTGACTTCCAGCCGGTGAACTCGGTGAACAGGAAGCGCGCCAACCGTGTGCTGACGTCGAGCGTGTCGTAGACGAACGTGGCGAACGCGAGCATGCCGAACGTGACTGCGAACTGCAGCGGCACGCCGAGCTGGTTCAGGAACGAGCCGATGCCGACGCCGAAGATCTTGTCGGCTCCCGCCTTCGCCAGTTCGCTGCCCGGCACCAGCTGCATCACGCAAGCCAGCGCCAGCAGCGCCACGACGCCTTCGAGCAACATGCCGCCGTAGCCGACCAGATGCGCGTCAGGTTCACGGTCGATCTGTTTGCTGGTGGTGCCCGAGCAGACGAGGCCGTGGAAGCCGCTGCAGGCGCCGCACGCGATGGTGATGAACAGGAACGGCACCAGGCTCTGGCCGCTCGGCGCCGTGAAGTCGGTGAACCCGGGCCAACGAATGTCGATGGCGCCGGAGAAGTCGCCGACGAACAGGCCGCACAGGCCACCGCCGAGCGTCAGGTACAGGAAGAAGCCGCCGAGGTAGCCGCGCGGTTGCAGCAGCAGCCACAGCGGCAGCACCGATGCCACCGCGCAGTACGCGAGGATTGCCCACGCCCAGTACAGCGACGGAATGTCGCCGGCCGCGCGCAGCGCAATCGGCCACTGCGGCCCGAGCCAGATCGCCACGCCGACCGCGGGCACGAAGATCGCGGTGACGAGCCACAGCGGCGGCCGCAGCCACTTCACCACGACGCCGAGCAGCAGGCTCAGGCCGAGGTAGAGCATCGAACTCGTCGCCACGCCACCGCCATCGACGGCGACGCGCGCCCCGTCGCTGCCGGGCATCGCGACGTCGAGGGCGGTCGTGAACGCGCTCGCGGTCGCATCGGTGAAGGCGACGATGACCAGCACCAGCGCCAGCCAGATGTAGAGCACGAATGCGGCGTAGCTGCGCGGGTTGAGGTACTGGCGCAGGATCTGCGCGATCGAACAGGCCCCGTGCCGCACCGAGCCGACCAACGACGCGAAGTCGTGCATCGCGCCGATGAAGATGCAGCCGAGCACGATCCACCAGAACGCCGGCTGCCAGCCGAACATCGTCGCTGCCAGGATCGGGCCGACGATCGGGCCGGCGGCGCTGATCGCCGAGAAGTGCTGCGACAACAGATAGAACTTCGCCGTCGGTTCGAAGTCGGCGCCGTCGCGGTGCGCATGCGCCGGCGTCGTCGTCGTCGCATCGAGCCCGAACCAACGCGCCAGCGTGCGGCCGTAGATCCGGTGCGCCAGCCAGAACACGACGAGGCAGATCGTCAGCAGCACCGCGAGCGAAGGCATGCCGCGCATCCTGCCGTGGCACCGCAGCTGGTGCCATGCCGGAATCCTGGTGGGGGCGGCGTGGACAGGCCGCAAATCGACTGGATACTGTCCAGGCTCGTCCCGGCCGTTTCGCATTCCATGCCAAGAACCTTGCTGCGCACCCTGTTTGTCTCGGCCCTGTTCGCATGGGCGGCCGTTGCCCAGACGCCCGAGCTGCGCGCGGTCTGGGTCGCGCGCGACGGCCTCACCGACCGCGCGAAGATCAAGAGCACGCTCGACCAGTTGCTCGCCGCCAACATCAACTGCGTGTGCGTGAACGTGTGGAGCCGCGGCTTCACCATCCACCCGAGCAACGTGCTGTTCGCCGCCTGCGGACAGAGCCAGGATCCGGCCTACGTCGGCCGCGATCCGCTGCAGGAGTTCATCGTCGAAGCGCATCGCCGTGGCATCGAAGTCGAGGCGTGGTTCGAGTACGGCTTCATGTTCGGGTGGAGCGGTTGGTACGCGGGTCCGACCGGCGTTGGTCCGGTGCTGACGGCGAACCCCGGGTGGATCGCGCGCGACAACACCGGCAATTCGCAGGTTTCGGACGGTGCCGGCGGCTTCTTCACGTGGGCGATCCACGAACATCCCGACGTGCGGCAGTTTCTGCTCGACCTCGCCGTCGAAGTGGCGCGGCGCTACGACGTCGATGGCATCCAGTTCGATCGCGTGCGGTATCCGTCGACGAGCTTTGGCTACGACACGGTCACCGCCGCCGCGTACCAGGCTGCCACCGGCCAGACGCCGCCGACGAACGTGAACAGTTCGGCGTGGAAGTCCTGGCGCGCGGCGCGCCTGACGTCGTTCCACGCCGACTTCTACAACTCGGTCAAGGCGGTGCGGCCGACGCTGCGCGTGACCGACGCGCCGACGGTGATGCCGGGCGCCTACGACAACTTCCTGCAGGACTGGCCGGCGTGGTTGACCGGCGGCTCGCTCGACATCGTCTACCCGCAGGTCTACCGCACGACCGCGGCTGTCTACATCACGACGCTGGACCAGCAACTGACGTACGTGCCGGTCCCACTGCGGACCAAGGTGGCGCCGGGCATCCGCGCGATCACCGGTACGCCGACGGCGGAAGTGCTCGGCATGGTCGCCGCCAACCGCGCGCGCAATTTGCCGGGGCACGTGTTCTGGTATGCGGAAGGGCTCTACGACGATCTGCCGGCGCTGACGACGAACTACTTCCAGACGCCCGCCGCGGTGCCGCAGCAGCCGGCCAATTGGCGACCGGTCTCGGTCGAACGCGAAGACAACCACGCGACGACGGTGGCCACGCCCGGGTTCTTGCCGGTGGCGCCGCCGGGTGCGAGCGGCGCCTCGGCACGCATCGCATTGCTGCCGGCAGCGGCTGGCGACAAGGTCGTCTACACGCTCGCCGTCGCCGAGACCGGGCTCTATTCGCTGCTGGTGCACACGCCGGGCAGCCCGGGCTATTCCGCGGCGGCGCCGCACGTGGTTGCGACCGCGGCCGGCAACGCGTTCGTCCGCGTCGACCAGCGCACGACGACGGCGGCATGGAACGAAGTGGCGACGCTGTGGCTCACGGCGGGCACGACGACGGTCGAAGTGCGCGCGGTGCCAGGGCAGACGGTGCTTGCCGATGGCGTCGGGTTGCTGCGTTCGCGGCTGCCGTCGGGCGGCATGTCGACGTTCGGAACGGGCACCGCGGGGACGTTCGGCGGCCTGCAGATCGCTGCCTACGGGCGCAGTGGTCTTGGCGGCACCGTGCGCTTCCAGGCGTCGCGGGCGTTGCCCGGGGCGCCGACGGTGCTCGGCATCGGGCTCGCGCAGGCGTTCGTGCCGTTGTTCGGCGGCACGCTCTATGTGCTGCCCGACCTCGTGACGGGCGGCCTCGCCGATGCGCAAGGTGTCATCGAAGTCGGTGTCGCGATCCCGACGTCGCCAGGCCTGCTCGGCCTCGGCCTCGTCGCGCAGGGCCTGGCGATGGATCCCGCCGGGCCCGAGGGCGTCAGCCTGTCGCCGGCGGCAACGGCTTTCGTGCAGTGAGTGCCTGTCGCAGCCCGACGTTCCGCATCCCATCCAGACCGAGCTCGATCGCGGGCGGCTTCGGCTGGTGGAGAAGCTCACGCGCAGTTTGAAGCCGTCGCCCGGGCGCCGGACGCGGGAGAAGACGGTGGAGCAGGTCCACGCTGCTGCAGCCCGCGTCGAGTCGTCGTGGGAGACGGCCCGTGTCGTGTCGGTGCCCGATGCCGTGAAGGCGCGGGCGAAGCGCCTGCTCAACGTCCACCCGTTGCGTGCCGCGGACTCTCTCCAACTTGCGGCCGCCTTGATCGCCGCGGACGACCAGCCGTCCAGCCGCAGCTTCGTGTGCCTGGATCAGCGGCTGGCGGACGCCGCGAAGCGCGAAGGGTTCACCGTGCTGCCCTGACACCGCGAAGTACGCGTGCGAGCACTTCGGACACGCCATCAGCTCGATGCCGAACCAATGCCGCAGCAGCGTCGCCCACGGATGTCGCCGCCGACCGCCGAGCCATCCGAATGCGGCCACGCCGTGCCACCGTCCTGCGGTGGTGCCTTGGACCGCACCTCCCGGCAGCCCGGGTTGCGTCAGCGCCGCAGAGGTGGAGTCCAGATGCTTTCGTCGAGTTGCCGCCCGACCATGTCGCCGATCAGCGCGACGATCGTCTCATCCAGTGGTCGTCCGTTGCGCAGCAAGACCGCTTCGTAGGCCGAGGCGGCAACCGTTGTCATCGACTCCAGGTCGATGCGCCACCTGCCATCCTGCAAGTGGAACGTCCACCGCGGACCCTTGCCGTGCCGCTTGGATATGTGGGTAGCGAGCGCTCGGTCTCCCTCGACGTCAATGGCGCCGAACGACCAGCCGGCGAGGTCTTCGGCGTTGACCATGCCGTCGTCGACGAAGCGGGCGAAGCTGCCGTTGACCATGCCTTGCAACTCCGCGGTGGAGTAGCGGGCGCGCATTCCCAGCGCCCGTATCCGGTCCATCAGGCCGACGGCCCGCAACTCCGCCCTGTCCGCGTGCAGCGCGAGTTGTCGCACCCGCTCGTAGGAGTCGAGCGTGTGTTTGGTGACGAGTGAACTGGCTTCAGCACCCCGGTGGGCAAGGGCGGCCGCTTCGTACGCGCGCATCGCGCCACGGATCGCGTCGGCTTGCTCGACCGTGGCGGGCGCTGAGTTCGCAGCGGCACCCGGCTCGCGGCAGCCGGGCAGCAACACGAGCGCGAGCCAACACGAGGGTGCGAATCCGGAGCGCATGGCGGAAGGATGCCACACGCGACGCGGCGCTACCGCATCACTTCGCGATGCGTTCCTTGAACTCCGACGTCTCGGTGTCGATGCGAACCTTGTCGCCGACGTCGCACAGCATGTTGACCTTCACCTTCATGCCGTTCTCGAGCACCGCTTCCTTCTGGCCCGAGCCCGCACCGCGAATCGGCGGCGAGGTTTCGGTGATCGTCAGGACCGAGTGCTTGGGCGGGAACACCGCGACGAGCTGGCCATCGACGAAGAAGCCCTTGTAGGCCTCGGCGGGCCACTGCAACGCGTCTTCGGCGGCGGCAACCGGGCAGCGCACTTCGTCGCCGGTCTCGGTGAAGAACACTTCATCGATGCCGTCGCGGTAGCTGTGCGTCAGGTCCTTCTCTTCCTTGTCGAGCACTTCCCACTTGCTGTCGGTGTGCTCCTTCAGCTCGGTCTGGCGACCGGTCTGCAGGTCCTTGATCCGAAGCTGGCAGAAGGCGCGGCGGTCGTTGCGGAGGATGTTCCACCACACGACAGTGCACATGCGACCCTCATAGCGGACCAGTGTGCCGGGGCGGAGTTCGTTGGCGGCAAGTTGCATAAGGGCGAAGAAGGTAGCGAGCGGTCGGCGACCTTGCCACGGGGAGCCGGGCTGGTTCTCGCGGTGGGGCGGTAATGTCCTCGGCCGATGCACCGCAACGCACCGCAGGCCGGGCCTGAACCCGCCGCCCCACCGGAAGGCCCGATGCTGTCGGGGGCAGGATTCGCCCAGCTGGTGTTGGCGAACCCACCGAAAGCCGGCGGTGGCGCGCTGATCCTGGTCGTGTCGCTGGTGTTGTTCGCGATGTCGATGCGTGGCAGCGGGTCGTGGCAGCACCTGGTGATCCTCGTCCTGGTGGTGATCGTGCACGAACTCGGCCACCTCGCGGCGATGCGCCTGGCCGGGTTTGCCGACCTGCGCATGTTCTTCGTGCCATTCTTCGGGGCCGCGGCCATCGGTCGCAAACCGGGTGCAGGTGCCACCGAGCACGCGTTGGTGTCGTTCGCCGGCCCTGTGCCTGGCCTCGTGCTCGCGGCCGGGCTGTTGGCGTTTGCGGACGTGCATTGGCGTGGGCTTGGCCGCAACTCCGTGGTGACGGACGTCACCTTCCTGCTGGTCGTGCTGAACGGGTTCAACTTGCTGCCGATCCTGCCGTTCGACGGCGGCCGCGTGTTCCAGGTGTTGCTGTTCGGGCGACTGCCGTGGCTCGATGTCGTGTTCCGCGTGGTGGCGATCGCTGCCGTCGGCTACCTCGCGTCGCTGGACACGCCCGTGCTGTTCGTGGTGGCCGGGTTGATGGCGTTGGGTCTGCGCGAAGGTGCGCGCATCGCGTTCGCCGTCGCCAGGCTGCGGCGCACGACGCCGCTGCCGGCAGATCCCGCACGACTGACGGCGGCGCAACTGCAGGCGCTGTACGACACGGCGGCGGCGCTGGTGCCGCACCAGGTGCAGGAGACGCTGCGGCTGCGACGCATCGCCGGCGCGATCCGCGCCGTGTTCGACGGTACGGCGCGCAAGGCAGCGTCGCCGCTGGCGTCGATCCTGCTGTTGTTGCTGTGGGCCGGGGCGTTGGCGGGCGCCTGCTTCGAAGTGGTCTGGCTGGGGTTGGTGACGTAGCCGGGTCGCGCAGATTCCGGGTGCGCCTTCCCAGGGAGCCGGCGCGTGGCGACGATGGGCGCATGGACTCCCGCGCGCCGTGGCCGACTCTCTACTCCCTCGGCTGGGTGCTGGCGCTCGCGCCGACCGGTGCGATCGTCGCTTTCACGGTGGTGTGGATGGTGCCGGGCATCGACGAGAACTGGTGGTGGGCGGGTGTGCTGGTGGGCCTCGTCGGCGGCCTGCTCGTCGGCGCCAACACGAGGGCGTGCGCAGGCCTGCATGGCGTGGCGCGCGTGGCCGGGCCCATCGCGGTGTTCGTCGGCCTTTTCGCGGCGGCGGCCCTGTTCGCGCTGTCGCTCGACCGCCGTGGCACGGAGACTCTGCTGGGTGGCCTCGTCGAGTTCCTGATGTCGATGCTGGCGGCGGCCGTGGCGCTTGCCGGGGCGGGCCTGTGGTTGGCGGGCAACAGCGGTCGCCATCTGGCGCGCACTGCCGACCCGGCGGGAACAGCGGTCGCGGGCTGAGCCGGCGGAGCACAAGGACGCCGGTGACCCTGGCAAGGCCCTGGGCATGTTCCAGGAAGCAGAGCAACTCGCCGCCGCCTGCACGGCTGCCGTTCCCGGCAAGGAGATCTGGCAGCTCTACCACTACAACGCGGTCTGGTTCTCCGGGCAGACGCATGGCGATCTCGGCGACCACGCGGGCGAGGCGGCGGCGGCCCATCGGCTGGCCGGGCTCCGTCCGACCGATGGCAAGACCCACCGCATCGCCGCCGAGTTGTTGGCGCACGCGATCACGCTGGTGGCCGGTGACGAACGTCTGGCCGCGGCGGATCGTCAGCGTCGGCAGCTCGAACTCGAACGCGAAGGGATGCAGCGCCTCGAAGCGGCGGCCGAACACGGCTACGACGATTTCGAACGCCTGCGCGACGGCGCCCGGCTCGCCCCGTTGCGCGCGCTGCCGGGCTTCGCCGAAGTGCTGGCGCGCGTCAAGGCGAATGCGGATGCCGGCAAGTGAATCGAAGCAGGTGGGTGCGCGGGCAGGGAACGACGACGCGGATGGCGCCGACCCTTGCATCGCGCCGTCGGCACGCCCAAACTCCCGCGCCCCACGGGAGTGCATCCGAGCTGGTGTTCGGCCTGGTCTTCAAAACCTGTGGGGTTCCTCCTCGAGAGGGGCCCGGTGGGTTCGATTCCCATGCACTCCCGCCACTTCGCGTGCGACGTGGCGCCGCACGCCAGCAGAGCTCAGCGCGGCAGCCGCAACGTCACCGCGATCGGCAGGTGGTCGCTGCCGAACGAGTCGCCGACCGTGAACGCGGCCACGCCGAGTGAGGCGGTGACCAGCGCATGGTCGATGCGGATGCGCAGGGGCAACGGGAACTGCGACGGCCAGGTCGGCGCCCACGCGCCGTCGCCCGCGTCGCCAAGGCCCGTCGCGCGCAGCAGCTCGCGAAACGCCGGCGACCACGGCGTTGCGTTGCAGTCGCCGAGCACCAGCTGGTGCGGCGGCAGCCCGCGCAATGCTGCGGGAATGGCGGCCAGCGCGCGGTCGCGCTCCGCATTGCGTTCGCGGTTGCCGGGGCGCGGCGTGTGCACGCCGAGCAAGCCGAACTCGCCGTGCGGCGTGCGCACGACGGCGCGCACCGCCGGGGCCCAGTCGAAAGCGAGCGGCACGACGGCCGCTTCGTGCAGCGGGAACTTCGAGTAGAGCGCGACGCCGAACCAGCCGGCGTCGGCGCGCGCGATGCGGTGGGGAAACTGCGACAGGCTGCTGTCGAGTCCCCGCAACCACGCTGGCGTCACTTCGCTGCAGAACACGACGTCGGGATCGGCGGTGCGCACCGCGGCGAGCGCATCGGCGAGGTTGTGCTCGTTGCCACGCAGCAGGTTGAGCGACAGCACGCGCACTTCCTTGCCGTCCGGATCGCCGGTCGGCGCCTTGCGCAGCAGGCCCGGGGCGACGACGGCGGCGGCGATGGCGGCGAAGGCGAGCACCAGCGTCGCCACGCGAAACCGCCGGTCGATCGCCAGCAGCAGCGCGCAACCGAGCAGCCAGCCGCACGCCTGCACGGGAAAGCACGCCAGCAGGTCGATCGTCCAATGCCATGCGGCGCAGAGCGGCGCCAGCGCCACCGGGAAGGCGGGGAAGGCGGCGAGCAGGACGAGGTTGGACCAGCGGATGCGCACGGTGCCACAGATTGCCGGGAGGGTGCGTGCCGCGCGAGGGATTCGCGGAGAGCGCGTCGGACTGCTTGCCTGTCGCCCGGGTGGGGGCATGATCCCGCCGCGATGGCCGCCGCTACGTTCCCCGACCCTGACGCCGTGCTGGCGGAGATCCGCACCTTCGTGGCGGGTTGGTTCCGCGACGGCAAGGAGGACGGACTCGAAGCGGATACGCCGCTCGTCACGTCCGGCATCGTCGATTCGGCCGGCGTCGTCGAAGTGGTCGAGTTCCTCGAACGCCGGTTCGGGATCCGCCTCACCGATGCCGACATCTCGCTGAAGAACTGCAACACGCTGCGGGGCCTGTGCGCCCTCGTTGCGAGCCGACGCTGAGGCGGGCCGGCAAGGCGTTCCTCGGGCTCGGCGAAACCGCTACCGTTCGGCGGTGTCCGCGTTGGCAGAATTCCGGTCTGCGCGGGGCGCTGCTGTTGGCGCCCGCGGCTGGGCCGGAAGCTTGCTGGCGGCCGGTGGAGATCGCATGGCCCGTCTGTTGATCGTGTGCGCGGTGTGGTTGCTGTCGTCGTGCGCAGCGTTGCCGCACGGTGCGGAGTGCTGGTCGCTCGACGGGCGGCCGCTGTCGTCGGCGACGCCGGACCCGGTGCTGCAGGAGAAGCAGTTGGCGGCGCTGGCGCAGGCCGAGGCGCACTGGCGGTCGTCGCCGCAGGATCGCGAAGCGGTCGTCTGGTATGCCCGGCGGCTCGGCTATCTCGGTCGCTTTCGCGACGCGGTGCGCGTGCTCAGCGATGCCATCGACTTCGCGCCAGACGATCCGTTCCTGCTGCGCCACCGTGGCCATCGCTGGATCTCGCTGCGCGAGTTCGGCAAGGCGGTGTGGGATCTGGAACGTGCCGCGGATCGCTGCCGCACGACGCCGGACATGGTCGAGCCGGATGGCCAGCCGACGCCCGGCCGGCCGCCGCACAGTTCGCTGCACTACAATGTGCACTACCATCTCGGGCTCGCGTGCTTCTGCACCGGGGACTTCGATCTCGCCGAGCGCGCCTGGCTCGATTGCCTCGCCATCACCGACGACGACGAGTCGCGCGTCGCCGTGACGCATTGGCTGTGGTGCGTGCGCATGCGGCGCGGCAACCCCGCCGGGGCAGCGGCGGTGGTGGCACCGATCCACGCCGGCATGGACGTGGTCGAGAACGTCGCCTACCTCAACCTCTGTCTGCTCTACGCGGGCAAGAAGCGGCTCGAGGACATCGCGGTGCGCACCGGCAGTTCCGGCTCGGCGTTGGCGTTCGGGCTGGCGCACTACGACGTGGTCGCCGGCAACCGGCAGCGCGGGCTGGCCGACTTGCGCACCCTGGCAGCAAGTTCCGGTTGGTCGGCGTTCGGCGTGATCGCGGCCGAGGTCGAGACGCGTCGTCTGCGGTGACCTGGCGACCGGGGCGTCCGGAGGGAGCGCGGCGCGAAGGGCGACCGGCGCGGCAGGCGGAAAAAAAGCGGGCTCCGGCGAGGCACCACCCCACACCGGAGCCCATCCCTGCCACTGGGCACACACCCAGGCGTTTCTTTCCACCGACCACCAAGATGCACTTGCCGTGCCGTGGTCCGCGCCGGAGCGGTGATTTTTGGGATGCCGCCCGCAAACCCGCATGCCACCGGGGTTGTGGGGCCTGCGCAACCCAGGGCTGGCGGCGGACGGGGTCCCGGTTGCGGCCGCGGCGCGCCCGCGCGTCGGCGCGCCGACGCGCTGCCGTCGGTCAGCCGTCGCTCGCGGTCTCGGCGGCCTTGGCGCGATTCCACGCCGCATCCATCTCGGCCAACGAACGGCCGTGCAGCTGGAAGCCGAACTCGCGTTCGACCGCGGTGAAGCGGCGTTGGAACTTGGCGACCGTGGCGAGCAGTGCCATTTCCGGGTTCGCGCCCAGGTGCCGCGCCAGGTTGCACAGGCTGAACAGCACGTCGCCGAGTTCGTCGGCGATGGCGCCCGCGTCGCCCTGCGCGATCGCGGCGTCGAGTTCGCCGAGCTCTTCGTCGATCTTGCTGCGCGGGCCGCTGCGGTCGGGCCAGTCGAAGCCGGCGCGCGCGGCCTTGTCGCCGACGCGCGACGCGCGCAGCAGTGCCGGCAACGCGACCGGAACGCCGGCGAGCACGCTCTTGGCGCCGTCGCCCAACAGCGCCGCCTTCTCCTTCTGCTTCTCGCGTTCCCAGTTGGCGTAGGCGATGTCGGCACTCTCGGCCTTGCGGTCGCCGAACACGTGGGGATGGCGGCGCACCAGCTTCGCGGCCGCGGCGCGGGCGATGCCGTCGAAGTCGAAGCGGCCGGCTTCGTGCGCGATCTGCGCGATCATCGCGACGTTGACCAGCACGTCGCCGAGTTCCTCCTGGCTCGCGGCATCCGCGTTCCTGGCCAGGGCGTCGGCGGCTTCGAACGCTTCCTCGACGAGGTGTGGCGCCATGCTTGCGGTGGTCTGTTTGCGATCCCAGGGGCAACCGTCCGGCGCGCGCAGGCAGGCGATCGTGGCGACGAGCTGTTGGGTGCCGGGCAGGGGGGACTGTGGTGGTGGGGGCGCGGGAACAGCGGCCATTCGGGCAGGCTACGCTGCCCGCGCCGCCGTCGCCCGTGGGATTCCTTGGGCGGGCGCGGCCCGGTTCCGTATCGTCCGCCTCGTCGCGTTGCCCCTCGGCCGCGCCACCACTACCCACATGGCCATCGAACTCCCTCCGCTTCCCTATTCACACGATGCGCTGTCGCCGCACATCAACGCCCAGACGCTGCAGATCCATCACGGCAAGCACCACCAGGCGTACGTAACCAACGGCAACAAACTGATCGACGGCACCGAGTTCGCCAGCATGTCGCTGGTCGACATCATCACGGCGACCGCTGGCAAGGCCGACAAGGCCGGCAT
>SXGT01003683.1_pt1 | contig 35258 bp, 17 predicted proteins | sample 3176221 | NCBI WGS metagenome assembly SXGT01 (sample SAMN11356862, study PRJNA531348) | freshwater metagenome | isolation source: freshwater sample F1-120 | place: China: Fuxian Lake, Yuxi | collected 2017-12-25 | reverse complement strand
GTCGACCAGGTGCGGCAGGCCCTCGGTCATGAGTTGCGTGATGGCGAATCCCGTCCAGGTGGGCACGAGAGCGGTGCCCCGCTTGCGGCAATACTCCCGGGTGAGGAGCGTGTCGATGATCGACGCGTAGGTGCTGGGGCGGCCGATGCCCAGCTGCTCGAGCTTTTTCGTGAGCGACGCCTCCGTGTAGCGGGCTCGTGGCTGCGTATCGTGGGAGTGGGCTTCGAGGCCGTGGCAATCGATGTGGTCGCCTACAGCCACGGCCGGAAGGATCGACTCCTTGGTGGCGAGATCACCTTCGGGATCATCGGAACCCTCCACGTAGGCCCGGGCGAAGCCGGCAAAGTCGATCGTTCGTCCGGCGACGTGAAACATCGCGGCGGGGCCCGTGGACGACGTGCTGGCCAGCTTGAGCGTAGTACTCTGCCCTCGGGTATCGGCCATCTGGGACGCCATGGTGCGCTTCCAGATGAGCTCGTACAGGGCGCGCTCGCGCCCGGTGAGGCCGGTGTCGTCCGCGGTGACCATCTCCGTGCCCGCGGGTCGGATGGCCTCGTGCGCCTCCTGCGCGCCCTTGGACTTCGTGGTGTATTGCCGCGGCGTCTCCGCGACGAAGTCTTGCCCGTACAGCGCGAGGATCCGCCGGCGCGCCGCCTCGATGGCCTCGTTCGAGAGGTGCACCGAGTCGGTTCGCATGTAGGTGATGAAGCCCTGCTCGTAGAGCCGCTGCGCGGTGCGCATGGTCTCGCCCGAGCTCATCCCCAGCTTGCGGTTGGCCTCTTGTTGGAGCGTGGACGTGGTGAACGGCGGGTACGGGCGGACGTTGCGCGCCTTGCGCTCCACCTCGCCGACGGTCCACGTGGCGCCCTGAAGCGCGCCGACCAGGTCACGCGCGCCCACCTCGTCCAGGAGGCGGACATCGCCCTTGGCGTTGAGCTTGCCCGTGGTCTCGTCGAAGTCCTTGGACTGCGCGATGCGGCGTCCGTCGACGCGGAGCAGCCAGCTCTCGAACGGGCGCGCGTCACCCTTCTGGAGCTTCGCCGAGATCTCGGAGTAGGTGGCTGAGCGGAAGGCGCGGCGCTCGCGCTCGCGCTCGACCAGGACGCGCACCGCCACGGACTGCACGCGCCCCGCGGAGAGCCCGGGCGCGATCTTGACCCACAGCACGGGCGACACGGTATAGCCCACGAGCCGGTCGAGGATGCGGCGCGTCTCCTGGGCTCGCACGAGCGCCTCGTCGACCTGCCGTGGAGACTTGATGGCCGCCTCGATCGCGGACTTCGTGATCTCGTGGAAGACCATGCGCGAGACGGGGACCTTGGGCTTCAACACCTCGAGGAGGTGCCAGCCGATGGACTCGCCCTCGCGGTCTTCGTCTGTGGCGATGATGAGCTGGTCGGCGTCTTTGAGCGCTGCCTTCAGCTCGGTGACCACCTTCTTCTTGGCCGGGGGCACGACGTAGAGCGGCTCGAACCGCGCGTCGACGTTGATTCCGTGCTCCTTGGCCCAGGGCGCCTTCTTCAGCGCTTCGGGGATCTCGGCAGCCGAGCCGGGGAGGTCGCGGACGTGGCCCATGCAGGCCTCGACCCGATAGCCTTTGGGGAGGAACTTCCCAATCGTGCGTGCCTTTGTGGGCGACTCGACGATGACCAGCGTGGGCATGGGGGCGTTCCGGTTCCTCGACGGTGGAGCCGCCGCCCGGGGGGGACTAGAGAGCGCTCTCTGACCGTCGTGCCGGACTGCAGCTCGTGTGTCAGCCGCGGGGGCACTCACCCCCGGTCTATTAGCCCACCAGCCCGCGAGCGCAGGTGGTGGATTTTTTCTCTTGGCGTCCCCAACGGGATTCGAACCCGTGTTTTAGGCTTGAAAGGCCCACGTCCTTGGCCGGACTAGACGATGGGGACTCGGTCATGAGCCGAGACGGACTCGAACCGTCGACCCACGGAGTAAAAGTCCGTTGCTCTACCAACTGAGCTATCGGCCCAGCGATCCCGGCACGTGGTCGGACTGCGAGCAGCACCGACCCCGTGGTTCGGGGTACGCGGGCCGCGTTTCTAGGCGCCCGGTCCTTCCCTTGTCAAGCAGACCGCTCGCGGATTCGCGCGAGGCGCGCTAGATTCGCCTCCCATGCGCCCCATCGCAGCAGTGATCTTGGCAAGTCTCGCTTGTACTAGCTCGACGGACGAGCCCGCCCCGGGCACGCCCTCGGTCGACACCCCTCTGGAGACTCCTACGGGCGACACGTCCGCTGGCGGGGACGTGCCCGAAGCCCAGAGCGACACGGTAGCAATCGAGCCTCGGCCGTTCCCTGTCCTTGAGGGAGAGGCGGCCGGGACGGCGGTCATCGACATCACGCCCACCGACTTCGAGACGTTCACCGACCTCAACGGGAACCACGTGTTCGATGGCTGCCGCCACGAGCCGGCCGGGGGCACCGAGAAGTGCCCAGAGCCCTACGACGACAAGGACGGCGACAAAGACTTCGACGCCGCCTTCATCGGGGGCTTCGGGGAGCTCCGCGCGGCGCACTCGGTGCACGACCCGATCGAGGTTCGGGCCATGGTGATCGCGCGCGACAGCCACTACCTCGCCTTCGTATCGGTGGATGTGATCGGGCTGGCTGGCGACCGCATCCAGCGCGCGCAGGATCGCCTGGCGGAGAAGGGCTGGGAGCGCGAGCGCATCATCGTGGTCTCCTCGCACACGCACCAGGGCCCGGATGTCCGCGGACTCTGGGGGAGCCCTCTCGGCGGCCAGGGCGTCTGGTCTGGCGCGCGCCCCGAGTACAACGCGTCGATCACGGACGCGATCGTCGCGGCCGTGGACGCCGCGGCGAAGGCGCTGAAGCCTGCCCAGTTCCGGGTCGGCGCAACACGGCTCCGGGACCGGAGCGAGGCGTTCAACGGAGAAGCGTTCGGCGGCACGAACCCGACGAGCAGGATGCAGGGCCTCATCAACGACGGGCGAGATCCTGTGATCGTCTCGGACCAGCTGGCGGTGATCGAGGCCACCGAGCCGGGTGGCGGCGCCATCGGCCGGCTGCTGAGCTACTCGGGGCACCCGGAGCTCGTGGGCGAAGACAACAACGAGCTCAGCGCCGACTACGTTCACTACCTCCGCACCGAGCTCGAGGCGCGACGCGGCGGGACCACGGTGTTCCTCCCCGAGTGCCTCGGCGGCATGCAGTCTGCGCTGGGCGGTCACGTCCCGATGGTGGCTGAGGACAACACCTGGCTCATGGCACCAGACACCGAGGGTAAGGAGGGCCCGGTGTTCTCCGAGGAGGCAGGCTTCGACTACGCCCGGAGCGCCGCCGTGCACCTCGCCGATGCCGCGGTCGATGCCTTGGACGCTGGAGAGCCGCTTCCGCTCGACCCGTTCTGGATGAAGAGCGCCACCCTCTACGTGCCGGTCGACAACGGGGCCTTTCAGATCCTGTTTCAGCTCGGGATCTTCGACGTGGACCCCAGCATCGCCACCCGGGATCCCAAGTTGTGCCCGGGCTGGAGCGGGACCACTCTCCACCCCGGCTGTGTGCCCACTACGGTGTGGCGGCTGCGTCTCGGCTCCGTCGACATCCTCACGGCTCCCGGGGAGGTGCTCCCCGAGCTGTTCTGGGGCCTCCCGGACGATCCGGACTTCCGCGCCGAGTCCACCGACGTGCTGCGCCGCGGCGTGCGAGACGGCGTCGTCGCTCGGTACTTTCCGCAACACCCGGCGCCTTGCGACGGGGTGCCGTACGCCGAGTGCGTGAACAGCACGAAGGTCGACGACTGCGACTGCAAGGCCTACCACATCGCGCCCTATACGCTGCAGGCGCGCGCCGATGCCCCCGTCCCCGTCGAGCAGATGACCGGCAAGTATCGCTTCCTCGTGGGGATGGCCGACGACCACCTCGGCTACATCGTCCCGGAGCCCGACTTCAATCGCCTGGTCAGCCAGCTCACGGGCGAAGACGGCGACCACTACGAAGAGACCAACTCCGTCAGCTACCGCTTCGCCACCATGCTCTACGACACCTGGCAGGTACTCCTCACCGACTAGGCCCGACGCGCAGCGGTCTCCCGCGTGTGTGGGGCCGCTACCGCCCTAGCCGCGCCGGAAGCGCGCGGCCTCCACGGCGCAGCGGAACCCGTAACACTCAGCCGCCATGGCCGGCAGGTTCCAGCCGCGATACGCACACCGCGCGGTGAAGGCGGAGTAGCCGAACGACCCGCCGCGCAGCACCCGATACCGCGGGTCGCCGTCGTCGCAACGCGGGTTCCGCGGCGACGAGCGCGGGTAGAAGTCCTGGTCGTACAGGTCTTCGCACCACTCCCAGACGTTTCCGGCCATGTCGAGGGCGCCGTAAGGGCTCCGCCCGTCGGGGAAAGCGTCTACCGGCGTTGGGCCCTCACCGAGGTTGGCGCGCCCCTCGGGCGAGGCGTCGCCCCAGGGGTAGAGCCGTCCGTCTACGCCGCGGGCGGCCTTCTCCCACTCGGCTTCCGTCGGGAGGCGCCGTAGGGCCCAGGTGGCGTATGCCTGGGCGTCGTGCCAGCTCACGCCGTGTGCGGGGAGCTCACCCGGGAGTTCCCGCAGGTGGCGCGGCGCCTTACGGCCCCCGTCGGCGAGGAAGCGCCGGAAGAGGTCGACCGTGACGGGGCGCTCGTCGATGTAGTAGCTGTCGATGTAGACGAGCCGATAGGGCCGCTCGTCTTTCTTCTGCTTCTTCGCGCCCATCCAGAAGAAGCCGCCCGGCACCAGGAGCAGCCGCGCCCCGTCCTTGCCCTTGACCTCACGCGGCAGGTCATCCGGCCACTCGATAGTGGGCGCAGGCAAGGACGTGAGGCCCAAGAGCCGCGCCGCGGTGCCGTCGACGAGGGGGATACTCGGGTCGTCCCCGTGGAGGCGCGACCCGCACTCCACGCAGAAGCGGTTGATGGACGGGTTGTTCTGACCGCAAGCGCCGCAATACACGGCGCCGAGCCTAACCGGCGCAGGGCGTCTCGGTCACCACAAGAAAGCCCTGCGCGCGCTCGGAGGCGATGGTAGCCTCAGCCGCTATGACGCAACCGGCACCGCTCTCCAAACTCACCCCGCAGCTACGCGACCGCGCCACCACCGGGAAGTGGCTCACGTGGACGGCCACGCTCCTTGGGGCCGCCTGCCTGTTCGGGCCCGGCTGCGGAGACGACGCTACCCTGGACGAGGTCACGCTCACCCCGCAGCGCGTCGAGACCGTGGTGTCGGTGTCGGACGTCGTGGCCGGGCAGACCGTGCCGGTCAGCTGCGCGGTCCTTCGGGGCACCACGGTTCAGGTGGGCCACACGGACTTCGCGCTGGTCGTCGAGCCCGCCGACGGCGTGACGATCAACGGCGCCACCGAGCTCGTGCCCACGCGCGCGGGGGAGCTCACGGTTGCCTGCCGCTCACAGCTCCTCGAGATCGTCGACGGCTCGCCAGCGGTCGTGCGGGTCTCGCCCGGGCAGGCCGCGTCGCTCGAGCTGGCGCCGCCGTCGGACGGGGTGGTGGGCGTTCCTGCCACGATCGACTGCGTGGCACGCGACGCGTTCGGCAACGCGGTAGACGTAGAGGTCTCGGTCGGGTCGCCGGGCGCCAGCGCGGACGCCGAGGGGCTCACACCATCGGCCGTGGGCGAGACCACGCTGACCTGCTCGGCCGAGGGCCTCACGCCCGTCAGCGTCCCGTGGGTCGTCGTGGCCGGCGCCCCAGTGCGCGCGGAGCTCATGCTCGACCCCGATCAGGCCGTGGTCGGGCTCGGCGCCGAAGTGGTGGCCACCGTTACGCTCTATGACGCTGGCGACAACGTCGTCGAGGCGGGCGCGGTGCCGGACGAGCTCGTGGCCACGCCCTCGGGTCTCGACCTCGCTGGAAACGTGGTCACCGCCAAGAGCACCGGGGACTACGTTCTCACTGCGACCCGCCTCGGGCTCGACGCCAGCCGCCCTCTGGCCGTGGACGGGACCCGCCCGGCACTGGTCCTGGACCAGCCTGACCGCGGCACGACTCACGGCGGGGTCGGGGAGATCCTGGTTGCGGGCAAGGTCACGGACGACCGCGGCGAGGTCGCGCTCACGATCGGAGGCGATCCCGTGGCGGTGGCCGAGGACGGCGCCTTCAACGCGACGGTGCCGCTCGGCTTCGGGGTCAACACGCTGCACGTCGAGGCGCGTGACGCGGCCGGGAACGTGGCAGAGACCTGGCGCGCCGCGGTCTGGTCGGACGAGTGGTTCGCCCTCGAGAAGCCGATCGGCCCGGAGGACCGCGTGCCGAAGGGGGCGGCGTTGATCCTCACGCAGGCGATCTTCGACGACAAGCTCGAGCCCACGGACGGGCGCCCGAAGGACATCGCCGACATCGCCGAGATTCTCCTCGTGAACCTCGACGTGAAGGCCCTCGCACCCGACCCGCTCACCTCGCTCCTCGGGTGCGACTACCACCTGGACACCTTCAAAATCGAAGACGCGGAGGTCCGCATCACGGTGCTCGACGGCAAGGTCCGCGTGGAGATGGATCTCACCGGCTTCGCGCTGGAGATCTCGAACTCCGGCGGCCTGCTCTGCACCTTCCACTGGGGCAAAGAGCCGGGCGACTGGCTCGATGGGACGGGCCCGCTCAACATCAGCGCGGATGCGATGAAGGTGGTGGTCTACGTCTCGGCAAAGGCCGAGGACGGCAAGGCCGTCCTCGACGTTACCGTGGACGACATCGAGTTCAACGGGGCCTTCAACGTCGACATCCCGGTGGTCACGGACATCGTCGACGGCCTCTTCAACGTGGTGCTCGACATCTTCAAGGGGCTCTTCGGCGACCTCGTCTCGAGCATCTTCGGAACGCTCTTCGAGAGCCTCAACCTCACCCAGGCGCTGCCAATCCCGGTGCTGGGGAGCGACACGCCGAACACCGTCCACCTCGAGACGGTAGTGAACCAGATCCTGTTCTCGGAGGGTCAGGTGCTGGTGGAGCTGGACGCCACTGCGTACGCAGAGGTGTCGAAGCGCCCGTGGGCCCACCTCGGGAGCCCCCGCTACACAGGTTGCGGCGCCACCAAGCCGCTACCCGCGAGCGTCAAGGACAAGGCGCTCATCGCGCTGCACGATGACGTGCTGAACCAGCTCTTCTTCGCGGTCTTCGACGGCGGGTCGCTGAACCTCACCGTCACCGAGGCCGCGCTCGGCGGCGCGGTCGACCTCGCCGGGTTTGGCGTGAAGGACCTGGTGGCCAAGGTGGACGCCCGCCTGGCCCCCGTCGTGAACAGCTGCGATGGCGCCGCCCAGGTGGAGATTGGCGATCTGTTCGTGGACGCGGAGTTCCTCCTCGGAGACACGCCCACTCACATGGCGTTCTGGGTGCAGGGAGACGTGGGCCTCGTGCTCTCGGTGGTCTCTCTCCCGGAGGGGGGCTCCGGCATCGACTTCGAGCTGGCCGGGCTCGACCAGCTCACCTTCGAGGTCGTCACCAACGACGGCCTCTTCGCGGGCAACGACCAGGGCCTGGTCGACCTCGTGAAGGGCGTGCTCATCCCGCAGCTGATCGGGGGCGCTCTGGGCGACCTGGGCCCGATCGCCCTGCCCGAGATCGCCCTCTCGTCCATCGTCCCGGGCTTGCCCGAGGACCTCGTCTTGCGCATCGGCCTCGAGACCATCGAGACGGGCGGGGGTCTCACCGTGGTCATCGGAGGGCTCGAGTAGTGGTTCTGGACATCGTGAAGTGGACCGTCTTCGGCGCCGTCCTGCTCATCCTCCTGCCGTACGCCGCCCTGGCGGCCTCGGGGATCTTCGTCGGGCTGGCCCGGCAGCTTCCGGGCGGTGCCAGGCGCCCGTCCAAGCGCACCCTGGACGGTGCTCCCGGGTCGCCGTCGGGCGAGGCGGGCGCCGCCGCCGGCTTGGTCGCTGCGGCGCCCACGCAGGGCGCGGAGGCGCCTCGCGTCAGCGGCTAGAGCAGCGCAACCGCGCGGTCGAACCATGAGCCGGCGAGGGGCCCCTTTGCAGGCGCCTTACGCGCCGAACCGCGTGAAGAGCGTGTTGTTCTCCAGCGCGATGTGCTCCATCAGATCGTCCTGGAGCTTCTGGGTGCCAGCGTAGAGCGCTCGCCACGTCCCGCACGCCATCTCCGGGGGGCTGTGGTCGTGGGTGAGGCGGGCCAGCTCGCGCAGCGAAGCGCCGTGCTCGTCGTGCTCCATCCGCATCGCGCCGATCGGCAGCCGGATCATGGGGTGTCCTCCCGCGCGCATGAGGGGGAACAGCACCTCCTCCTCACGCTGCATGTGCGCCTCCATGTCACCGGCGATCCGCTCGAGGAGCGCGGCCAGACCGCGCGGCGCCTCGGGCTTCTCCCCGTGCACGGCCTCCACGCGGCGCGCCAGCCGCACCAGCTCGGGCAGCTCCCGGCGGTGGACCGCGTGGTACCGCGTGAGGATGTGGTCGATGAGGGCGTCCACCGACTGGGGCGGCGCCTCTTCGGGCGAGACCAGGGCCGACAGCTCCGCCGCCACCACCTCGAGCGGTAGCCCTCGCGCCTCCACCGCGTCAGCGAGGCGCGCGTGGCCCCCACAGCAGAAGTCGATCTTGTGCGCGCGGAACACCGCGGTGGCGCCAGGAATCCGTGTGGAGAGCTCAGCGACGGTCTGGGTTCCGAGCTCGGCGAGTTGGAGGGTGTTGGTCATGAGGCGGCTCCCTGGGCGTATTGGTATTCTAGATGCCAGTTAGGTCCGGCGAAGTGGTATCGTCAATACCGAATAGCCTGCGTCGCGCACCTCGCGCCCACGACACTGACGGGGATCTTGCTTTGCGACTTTTGGCCTCGACCGACTACGCCCTGCGCACTCTCCTCCGCCTTGCCGCCAACCCGGAGGGCGCGTCGAACACCGAGGTCCTGGCGCGCGAGGTGGGCGTGCCGCGCAACCACCTCCACAAGGTGGTGCAGGCGTTGGTCGAGGGGGGCTTCGTGCGCACCACGCGCGGGGCGGGCGGCGGCGTACGGCTCGCCAAGCCGCGGGCGGAGATCCGGATGGGCGCGGTGGTGCGTCACTTCGAGGCGGAGCAGGTGCTGGTGGACTGCTTCCGCGGTGACGGCGGGAGCTGCCCGCTGCTCGCAGCGTGCCGCCTGAAGGCCCAGCTGGCCCGAGCGCAGGCGGCGTTCCTCGCCGAGCTGGACCGCCTCACCCTGGAGGGCGCCACCGCGGGTTGAGCCGGTGCTCGGCCTCGCCCAAACGGCGTGAAGCGGTGGGGTGGGCTCGGGGGGCGCTCACGCCAGAGCGGCGCCCCTCCCTCGCGCGCTCAGGTCCGTGGACCCAGCGCGATCGCGTGGTCGAGCAGGTGGCTCACGAGGCGGCCGTAGTCCCGGCCGGCCACGCAAGCGGCTTGCGGGAGCAGCGACGTCCGGGTGAACCCCGGGAGCGTGTTGGTCTCGAGGAGGACCACCTCGCCCGTCGGCCGAACGATCATGTCCGTACGGCTCAGCGCCCGACAGCCGAGCACGCGGTGCGCCTCAATGGCGTAGCCCTGGAGCCGGAGCGTGAGCGCGGCGTCGAGCGGGGCAGGGCAGATCTCGTCCGTTGCGCCCGGGGTGTACTTCGCGTGTAGGTCGAAGAACGCGCGGGTGCGCGGGCGGATCGCCACCAGGGGCAGCGCGCGCGCCGTTCCGTCGAGCTCCTCGAGCACCCCCGCGGTGAGCTCCTCGCCGCTTACGAAGTCTTCGATCAGCACCCGGTCGTCATGCTCGAAGGCCACGCGCAGCGCGCGCTCGAGGTGTTCGGCGTCGTGGGCGATGTCGAGGCCCACCGAAGAGCCAAGCCTCAACGGCTTCACCACGCACGGCGCGGAGAGGCTTGGTCGATCGCCGCGGCGCAGCTCCTCGCCCCTCGCCACCGGGAGGTTGTTGGCGCGGTAGACATCGCGCGTTCGAGCCTTGTTCATGCACAACGCCGACGCGTCGAGCCCGGAGCCCACGTAGGGGAGCTCCAGGAGGTCCAGAAGTCCCTGGACGTGCCCGTCCTCGCCGTACGGCCCATGCGTGAGGGGAAACACCGCGGCCGGTCGCAGGGCGTCGAGCCGCATCACGCCCTCGGCGAAGGTGAGGCGCCTGCCGGCGGCGTTCACGTCCTCGGTCGACTCGGGGAACACCCAGGCGCCGTCGCGGTCCACGCGGAGCACGGCGGGGTCGAAGCGTGTCCGGTCAACGTGACGCAGGACCTCTGCGCCCGAGGCCAACGAGATATCGTGTTCGCCGCTCTTCCCGCCCACGAGAATCACGACTCGTCGTCGCTCCATGCGCTGCCTCGCCGTCACCCCATCCCCGGGGCTGGAAGACCTGTGGTTCTGTGCTTCACGTCCCTCGTGGGGCCCGACGGGGCCTTGAACCCACGAGGCGGCCCGGAACCTACCCGCCCCATGGCGGTTTCGCGAGATTCGTCGCTCCGGGCGCACACGCGTCGCTGAGGGGCCGACCAGCGCTGGGGTTAAGCGGCTTTAAGGCGCGAGCCGGTGGGCGCTGCACTAAAGTGGGCTCACCTCGTAGGGAGGGGCTCGGGGGCCCCACCGCGCCGAAGTGCACACGTGTCGCCGCAGGGCCTGGAGAAGATTCGATGAGGACCACCCGCTTCGTACTGTGCCTTTCGGCGGCCTCCGCGTGTGCGGCGGAGGAGGAGGCCGTGACGGCCACCGGGCCCGCCCTCACCAGCGCGCTGGCTTCCACCGGCAGCGAGGTGAAGGGCACTACGCCGCCGTTCCTCGGGATCGAGCTCCGGGTGCCTGCGGGCTCCGTCGCGGACGGCACCCAGGTCACAATTACCCCGGCCGAGGGTGATCCCACGCGCCCCGCGCTGCCGGCGACTGCGGCGCAGATCGGCGCCCCCTTCCGTGTCGCCTTCGGCGCGCCGCCCAAGGTGCCCGTGGAGCTGTCGCTGCCTTCGGACCTCCGCTCAGCGGCCGCGATGGGGCAGGACTACCGTCAGGTCAAGGTGTGGCGGCTAGCGGACGGCGCCACCTCCTGGTCGAAGCTGGAGGCGCTCGACTCTCTGGAGGGGGACGCCTCAGTGGGGAGTGGTCTCGTCGAGGCGAGCGGCGGCGGGGTCTTCGCGGCCGGTGTGGTCAGCGACCCCGAGCCCTGCGACGAGTGCTCTGGCCGGGCCCTGGAGGGCGCTGACCTGCCATCGCCGGCGATCGGCACCTGGCTCGACTGCGACCAGACTTCGTGCGCCGTCCTCGTAGCGTCCGAGAGGGGCGTGGCCGCCGCGATCGCCGAGTCCGGGGCGCCCGCGCGCCTCACGGCGCCTCTCTCGGCCGACGCCGCGTCTCGGCTTTGGCCCGCGCGGGGGCTCTGCCTCGCAGACGGGGGGCGCGTCGTGGTGGCGCTGGCCGATCGCGTGGCGGTCCTCGATGAGGGCGGTGCGGTGGAGCACCTCGGGGGCGTGCTGGCGGTGCACCGGACGGCCGCGGGCGTGGTCACAGCGGTGGACCGGGACGGCAGCCTGCACCTCGAGACGCGGGACGCGGCGTGGACGCTGGTCGACTCGCGCGACACCACGCTCGCCACGCCGCCCTGGGTCAGCCTGGCGGGCGACGCCACCCTCGTGGTCGGCGCCACGGTAGACGTGCTGCTCGGCGAGGAGCGCGTGAAGCTGCCGAACACGCGGGTCCTGTCCGTGAGCGACCAGGGGCTCGCGCTGGACGTGCTGGGCCGCGTCCGCGACGAGCAAGGGCTCCCCATGGAGGGGAAGCTCGCCGGGGTGAAGCTCAGGGCGGTCACGGCGATGGGCCCGGACCGGCTGGCGGGCCTCGATCTCGCAACGGGCGCCGTGTGGCTGGTCACCTCGAACTACGAGCCGCCCACCCCGGCTCACCCGGACCGCTTCGAGGCGTCCGAGGTGGAGGCCGTGTCGCTCACGCTCGACGGCGAGGGGGTGACGGTGCGGGCGATGGATGCGGTGGGGGAGCGGCTGTGGGTGCTGACGCAGAAGGGACGCCTCGCGTCCCTGGACGCCGCGGCCCGCTGAGGCCCTCAGGCCTTCCGCGGCACCAATAGGCGTAGAGAGCGCGGCGCGAGTGAGATGCGGACGGTCTGGCCGTCGAGGAAGTCGATCCGGTCGGACTCGATGCCATCGGCGAAGATCACGCCGTCCTCGCCCAGGAGCGAGGTGAGCTCGAGCGAGTCTCCGCGCTCCAGCAACCCGAAGTTCAACGACGTACCGGTGGCCACCGACGGGAACGGCTCGCGGACGAACCACGCGAGCCGTGGATCCGCCGGCCCCGGCAGCTCGGCCGTGAGGCCACGCTGCTCCGCGATGGAGCGGCACCAGCCCGTGGCGCCGGTGCCCGTGGAGCAGATCACGCCGGACGACGAGTGCCGCTCCTCCCGCCCACCGCAGCGCAGGACGTACCGGGCCGATTGGTGCGTCCGGTGGCCCACGAACACCTCGTTGAGCGCCAGCAGCCGTTGGCCATCCTCGCGCTCGGCCACCGCCATGGCGCGCTCCTCGATCGCGAACGCGCCCACGCCCGTGGCCAGCCAACGGAGCACCGCACCCACCGAGGCCGGCGTGTTGCGACAGAGCACGCCGTCGTATCGCTTGGGATCAGGGTTCACCCCCACGAGCAGCTGGCCCTCGAGGTACTTCGCTACGTTGGGGACGAGGCCGTCCTGGCCCACCACCATGGCCACGTCGTCGGGCGCGAAGAGGAACCGGTCGAGGCTCCCGCGATCCACGCGCACACGCCGCTGGTCGGCCGGCAAGGCGGAGACGACCCGCGCGAACCCGGCCACCAGCCGCTCGTGAGCGGCCTCGTATTCGGTGATCGATTGCCCTCGCGAGCGCAGATAGAACTGCGCCTGCCCGTTCGTCCCGTGCCGGTCGAGGAGCTGTTCGAGCGGGGTCTTCCGCGTAATGAGGACGATCCGCGGGCGACTATTCCCCGGGGTCACTTGCCAGCCTGATCCTCGAGGAAGTGCTTGAGCGACTGGGTGAGCAGATCCGGCGTGATGTTGAGGTGTTGGATGCTCTGGAGCTTCTGCCCCACCTCACGCAGCGCCAGCCCCAAAACGACCTTGCTGGGGACGTCCTTGTAGATCGCCAGCCGGCCGGCCTCGCCGTGGTTCTCGGCCTCGAGTTGGATCTTCCTCGCGGCGGCCTCGCCCTCGTGGCGAACCACGACCTCGCGCGAATGGGCCGCCGCCTGCGTCTCCTTGCGGGTGAGCTCGGCCTCCAAGCGGGTCATCTCGGCCACGGACTCCTGCTGGATCGCGAGCAGCTTGTTCGCGGCCTGCTGCTTGATGAGCTGCTCCTGTCGGCGCGCCAGCTCGATCTCGGTGGCGAGCTCGTTCTCCTTGATGGCGCGCTCCTTCTCTACCGCCAGGGCTCGGCGCTGGAAGACCGCCTCGTCGGCTTTGGCCTGGATCCCCTCGCGCGTGGGCGTCTGCAGCGCCTTCTCTACGTCGGGGGCGGGCGCGACCGAGCTGACGCGCACGCTCACCAGCGCCAGCCCCATCGCCTGGATCTCACTGTCGGTGCGCAGCGCCTGATCTACGGCGTTGCAGATGACCTCGGCCCCAACACGCGCCGCCTCCACCATCGGCACGGCGACCAGGTAGGCGCGGGTGGGCTGCTGCGCGCGTTGCGCCCAGAGGTTCGCCAGGCGCTCGAGCGGCTGCTCCTTCCACGCGCCGGTTTCGAGGGCGACCGAGAAGTTCACGCGCGCCGCGGCCAGCTGAGGGTCGGCCACCCGGTAGGTCAGGGTGACCTGGACGCTGATCTCTTGGAAGTCAGCGGACCGCTCGCGCAGGAGGAAGGTGGACTCGCAGTCCTCCACCGGCAGCTGCGCCACCGCAGCGGAGAGCGGGTTGAACCAGTAGGCCAGCCCCTTGCCCTCACGGGCGAGCTTGCCGCCCTTGTAGTGCAGCACGTACTGGTTCGGCTCGGCCCGAAGATGACGAAGGAAGGCGAAGCGGGTGATGGTGGCCAATGTGAGTCTCCGTGAGCGTCACCGCTAGGTGCGCGAGACTAACATCGATCCCGGGATCTCGGATCTCGGCGCGGACACGCGTTTTCCCGCCCCACCGCCGCGTCACGAGCGTTGAGCCTAGTCGTCGTCGGAGAACTTGTCGGTGCGGCGCAGCGGGACGAACGTGCCCGTGGCCACGACCTTCCGCTTGATCGAGCCGTCCTGCTGCTTCGTGACCAGGTAGATATTGCCCTTCTGGAAGTGCGGGCCCACCGGGATGAGCATGAGGCCACCCGGCTTCAGCTGCTGGATCAGCGGGACGGGGATGTGGTCGGCTGCGCAGGTCACCATGATGCGGTCGTAGGGCCCGTGCTCTTCCCAGCCCTCGTAGCCGTCGCCGAGCTTGTGCTTGATGTTGGCGGTGTAGGCCAGGTTGTCGTGGAGTCCGCGGGCGCGCTCGCCCAGCGCCCGAACGACCTCGACAGTGTGCGTCTGGGTGGTGAGTCGGGAGATGATGGCGCTCTGGTAGCCGGAGCCGGTGCCGATCTCGAGCACCTTCATGCCCTCCTCGATGCCCAGGAGGTGGGTCATGTAGGCCACCATCCACGGGTTCGTGATGGTCTGGCCGTAGCCGATGCCCGCCCACTTGTTGTCGTACGCGATCTTGAGGTCGCGGGCCTTCATGAACTTGTGGCGCGGCACCGCGTCAAACGCGCCCAGCGTGCGCTCGGTGATGCCCTTCACCGACTCACCGAGCCACTTCACCATCTTCTTGCGCTTCTCCGTCAGCTCCGGGGTTTCCCCGGCCTGGAAAGGCTGATCGTATTGGGCGAACGCGGGCGCTGCCGTGAGGCAGGCCGCCACGAGGGACGCCAGCGCGACCGTTCGGGGTGAGAGCAGCGGGGGACGCATCATTCGGGGCTCCTTTTCGAAGCGGTGGTTCGTCGGCGGCCGGTGCGGTCGGACGCTTCCCGGGCCAACGTGCCTCGACGTTACCAACGCCCCGGCCACCCCGCGAATTTCGTTACCGCGTGAACGCGAAGTCGGCCCCCGGCCGGAGAGCCGACCGCGCAGTTCGCCGCGAAGTCTCGTATACTCCCGGGCCATGCGCCGACCTGTCGCCCGTCGTAATCTCGCGTTGCTCGTCGTAGCCGCCGTGTCGGCCTGCGGGGAGGCCGCCGCCCCAATCGGCTCGAACGCCGTCAAGAAAGACACCAACGCGGGGCCTGAAGACGACGGGGGAGGCGTCGCCGTACTCCCGGACGCCGTCAAGACGGACGCTGCCGAGGCGGACACGGTGGTCGATCCGGTCACCACGTGCGTGTCGAACGACGACTGCCCCGACGGCATCTGCGCGCTCACGGCCGAGGGCCAGATTTGCACCGATGTCTGTGTGTCGAGCTGCGACGACAAGGGCTTCGCCTGCAAAGCCGTGGTTCAGACCGCCGGGGACGTCATCTTCGCCTGTGTCCCTCTCCACGTCCCGCTGTGCTTCCCTTGCCGGGCGGACGCCGACTGCACCACGGTGCCGGGCGCGGCCTCCACCTTCGAGGGCTCGCGCTGCCTCAGCAGCGGCGACGCGGGGTCCTTCTGCGCTACGCCTTGCGATGACGACACGCGGCAGTGCCCCAGCGGATACGTCTGCGGGGAGGTGGAGGGCGCGGCCGGTCGGCTATGCCGGCCGGTGAGCGGCGCGTGCGCCTGCTCCACCTTGGCTGAGACCCTCGGGCGAACCACCGAGTGCGCCACCCCCAGCGAGCTCGGCACCTGCTACGGCAGCCGCTCCTGCGTCGCCGGCCAGCTGAGCGTGTGCGACGCGCCACCGCCCACAGCCGAGAGCTGTGACGGGAAAGACAACGACTGCAACGGGAGCACCGATGACCTCAAGGGCGATGGGGCGAAGTGCGCGGTCACCAACGAGCTCGGCACCTGCTCCGGGATAAACGTCTGCTCCGGGACCACCACCCAGTGCTCTGCTCCCGAGCCCACGGCCGAAGCGTGCGACGGAAAGGACAACGACTGCGACGGCGAGACGGACGAGACCTTCCCCGACGTGGACGGTGACGGGCTCGCGTTCTGCGTGGACCCGGACGCTGACAATGACGGGAAGCTGAACGACGCCGACAACTGCCCCGAGGTCAGCAACCCCGACCAGCAGAACTGCGACTTCGCGAACGACGGCGGGAACGCCTGCGATCAGGACGACGACAACGATCTCTCCGGCGACGACCAGGACTGCCAGCCCTGCGACAAGGCCGTTGCGCCGGGCCTCGAGGAGGTCTGTGACGGGAAGGACAACAACTGCTCCGGCAAGATCGACGAGGGCTTCCCAGACATCGACGCCGACGGGGTGGCCAACTGCGTGGACGACAACGACGACGGCGACGCCAAGGACGACTCGGTCGACAACTGCCCGAGCGTCCCGAACAGCGACCAGATCGACACGGACGGGGACCTTCAAGGCGACGCCTGCGATGAGGACGACGACGCGGACAACAAGCCGGACTTCATCGACAACTGCCCCTTGGTGCCCAACTCGAACCAGACCGAGCACGACGAGGATGGGCTGGGAGACGCCTGCGACGCGGACGACGACGCCGACGAGGTGGACGACGTCGACGACAACTGCCCCCTCGTGAGCAACCCCGGCCAGCAGAACGCTGACGGCGCGCCGGACGGGGGCGACGCCTGCGACGACGACGACGACGACGACACCGTCCTCGACGGGGACGACAACTGCCCGGTCACCGCCAACCCGGACCAGGCAGACACCGACAAGAACGGCGTGGGCGACGCCTGCGTGGGCGACGCGGACGACGACAACGTCCTCGACGATCTCGACAACTGCCCCACCATCGCGAACCCCTCCCAGACAGACACCGACAACGACACCCAAGGCGACGCCTGTGACCTCGACGACGACGGCGACGGCAAGACGGACGCCGAGGACAACTGCGATCTTGCGCCCAACCCAGCGCAGGCCGATCTCGACTCGGACGGTATCGGGGACGCGTGTGACGACGACTGGGACGGGGATCTGCACCTGAACGCCGTGGACAACTGCCCCACGAACACCAACCCAGCGCAGACCAACACCGACGGGGACGGGCTCGGCGACGCCTGCGACGACGACGACGACGACGACACCGTCCCCGACGCCGCCGACAACTGCGACCTCCACGCGAACCCGGAGCAGGCCGACGCCGACCTCGATGGCCTGGGAGATCCCTGCGACCCGGATGCGGACAACGACAGCAAGCTCAACGCACAGGACAACTGCCCGCTGGTGGCCAACGCCGATCAAGCCAACGCGGACGGCGACTCGCAGGGCGACGCCTGCGACGCCGATGACGACGGGGACACGGTGGTGGACACGAAGGACAACTGCCCGCTGGACGCAAACAAGTCGCAGGCGGACATCGACGGCGACCAGCTCGGCGACCCCTGCGATCCCGACGCGGACGGTGACGGCGTCCCGAATGGCCAGGACAAGTGCCCGCTCCTCGCGGGCGGCCAGGAGGACCTGGACGGCGACGGGCAGGGAGACGCGTGCGACGTCGATGACGACGGCGATCAAGTCGCGGACGGCGTGGACAACTGCCCCGTGGTGACCAACCCCACGCAGGTCGACACCGACGGCGACCTCGCCGGCGACGCGTGCGACGCCGACGACGACGCCGATGGGCTCGCCGATGTCGTGGACAACTGCGACCTCGTGAAGAACCCGCTCCAGGAGGATCTGGACAAGGACCTCACCGGAGACGCCTGCGATCCCGACGCGGACGGCGACAAGGTGGAGGATCTGTTCGACAACTGCCTCGGGCTGTTCAACCCGGGGCAGCAGGACGCGGACGAAGACACCTCCGGCGACGCCTGCGACGCTGACGATGACGGCGACGGGCGGCTCGACGGGGCAGACAACTGTGCCACCGTGGCCAACACCGACCAGCTGGACACGGATGGCGACCTCATCGGGGACGCGTGTGACCTCGACAATGACAACGACGGCGTCGTGGACACGAAGGACAACTGCCCGCTGCAGAAGAACGCTGACCAGGTCGACCTCGACAAGGACTCGAAGGGCGACCTGTGCGACCTCGATGACGACGGGGATCAGAAGCTGGATACCGCGGACAACTGCCAGCGCGCTGCGAACTTCGACCAGAAGAACAGCGACGGCGACGCCCAGGGCGACGCGTGTGACGCCGACGACGACAACGACTCCAAGGACGACTACCTCGACAACTGCCCTCTGAACGCCAACAGCGACCAGCAGGACCAGGATCAGGATGGGACGGGAGACCCGTGTGACTCGGACCGGGATGGCGACGGCATCCCGAACAGCGTCGACGTGTGCGTCTTCGAGTCGGATCCCCTCCAGCTCGACCTGGACGGCGACAAGACGGGCGACGTGTGCGACGGCGACGACGACGGGGACGGTGTGGTGGACGCCTTCGACAACTGCCCCACGACGCTGTCGCAGTCCCAGGCCGACCTCGACCAGGATACGGTCGGGGACGCGTGTGACCCGGACGACGACGGCGACGGGCAGCTCGACACGCTGGACAACTGCCCCAGGGACAGCAACAGCCAGCAGCCGAACCTCGACGGCGACAGCCTCGGGGATGTCTGCGACCTCGACGACGACAACGACGGCGTCCTCGACTTCCAGGACAACTGCCCGACCGTGCCGAACAATACGCAGACGAACAGCGACTCGGACACGCTCGGAGACGGTTGCGACACGGACGACGACGGCGACACCGTCTTGGACACCGCCGATAACTGCTCCCTGACGGCCAACCTGAGCCAGGCGAACAACGACGGTGACGCGCTGGGAGATCTCTGCGACACGGACGACGACAACGACGGGACGCCCGATGCCAACGACAACTGTAAGACCACCAAGAACGCCGATCAGAAGAACAACGACTTCGACTCCCAGGGCGACGCTTGCGACACCGACGACGACAACGACGGTGTCCCCGACGCGCAAGACAACTGCCCGTTCACTGCCAGCTTCAACCTGGCCGACACCGACGGCGACAAGCTGGGAGACGCCTGCGACGTGGATCTCGACGGCGACGGCGTGCCGAACGACGCGGACAACTGCCAGAGCGTCGTGAATGGCGATCAGGCCAACCTCGAGAAGGACGCCCTGGGCGATTTGTGCGATGACGACGACGACAACGACAACTTCGTGGACACCATCGACAAGTGCCCGCGGACGTTCTCTACGCTGAACGACGTGGCCGCTTGCGCGGCCGACAACGACGGCGATGGGGTCGCGAACGGGGTAGACAACTGCGCGAGCCTGTCGAACCCGTCCCAAAAGAACACGGACGGCGACGCCACCGGGGATGCCTGCGACTCCGACGACGACAACGACGGCTCCCCGGACGTGGAAGACAACTGCATTCTCGTCCCCAACGCCAATCAGGACGACCTGGACGGCGACAACTTCGGAGACGCCTGCGACAACGACGACGACGGCGACGGCAGCGTCGATCTCGCCGACTGTCGGCCGCAAGACAGCAGCGTGTTCCCCGGCAACGACGAGTTCTGCGGGGACAGCCTCGACAACGATTGTGACGGGACCAACGACGAGGAGGGCGCGATCGGCTGCAAGAACCTCCTACGTGATGGGGACGGCGACACCTATGGCGTCACCGGAGACAGCCGATGCTTGTGCGTGGCCGCGTCGCCCTACACGGCCACCGTTGCGGGCGACTGCGCCGACGGCAACTCCGGAGTGAACCCGAAGGCCGCCGAGACCTGTGACGGCATCGACAACGACTGCGACAACTCGGTGGACGAGGAGGACGCCTCGGGCTGCATCCCGCGCTTCCGCGACATCGACAAGGACGGCTGGGGTGACTCCACCGCGCAGAAGTGCCTCTGCGCGGCCAGCGCGGCGTATCCCGCCAACGCCGGCGGCGACTGCGCCGACACCGACGCGGGGCGCCACCCCGCCGCCCAAGAGAGCTGCGACGGGATCGACAACAACTGCAACAACAACAAGGACGAACCGGGCGCCAAGGGCTGCGTCGCGCTCTACAAAGACACCGACGCCGACGGGTACGGGATCGCTTCGGATCAGCTCTGCGTGTGCGGATCGAGCCCGCCGTACACCGCGTCTAAGGACGGCGACTGCGCCGATGCCAACAAGGACGTGAACCCCGGCAAGACAGAGGTGTGCGACGGGCTCGACAACAACTGCAAGCTCGGGGTGGACGAGGCGAACGCCACGGGCTGCGTGCCGTACTACCGCGATGGCGACGGGGACGGGTTCGGCACCACGAGCGACTCGCGGTGCCAGTGCGGCACGGCTGCGCCATACTCCACGAACAAGGGGGGAGACTGCTACGACAGCAACGGCAACGCCTTCCCCGGCCAGACAGTGTACTTCCCGGCGCACCGCGGCGACGGCAGCTTCGACTGGAACTGCGACAACGCCGAGACGCAGGAGTTCTCAGCGAAGCACGCGAAGCAGTGCAGCGCCGCGGGTGCGCTCACCTGTGGCGACAGCTTCTGCTGCGTGACCACCAAGGGCTGGGAGGCCCTCGCGCCCGCTTGCGGTGACAAGGGGCAGTTCATCGAGACCTGCTCCGGCAGCTTCGTGGGCCAGAACTTCGTTTGTGCGGCGTCAGGTACCCCGACCACCCAGCTCTGCCGTTAGTCCGCGGACTCCGGCGGGTCCTCGACGGTGTCGTGGGCTGACCTGGCCGGCGCGGCCCGCTTGAACAGCCGAACTTGGTTCCGGCCCGCCTCTTTTGCGCGATAAAGCGCGGCGTCCGCCCGGCTGAGCAGATCGTCCGCCCGCTCGCCGTGGTCCGGCGCGATGGCCACGCCGAGGCTGGCCGTGACCTGAATGGGGCCGTGCGAGGTGGGCACCCGCAGCGCCTCGATCGCCTTGCGGATGCGCTCGCAGACGAACATCGCTCCAGTCTCGTCGGCCTGCTCGAGCACCAGGACGAACTCTTCCCCGCCCATGCGCCCCACCGAGTCCGACTCGCGCTTCTTGGCCTTGAGGATGGCAGCCACGCTCCGGAGGACCTCGTCTCCCACCGCGTGTCCATGGGTGTCGTTGATCGCCTTGAAGTGGTCCAGGTCCAACTGGACCACGGCCAGCTGAAGGCCCAGCCGCCCGAGCCGCTTCATGCTCTGGTCCAGGCGGCCGAGCAGCGAGGCGCGATTGTCGATCCCGGTGAGCGGGTCGATCGTCGCGCGCCGCTGCAGCTCGGAGACCGCCTCGCTCTGGTGGAGCGCTACCGCGCCTTGCGTTGCGAGGATCTGGAGGCGCGCCAAGGTCTCTTCGTCGAGCGGGTGGTGGGGCACCAGCAAGAGGGCGCCCACCGCGCGGTCGCGATGCCGCAGCGGGATCCCCAGCAGCGGCTCGCCATCGACGAGCTTCGGCCCGAGGTGCGGGGCGATCAGGGAGCCGTGGCCCGGCGACCACGTCCGAGTCGTGGGAAAGGGCGCCGTCGCGCGGAGGGTGAGCGCCGCGATCGAGCCTGACTCGGGGATATGCGTGCCCACGAGGGGGAGCGCGTCGCCGCCCACCGCAGCAGCCACCCGTGCCGAGCGGCCATCGAAGGTGCAGAGCAAGCCGACGCGCAGGTCGACCAGCCGCTCGGCGCCGGCGAGCACGGCGCCGTAGGTCTCCTCCGGGTCGTGCGCGATGGCGAGGCCCCGGACCACGTCCAGCACGGCCTCCTGGGCGCTGATACGCGCCGCTGCTCCCAGCGCGTGGCGTTCCAGCTCGAGGGCGCGGGCCATGAGCGTGGCCAGCTCGACCGCGCGGGCCATCGCGGCGTCGTCGAAGGCATCGCCCACGGTTCGGTCGACGACCAGCAGCGCGTCGATGCTGCCGTCGGCACCCCGAAGTGGGACGAACATCGCGTGCCGGATCCGCGCCGGGGTGTGCCGGTAGTAGGGCAGCCCGGGGCCATCGGGCTTCACCTCGACCCTGAGCGCGGGCGGAGGGTTGGGCTCTCTCTGCGCGCGAACCAGGGCCCCGAGCGCCCCGGTCTCGGCGGGGATGGGGTCGCCGATTACGAGCTCCTGGTCCTTTCCCTCGGCCCGGAACGCGCGGAACGCGCCGTCGTCGTGCCGGACCAGGAAGACCGCCGTGTGGCCATCGACGGCCGCGCGCCCCAAGCGTAGGAGCTGGCTCACGCTGCCGCCGAGCGACTCGAGCCGCGCCTCGACGCCGGGCTCCGGTGACGCGCGCGCCGCGAGGGCGGCGTCCGTTAGACCCAGCGCGACCGCGTCGCCGGCGACCTTGGCCTTTCCGACGTCGACCCCGGCGGCGCGCTCGAGGGCCGGTCGGACCCACCAGCCCCCGGCGGCGGTGAGCGCCACGATGTACAAGATCTCGGCCACGAGCTCGCGGAGGTCGCCGCGCCAGGACCCGAAGCCCACCCACTGGGCCACCGCGAAGACCGCCGCAGTGGACGCGGCGAACAGCGCGGCCGGGCGCTCGAGGACAGCGGCCGCCCCGGCGAGCACGAGGAGACCGAGCGGGAAGACGAGCTGCGCGTCGGCGCCGAACGCCGAGGAGGTGAGCCAGATCGCCGCCAGAGGCAGGGTCGCGCGCTCTGACCGAAGGAGCCACGTGGCCACGAGGGTCTGACGCGGGGGCGGGAGCGCCCGGGCCACGGCGGCCAACCCCAGCACCACGATCGCGAGGACGTGCGTCCCACGGAAGCCGTAGGCGAGCGAGCCCTGCGCCATCAGGAGGCCAACCAGCCCTACGGCGAGGGTCCCAACAGGGAGCGCCACGAGCCGCTGGACGTTGGGGTGCTTTGCCGTACGCCGGAGGCGCTCGATGACATCCGTTGGAATCACAAGAAGCAGCCTAAGGTCGCCGGTCCCGTCGCACAACAAAGCAGGGCGCGGGAGGCCCCGGTGGGGCCCTGAGTCCTGGGCACATGGACCCCAAGGGGAGCGTTGTGGCTACCTAAAAACAGCGTGTTGGGCGTGGCACGAGCATTGCCTGCCCAGCGGTCGGGTTGATCCGTTCGACTGGCACTGGAGACTCGCACTCGACATGAACGACGCTGCGCGGGCGGAAGAAACGAAGGACCTCGAGACCTCGGCTCGGGGAGAGACCGCGGCTACGGGGGACGCCGGGGTCTACCGCGACGGGCTGGATCACCTCGCCGACGAGCTCGTGTATGTCCGCGCCCTGCTCCGGCGGCACCTCAGCGACCTGCAGCTCCTCCGTCCCCGCCCCGATGGCATGTTGTCCGGCCTCTCCGTGGGGGCCGACGAGATCGAGCGGTTCCTCGAGGGCGCCAGCGCCCCAGCCGACCACGACGAGGAGGCCTTCCTCGAGGCACTGCGCACCCGGATCGACGACCGCGTGAAGCGAGCCCGCGCCCAGGGCGTGCGCCTTCAGCTGGTGGAGCTCATCGAGTCGTTCGGGCTCTCCGAGGTGGAGGCCCGGGTGGTGCTGGTGCTGCTCGCCCCAGAGGTGGAGCAGGCGTTCGAGCGCGCTTACGCCTTCGCCTGGAACGACTTCACGCGCAAGACGCCGGACATCGGCTTCGTGCTGGGGATGATCTTCGGGGCCTTCCGCGAGCGGTGCGAGGCGGCCCTCCTGTTCTCGCCCACCGAGCCCCTGAGGTTCAACGGGCTCGTCGAGGTCGAGGGCGGCGCGCGCGGCTTCGTCTCGCGCACCATCCGGCTCGCGCCCCGCGTGGTCAGCTTCCTGCTCGGTGATCCCACGCCGGATGAGGGAGTGCAGCCCTTCATGCGCTCCGTGCAGCCAAAGGCCACACGGGACGACATCGTGCTCCAGCGCGACGACCTGGACGCCGCCTGGCGCGGCCTCGAGGTGGCTGTGGATGGTGCCGCGCGCGTGTGCCTCCGGGGGCCGCCGCTCGCCGGGAAGAAGCTGCTCGCGGAGGCATTCCTGGCCACGCGCGGCACGCCGCTGCTCGTGGTGGACCTCGAGGCGCTCGCGGGCGACCCCACGCGGCTCGAAGAGGGCCTCCGAGCCACCCGGCGCGAGGCGTTCCTCTCGCGCGGCGCCGTCTACTTCGATTGCTCGGCGTACGGTGGACCCGACGAGATCGCGAGGCCGCTGCAGCTCGCTGTCGAGCGGATCTTCCGCGACTTCCCAGGGCCGATCATCATCGGCGGCACCTTCATGACGCCGCTGTTCGGCGGGGTTCGGACCGGGGTGTCCGAGGTGCTGCTGCCGCTGCCCGACGTGAAGGAGCGCGAGACGTTGTGGGAGCGGGCCCTCGCGCGGGGCGCGCGCCTCGCCCCCGGCACGCGGCTCGATGAGCTGGCGAGGCAGTACCCGCTCACAGGCGGGGCGATCTTCGGCGCGGCGCGAGGTGCTCTGGTGAGGGCCCGGCGCCGCTCCCCGGACAAGCCCGTGGTCCGGCGTGTGGATCTCATCGACGCGGCGCGTCAGCAGCTCACGGGCAAGCTGGCCACCCTGGCCACGCGCATCGCCACGTCGCTCTCGTGGGACGACCTGGTGTTGCCGCCGGAGAGCATGATGCGCCTCCGAGAGCTGGTCGCGTTCGCACGGCACCGGAAGAAGGTGTTCGAAGAGTGGGGCTTCGGCGCGCTGCTGCCGTATGGCCGCGGGCTCTCGTCGCTCTTCCACGGCCCCCCCGGCACCGGAAAGACCATGGTGGCTGGCATCATCGCGGGTGAGCTGGGCATGGACCTCTTCCGGGTGGACCTGTCGCAGATCGTGTCGAAGTATGTCGGCGAGACCGAGAAGAACCTCTCGCGCATCTTCGACGAGGCGGGGCAGAGCCACTCCGTCCTCTTGTTCGACGAGGCGGACTCCCTGTTCGCGAAGCGCACCGAGGTGAAGTCGGCCACGGACCGCTACGCGAACCTCGAGGTCAACTACCTGCTCCAGCGGATGGAAGAGTTCGACGGCGTCACGATTCTCACCACCAACTTCGAGTCTGGGATCGACGACGCGTTCAAGCGGCGCCTGCGGTTCCGAATCGAGTTCCCGTTCCCCGGCGCCGGCGAGCGCGGGGAGCTGTGGCGGCGGATGGTCCCGGCTCTGGCGCACGCCGAGAAGGGCATCCGCTGGGATGAGCTCGGCTTCGACTTCGACATCAGCGGCGGTCACATCAAGAACGCCGTGCTCCGCGCGGCCTTCATCGCCGCCGAGCGCGGCGACCAGATCAAACACGAAGACCTCCGGACGGCCGCGGCACAAGAGTGCCGGGAGATCGGGCGCCTCGTGCGCTCGAGTGCCGACGGAGACAGCGAATGACGAGCAGCCGCTTTGCGTTTTCGGCGGTCTGCGGTGAGTCTCTGGCGTGTACGTGGGTGCGCCCCGCGTGCAAGCGCCTTGGGAGGGCAACATGAGCATTGGTCCCCAGCGACGCTTCCTCGACGAGAACGAGCTGCTCGAGCGGATCGGGCAACCGACGGCCGCGGAGCGCTTGCGCCTCGGCAACCGTCAGCAAGCCGCTCTTCTCGATCCTCGCGATCCGCGCACGCTCGCCTGCATCGTGCAGCAGGGGGCCGGCAACAACGCGATGGAGGCGCTCCTTCAGCCGCAGGGACGACTGAACGCCGCGCCCGCCTCGGTGGGCGCGCCGCAGGACGCCTCGCGCGCCGCGGCTCCGGGGCCCGACGCTCAGACGCGGGCCAGAGGGACGAACACGGCGGCGACCGCCCAGGGCCGCGCAACGACGGACGCCGAGCGGACCACCAACGCCTCGCCGCATACGAACGGCGGCGCGGCGCACGCGCCTCACACCAACGTCCCTTCCATCGCGAAGGAAGGTCGAGCCACTTCGCCGGGGGCCCACGGTCCCGCGCTGGCCTCGAAGGAAGCAGCGGGTCTCGCGAGGGGGGCCGATGGTCCCGCGGTGGCGCAGCAGCAGAATGGACCGGCCACGTCCGCGCCGGGGGCCAGCGCTCCCGCGCTGGCTTCGAAGGAGGCAGCGGGTCCCGCGAGCGGGGCCGACGGGCCAGCGGTGGCGCAGCAGCAGAACGGGCCGAGCACCACCGCGCCGGGGGCCAACGCTCCCGCGTTGGCTTCGAAGGAGGCAGCGGGTCCCGCGAGCGGGGTCGACGGTCCCGCGGCCGCACAGCAGCAGAACGGGCCCAGCACCACGTCGCCCGGGACAGCCGTTCCCGCGGTGGCCTCGAAGGAGGCTGCGGGTCCAGCTACCGCGCCGGGGGCCGACGGTCCCGCCGCAGCGCCGCAGCAACAGCAGCAGGTTGTGGGTCCGGCCGCCGCGCCCGGCGCCGACGGTCCCGCGGTTGTGAGCCAGGTCCCGGCCGCCCCGCAGACGCAGGACCTGGCTACGCCCAAGGCGCTCGGGCCAACCACCGCGCCCGGGGCCGACGGTCCCGCGGCGGCGCAGCAACAGAATGGACCGCGCACGTCCACGCCAGGCGCCGGCGGCCCCGCGTTGGGATCGAAGGAAGCGGCGGGTCCAGCTACGGCTCCCGGGGCCGACGGCCCCGCAGTAGCGCCGCAGCAGCAGGCGGAGGGTACGACCACTGCGCCCCGAGCTGACGGTCCCGTGGTGGCCACCGGCGGTGAGCAAGCGCTTGCGCCGGGTCAGAACACGACGAACGCGTCGACGAAGGAGCCGGCGGGGACCGGTGCGCCTGCGGTGCAGGGCGCGCGCCAAGACGGTGCGTTCTCGCCCGCGATGCGCGGGAATCGCCAAGGCGGCATTCACGGGGTCGGCGGCGTGGAGAACCGGGTCAACCAGGCCCTCTCGGGTCCCCGCGACACGGTGCGGCAGTCCGGCCGTGAGCTGCGCTCCATGGGCGATCGCGCCAACGGTCACATCGCGTCCGCGAACAACCAGGCCAACGAGCGGCTCGGCGGCCTGCTCGGTGGTCTCGGCGGCTTCGGCAAGCGGCTCCGTGCGTGGGGCGACGACCGCAACCGCTCGATCCGCTCGGCCGAGACCACGGTGAACCAGCGGGCGCAACAGGCGCTCGCGCCTGTCGCCCAGGCGGGCGCCAACCTTCGGCAAATGGGCGACCGCGCGAACGCGGGGATCGCGCGCGCCGAGGACCGGACGAACGCGGCGCTGAAGACGGGGCTGGCCCCGGTAGCTGACCTCGGGGCGCGGCTCCGCCAGTGGGGCGACTCTCAGAACGCACGGATCGGCCAGGCCGAGAACCGCGCGAACGACGCGCTCGGCCGCGCGGCGCAGCCGGTCGCGAATGCCGGGCGGAGCCTTCGGCAGTGGGGCGACGCGCGCAACGCCGACATCGCCCGGGCCGAAGACCGAACCAACACGGCGCTGCAGCCACTCGCCCAGAAGCTCCGACCCGTGGGGCAGGCGCTTCGCGCGGCCGGTGACCGCGTCAACTACGGCGAGGCGCCCGACACGGCGGCCGCCGCGCCGGGCAAGACGCCCGCGACCCAGACTCCCGCCGCAAACGCGACACAGCAGCAGGGGACGCCAGCGAACCCGGCCGCCACTGCCACCGCCACTGCCGTCGACGGCAACACGGCGCAAACCGCCACCCCGCCGCCGCCGGTGGTGGACCAGGGACGGGTCCAAGAGGTTCAGTCCGGCGTTGGCGACGCCAGCACCGCCACGGCCCCTCAGCAGGCCGTGACCCAGAACCAGACGGTGCCTGCGCAGGTCGTTCAGAGCACCCAGGGCGCCCCCACGGTCACCGTGAAGCCCCACGAGGCCACCCAGGCGGTCGAGGCCCAGACCGGCAAGCCTACCGCGGAAGTGGCCCCGGGCGCGGCCGACACCAAGGCTCCGATGCGCTCCGCTTCCCAGCTCGGCGCGGCGCTCCAGGACAAGACCGACGCGCCGCATCAGCCGTTGAACGCGCCGCCGGTCACCACGCCGGCGGAGCCCCAGCGCCTGGCCGGGGTTAACGTCGGTGTGGGCTCGGAGCCGTCGCTCCCCACTGTGGAGTCGGTTCGGGGACGCTCGCGGCAAGGCATGCGGATGCCGAACGTGGCGGTGAACCTGCCCCCGCGGGCCGAGAGCCACGAGGATCCCGTGGTGAACGGGGAGCGGGGCGCGCAGGCCGGCTCGCAGGACCAGCAGGGCGCCGGCGCCGCGCCGCCCAAGACGCAGGCCCAGATCCAGGCCGAGGCACAACAGGTCGGCCAGCACGCTCAGACCAAGCTGCAGACCGAGGAGCACAAGCTCCAAGACCAGGCGTCCACGGAGGCCGAGACACGAAAGACCGCGGCCACTTCGCAGAGAGACACGGCAGAGACCGCAGCGCGGACCCAGGGCGACACCGAGGTCGCTACGGAAGAGGCGCGCGGCGCCGCGGAGCGGCAGCAGAAGGAGACCGAAGCCCAGCAGCGCGAGGCGCAGGCTCGGACGGAGGGGCAGGGGCGCGAAACGCAGGCTACGGCCGAAGGCGCCACGCGGCGGACCACGGCCGAGGCGCAACACACCACCCAGGTTCAGGCGCAGCAGACCCAACAGGCGCAGCAAACGGCGGCCGCCGAGGCGCAGCAGCAGGCGGATGAGCGCCAGCAGCAGCAGCAGGTAGAGGGTCAGGCGGCCCAGAGGCAGGCCGAGGGCGAGCGGCGCCGGACCACGGCGACGCAGCAGGGCGAGACCGACTCCACCGCGGCGCGAGGGCGGGGCGACCAGGAGAGCGAGGCGCTGCGGACCCAGCTCACCCGCGAGTCCCAGACCCTCGACTCGGATGGCGCGCGGAGAGCCGCCGAGCGCGAGCAGCAGGGGCGCTCGGAGCAGCAGCGGATCGAGGCACAGGGCCGCGCACGCCAGCGCGATCTCGAGCGACAGGCAGAGCGCGAGCGCTCTGATCGCGGGCTCCTCGAGCGGGCGTGGGATGCCGTCAGCTCCGCGTTCAACCGCCTGATGGACATGGCGCGTAGCGCGTGGAATCAGGCCGTGGCCCTGGCGCGCAGCGCGTGGAACCAGGCGGTGGCCGCGGCCCGCGCGATTCGTGACGCGGCGCGACGGGCCGCCCAGGCGGTGATGGCTCGCCTCCCTGAGGGGCTGACCCGGATCGCCGATCGCATCCGTGGCGTCATCGCGGGGATCCGCGACCGGGTGAGCCAGCTGATCGACGCGGCTACCACGTGGGTGCGGGAACAGGTGGCGTCGCTCTGGAACCGCTTCCGCGCGTGGGTGGCAGAGCGGATGGCGCAGCTGCGTGCCGCGATAGCCGCGATCCGGCAGGCCATCTCGCAGGCCATCGATGTGCTGGTCACAGCGTTGCGCGAGGCGGTCGAGGCGATCACCACGTGGGTCCGCGAGACGATCGAGGCGGCCCGTCGCTGGGTGCAGGAGACGCTCGCCGCCATCGGCCAGTGGCTCGAGCAGGCATGGCAGGCGGTCCGCGACGCCGTGGTCAGCGCGGTGCGGGCGATCGTAGCGCGCGTGACAGCGGCGGTGCGTGCGGCGTACGAGGCCTGCGCACAGGCGCTCCGCGCCGCTGGCCAGTGGCTGAGCGAGCAGTGGGATCGGTTCTGTCAGTGGGCCCAGGAGGCCTTCGTCAAGTTCTGGACCGGGCCGTGGCGTGACGTCCTGATCGGCATCGCCGTCGCGGTGCTGATCGCCGCGGTCACCGTGGCCACCGGTGGCGTGGGCCTCGCCGTGATCGTCGCCGTCAGCGCAGGCGCAACAGCGGCGCTGCGCGCCGGCGGTGAGATCGCCGCGCGGCGCTGCGCGGTGGCGATCCGCAACGGGGATCCCGCCCGAGCCCAACGCTTCGAGGCCGAGATGCAGCAGACCGGCGGTGACGCCGCCGAGTGGTACCAAGGGGTCCGGCGCGACGAGAGCTGGGGCACCACGCTCGGCCGCGGCGCGGTCGAGGGCGCTCGGGGCGCAGTGGAAGGGGCCGTATCGGGCCTCGTCGGCGGCGCCGGCGGCGCCCTTGCCACCCGCGTCGCGGGCGGTATTGCCAGGGCCGGGGCCACTCAGGGCGCCAACCTCCTGGCGCGGCAGGGCGTTCAACGAGCGGCCGAGTGGGGCGCACGCACCGCGATCGATGCCGGCATGGGGCTCGCTGGGGACGTAGTCACCGGCGCCGCAAACGCCGGGATCGACGTGGCCACCGGCCAGCGCACCTGGGACGAGGCCTGGCGACGACGCGTCACTCCGCAGCTCACGCCCGGCTCAGTCGCCGCCCGAGTCGCTGGTTCGGGCTTCGGAGCCACGCTGAACATGGGCGGCCACCGGGGCCCGGGGCAGACGGTCCAGGACCGGCTCGTCGCCCGCGTGAGCGGCGTCACGGACCCGGCCACCACCGGGGCGATCGGCCGCGTCGCGCGGGCAACCACCGGCATGGTCGTCGACGGCGTTCAGGGCGGCATGACCTCCGGCCTTCAGAGCGTGGCCAACGGTGGCAACTTCGCAGAGGGCTTCGGTCAAGGCTTCGTGGGCGGCGTTGGCTCGTCCGCCGGGCGCTCGGCGGTTGAAGGCCGCGCTCCGCGCCCGACCACCGCAGGGCACGCTTCGGGCGACTCGGGGGCGGCGCCGCACGCGCCCGTCGACGCTCACGCGCAGCCAGCCACGCGCCCCGATACGGACGCGGGGGCGGCGCAGGTTCCGCATCGGGCTCCCACGGTCGTCGATGCTGACGCCACGACGCAGATGCCGGCTCGGCAGCCGGTAGACACCCAGACCACCGAGGTGCCAACGCGCCCCGTGGCCCATGGAGCGACCACCACCGAGGTTCCGGCGCGAGTCCCGGCACACGGCGACACCACCGAGGTGTCGGCACGTGCGCCGGGAGACACAGCGGTCACCACGCAGGTGCCGGTGCGTCCGCCAGTTGACGCCGACACGACGCAGATCCCGGCGCGTCCTCCGGTAGACGCCGACACGACGCAGATGCCGGTTCGCCCCCACGGCGAGGAACAGACCACGCAGCTGCCGGCCCGCCGACCCGCTGACGGGGAGGTCACGACCCAGGTCCCTGTCCGGCGTCCGGACGCGGACACCCAGGTCACCACGCAGGTCCCGGTGCGCGCGCCCGCAGACGGCGAGACCACGGTGGTCACACGCCAGCCGGGCGAGCCGGAGGCTGCGACCACGGCGCCGTCTCGGCACGAGCAAATCCAGCAGCACCAGGCAGACCGCCTCACGCGCCTCTTGCCGGGCAACGTCCCCGGCCTGCCGGCGGATGTGCGAGTCGTCCCCGACAGCCACATGGGCTCACGCCCACCGAACGTGCTCACGGTGTCCGAGGCCCGCACGCTCATGCGCACAATCTCGGCCCTCCGTGGCACCGAGACCGGGCGCACCATCCTGGCGCAGATCGAGGCAGGTGGCTTCCGCGTCACGTTGGAGCCGGGCAAGGGGTCGTCCTGCGACCGCGACAACCGGGTCATCAACCTCGATCCGGCGCTGAGCGACCGCCAGACGCTGGCGGGGGTCCTCGCCCACGAAGGGCATCACGCGGCGACCACGAGCACGGTGCCGAACGGCCACATGGCCGACCGCGACACCTACGTTCGGGGCTCGCTTCGCGACGAGGCGGAGGCCCAGGCGCGCGCTCTCGAGCACCACCGCGAGGCGGGCTCCACGCGCGGGCAGAACGAGTTCGGACACAACGAGTACCACGCGGCCTACGCCGGCGAGTATCTCCGCCTCTCCGCGATCCGGCCCCCGCTCTCGCACGACGAGATCCGGCGGCAAGCGGTCGAAGCCGGCACGCAGGCGCTGCAGCGGACCTTCGGGCAGGCCGTCCCGTCCACCAGCTTGGACGACCGCGGAAACCTGCGGCCCGGGGCGCCCCGGAACTACGACGAGCTCTACGGCGACTGGCACGATCGCAGCTCGCTCGCGGGCGCCGATGCGGCCGCTGGCGTGGGCCACTTCGCGCCGCCGCCGCCGGTCCAGGGCACCGCGACGGCCCCGAGGACGCTCGTGGATCAAACCCCGATCGTGGCAGACGAGCGAGCTCCCGGGCCTCGCGCCGCGTCGCCCGAGCGCGAGGGCGCGCCGCGGGTACGCGACGAACACGCCCCGCCACCGGAGCGAGCCGGGCAAACCGTTCGGCCGTTGGGTGCTGGCGCCTTCGAGTCGCAGGGCCCCGACGGGGTCTCGCGTCTCACGCGTCAGTCCGACGGGACCTTCCATCGGGAGTACCCGGCGCGACCCCGCACCCCCGAGGAGGCCCAGGCGCGTTCGCACCTGGTGCTCGAGGAGGCCCGGCAGCGCATTCAGGCGAACGACGCCCAGACCCGCGCCACGGTCGACGCTGCGTTCGAGCGCGCCCAAACCGGCGGCGCCGAGGGCGTGGTGGTGGACCGACTGATCCTCGGCGCGGGCGGCGCGGCCGTTCAGAACTACGCCACGCACGACCCGAGCGTCCGCGCGGCTCGCGGCGCCGACGGGATGCCCAGCGTCCTGTCGATCGCGCAGGGCGGCGATCCCTGGCCCGCTCGGCAGGGCCTCATCGGCCAGTCTGCAGAGGCCTTGTCCAACCCCGCGAACGGGCTCCGCCACCAGCCGGAGCATTTCATGGAGGCGAACTCGGCCGGGCGCTACGCGCGCACCGACGCCGTGGGCGCCGCGATCGCCGACACGCGGGCGCAGACGGGCATGCCGGTGTACCAGGCGGCGGTGCGGCGCGTGGAGACCGTCGAGAACGGCCAACCCGCCCGCTACCGCGTCGTGGTCGAGCAGACGGTTCAGGGTCCCGATGGTCGACCCGTCACGCAGCAACGCACGTTCTTTGCGAACGACGTGGACGTCGCGACCGGGCCCGGGCCCGACCGGACGCTGCATCGCGACCGGGTGCTCACCCCCGAGGTCGAGGGTCGGCTGCGCAGCAGCGGGCACGTCGTCGGCGGCGACGGATTCCTCTCCTCCACGCCGCGCGCGGGTGAGCGGGTCCTCGTCACGGGCGGCGGGGCCACGGCGGCGTGGGACGCAGCGCACGCGATGCGTCACGGGGCGGAGGTCCAGTGGATCGCTCGCCCGGGGTCTGACGAGCGCCCGCACATCGAGCGGATCACGCGGGATCTCGCCGCCGTGGAGGCCGCCATGCGCGATCCCTCGGCCAATATCGCGCAGCTGGCGGCGGACAGAGCCACGCTCCGCGCCGAGCTGAACCACCTGTCGATCCACGGGGCTCGCGACAGTGGCATGGTGAACACGGACGGCAGCAAGGGGCCGTTCGGCGCGTCAAACCTGCCGCGCAACCGCGAGACGGTACAGGCCACCGCGGATCACCGGCGGATGACCAGCATCGCGTCCATCGATGGTCCGCTCACCTCGGGCCCCAACGCCGGGAAGCTGCACGTCCGCTTCGCGGATGGCACGGAGGGCCACTTCGATCGCGTCGTGGTGGCTCACGGGCAAGACGCCGAAGGGGCAGGGGGCCCGATTCACACGCTGGGTCAGGTCGTCAGCCCCGCTGGCGGGGCGCAACGAGCGCGGCCGATCCTGAACGCCGCAGGCGAGCTGCTCGGCGTCCAGGTGGGCGACGGTGTCCGCGTCGTGGGCCCTGCGGCCGCGGCCAGGGCGTGGGGAGCCCACATGACGCCCGAGGATCGCCTGGCGTTCCTGCACGCCCTTGACGAGCGGTCGCACGCTGCTGGCAGCGAGTCGCAGCGCCGGGCACAGGCGGCGGTCGACAGCGGACAGCGTCCGGCCGTGTCGTCCGACTCCTGGGGCGTGCCCATCGGGCTCGAGACGTGGGCAGACTCCTATGGGCAGCTGAACCAGCCGGCAACTTCGGGGGCGCCGGGCTCTTGACCCAGTGACCGCGCCGCTTGACGACGCGGCGCTGGGAGGGCGACTCCACGCGCTCCTCTCGCGCTCTCTCGACCCCGTTGTCGTCGCGGCGTTCGCATACGGGGGCGTCGTGCGCTTCGGCCGTGTCGACGTGGCTTCGCTCCTTGGCGACTCGGGACCCCTCGTGGTCTACGCAGTGATGGGCCGGCTCTCGGCCCCCGTCGTCCGGTATGTGTGCCTCGGCGCGGTCGACGAGGTGCTCACTGAGTCTCCCGCGGCATTCGCGCGAGCTCTGCTGCCCGGCCTCGGCGCACCGGGGGCGCCGCTCGAGGTGCGCTCGGTAGAGGACGTCCTACGCCTCGGCGCCGCCTTCCTCGAGTGGGTTCGTCCACTGGATCGGCCGTGCGGTAATCCGGAGGACTTCGCGGAGCTGCCGCGAGTCGCTCGCGTTATCGCCGCCTTGGAGCGTCCGAACGCGTTGGAGCTGCTCGAGCGCCTCGTCCGGCTCACGAAGGGGACCGAGGCGGAGCGCGCCGCCGTGCTGCGGGGGGAGCTCCCTGCGCGCGCGCTCAGCGCCGATGAGCGCCTGCGAGCGCTCGCCGGCCGCGGCGACCCTCCCCGCTCCCCGAGCCCCGCCGCTGTCCCGGGCTCAGACGGCTTCCAGATCTTCAAGCGGGGGCGCTATCAACCCGAAGCGCGCGGCGGGCGAGAGACCGTACTCGACGGGTCGGCCCCAAGCGCCCCAGCGGTCTTCGGTGCCGAGGCCGTCTCCTTCGAGGCGCTGGCGCCAGCGGTCCTCGAGCTTGGGGCGTCGCGCCGCCTCCGCTCCGCTTCGTGGAACGGCTATCGGGGACGCCTCATCACGCTCTTCGTGGACGAAGGGGCGCCGCTCTTCCTGGAGCTGCGCATCGAGCGCGACGCTCGTGTCCGGGCCCGCGCCTTGTGGGTGGGGTGATCCGTGACGGCACGTGACCCCGCGGAGCCCCGATGACGCACCTCACCACCGCAGTGCTGGCGCTGCTCTGCGTCTACCACCTGGTAATTGGTGCACTCTCTGTCGGGGCTCCTCACCTCGCGGCGCGCTTTGCGCGTGGTGTGTACGGTTTCTCCCTTCGCCTCGACGCACAATCTACATCGATGCTGAGAGCGCTCGGGCTCTATGCGCTGTTCACCGGGGCCGTCCTTGGGCTCACGCTGTGGGACGTGGCGCGCTGGCGCCCCATCCTGCTCTGCATGGCGGGCCTCCAACTGGCCCGCGCCGTGCACCGGTTGCGGGCCGAGGAGGTGGTCGTGGATGGGCTGGGCGCCTCGCCGAGCCGCAATCGCCTGAACGCCGGGCTGCTGCTCGCCGAGGCCATCATCCTCGGCTTGGGTTTCGTCAGCCACGGTCGGTGAGGCCGCGCTCCCGGGAGGTCGCGCGCGGACGGCGCTCGCGCACTCTCCGAGGCCGCTCGCGTCGCGTAGATAGGCGGGTTACTCGGGCCAGACGGCAATCGGCGCTAGCACGGCAGGGTCAGCGACCACGGCATCGGCAGGCGGAGGCGCGAAGATCGGCTCGTCGTGCGTGAGCTGGATCCATGCCGGGGCGCCCTGCGGCTCGAACGCGCCGCCGAGGCGAAACGTCCACGTCATGAGCACGCCTGAGTCGATCGGATTG
>SXGT01710176.1_pt1 | contig 35317 bp, 48 predicted proteins | sample 3176221 | NCBI WGS metagenome assembly SXGT01 (sample SAMN11356862, study PRJNA531348) | freshwater metagenome | isolation source: freshwater sample F1-120 | place: China: Fuxian Lake, Yuxi | collected 2017-12-25 | reverse complement strand
GGGCGCGGCCTCGTCGAGGGGCGAGCGCGCCTCGTCGGCGAAGTCGTTGTTGACCTTCCCCTGGTACTCGCGCTGCTTGACGTTGTAGCGCACCACGCGCCCGACGAGGTGATCCACGTCGAAGGCGAGGATCTCCTTGCCCGCCGCGTCGAACTCGCCCGTGGGCTGCCGACCGATGCCGAGGGCGTCGATCAGCCGGTCGAGCTTCCAGGTGCTGTTGGGCAGCAGCGAGTACCACACGGTGGCCCGCTTGCCGGCGTACTCACCGTCCGCGACCTCGCAGGTCAACTGGATCTGCGGGTTGCCGGCCTTGCTGGTCTTGGCCTCGGCGCTGCGGATGGTCAGGTCGTAGGTGCCCTCGGGGAGGGGCTGCCATCCGCCGCCGCCGTTGTCGCTGCCCTTGGTGTAGCTGATCAGAGCCATGGTCGTCGTTCTCTCTTTCGTTGTTGGTTACGGGTTAGGTCAAGCAAGGCCCAGGTGCTGTTCGACCTGGGCGAAGGTGAAGTTGTCGAGGTGCGCGGGGAAGGTCGAGAAGCGCGAGCGCGCCACCCAGTAGCTGTGCTTGCGGAAGTGCGCGCGGAAGCGCGGCTGCTCGGGCTTGCTGCCGGGAAGCTCCTCGCAGTACGCGATCACGTCGCAGGCCGAGGGGAGCTTCTCAGCGGTCGAGCCGATCAGGTTGGGCCCGCCGAGCACCGCGCCGCTTTCGCTCTCGCTGGTCTTCGCCAGGGCGGTGTACACGACGTGGCAGTCGAGGTTTCGCAGGCGGCTGTGAACGGTGCGAAGGAAGCTGCTGATCAGCCCCCAGCCCTGCTGATCCATCTTCTTGGTGCCGTTCATCGACACGTCCTCGACGAGCATATCGCCCAGGTGCGTCAGCGACTCCACGACGATGGTCTGCCAGGGGAACGCCGCGTGCGCGCCCTCCTCGTCGCCCTTGGCGAGGGCTTGGCGCATCTGCGCGTGCCGGCGTTCAAGCTCGGTCAGCACCTCGCTGAAGTGCGCCCGCACGGGCACCGTCGCCCCGTCTGCACGCCGGCCCAGGCGCACGAAGGACAGGTTCTTGCCGCGCAGCGAAAGCTCGCTGCCCTCGTTGGCCGGCACGAGGAAGAGGGGCGCGGGGAAGGTCGAGGCGCAGGTGGTCTTCCCCGCGCCCGTCTGCCCGTAGAGGAACCACACGGTCCAGGGCGTCGTGATCTCGTTCGTGTTCTGAAGCTCCAGCATGGTCGTCGTCCTTTCGTTCGTTCACTCGTCAGTTTCTGTGCTTGGCGACTGACAGACGGGGCCGCAGTCGATCTGCTCACTCGGGCCGTCTGCGTCCTCGGGCAGCGTTGCGAGAAAGATCCGGTAACCTGTGATCTTCCCGGCTCGGAACTTCGGTTGAGCGTCAGGAATCGACGCGCCGACCTCGGTCGAAACACCCACAAGACGCACACCAAGCGCCGCAGACTGACGCGCACGACGTGCGAATACCTCTGGGAAGTGCTTTCGGATCGCGTTCCAGTAGCGTGGTGACGCGGCCTTGACACACCCGAGGCAGTTGTTGTGGTCGAAGCCCAGCCTGTACATCGCCGGAAGCTCGATCTCAGCATCACGCAGCCGGGCGTAGCAGTCCTGCTTGCCCACGCCCTGATCGATCAGCAACCACTCAACATGCAGCGCCGGGTTCTGATCCTCAAACTGATCCGCTCGACGCTGCTCCTCGACGGTGTAGCCGAAGAGGTGAACATCATCGTAGTGCTGCATCGCCTCACGCGGACGCTTCTTCAACTCCATCGTGCAGCGCGCACCCGCAACCCCAGCCATGTACCGGGTTCGCATGAAAACGTCGTCGATGGTTGCGAACTCTGTAGAACGGATGCGTCGGATTGATCGCCCGATCCATCGCTCCACGTCAGCAAAGAAGCGCGCGTTGTCAGGGTGCTCGGTCGCCATCGTGTCGCAGTAGACGATCTCGCAGCCGTCACCATACTTTTCGACAGCAAGTTTTGCGAGAACCGCTGACGCAGCGCCGCACGAGAACCACACGAGCCTTCGACGCGGCAGCATCATTCGTCCTCCGTGGGCTGATCAGAGCGCCGGTCGAAGCCGGCGGGCGGCTCCTCGCGTGCAACCTGCTCGACGCTCGCCTCGGGCCTGCCGTGGCACAGGTCGAAAAAGTCGCAGGTGCCGAAGTAGCGCGTCGGCCCGGTGCAGTTCCCGAGCGCCTTGGGCCAGCCGAGCTTCTTGTAGGCGGGCTCAAGCGCAGCCCAGGCCCGCAGGCTCTCTTCGAAGGCCGCGAGGTGCTGGCGCGAAGGGTAGACCTCGACCCGCTCCATCTTCGGGCTCACGGCCTTGGTGGTGATGTTGACCCTGACGCCGCCCAGGCGCGGGTAGGCCCTGCCGTCCACGCAGCGCGCAAAGAGCCAGACCTGCCCCAGGATCTGCATATCCATCTGGTAGCCCGAGAGCAGGTCGGGCGTGATGGCCCGAGCGGTCTTGTGCTCCACGATCCAGAGCCGGTCGTCCGTGCGGTCATGCACCACGAGGTCGAGCCGGGCGCTGTAGGCCATCGACGCATCGCGGTAGGTCAGAGTCTCCTCGACCGCGAGCACGTCCCAGCGGTCAGCGTGCCGGTAGTGCTCCAGGTACGCCCCGAGCATCCGCTCGACGGTCGGGTAGGTGTCCTCGTAGCCGGGCTCGGACGACAAGGCGCTGATTGCGCCCCAGGCAGCCTTCTCGTCGCGGTTGCTCCGGTAGTACGCCTCCAGGGCGTGGTGGTAGAGCCAGCCCACGGTCAGCGCCTCGCTCGACCGCGTCGGGCGCAGCCCCGCGACGTGCAGCAGCGCGTGCTCCCGGGGGCAGCGCCGCATGGTCTTGTAGTAGGTTGAGCCCGAGGCCGACGCGCCCGCATCGACCACGCCGAGCACGACCTGCGCCGGGCGGCGCTTGGAGGTGTCGGCGGGCTTGCTGATCTTGACGAGGGTCACCGCGAAGCCTCGCTCTCGTCGTCGTCGGCGGCGTAGCCGGTGAGGTACATCGCGGCGACCTCGTGGCGGGCCTCGTTGCCGTCCACGATCTGGTAGCCGTCCAGCCCATCCCGGTTCGCCTTGCCGTGGCAGGCGTCCGAGCAGACCAGCGGGTGCTTGTAGACGCTCACGCCATCGGTGACGGCCTCGACCTTGGCAAGGCCCGTCACCGCGAACTCGTCGCGCATCAAGTCGAGGATGACCTCGGCCGGCAGACGCTTGTCGAGCGACACGGGGCGGCGGCAGACCGCGCAGGCGAAGGTGTGGTGCAGCATCGGCATCGGGTTAGCTCCAGTAGCCAGCGATCAGCCGCTGCGCCTCGTCGTCGAGGCCGGGCCCGGTGTACTTGTCCAGCCGAAGCTGGCTGAAGGCTTGCTCGGCGGCGTGGTCGCCGAGGGTGCGTGCGATGCTCTCGCCCTTGCGGATCAGAGCGCGGGCGAGAAGCGTGTCGAAGCTGTCGCGGACGATCATCCAAGTGCTCGTCGCCGCTCGACGCTGGCCGATACGATGCACGCGCGCCTCGGCTTGCAGCACGTCGGCGGGCCTCCACGCAAGGTCGTGCAGCACGACGTGCCGGGCGCGGTGCAAGGTCACGCCCTCGCGCATCGCCCCGTAGGTCGTGCAGACCACGGAGCGTTCGCCAGCCTGGAAGCGCGACACCACCTCGTCGCGGCGCTCCTGCGGGTCGTCGCCCGTCGCGACGAAGGCCCAGGGAGACTCGCTCCTGGGCGCTGCGCCCGGCGAGGGCTCGTCCCCAAGCAAGGCGGCGATGCGCTGCGCCGTGGCCCGCTCGTGGCAGAAGACCACGGCCTGCTCGCCCTGCTCCAGCAGCCCGCGCAGGTACTCGACGGTCTGCGGGATCTTGGCGCGGCTCGTGGCCTTGGCGAGGCGCGAGAGCGCGCGAAGAATCTCGGTCCCGAACGCGCCCCGGTCCAGAGCGTCCAGAATCTCGTGAAGCTGATCGCGGTCAAGCTCCGAAAGCGCCGCGTCGATGCCGGCGCGGTCCTCGGGGTCCACCTCGTAGACCGAGCGCGTAAGCTCGGGCAAGTCCATGCCCGCGTCGTCGAGGGTGCGCCGCAGGTAGCGGCGCGACACCCTGTCGAGTAGCTCGCCCTGGTTCGTGGGCATGACCGAGTCCTGCCAGCCGTGCCCGTCGTGGAACGCCCCGCAGTACCGCTGCCGGAACTCGACGGGGCTGCCCCACGACCTGGGCCCGTCGAGCACGGTCAGCAGGTGCCAAAGCTCGCTGGGCTTGTTCAGCAGCGGCGTGCCGCTGAGAAGGAGCCGGCACGCAGCCACGCCCGCCGCGACGGCCACGCCCTTGGACCGCTTGGCCTTGCCGTTCTTGATCCAGTGCGCCTCGTCCACGATTGCCACCACGGGACGGCCCCTGGCGTTGGTCACGAGCCGGGAAGCCCAGTCCTCGGCCACGTCGTAGTGGACGAACCACCAGCGGGCCTCTTGCGGGCGGAAGGACGCATCGAAGGGGTTGCGCGTGCGAACGGCGCAGAACTCCTCAGGCCGGCTGATCGCCCCGAGCGCAAGTAGCTCCCGCAGCCACACGTCGCGGGTGAAGCCCGGCGCGACGATCAGCCGGGCGCTGTCGGGGCTCTCAGCCTGCGCGAGCCGCTCGGCACTCACGATGGCCGTGGTGGTCTTGCCCAGGCCCATCTGATCGGCGAGCAGCCCGCCGCCCTGCCGGCAGAGGAACTCGACGCCCACACGCTGGTGCTCGTAGAGCCGGCGCGCAGGCAGCCACGGGCTCGACGGCTGCATCGGAGAGCGCCACCCGAGCGGCGCTGCGATCTGCTGCCAGAGCGGCAAGCCCCAGGCGCTCTGCGGCACCTCGGCCGAGCGATGCTCCAGGTTGACGAACGTCCCAGGGATCAGGGACAAGTCCAAGGCGAGCGGCACGACCTGGGCGTCGTCGGCTTCAAGCCAACGAAGCGTCGTCCAGCCTCGCGAGGAGGCGCTGAAGGTGAGAGCCATCGTTCGTTCGTTCCCACCTGACGCAGACAAGCGCCTGCGTCAGGGTGAGGAACTACTAGCCCAGCCTTCGGAGAGTGTCAACTACTAAGTGTCACGCTCTGCGTCGGCGCTTGCTTGACCGGACGCGACCGATGCCGCCGCCTCCTCGCTCGGAGCCGATGACGCAGGCGCAGCCACGGTCGGAGTAGGCCGTGATCGTGGCGCGAGCGAAGTTCCCCTTCGCGTCCTCCACGAGGTAGCGATCATCACCCTCTGAGGTGAGCTTCTCGCCTTGGAAGACCCGCTTGATCGCGGCTTTGCTGTCCGACGCCAGCACGCAGTAGCTCTGCGATCCGGTGTAGGACGAGTGCGCGTTGACCGTGAAGAGCTTTTTTGCCATGACCGGCGCAGCCTACCACGCGCCGAGCGTCGGTGTGTTCAGCCCTTGGCGGGCTGCCGCGCGAGCCACGCCTCAATGGCCTCGCGCAGCGCCTGCTGGATGGTCACGCCCCGCTCGACGCACGCAAGGCGCAGGGCCTTGCGGACCTCGGGCGGAACGCGAGCCTGCACCTTGCGGTCGTCCTCGCCGCTCACTCGGCCACCGCCTGCTCGGCCTCGACGACCTCGCCGTCGTGGGCTTCCTCGGCCTCGGCTTCGGCCGCTGCACCCTCGGCGGCAGCCTCCAGCTTGGCCGGCGCGCTGCCCGCGCCCGCGAAGCCGTCTTCGGCGAGGTAGGCCAGGGTCAGGTCGAGCACCTGCTTGGCATACGCCGGGTTCGTGCGCGCCACGGGGAGCTTCTCCAAGAGCGCCTCAAGCGTGGCGCGCGGGTGCTCGTGTACCTGCGAGAGAAGCGCCGGGACGAGGTCGAAGGTCACGAGGTGCTCCAGGTGGCTGGTGAGCATCACGGCCACGCGATCAGCCTGCGGAGCGGGCTCGGAGTGCAGCGCCCGAAGGATCGCCCGCCACTCGGGCGTCTGGAAGTCCCCCGGGAGCAGGGCGAAGAGCATTTCGAGGTTCTGCGGCACCTTGGGCTGCGCTTGCGGCGTGGGGCGCTTGGCGGGCTGCTGCGTGGGCTGCGCGCGATGCGCCTCGGCCTCGTCGAGGGTCGAGTAGGCCGCAAGAGCGCCCGAGGGCTTCGGAGCCATCGGCTGCTGACCGGGCAATCCGCCCGGCTGCTGCGTGTAGGCTTGCGCGACCTGCACCACGCCGCCCAGAGCCTCCTTGATCATCGGCAGATACCAGGGCTCTTCCTTGCCGCCGGCCGAGGCGAACGCCTCGATCAGTTGCGCCATCATCGCCACGCTGTTGAGGTTGTTCTCAGCCATCGCCTGGAACAGCCCTGCCTGCGCCTCGGGGCCACGGCTCTTCATGCTCTCGCTGATCAGGGGCATCACGAGCGGGCCGAGCGTGGTGATCAGCTTCTCCACGTCGCTGGTCTTGCTGGCCTGCCCGAGCGTGGCCTGCATGAGCGACTGAAGCCCGGCCTGCTGCACCTCCAGGCTCTTGGCGGCAGCGGAGGACTGCGAACTAATCCACGCCGAGAGCACAGGCGCGACGGCGGCGGCGAGCGGGGCCCAGTCCGTCACCTTGCTCGTGGCTTCCGCAGGGCGTGACTGCGTCTGCTGCATCGCTTCGATCCGAGCGGTCAGCGCCGAAAGCTCGGCCCGGTGCCGCTCGGCCTCGACGGCGCGCTCGCGCTCGGCGACCTGCTCACGCAGGCGCGTGTTCTCGGTGTTGAGCTTCTCCAGCATCGCCTTGCTCTCGGCGCGCATCGTTGCCAGTTCGCCCTTCAGATCGGCCACCTGCCGCAGGGCGACCTCGTCCGAAGAGGTCGTCGCGCCGGGGGCGACCTGCGGCCGGTCGATCAGCGGCCGAGCCGCGTAGTAGGGCTGCGGCTGGTAGCCGCCGCGCTGCGAGGGGTCGAGCCCCTGCGACCACGGGCTCGGAGGGGGCGCGTAGGCCGGCGAGCCCGAGGGCTGCGGCTGCGGCGCAGGGGCACCGTACCCAGGCGGCGGGCTCGGCGGGGGGTAGTAGTGCTGCTGCATCGCGGCGGCTCCTTGTGCCTGTCCAGGGGTGAAGTCTACGGGGCTTCCGAGGACGCGCGGAGGCCGGGGCGGTCCCTCCACGCTGAACCAGAACGGGCTCATGACGTAGCGGCCCGTGTCGGTCGGATCCTTGACCTCGCAGCGGTAGCGACCGCCGCCGGCCATTTCGCGGCTCCAGTCGTCGATCTTCGCGAGGTCGAGCGTGCGGACCTTGATCCCGTTGTAGACCGTGGCGACCTGCCCGCGCTCGTTGCGCCGGCAGAGCCGGATCGAGACCTCTTCGAGGTTCTTGGCGAGGTCGTTGATCTGGTCGAGCGGAATGTCCTCGACCTGCTTCGGAGCGTCCTTCAGTTCCGCGTTCGTCACGATGGTGCCACCCATATCAGTCTCCTTCTTTCGCTTCGCTCGTCGGCGCTTCGTCATGCTGTGCCTCGCGCAAGGGAGCCTCGGCGTCCCAGGCGCTGTTGCCGCCCGTGGCCTTGCTCCACGTCGTTGAGAGAGCCATCGCCCCGAGCCCCGAGAGCACGGCGCGGAGGGCGGTCGGGATGGCCTCGCCGGGGTAGAGCCCGTAGAGGCCCAGGCCGATCCAGAACCCCGAGCAGGCCGGGCAGTAGAGCAGGCTCGCCAAGAGCGGGTGCAGCCGAGCGAGCGGCACCCTGAGCGGGGCGGTGATCGACGCCTCGGTCACGAGGTACACGAGCCCGAGCAGCGTCAGGGCCCAGGTGAGCCAGCCAGCGAGCATCACCGCTTGTCCGTGGTCTTGCGCGAAAGGCTGATCACCTTCGCACCCCCGGGGCGGAACTGATCGCACGCCTTGTGCAGCTTGCCGGTGAGCATTTCGTGCTCGCCCTTGTTGCCCGAGGTGTGCGCTCCGCACACGCCAAGCTGGTTGACCGGCGAGGCGAGGTGCTTGATCTGCCAGGAGTCCTCGCGCACGAGGCGCTCAAGGAACCGCTGCCCCGCCATGAGCGCCTGCCCCTGCGCCAGCGAGAAGTAGCGGCACTCGCCGCAGGTCTGCCCCGTGCTGAGAACGTGGGCCATTTCCTCGGCCAGAGCGCCCGTCACGACCGGAGACTCGCTCACGGCCCCGGGTGCGTCGCTCCGCTCCCCGTCGTGCCAGCTAACCGGCAGCGCCGAGGGCACGGAGTAGCTCTGCGCGTCGTCGTGCTTGCCGTCGCGGTTCACGCCGTCCCCCGGGCCTTGAACTTGTCGCAGCGGTCACTTGAGGCGCGGATCTCCGAGTGCGTCAGGCACGCCCCGAACTGCGCCCAGTCAAGGTGCAGCAGCCCCGGCTCGACCTGCTCGTCGTCATCGAAGGGCACCTCGCGCGGCGTGACCTCCAAACGCTTGTCGAGCGCGGCGCGAGCTTCGCCCTCGGCCGCGTCCCGCTCGGCCTCAAGCGCAGCGTACTCGGGGTTGGGCCGCGTCTTCAGCGCCCGGCCCATGCGCCAGGGCGGCACCCACTCGGCAGCGGCGCGGAAGGCGGGGTTGCTCGACAAGAGCTTCTGCCCCCCGACGAGGTCGAAGCTCTTGCACGCGCTGCACGTCGCAGCCGGCGCGTCCTGCACCACAGGCAGGCGCTTGGGCGCAGGTGCGGCGTCAGCCCCTTCGGCGTCCTCGTCGCCCGAAGCGCCCGGCTCCCCGTCGTCCTCGCCGTCGAGCGTCGAGTAGGGCGCAGGGGCCACCTTCGGATCGGGCTCGACGCGCAGCCGCACCTCGGGGGCACCCTGGAGCAGCCCTGCGCGCTTGAGCAGGGTGTAGAGCAGCACCCCAAGCACGAGCACCGTACTGAGGGAGCCCATGCCGATGCCCGCTGCGATTGTGATCACCGTGTCGTCCATGCGCCCTGCCTGTCGTCCGAGACTTTGACCGTGTCCCCATCCGGGGACTTGACCGGGGTTCAGTCCTCGTTTGAGGACATAACCACGCCTGCCTGTAGCTGCACAAGACCTTCCAGCCCTGGAACGGAGCGGGCGCTACTTGAGCCCGCAGCCCGCCTCGCTCGCAAGCCGTCGTAGGCTCGAAGCGCGTGCATGGGGGAAGCGCGCCCCGGCGAGACACCGACGAGCGCGACGAGCCCCAGGCAGCAGGGCAGCGAAACAGCAACAGCCGCCCCACGCCCCTGCGCGTCCCAAAGGCCGCAAGAGGCTTTCACGCCCGCCCCGTGCCAAGGCTGGATGGTCACGGGAGCGATGGTACGCGGCTCCGTTGCGGCGTCAAGCACAAGTGTGCGCGTGGCACACTTCGGTGGCACGGCCAAAAAGGAGCCGATGTAGGACCGAAACAAACCGGGCGGTCGGCCAGAACTAGGGGTAGTATGTATCATAATAAATAAATATATTCTTTCCGTCACCTTTTCGTTTTCCGCGCGCGGACGTAGGTACCCCCCACGCAGGTTCTGCGTTAGGCCGTTCTGAGCGACACCTTGTCGCGCCCGTTTGCCACTTTGACACCCTCCTCACGAGATCATTGAAGAATGATTAGGGGGGGTGTAGGGGTCCAAACCCTGCGAAACAAAGAGGTCTGGAATCGGGCGAAAATAAATAGCCCCTGGAACGCTGATTGCAGGCGATTCCAGGGGCTACTTGGTGACGCAGGGGTGTGGTCGAGCCGGTCTTCGAGGTGTAGCCGACGAGGTTGTGCCCCGTCAAGGGCTTTGCGCTACGCCTTGGTGCTATGGCCTACCACCTAGGTTTCGGGCACCGGCAGCGGGTCCGTTTCATCGTCTGCTCGCTTCCGGTCGCCATCGGGGTCTGGCTCTTGGCCGGCTACCTCGCCGTGGGCTGCTAGGCGGGCCCAGGAGGCTCAGTTGACGCTGCGGCCTGCCTCGGACCCGTCCGAAGCCGCAGAGGGCTCCTCGGGCTCACCGTGGAAGCGCGCTGCCCCGTTGGCGACGTAGGCCAGAGCCGGCCGTCCAGGCTTGCCCGTGTTGACCTGCACCCGGCGCACCGAGCCCTCGGCGATCAGCGTTTCGAGCATGGCGTCCACGATGGCCTTGCTGCGCCTGACCGCAGCGTAGACCTTGGAGGTCGAGAGCCCAGCGGGGCCTGCGCCTGCGATGGCGTGGAAGGCGTGATCGACCGTCTGCATGAACTCGTCCACGGCCAAGCTCGGGTCGAGGCGTTCAAGACCAGCGAGGCAGAACTCGACGAGGTTGATCGCCGCATCCATATCCTCGGGCTCCACGACGAGCCGGGACTGCGAGAGCGCGTAGAGGCCGGCAAGCTGGATGGCCTGCTGGATGCCGCGCTTCCGAGCGGCGTTCAAGCGGTTGTCCGACGCGCCGTGCCGCTCCAGGTTCGCGAAGAGCGTGGCCCTGAGCAGTTCGATGCACTCAGGGGGCACCTTGACGACGAGCGGCACGCCGAGCGCAGCCTGCCCCAGAGCCCAGCGGCTCCAGTCGGTCCAGGCCGTAAGCACGTCGTCCTCCTCGTCCTTGTGCAGCGAGTAGGTCAGGGACTGCTGCGGCAGCCGGGGCTGGCCGACGAACCAGAGGAAGCGCGAGTACAGCCCGCCTTCGAGGTACGAAGCCTTGGTGACTTCGCGCAGCCGGGAGAAGGTCGTGGTGAGGATGCCGCTGAAGGCAGGCTTGACGAGCGTGTCCTTGACCGACCCGGGTGCCTCGCGGTTCGCAGCGCGAGCCGAGCGCAGGTGGCGCTTCACGTCCTCGCCGTCGATGATGTTGCACAGCATATCGGACACGCTCGTGTCCTTGTTGTCGAGCAGCCGAGCGGCCTCGTCGCGGTAGACCACGGCGTGGCTGACCCCCAGGTCAGCGTCGAGCCTGTCGGCCAGAGCCTCGAAGATGCCCGGGACGCTGCCCTCGGCGATGACGAACGGGTCCGAGGTGCGCTGCTTGTCGTAGAAGCGCCGGTACAGGTTCATGGCTCGCTTCATGGCGGTGCTCTTCGCCGAGGCCGGCACGCCGATCAGCATCGACCACAGGCGCGGCGTCATGCGGTGGTCTTCGTCGATCACGAAGCCGTGCGAGGCGACGGCGTGCGACCAGCACGGCAGGATGGAGCCGAGGTGAAAGATGGCCTCGGCGTCGGTGGTCTTCACCGCCCAGGCGAGGTGGCGATGGATCGGTCCCGCCGAGGGGACACAGACCGCGAGGTCAGGGTCAAGGTTGGGGATGACGCCTTCACGGTACGAAGACACGGACACGAGCTACCTCTTGCGCTTGACGCAGGCACCCGGCCGGGAATAATCTCTCGGCGCTGCTGGCTGGCGGCATGGGCCCTGCGGGGTCTACTGGACCCTCGGTCGAACCACTCGGCCGAGGGTCCGCTCTTTTACGCCAAGCACACCGCTGGTGGCAAGCACCCTGCGTCGTGGTGTAGGATGGGGCGCATGGCACGCAGAGAAGCACGCGGCGAGGTCGCGTACTGGGAAACGAACAACCTCGACGAGCACGTCGCTCTGATCGCCCGGCAGATCCAGCGCAGCCTCGACGACCCCGAGACCCGCCGCCTCGCGGTGAAGCTCGTGTCAGGCAGACCCGACGACGAGCGCGACAACAAGCTGATCGTCACGGCCTGGGGCAAGCCCTACTTCATGCCCCAGGTCGAAGCGTGCGCCCCGCAGAGCGACGAGTGCGAGAGCACGCTGCTCTGGAACTTCCTCGTGCAGAACGTCCGCTACGTCCTCGACCCTGACGGCTACGACCTGTTCTCGACGCTCAAGCACACCCTGGCCGTGGGTGGAGGTGACTGCGACGATATGGTCATCGTCCTCGCCGCCCTGCACCGCGCGCTCGGCTTCCGGCACCTGCGAGCCCGCATCGTGTCGGCACGAGGTGACGCCTGGGAGCACGTCTACCTCATGGTGGGCTTCCCGAAGGCTGCGAACACACCGACGAGGTGGGTGGCGCTCGACCCCACGGTCAAGGGCGCAACGCCGGGCTGGGAGTACCAGGGCGCTACGCATCGGGTGGACTACGCGCTCTGAGCAGCCGCTTGAAAGACGAAGAGCGAGGTGGATTGCTCCAGCCCCGCCCTCGACCCTTCAACCTTGCGGCTGTCGTTGTTGGCGAGCCATCCCTATCACCCGGCCGTAGGCCGGTCAACACCTGGGTGAAACTTTCCCATCAAAGCTGGTAAGAGGTTGGCAGCGTCCGACGCTCGCGCACCTCGGGAGCTACCCCTGCATGTTCAACAGACGACCCAAGGGTGCTGCCTTCGTTCCGCCGGCTGCGATCTCGCGCCTGCCTGTCTCGCTGCTTCGCACGGCGCTCGTGACCCGCGACCCTGCGGCTACGCAGGCCGGCATCGTTGAGTACCAGCAGCGGATGCTCCAGGGCGAGGACTACGAGCCGCCGACGATGCTCCCGCAGCGCGTGCTCTTCCAGCAGTGGAAGAGCGACCTGCTCACCGACGACGCCAACCGCCCCGAGCACCAGAACTATTTGCGCTCGGCGGAACTGATCGAAGAGGGCTTCAAGGCTTCCGCCGTCCCGTACTCGACGAGCCGGCGAGTGAAGCCACCCCCGGTCAGCTACGATATGGCAGCGGCGGCGCGGAGCCGAGGTGCGGAGTACCTCCCGCAGCCTCCCGAAGACTTGACGCCGCCCCAGATCGTGACCCGCGCTGCGCCTGCGTGGGGTCGGCCCACGGAGCCGCCGCCCGAGGCTTACGAGACCGCTGCTATCGTGACCGGGCAGCGCGCCGAAGCGCAGCGTCAAGGTGCGTGTCAGCGGGCGCTGTCCGAGGCCGCAGCCGTCCAGGCTCGCGCTCGTGCCATCGTGCGGAAGGGAGTGCTGGGCCGGTGAACGACGACCTCGACCTGCGCTTCAACTACCTGCACCCGGCGCGCACGACGCCGCAGCAGCCCCAGAATCTCTTGCGCGTCACGAACAAGGGGATCAGCGACTGCGGCTGCTCGGGCAACGTCGCCGCGAGCTACGGCCTCGGAGGGCTCGGCATGTACACTCTGCTCAACAACGGCGTGGCTCGCGTGCTCACGCGCCCCCTCGCCGGCCTGGGTCAGAACGACGAGGTCAGCACGACCTCGGACGGCACCAGGGTCGTCTACCGCTGGTGGTGGGTCTACTCGCTCGTCGCGCTCGTCGCGGGCGGCGCGTCGGCCTACCACGGCTACAAGCGCAACGACAGCCTTGGCTGGGCCATCGTCTGGTACATCATGGGCGCGTGGTTCCCGTTCTTCACGCTCCCGGTCGCCATCGCTCAGGGCTACGCCAAGCGGTCGCGAGGCACCTCGGGCTTCAACGGTCGAATGACTCGCGCCATGCGGCGCGCGAAGAGGACGTGAACCATCATGGTTGCACGCAAGAAGCCCGCTGGTGCAGCGCCCCCAGTACGCTACAAGTGCAAGACTGAACGTGTTGACCCCCGGCACGTTGACAACCTCACCTATCGCGTGTGGCGCATCGGCGAGCGTCCCAGGTCGATGTACAGTCTGTGGCGACCCCATCCGTGGCCGAACTTCAGCAGCGATGACGAGCGTCTTACCCCCTCGCAACTCAGCGATGCTCAGAAAGCCTTCAGGTGGAAACTGGCCCCGGGCTTGAAGCCGGAAAGCCGCGATGCCGCACTACTGGTAGAGCGGATCCATCCTGAGTTGTGGGTCGTCTACGGCCACAATGACTTCAATACGGAGAAGAAGCCCGAAACCCGACACAAGACGAAGGCTGAAGCGATAGCCGCCGCACGCGAGCGTCTTGGTGGGTGCCCGAAACCAGACACCAAGACGAAGGCTGGTCTTGGTGGGTGTGGATACCGTGACCGGACTTGCGCCACGCGGCGCACGAAGAGGAAGTGAACCATCATGGCGAAGAAGACCCCTCCCCCGTTCCGCTTCAAGAGCTACGCCGACGCCCACAAGGGTGGGAAGCTCAAGGCCGGCTGCCGCACGATCAAGGTGCAGGGCAAGAGCCGCTACCTCTGCAAGATCCGCTGAACTGAACCGTGCGGCTCGACGGACAGACGATCCAGCGTGGGCTGGTCGTGCTCGGGTTCGACCCAGGGCGGATCGACGGTATCGTCGGCGAGCGCACCCTCGCAGCCTTCGATGCGTTCACGGATCGCCTCGTCGTACCTTCGAGCACGATCAGGATCAGCGAAGACCGCCGGTCTGCGGAGATCGACCCCGAAGACCTCGCAGTCAAGCTCGACGAGGCCGCAGCGCGCTACGTCGCGCCCGAGCGACGAAGCTCGGGCGGTGCGCTGGCTCCCGAGGTTCCGAGCAGCATCGCGCCCGCTACGTTCTGGCGAACTTCTAATCCGTGGGCTTGGGGGGCGGCGCTCGTCCCGCTCGCGCTCTTCCTCGGAGGCTTCGGCCTCTTCCTGACCCGCACCCGCAACAGGTGATCCCCATGTACGCTTCCGCGCTTCCCGCTGGCAACTTCCGAGGCATCGGCTCGACCTACGTCGCTCGTGAAGGGCTCGCGAGCACCTACGCGGCCCGCAACCGTGTGCTGGCTGGCACGGGCATCGCCGGCCTCGGCGGTGATCCGAACCTCTGCACCGATCCGGGTTGGGTCGCGGCGCGCACGATCACTTCCAGCGCAGGTGACATTTTCAGCGCCTTCGCTGGAGAGGGTGAGACCCGTGACCGTGGCTGGGCTGCTGCGGGTGCGGGCGTGGACGCTGTCGCGAACACCTGGGCTGCTGCCTGCATGGCCGAGGCGCGTGGTACGACGGACGGCACTGCGACCCCCACCGAGAGCGTGGCCGACGTGCTCGCTCGGGCGCGGGCCGAAATGGAGCGCGATGCGGCCAACGCTCGCGCTGCGGACCTCGACGTGCGCTTGCGCGAGGCCGCTTCGACCTCGCAGCCCTCGCAGGGCGTGTCCCAGCAGACCCTACTGATCGCGGGCGGTGTCGCAGTCGCGGCGCTCGCGGCCGTGCTTCTGCTTCGGCGCTGAAAGCTCCAGGGTGCCCCACTACTCGCAGCGGCGTATCGCGAAACGCGGCGTCGGCGCAACGCCGAGCGGTGGGTTCTTGCCTTTCACGCTCACGCGGGACGCGGTTGCGGAGCGCGCGACAATCAACTTTTCGCAGACGGGGACGCGCCTCGTCGATGACCACTCTTCTGCGCGGATTGCTGAAGCCTACTCGCTCGACGCTGCGTGGGCGGGCGCGGCAACCCTCAACGATCCTCGGTTTTCTGGGCGTTGTGGCGGGGGTGGCTGCAACGCCCCGTCGTGTGCTTATCAGTCTTGGGACATAGGTCTGCCGTGCAACGAGCAGAACCTCCAAGCGTATATGTTCCAGCTTCCCAGGTTCCTTTGGGCCACGGGTCGCCTCGCGCAGCTTTACGCCACGCCACCAGAGCCTTTCGAGACCGTCACCAACTACTCCATCGCATCCAAGGCTTTCGCTTGGGCGACGTGGCTCAACGAGGTCTACCGCGCTATCGGCCTCGTGCGGTGGAGCGCCAACGTGCGGTGGGAGCTTGTTGCCAGCAAGATCAAGCTCCCGTTTGAGTGGGGTCTGCAACCCTACTTGCAACCTGACGCGAGCCCGAGTCCGTTCTGGGGCGTCAGCGCCACCTCAGAAGTGGCTACTGACGTGCTGCTCGCGCGCTTCGTCGCAGACTTAGTGCAGGTTGGTCGTGGTGTTGAGGCCGGTTCTGGGCTCACCTACCGCAGCGCAGGGTTGCCGGCGGCACCCACCCTCCTCATGGAGTCGCCGTTGACCTGGGCCTACCAGCAGGCGGGTCTCGGATACCATCCAGATTGTCGTCCCTGGCTCAACTCGGGCAACATTGATCACGGCGGCGAGCCGCGTCCGCTCGCTTGGTCGTTGCGTGTCCCGCAGTCTGCGGATGACTTTTCAGCGCAGTACGGCTTGTGGTTCAACTACGCCACGCCGACGATGCCGGCGATGCCTGTCACCTCGGCCCAAGGCAGACGCATCGCCTACGAGTATCAATGCGGCTGGGGAAGCCCTCGGTGGGACGTGTACCGAGGCTGGATGGACAACCGGCCGGTAGGCCCGTCTGGTCAGCTTTCGGCACCGTGGTCTGCCGAAGTGTTTGGTCGGTTTCTCGCTGCTGGTCGCAGGACTGTAAACCCACTGCGGGCTGATCAGCTTGCCATGCTCTGGCCGGCAGGTGCGTCGGCGACACCGCTCATGCAGGTGCTCGTCGCTAAGGAGCGTTGCGCGGCCTACATGGGCTTGGAGTTTGGAAACGTCGTAAGCTCGGGGCTCTCTGCCTGGGCGGATATGATTCTCGCGCTTCCCGAGGATCTACGGGCTGGGGTCGATCCTCGGGCGCTTGAAGGCTTGTCTCAGCGTATGGGACAGCAGCAACTCAACGAGGCCGCGGGTTACGTCAGCATGGCCTTTGGGACGGCTGCTGGGCTCGTCACTGCTGTGGTGCCGCAACCCTACGGAGCGATCATCGGGGCGGTGATTGCGCTGGTCGGTGCTATCGCGTCTGCCATCGTCGCTGCGTCTTACGACTTGGGGCTCGCCCGTCCTGACCGTCCGCCGTGCCCACCTCCACCCTTGCTGCGGAACATCGCCGAAGCGACGTGCGACTTCGACACTTCACGCCGAGGCGTCGAAGAGGTGCTCGGTAAGAGCGTGATCACGGCGGATCTTGCAGGTCGTGGTGTGCTCGATCCGAGGGCGTGGATCGATGCACTTGAGGCGCTCGCTGACGAGCCCATTCGGTCGGAGGCTCCGCGTCAACTCGCACCGCCAGATCGTCGTCCTGAGCCGACGTTCCCATGGCTTCCCATTCTTGGCGGATCCGCTGTCGGGCTCGCTTTGGCGCTTGTGCTAAGGAGTCGTTGATCATGTACCGAACCGTCCGAACTGTGAATGGCATCGGTGCGCCCTTCTCGATGGCGACTCCGACTGGAACCTTCACCTCGACCGCAGCGGCTCGGGCCTCGCGCGCGCTCACGCTCGCAACGGCGCAGAACCCAGGTGCTGCGGCGCTCGTGCAGCAGGCGCGAGCGGACGCTGTCGGTGGTGGCCCCGGGCCCGTCGAAGTGCCCCAAGAGGTCAGGGACCGCTGCTTGTGCCTCGTTGAGAACGCCGCTGCGCCGGCTTTCGCGGCGCAAGGCATGACGCTGACGGCGACCATGATGCAGGTGCTCTTCGCAAACTGCACGAGCGACACCGAAGCCTTCGTGGAGACCTTGGATCAGCGAGGCATCGACCACGACGGGTGCAAGCCCTGGTATCAACGCCGGGTGACGAAGTACGCTGCGGGCGGTGCGCTCGCTCTGGGGCTCCTCTACTTGGTGGTGCGGCGATGATGTACAAGACGCAGCGGTATGGGATGCGCGGCCTTCGGGGCGCGTTCGACCTCAACGCCACGGTGGTCCCGGCGGACAATCAGCTTGTGGCCCAGGTGCCGGTCAGCGGCCCGATCACGGCGAGTGCGACGGCCTACTCCAAGATCGCGCCGCTGATCAAGCCGGGGCCTGCGCCGCTCACGGTCCTCAAGGCAGGCACGATCACCACGCTCGACGAGGCCGAGGCCGATCCGCCCGCGGGCTCCAACATGAACGGCCCCTACGGTCCCGACACGGTCCCGGGTGTCGTCTTCGGCTCGTTCGACACCCCGGCGGTCGCGGACTCGACGGGCACCGATGCGGCTTCGGACACCGTCGAGGACGTACACGACTCAGCCCTCGACCCGGGCGTGGTCGCCACCGACGACGCGCTGCCTTCGGGCGACGACTTCGGCGTGACGCTCTACACCCCGCCCGCGTCCCAGCGCGCAGCCTCGTCGAGCGGCTCGGGCTGGCTCTGGGCTCTGGGCGCAGCGGCGCTCGTGGGCGGTGTCGGGTTCTTCCTCTTCCGTCGTCGGTGACGGCGCGGGTGGTGTAGGTTCAACAGTCTCAACCAAGGAGAGAGATCATGGCAGCGAAGAAGAAGGCCGCGAAGAAGGCGGCGAAGAAGACCTCCAAGAAGGCGTCCAAGAAGGCGGCTCCTGCGAACAGCGAGTGCAAGGTCGTGACCGTGCAGGGCCCCCGTGGCGGCAAGAAGTACAAGCGGAAGCTCTGCTGGGGCGTGGCTGCGGCGAAGGCCCTGCCGGCACGCCGGCTCGTCATCGTGGACAACCAGCCGGCTCGCTGAGTCCAGGCTCGACTGAAAGCGCGGAGGAGTCATGGTCACCGAAACACAGGAACGTCAGATCCTCGCCTCGTTTGGCGTGTTCTGGGTCTACGTCGTCGCGCAGAGCGAGGGTGACTTCGGGGCTGCCTCCTCCGCGCTCTCGTTCTTCCAGCGGTCGTGGGCCTCAACGAGGTCGGCGCTCGTGGCCTACTTCGCCACGGCTGACGAGTCCCTGATCCCCAGGGCGCTGCCGGTGAACGGGGCGTGGAGCGCGGACGTGTGCGTAGCTACGCAGGCCCTCACGCTGGCTACGCTCGGGGATGCGCGCTTCCCTGAGTCTGAAGAAAACGCCTTCCCCACGACTGCGGGCGGCATCGCAAGCTGGTTCAACAATCGCTTCGACCGACTCGTCCAGGGCGCGCTTCCGACGCGCGACCTCGACACGCTCTCGGACTTCGAGGCGCTGATCGACGAGGGCGTGGGCCTGCTCCCGCAGGGCCTCCAAGCCATGACGCAGCAGGTGATCTCGGGCGTGAGCGTTGGCGAACCCGAGGTCGTCCGAACCGGCAACGATCCGGCTCGCGAGGTCATCGGGCGCACCGGCTCTGCCGATGCACTGGCTGACGCTGCGGATGCGGCGACCGAGGACGCAGGTACGGCGATCACCGCAGGCGGGACGACCTATATTGACGTGCCGGAAACGCTAATCTTCGGCAAGCGTTCGACCGCCTCGACGTGGCAATACCTCGTGATCGGCGCAGGGGCGCTCGCCTTCGGTGGCCTCGCCTACTGGTTCTACCGTCAAAACAAGCGGAGGGCGTGATGCGGCGCTACTTCAACGGCCTCGCTGCCTGGAGCGGCGCGGACTACGACCGGCTCAACGCGCGGATCGGTGAGATCGGCACCCGCCTGGACGCCTTCTACGAGGTCATCGCGCAGGCCGAAGCTCGCGGCGTGCCCGAGACTCGGATCGACCTCGCCTTCGCGCAGTACGACGCGTTCTGGCAGGAGATCGAGGATCTCTCTGCGGCGCTTGCTGAAGGTCGCGACTCGGGCACGCCTGACACCCTCGTCGCTTTCGACGCCGAGGTCGAGGGCCTTGAGCGCCGCATCGGCGACTGGCAGCCCCTCGGCGAGAACGTCGCCGCTGCGCGCACGGGCGTGATCGTCTACGCCACGCTGGGCTCGCTCGCTGTCGCGGGTGCGCTCGCTGGGCTGCTCTGGTTCCTGTCGAGGCGTCGGTGAGCGGCTGCGGGTGCAGGGCCTTGCCGGCTCGTGGGGATCCGAAGGGCCCCTCGGCAGGCATGGCCGGCATCGGCAAGGCGCGGCGCAGCAAGGCCAAGCCGCACTGCGTGGTCGCTAAGAAGAGCGGTCGGGTCTTTGGCTGCTACGCCAAGGCTGCGACGGCCAAGAAGGTTGCGCGGGGCATGGGCCCCGGCTTTGGATTGCGGCGGTCGTGATCCGAACAAAGAGGGGTGAAACTTCACCTCGCAAGCTGGTAAGAGGAGAGCAACATGCCGAAGCGTGATTCCAAGGGTCGTTTCGTGAAGCGGGGCCGTCGTGGGATGGGCTCGATCATCAGCATCCGTCGCGGGATGGGTGCGCTGCCCGGCGGCGCGCTGGGTGAGGCGATCATCCCCGGCCTCGTCGGCGCGGGCGTGACCGCTGCGGTCGCCCTGAGCGTCCGTTCGATGATCGATCCGAACCAGGGTCCGACCCAGCGCAGTCTCGTCAAGTGGGGCTGGGCCGTGGGCCACGGCGCGGGCATCCTCGCCTCGCTCGGCCTCCTCATGGTCGGCGGCACCCCGGCGGCGGTCGCGTCCTTCGTCGCGGCGACCGGCGTGGGCCTCGCGCTCTACGGCCAGGACATGCTCGTCACGGGCCAGAACGGCCCGCGCATCCTGGCCTCGCTGATCGAGTCGAGCGCCTCGACGGAGCCGAGCGCCGAGCCCCCGCCCGCCGAGGGCACCGCCGGCATCGGTCGGCGCTACCGTCGCCGGCTCGGCACGGGAGCCATCGTGCCCGAGTACAGCCGTGGCATGGGTGCCATCGTCATGGAGCCGACCGGCCCCTCGGGGAAGCGCGCCGGCACCATCGGCAGCTACGGTGAGACCGTGTCCCTCTCGGGGATCAACACCGGAGCCTTCGGCACCCCCGGCTTCAACGCCTGATCGGCTGATCAAGGAGAACGAACATGGCTGGCCCGATCAATCAGATCACGACCATGCGGCTGCCCGATGGCACCGAGGTCGCCTTCGTGGACTGGAGCGACACCCCGCTCTACTCGACCTGTGAGCTTCTCGCGAACTTCACGGACACCGAGATCGACCTCTTCCAGTACGTCAGCGGCGAGCCCGTCCCGACGACGAACAACGCCACGGTGCGCCGCACGAGCAACGACCGGGACACCAACGTGGTGACCCCGGGCGGCATGGCGAGCACCGAGGAGCTTCTCGTCTACGCGATCAAGCCCGACTTCTACGAGTTCACGACCGAGGAGGGCAACATGACCCTTCTCAGCGTGCCGGCTCCGAACCAGCCCGCGCCCACGCGCAAGCGGCTTTCGATCCTGCACGCCTCGCTGCTCGTCAGCCTCGACGTGAGCCAGAAGTTCACGCACCGGGCCGGCCTGAGCTACTACAACACGGGCTTCGGCGCGTCCTCGACCACGGTCTTCGCCGGGGCGGCGGCGGTCGCGGGTCAGCCCGGCCTCACGGCGGCTAACGCCGGCTGGCCGGCGCAGGACGCGGTGCGCTCCCTCGTCGTGCCGGTCCACATCGGCGGGCAGGAGAAGTACCGCCTGCGCCTGGAGAACGTGAGCGGCAGCGCGGTTCCCAGCGGTCTCTCCGAGGCGAACCCGGCGGTGTCGGATCCGAACATCATGCACCGGATCGTCTTCCACCTCGACGGGCTCTACAAGCGCCCGGTGGCCTGAGAGGAGCACGCAGTCATGGCACAGCTCTGGAAGATCCGTCTGCCCAACGGCAAGACCCTCACCCCCGGCGACTGGACGAGCGCCGAGGATCTCTACTCGACCGTCGAGATCGGCACGGGTTCGTTCCCCGTCCTCACGGCCTTCTCCTACGGGCGCGGGGCTTCGGTCCCGGGCTCGGTGGCGCAGCGCCAGTCCACCTTCGCCGACACGAACCTGGAGGGTGAGGGCAACCGCATCCCCGAGAACGAGGAACTGATCGCCTACTCGCTGGCGATCGAGGTCTTCATGGTCGGAGCCGAGGATCCGCAGCTTGACCCGAGCGTGCCGCCCTCGGACGCGCCCGACGTGAGCCTGCTGAACATGCTTCGGCTTCAGCGCGACATTCTCGTGATCACCCGCATCGCGGCGGTCAAGGAATACACCCGGCAGCCGCTCGGGATCTTCGCCGCCGGCACGGGCGTCATGCAGTACAACAGCGCCGCGATCAACGCTGTGACCGGCGACCCCTACGTCGCCGGCAACAACGGCGGCGTGAGCGTCTGCGACTCGCGCCAGATGGCGAGCCCCCTCTACGTCGCGGGCGGCGAGGGTCTGGCCGTGGACGTGAAGCCCGGTCCCGGGCAGGTCAACAACCTCAACCTGACCGCTGGTTCGCGGATGCGGCTGCGCCTCTTCTTCGAGGGCTACCGTCGTCGTCCGGTGGCGTGAGCGGAACGGGAGAACAAGACCATGGCAATCAAGCAGATCCGACTCCCCGATGGCTCCGAAGTGGTGATCGACGAGTGGCTGCACTACCAGCAGTTCTCGACCATCGAGTTCGCCGCTGGTGTGGCCGTCAACCTCCGCGCCTTCACCTACGTCCAGGGCCAGCAGGTTCCGACGCAGGGCGTTCTGGCGCGAACGGCCACCGAGGCCGACACGAATCAGGTCGCCAAGACCCGCATGAACCACGACGAGGCGTACCTCTGCTACGCCATCACCTACGAGCACTTCGCGCTCTCGGCGGCGACGGTCGGCGAGGCTCCGGTCATCACGCTCGCGCCTGCGCCGGTCCTGCTCTCGCAGAACCTTCGCCGGCTTCAGCGTGACCTCGTGATCAGCCTCGTCGTCGGCGCGAACATCAAGAAGCCCCAGGCTCGCTTCCCGTTCAGCCGCATCGGCCAGAGCGTGGGCAGCCCGGCCTTCGCCTCCTCGCAGGCGCTGACGGCCACCACGGCCTTCAGCTACGGCACGGGCGGCAAGATGAGCGCCAGCAACCAGCGGCGCTTCCAGCTTCCGATCTACATCGCCTCCGACCGCGTCTTCTACCTCGAAGCGCGTTCGTTCCCGGGTGCGATCTCCGACCTGTCGCAGGACGTGCGGATGCGCTTCCACCTCGACGGGCTCAAGCGTCGTCCGGTCGCCTGATCCGGCGCACGGGCGCTCGTCACCCCGAACGCCCCTCGGCCGGCAACGGCTTGAGGGGCGTTCTAGTTTCCGGCTAAGGTGCTGATCCGATGCTGCTCTACGAACCGCGAGCGTTCTGGTCCCTGGCCCGGGTGGACACGAGCCAGCCGCAGCCGCGTCCTCCGTTCACGGTGCGCCTGCCGGCCAACGACTTCCTCAACGGCGAGAAGTACCCGATCACGCTGACCAAAGCCCTGGTCGCGCCGATCAACTACACCTTCTCGCGCTTCAGCAACGGCGATCCTCTCAGCGCCGCCAACTTCCGCAACTGCGGCGTGGCAGCCGTCGAGAACCCCCGCGTCGTCATCAGCGCCCCGCAGCGCCAGTATTATCTGCGGAACCCGGGGCACCCGCAGGTCACGACGCCTCGGCCCAGCGACACGCCGAACAACCCCGGCAGCGCCTTCGGCACGCCCGACTACGCTTCGAGCCTCTGGGGGCTGACCCGCTGGAAGTTCGACAAGCCCATGGTCATCCCGAAGCTCGGCGACTTGGAGTTCGACCTCTCGACCTTCACGCTCCCGCCGGGGCTGCCGGGTGGTCCGCCGATCAATCCGAGCGCACTGATCCACTTCGAGGAAGCGGGCGGCAACCTCTTCGGCGGCAACGCTCGACAGAGCCAGTCGATCAGTCTCAAGAGCTACAACAACACGCTCGGCGGCACGCCTCCCTTCCCGGCGGACGGCTTTGGCCCGAGCAACTACGTCCAGTCCGTGCTCGACCTGTGGCCGAGCAACCAGCGGTTCAGCGCCAAGCGGTACGCAGCCGAGAACCCTTCCAGCGACGGGTCGATCCCGGTCACGGCCTTCTCGGTCATGATCGACCAGAGCGTCTACGACTTCAACATCGACGAGGCTCTGGCCCCCAACCCCGGCTCGGTGCTCTCGCCGTTGAGCCTGCGCGTTGCGGCTCGGGCTCGGATGCGGAACGGCGGCACCGGCTCGTGGTGGTGGCGGCAGGGTGCGCCGCTGGCTCTGGTCTGCCCGAGCATCACCCCGGCGCAGGTCTACGACCTGCCCGAGCCGATCACGCTCGGCCCCGGTGACCGGCTCGACCTTGAGGTCACTGCCCCTGGGCCGGTCACTATCGCGGGCGAAGAACAACCGATCAACAGCGTGTACCAGATCGGCGTCAGCCTCTGCGGCTACGCATCCATCGAGGCATGAGCATGGAAGAGCACAAGCAGCCCACGGGCAAGCCCGGCGACCGCTACATCGACTACATGGTGAAGCTCGCGGCGCAGAACGTCGCCAAGGGCATCATCGAGGAGCCCCGGGCCTACTTCGACGCCTTCACGCTCTTGCCCGATGGCGTGGTGAGCAACGGCGACCGCAACACCTTCATCAACGGCGAGCAGTTCCCGGTGCGCCTGACGCACGCGACGTTCTTCGTGCGCCCTGACGGCGAGGGCGGGCTGGACATGCGCCAGATGCAGCGCATGGGCGTGCGCTTCACCTTCCACGATCAGTACTACATGGGGCGCGAGTTCAAGGCGCTGCCCTTGTGGGCGACCAAGGTCGTGACGGGCCCGCAGGCGCTCACGCCGGCCTTCTCGTCGTACACCTTCGACCGGCCGGTGATCCTCTCGGCCCGCGACTCGCTTCGCGTGCAGGTCGCCCTTGAGAACGTCGTTCGCTCGCCGCGTCGTGTGTCGGTGAGCTTCACCGGCATCGGCCTCCTGAGCAAGCGCCCCTACTTCCTGGCGAGCGAGGTCGAACTGAGCAACGAGGCCCCGGTGATCCTCGACACCGTGGACTTCCGCAACGACGGCACCGAGCCCATCGCCCTGACCGATATGGTCTTGCACTGCGGCGCGGAGGCCGAAGACCCGGTCGGCGCGGGCGACATTCGCCAGCTTCGGGTTCAGATCCGTCAGATCGGCAACGGAACGGGCGCAGACTGGTACATCGGCCCGACCAGCCCCGTGCCGCTCTCGCAGATGCCGGCCACGCTGCTCGGCACGACCCAGGGCATGGCCGTGGTGCATCAGTTCCCGGGCGACGGGCTGATCTGGGAGCCCGGCGAGGGCATCGTCGTGCAGGGCATCGCCCTGGATCAGTCCGCCGAGGGGCTCGACCTCGCCGTGGGCCTGACCGGCTACATCAGCCTGACCTGAGAGGAGCCTGATCATGGCAGCCAAGAAGAAGACTCGTCGCAGCCTCCGCGGTACGCACCACGAGCACGTCGAGCAGGCCACCTTCGAACTCAAGCGCCTCACGCGGGCCAAAGTTGAACAGACCCCGTGCGACTCAGTCGGCGGTCTGCTCTTTACTGCGGGTCGCGTCATGGCGCACGCGAACATGGCTGACGACGGCTCGCCGACCGGGCGCAAGCTCTTCGCGATGGCGGCGGCTCGTCGGGATCAGGTCTTCGCCCGCGCCAAGGCGTGCGGAATCTTCCGGCGGTGAACCCATGAACGGGACGATCTACAAGCCCACGCACGCCTTCCGCGCCACGCTGGTGCAGGAGGCGCGGATCTTCCTTCCTCGCGACGAGGATGCGATCCCGGGCTGCTACCGGCTCGTGCAGGTGATGATCCCCGAGAGCCCTCGGGTGTCGATCACCTTCGACACGCTGCCCGAGGAGATCGGCCCCAACCGTGAGTACAAGCTCCCGGTGTGGAGCCCCGGGGCGCAGATCCGCTTCGAAATGCTCCCGCATCAATGGCTGCTCGGCGCATCGAACATCGGCTACGCCGAGGTCAGCGTCATCGTCGAGTACCGGCACGACGAGCGCCTCGCGGCGCTCGTCCAGCAAGCGCAGCAGGTCGGCGTGGGAGGTCGGCGGTGAGCGAGATCAGCACCTTCGACCGAGCCCTCAGCGAGGCGCGGCGCAGGTTCGCGCCCGTCGAGGAGTACATCGACCGGACCTTCGTCGAGCCGACGCTCCGCGACCTGCTTGAGGCCCTTGCCAAGGGCGAGGACGAGGTCGAAGAGGCTCGCCAAGGGCTGCTCGCGCTTCAGAGCGCAGGGCTGGACACGGCTGCGGACTACGTCGCCTTCAACAAGGTCCGCACGGCGCTCTACAAGGCGCAGCTTGACGTGTACGCGGTCGTCACGCGCATCCTGCGGCCCATCGCCCCGTCGCTGATCGCGCAGATCCCCTTCCCGATCCCGAGCCCCGAGGTCCGAAGCCGCCGCCAGCTTGGCGAGCTTACGACGGGCGCAACCATCGCCCTGGCGATCATCGCCCTGATCGCCGCCGTGGCCGTGGCCTACATCCTCGGCCAAGTGGTGATCAACGTCAGCCAGGAGCTTTCCGGCGTCTTCATCGCGCGTGCTCGGGCCCAGCAGTTCCGCGACCTGACCACGGGCCGGCTCGCGGCCTACAACGAGTGCCTTGCCCGAGGAGGCGACCCCGAGGCGTGCAGCGCCGCCGCCGCCGAGACTGTCCCAACGCCGGCTGAGAGCGGCACCGAGACTCCCGAGCCCGGCACGCTCGACCCCTGGCCCTGGATCATGATCGGCGTGGGCGGAACGCTCCTGACCATCGTCGGCGTTGCGGCCTTCCGCTACTACCGCAGGGCGCAGCGCCTCGCGCTCGGGCGGGTGCCCGTTCGCAACGTCGCGGCGCTGCCGCAGCGAGCGCCCGACCTGGACGGGCGCAAGAGCTTCTACAACCTGGAGATCAGCGGCCCGGCGGGCATCGGCCGTGCTCGGCGCAAGCGGAGCCGGCGGTGAGCGAGCCCTCGCCGCGTCAGCCGCACCTGCGAGCGGTGCCCGCCCCGAGGGCCGACGAGCAGCGCGTCGAGGCCGGCCCGAGCCGCAGCCCCGTCGCAGGCGAGGTCGAGGCCATCGGTGAAGCCCTCGGCGAGGCCGAAGCGGCCCGGCGCGGCGGCAGCCCCTCTGCGCCCCCGCCGAGGGCCCTGCGTGGGTTGGGCGCGGCCCAGAGCCCTTCGGAGGGCTATGGGAGCCTGCCGACCATCGTCACGCACGCCGGGACCGTTCTGGGCTCGGCAGGGGTCGGGGCCCTGGTCGGCGGCGCGGCTTCGGGGTCGTGGAAGGGCGCGGGGATCGGCGCTCTTGCCAACCTGACCGTGCTCGGACTGAGCGCCTCGCTGCTCGGGGCTGGACGGCTGACCACCCTGGAGCGCATCCTCTACGGCACGCTCGCCCTTGGAGCCGGCGCGGGTGCCGGCTACCTCGTCTGGCGGCGCATGAGGTGATCGATCATGCAGCAGCGTCCCAGCCCCCTTGCAGCCTTGGCTCTGATCGCGAGCCGCGCCGGTCTTGGCGCGCTCGGAGCGCAGCCGGCCTCAAGCACCAGCAGCAAGAAGAACCAAGGGCCGAAGTGCACGCCCTGCGCGGCGCAGGCCCGCAAGGACGCCGCGCAAGCCTACGTCAAGGGGATGCGCGGGTGAGGCGCTCGGCCTACGCCTGCCGGATCTGCGAGGAGCCCGTCGCCTCGGCCGCTGACGGCGTGGTCTTCCACGTCGGTGAGCGCCACCTTGCGCTCTGCGCCGCTCATGCGCGCATCGCGCAGGGCATGGCCCGCGCAGGGGCGGTGATCCTGGGCCGAGCGGCGCTCGCTGGCATCGAAGCCCGCTATCCCGATGCTCTGGAGAGCGCGCGGCGTGGCGCTCTCTTGAGCGAGAACATCGGCGCGGCGCTGCGCCGCGCCTACGACGAGCGCGAGGTGTTGGGCCTTGAGCCTGTCGAGGTCGCGCAGCGCCCGCCGATGCGCGTTCGTGCAGAGCGGGCTGCTACGTCCCGCAGGCCGAGGCGGCGGTCGAGCCGGTCTGAAGAGATCATCGACGCCGAGATCATCGACGAGGTGAAGCTGTGAGCCGCAACGACTCCAACCGCGACTCGGACTACATGCTCAAGAGCGATGCTCGTGTGCGCTCGGTGCGTCGGGATGCCGAGAACGCCGAGAACATCACGACGGTGGGCTACGCCCCGGGCTCCGATCAGACCCGGGCCTTCCCGGGCGACGAGAAGTTCCCCTTCGTCAAGGACGTGCCCGACGTTACGGGCCCGACGCTCTACCGGCCCCTCGACAAGCTGAACCCTGCCGGGGCCCTCGCCGACTACGAGACCCTGCCCTCGGTGGACGTGCGCGGCCATAGGGCCTTTGCGCTCTTCGGGGTCTACACCCCGGGGCAGATCCAGGCCGTGGGCACGGGCCTGCTCTCGCTCGTCGTCGAGGCGGCGCTTGAGCCCATCACGGCTACCGGGCCCAACGCCCCGGCGTGGTTCCCCATCGGCGTCGTCGATCCGACGCTCAACGCACCCGCCATCGAGCCCGGCTTCGCCTACAGGCGCTTCTACGCCTCGGAGTTCCGCCTCGACCCGTGGGCAGGCTTCACGCCGCCCTTTCCGCTCTCGGGGCCCATTCCCTTCACCCTGATCTACGACGTGTCGTGGTATCGGGACGTGCGCGTTCGCTGCGCGGAGCTATCCGCTGCGGCGACCTCGCTGCAACTCAACTACATGCGGATGCGGTGAGGTCGTGAGCTACCGAGCCTGGGAACCGAACGCCATCGGTTCGATTGTTCCGCCCTTCGCAGGCGGCAGCGGTGGTGGTGGGGGCGGCGGAAACAACGACCGCTTCGCTCCGAAGTACCTCGTTGGCAACGTCCCTGCTGGCGATACGGCCACGACGACGGGCACGGCCGCAGGCTTCACCTACCTCGCGGATCCCGGCGATGGCTCGGCCATCGAAGCCGCGCTCGCGGCGTGCGCTGCGGCGGGCGGCGGTGACGTGTGGATCCGCCCCGGCACCTACGATCTGGCACTCGGCGCGGTGGTCGCTCCGCTGGTGGTCCCGCCCAACACCCGCGTACAGGGCGCAGGGCCGAGCACCGTCACGCAAGGTCGCAGCGTAGGCGATCAGGGCGTGTGGCGCATCGACGGAGGAGGCCCCGACACAGCCTTCGCGGCGCTGCGTGATCTCTCCGTGGTCGTGCCCACGGACACTGGGCCCACGGTCGGGTCGCTGGGCGCGATCCTCGTCGTGGGCGGGGGCGGCTCCGTGCTCAACGGCTTGCAGGTCGAAGTGCAAAGCGCGAACGCAGCAGATCCCGCGCTATACGTTGGCATCCTGTTCAACACGGCGGGCACCTCACCTGTACCGCAGACGAGCCTGGAGTCGTGCGCGATCCAGAACGCCCGCAGCGTGTTGGATGGACCTAACGGCAAGCGGTCGGCCTGCATCCGCATCGCAGAGGGTCAGGTCGCGGCTCGCAACGTCACGACGGTTGGCGCGGACGTGGGCGTAGACCTCGACAACCGTAGCTCGGCAGAAGACTCTGGCGGGTGCCTATTCTTCGGCTCGCAGGTGTTCGTGCTCCAGCCGTTCCAGTACGGCTTCTCCACGCGCCAAGCCGACGATGCCACGAACGTCGCTGCCGTGCGCGTGTCCGACTCCATCATCGTCGCGCCCGATACGGTGCCCCCTCCGCTCGGGGCGGGCACTCGCGCAGGGATCTACTTCGAGGCGAGCCTCGTTTCGACCTTCCGCTCGACGGTGGTGCTGGGCTTCGACACGGGCTTCGTGACCGAGCACTTCGGCGGTCCACGCGACTTGTCGATCCAGATCGATGACTGCGCGATCTTGCGCTGCACGCAGGGCGTGCGCTTCGGCAATCACACGCGGGACTCGTCGGTGTCGGACACCGAGATCGGAACGTCGCTCGGGGTTCCGATCTCCGTCTACCAGGGCGTCAAAGTGCAGGGCGGGCTGGGCTTCGACCCCGAAGGCATCAGCATCGCGAACAACACGATCCACGTCGGAGATTACCTCGGCACGGGCGGTCAGACGTACTGTGTGCTCGTCCAGAACGCAGCCGCCGTGTTCATCGAGGGTAATGAGTGTCTACACCAAGACACACAGAACGCCGCCGCTGACTGGACGATCCGCGCCATCGACAGCCAGAACCTCACGATTGCGGACAACGTGCTTACCTCGACGGCAGAGGAGGCTGCGGTGTACGTCACGCAGTCGGACCCGACCGCAAGCCGGGTCACAATCCTCGGAAACGTCCTCCGGTTGCCTGCGCCTGCTCAACCTAAGTACGGAGTGTGGGCTCAAGCGCAGGGCGTCACGATCACCGGCAACAGCATCGATCAACGAGCCCTGATCCTGGCGGGCGCGGCGATCCGCCTGGAGCCCATCGGCCAGCAAGACCTCGCCACGCGCTGCACCGTCGTCGGCAACGCCATCGAGCCGAGCACCGCAGGCGCAGGACCGGCGATCTTGATCGAGAGCGACGAGAACGCCTGCTCGACCAACGCCTGCTCGCTCGCGGCCCCCCCGGCGACGGCTGCGATCCAGATCAGCGGCAACAACAACACCTGCCTCGCGAACGTCTGCCGCACCGCGCCTGCGGTGCTCAACACGGGCGCAGGCAACGAAGTGGCGCACAACATCTGAGGCCGCATGGCGACTCGATCACCGACCCCGTTCCACAGCTACCACGGCAACGGCTTTGCCTCGGCGGCGGATCTGCCGAACGTGGCAACCTCGACCACGCAGACCACCGACCTTGAGGTGGGCGACACGGCCTACGTCCCGAGCACGCAGTCTCTTTACGTCTGCATCGACGCCACGCTCGGCGCGGCGGTTTGGAGCCCCATGAGTGGATCAGGATTCACCTCGGCCAACTTCGACGCCTTCGGGCGGCTGCGGGTCAGCAACCCGCAGACGATCTTCGACTCCAAGCTCGTCTACGACGCGCAGCCCCTCTACTGGTCCGAGGAGCTGACGAACCTCGGCATCACTTCGACCTACGATCAGCCCAACGCTCGGGTGATCCTGTCCGTGGCGGGCACGTCTGGACAAGCGATCCGACAGACGCGGCGGTTCTTCAACTACCAACCGGGCAAGTCGCAACTGATCTTCCAGACCTTCAACGCGCAGAACGTAGAATCCGGCGTGATCAAGCGCATCGGGTACTTCGATGCCAGCGACGGCTTCTTTCTGGAGCTTGACGGCGTTGGCATCACTCCCGTCAGCCTCGTGCGGCGCTCGTCCTCGGGCACGGCTACGACGACGGTGCCGCAAGCGTCGTGGAACCTCGACACGCTCGACGGGTCGGGCGGAAGTGCGAACCCGAGCGGCATCTCGCTCAAGCTGAACACGACGCAGATCCTCGTGCTCGACTTTGAGTGGCTGGGCGTCGGCTCGGCTCGGATGGGGTTCGTGATCAACGGGCAGATCGTCTACGCTCACCGCTTCGACTGCGCGAACATCGAAGCGAACGTCTACATGCAGACGCCCAACCTGCCGCTGCGCTACGAGATCGACGCCCCCGCGCTCGGCGGTACGGGAACGCTCGACTGCATCTGCGGCACGGTCATCAGCGAAGGTGGGCAGGGCTCGACCGGATCGCCCTTCGGCTTCGCCTCGGGCGTGACTACGAACGTGGCGAACGGCGCGAACGCAACGCTCTTCTCGATCCGGCATCGCGCAGGCTCGGAGCGGATCACGATCATCCCGACGCTGGTGGACCCCCTTGCGGTCGGCAACGGGACGAGCGCCTGGGAACTGATCTACAACCCGACCTTCGCGATCCCCCCGGTGTGGAGTACCGCTCGCGGCTTCTGCGAACTGGACACGCCCGCCTCCGTCACCCCCGGCACCGCAGGGCAAGTTACTCCAGGCACCGGCACGGTCATCGCCTCGGGGGTCTTCGCGAACTCGATCCCGGCTACGCCCATCGGCCTGCGCGACACCACGCTCACGCTGGGCGCAGACGTGCTGGGAACGTCCGACGTGATCAGCCTCGTCGTCACGAACCTCTCGGGCGGCAACGAGCGTTACCTGGGCTCAATCAACTGGATCGCCTTGACCTGAGCGGAGGCACCGTGGGCGTCGAAAACATCACCAGCGCAACCCAGGCCGTAGCCACCGGGTCGTTCGCCCCCGCCGAGGACGCCGCAGCCGTCTACTCGGACCCGAACGAGCTTCGCTCTCTACTGGTCGATCACGACGGGGCGCTCGTGTCGCGCTCGACCGTGCTGACCGACGAGGGCTCATGGCGCGAGAGCTTCGCCGCTCTGCTGGGCCCTGAGTGGCGGCAGAGCGCAGGCGCAGGCTCGCTCGTGCAGGCAGGCTCGACGCTCACGATCACGGGCTCGCTCGTACCCGGTGATCAGAGCTACGTTTCGCGGCTGGCCGACTACGCGCCCGTGGTCGTATCGGTCGCCATCGGCACCGGAGGTCTTGCACCTGCCGTCGTGCGCGGAGGCGGCACGAGCGAGAGCTTCTTCGGCCTCTACGCGCTCGACCTCGCCCTGAACCCGCTGCTGGACCCGGCGCACCCTTCGGCGCAGCAGGCGTTCGTGGAGTGGGTGTTCCCGGCGGGGCTGGGCTTGCAGGGCTTTCTGCGCTCGCGCTCGACGCCTGCGGGCACCGAGGGCACCGCGCTCGCGACGGTCACGAACACGGCCACACCGGGCTTCCGGCAGATCGTGCTCGACGCGGGAACTGTGTTCTTCCGCGACGGCTCGACGGTGCTGCCCGCAGCGACCGTCAGGGCGACGAGGTCCAGGGAGCTACCTGCGCCCTACCAGAGCTTGTTTTTCGCGGCTGGATGCCGCTCGGGCGCAGCGCCCGTGGCTCCGCTCCCGGCCATCGCGCTCGACACGGTGCTTGTGCAGAGCATCGACCGGCTCAACGTCAACACCGCACTCTGAGGTTCGCGTGCCGACCTACGACAAGATTCTGGCCCAAGTAGACGGCTACGCCTACCGTCCCATCGGCGGCAACGCTGACGGGGTCGCAGGCGCGACGACGATCCTTCAGTGGACTTGCTCCGAGCACGCGGCGCTCACCGGAGGCGTGATCGCAGCGTGGCAGGCCGTCTACGGTGACACCGTGGACGTGGAGGTAGGCTACGACGACGGCGCGGGTAGCTGGACAGTCAAGCGCACGCTTACCAAGGGCTTGCCGCTGCTCGTTGGGCAGCGAGTGCAGATCGGCGCAGACTACGCGCTCGAAGTGCCCGTGGGCCTCTCGATCCGCGTGATCTACCACTCGGTCGGAGCGAACGACCCGCAGATCGGCGTTGCCATCGACTCGTGGTTCCCCGCGCAGAGCGTTGAGGGCGTGGTCGTCAACTTCGTCGTGATCTGACCCCGAGGAGCGCCATGAACGAACGTCAGATCAAGCAGCAGGCCGGCTACGTCGAGGTCGCGGCCTTCGCTTCGGCCGGCGCAGGCTACTTCTGCGGCACCTGCTGGAAGTTCGATCCGCAAGGCGGCACGCAAGGCTACTGCGTCGGGCTCAAGGTGCCGGTCAGGAGCTACGGCTGCTGCAACTACTGGGAGCTTGAAGCCGACGAGCCCATCGGCGCGAACGGTCGCAGGCTTCCCGTCATCCGGTGAGCGAGGCCAAGGTTGTCCCGGGCCTTCGGCCCTGCTAGGGGGTGGAGGACCGAGCAGCGCGGTCCCTCGTGACCTCGCAAGGCGGCGAGCGGAGCAGGGTGATCCTGGCCCGCTCTTCGTCTATCATGGACCCCAAAGCGCATGTACGCCTTGAACAGACCACCGCCTCGACCCCGCTACGCCACCCCGGGCCTCGGCGCGTCGAGCGGCAGCGGCGTGCAGCAGCCCCGCGACTTCAACCGAGAGCTTGATCGGCTCCGCTCGCAACGGTCCTGGGACGTGGCCTCGCTGCTCGTCAGCGGCGGCGTGGGCGTGGTCAGCCTCGGCCTCTTCGCCTCGGGGCGCTACAGCGCCGGCTACGCCCTGGCGGCGCTCAGCGCCATCGTCGGCGGTGCCATCACCCTGGTCAGGATCTCGACCGACTACGACCGGCAGGTCGAGGAGCTTCGCGCCGCGCAGGCGGCTGCTGCGATGGAGGCCGCATGAGACAGCCCGACACCTACGTCCACCTGGGCGTGAACAGCCACAGCCCCGTCGTGCAGCGGTACGACGTGCAGAACCTCGACGCAGCCTACGGGCGCATCCTTGCGGCCCGAGGTGCATCCCTCGACCCTCGGGCCCTTCGCGGGCTCGGGGCGGGCGAACTGAGCACCACGGCCCTCGTCGGCTGGACCGTGCTCGGAGCCTTCGTCGTCGTCGGGGGCAGCTACCTGCTCTTCCAGGCGCTGCGCCCCCGACGCCGACGCTGATCAGGCCCGCTGGCTGAACCGCTCGCGCACCTGCCGCTGTAGCTCGGCCACGCGCTCGGGCCGGGCCTCGTCGAGGTAGCCCAGGGTCGTCTGGTGGCTGCGGTGCCCGAGGAGTTGCTGCACGGCCACGGTGTCTTCGGTCAACCGCAGGGCCTGTACGCCCACGGTGCGCCTGAGCCGGTGCAGGTGGACGCGCCCTCCGACCTCGGCCTCCTCGGCCAGGGCGTGCAGGCGGCGCTCGACGGCCTTGTAGGCCGCGCCCTTGCTCGACGCATCCCCATCCGAGCGCGGGGCCACGAGCAGCGCCACGCTCTTCGCGCGGGCCTCGGCGAGCAGGGCGGCAAGCCGGCCCCAGGCTTCGGGGGCCCCGTCCAGGGGCAGCGTGCGCTCGTCGCCGCCCTTGACCTCCAGCACGACGCGGCCCGTGCGGTTGGCCTCCTCCAGGCTGCGCCGGGGCAGGCGCAGCACGTCGCCGACGCGCAGCCCCGTCGAGGTCAGCACCCCGAGCACCGCCCCGGCCGGCGTCTGATCGGCGTCGATGCTCGCAAGCAGGCGCTGCCACTCCTCGTCGCCCAGGCTCTTGGCGACCTTCTTACGCCGTGCGCGCCCCCGAAGGCGCAGCCCCCGGGGCTCGGGCTCCGGTGCGGCGGCAAGGCGCTCGAAAAGCGCCGCCTGCTGCACGAGGGCCGGCTCGCGCTCGCCCCCAGGGCGCGCGAGGTGCTCGACGGCGCGCATGGCCGCACGGCGCAGCCTTGGCGGCAGGTCGCGCCCCTCGGCGGACCACGTCAAGGCTTGGCGCACGTCGATCACGGTCGCCGAGGCCGTCTGCTCGCGGTATCCGACGCGCAGGAGCCACGCTCGGAACACGGGTAGATCCTTGCTCACCTGTCCCTCTTCTTCTTCGCCGGGCGCTTGAGGTCGTCGAGCCCGGCGCGGCGAAGCTGGGCGCGGAAGTTGTCGAGCCCCCGCCGGTCGCTCGGCGTCGAGGCGGTGTAGAGGCAGGGCCCGCCGAGCTTGGCGGGCGGACAGAAGCGCAGGTGCCCTCCTCGGGTCTTCTCCACGCTCCAGCCCGCCCGCTCGGCTCTCGTGATCACGTCCTTCAGGTCGCGCCGGCTCATGGCTGAAGCCTAACGCCGCATCGGCATGAGGACAGCGGAGAGGATCGCCCCGGGGCAGGGCCCGTCCAGCCCGCCCTCGGCGCGCAGCAGCGCCGGGTCGAGCCCCGTGAGCCCCGGCTGCACGTCGAGTTCGTCCGCGCCGATGGCGTGCGCGGCCTCGACCGCCTCGGTCATGTACTTGACGTTGAACCGGGACACCTCGACCGCCGAGGTGGGCCGCACCGCTTCGAAGGCAGGGGTGACCTGCGCGGTGTCAGGGAAGTCCCCCTCGGCCACGACCATCGGGATCAGCCGGCCATCGGAGAGCGCGACCCGCTGCGGGCTGATCGTCGCGGTCAGCGCCGGGTCGAGCCGCCCGCCGAGGGCCTTGACGAGCGCGGCGCTGCTGGCCTGCGTCCAGCCCCACGAGCCCCGAGGGCCCGCCTGCCCGTCGTCGGGCTCCATCACCACGCCCGCACGCCACGGGGCCTCCAGGCGGTGCAGGCGGTAGCCGTCCGTGCCCTGCCCGACGAGGTAGGTCGGGCTCACGCGCAGGTGGATCTGCGCGAGGGGCCGGCTCGCATCCTTGCCCGTCGCAGGCACCGCCGGCAGCAGGGCGCGCAGCAGGGCGCGCAGGGTCAAGGCGCTGATCGTGATCTCGGTCGTGTCGGTCGTGCTCGTCATGGTTCCTCGTTCGTGGTTGGT
>SXGT01165082.1_pt1 | contig 35317 bp, 25 predicted proteins | sample 3176221 | NCBI WGS metagenome assembly SXGT01 (sample SAMN11356862, study PRJNA531348) | freshwater metagenome | isolation source: freshwater sample F1-120 | place: China: Fuxian Lake, Yuxi | collected 2017-12-25 | reverse complement strand
GATCGTGCTCGAAGAACTCGATGGGCACAAAAAAGGCATGACCGAGGTGGCCCGCAACGGCCGCCAGACCAGCCGCACACTCGACGCCCTGGTGGCCCAGCAAGGTGGCGACATGGCCAAGGGCCTCAAGCTCTCGGCCACCGGCCACCCTGAACCGCCCGCGCCACCGTGGCCTCCTTGAGCGGTGCAGAACGTCGCCGCCTGGTCGGCCGCGCTCGAGCCGCCGTTGCCGCCCACGCCGCCGGCCCCGCCCGTCCCCCCGGTGCCGCCGAAGCCGCCGTTGCCGCCCTTGCCGCGCCCGATCGTGTTGCTGCTGACCATCGGCAGGCTCGTGGGAGGCTGCGACCACGACAGGAACAGGCCAAAGCTCCCGCCGCCGCCCTTGCCTCCGGTGCCCGACGTCCCGCCGCAACCGCCGGCGCCCGCGCCGCCGCCGCTGCCACCGATGTCGGTGTACTTCGCGTTGGCGCTATTGCAGTCGCGCACCTCGACCCCGCCCGCCGCGCCACCGCCGCCGCCGCCACTGCCGTGCTGTCCGGTACCGCCGTCGAACCCGTTGGCGGGCTGCCAGAGGTGATCGACGACGTTGCCCTTCGCGATCGTGCAGCCGAGCCCCATGCCGCCGAGCTCGCCGTGACTGCCGTCGGTGCCCGGGGCGCCATCGGCCGAGAAGCCGTGCGGCAGGTGGCAGAGGCCGCAGTTGAGCGGCAGGCCGGGACCGCCGCAGCCGAGCTGGCCCCACCCATCGGTGATGTAGGAGTCGCGACCCGCGATGCCGCCCGCGCCGGCGCCGCCTCCCTTGCCGTCGGCTCCCTTCTCCGCGGTGGTCGGGGCCTGCGTGAGGTTGTCGTTCGGGCACTCCTTCGAGGTCGCCTCGTCGTAGTCGGGACAGATCGCCTCTCCGCCGCCGCCGCCGCTCACATCGACGGTTCCGCCGCAGACCTGCGCACCACCGGCGCCCCCCGCGCTGTGCTCGGAGGCGCCACAGGTACCCTTGCCGATGTCGTAGGCGACCTTGCCGGCCGCCCCCGAACCACCGCCAGCGCCGACGGCCCCGGCCTTGCCGAGCCCGCCATCGCCCCCGTCACCGGCGAATACGCGGTTGTTCCGCACGACGAGGCTCCCGTCGCAATCGACGAACCACATGCCGTACGACGAGCCGCCCGAGGACTTGTCGTTGGCGCCAAAGACGATGAACCCGTCGACCGTCGTCGGTTTGGCGCCGGAGATCGCCACACCGTTGATGGCCGCGGGGGCGCCCGGCTGCGGTGGACCACCCAAGATGGCCGTCTCGTAGAGGACCGCGTTGTGTGCCTTGAAGTCGCCCGCGTAGCCGCCGTAGACCGAGACGCCCGCCGCCAGCTTGACGTTCTCGGAGTAGACGCCCGTCGCCACGTAGACGTCGCGCTTGTTGAACTGCGCCGCGCGGTTGACGCCGGCCTGGATGGTCAGCAGCGGAGAGTCGATGTGGCCAGCCGCGGCGTCATTGCCTGACTTCGCTACGAAGACGCCGCTCTCGAGCTCGCCGTCGATGCCGTCGCAGTTCTGATCGCTGCCATCCGGCAGATCCAGTGGGCTCTGATAGGGGCACTCGCACCCATTCGACGGGTTCTTGTCGACGTCGAAGAAGCCGCCCTTGCACGCGATCCCGCAGCTCGGGATGGGGTTCCCAGCGATGACGAGGCAGCTCCCGAGGGCGTTGGGAGGCGGCGCCGCCGCGCAGTTGTTGCCGCAGACGCCGCAGTGCTGATCTTTGACGTATTGACCTTTGGCGTTCACCCACGGACCATCGATGGTGCCGTCGCAGTCGTTGTCCTTGCCGTCGCACACGTCCTGCCCGAGCTCGCAGTCGCCCCAGCCGTTGGGCGTGCAGTGCTGCACTCCCGGGCACGTGAGCACCGGCGCGCCCGGATCCGGCGAGACGACCTGCTTCTCGCAGGTCTTCTGCAACGACTGGTTCTGCCCATCGCAGCTGCATGAGCCCGACTTCGGCTGACACATGTCGACCGCGGGCAGGCCGAGCGGCTTGCACTCATAGCCCGACGGGCAGCCACCCGTGGCCGAGCAGGGCACGACGCAGAACTTCGCCTCGCCTCCGCCCGGCCCGAGGTCCTTGAACGGCGCGCACTTGGCGCCTGGAACGACGCACGAGGCGTCGTCGCTGCACGGCGCGCAGAGTTTGGTCGGGGCCGGAGCGCAGACGAATGGGTTGACCTGGTAGTAGCCCTCAGCGCACTGCTTGACGATGCATGCGGGCGGGTTGAGGGTCTTGGACTCGCACGCGGCGATGGCGTTCGGGATCGCGTTGGCGCAGCCGTTGCCGCACTTGCCGCAGTGGCCATCCGAGCCGTAGACGCCCTGCGCGTCGCGGAAGTCCTCATCGGTCTGACCATCGCAGTCGTTGTCGACGTAGTCGCATGCCTCGGGCGCAGCGGCGATGGCGCTGCACTTCTGGCCGAGCGGGCCGAGGCAGGTCTGCGTGCCCTTGCAGGTGCCGTACTGGTTCTTCTCCTCGCACGGGAGCCCGTCGCCCTGATCTTCGTCGATCGCCGCGTCGCAGTCGTTGTCCTTGCCGTCGCAGAGCTCCTTCGCCGGAGTCTGCGCGTTGCAGGCGCCCCAGCCGGGCGCGCCGTCGCAGGTCTGGTAGCCGAAGCACGTGCCGAAGTCGTTCTTCGTCTCGCACGGCTTGACCCGACCCTTGCTGCCCTCGCTGCACTCGCAGGTACCCGCGTCTGGCACGCAGGCCTCCATCTCGGCCCCGCCTTTCGGGTCCTTGAGCTTCTTGCAGCTGTATTGGGAAGGACACGCGACCTCGGCGCCGGGCGCCGTCGAGCAGGTCGTCGAGCACCAGGTGCCTTGCTCCGTGATGGGCAGACAGCGACCTCCGGGACACTGCGGGTCGATCTGGCACGGCTGGCACAGGCGCAGCACGTCGGCGATGCAGATGAAGGCGATGTCGGAGCCCAAGCCCTGGACGGACTTGCACTTGTAGCCCGAGGGGCACGTGTCGAGGCAGGTCTTCGTGCAGATGTAGCCCTGGGGCGAGTCCACGCAGTAGCCCGACGCGCACTCGTCGTTGCTCGTGCAGGGTGCGCCGAACTCGCCGGTCCCGATGGGGCCGCTGTCGCTGTTGGTCTCCGCGCCGGTGCCGTCAGTCGAGGTCCCATCCGGTCCCTTGGGCACGTCGGTACGCGCATCCGGGCTGCCCGCACCGTCGGCTCCCATCACGTCGAACAGGGACTCGCCGCTCCCGTCGTCACCCGCGCTACACGCCGTGCCCACCAACAGCAGGGCCAACGCCCACGTCGCTCGCGCCCTCGTCCACTTCCGCATGTGCCCACCTCGCTTTGGTTCGACCGCTCAACCAGACGCCATCTTAGCGACCCGCGCGCGGCTTTGCGACGCCAACGCGCCTCGCAGACCTGGGTTGCCTCCCGACCGGCTCCTGATCGACCGGCTCTGGAGCCCGGAGGACGTGCGGCGTATCCTCGCGCCCGTGATTCAGGTCGATCACCTCACAAAGGTCTACACCTCGCCGGTCAAGGCCCCCGGCCTCGCAGGCTCGCTGTGGTCCTTGCTGCGCCCGCAGTCGCGCGAGGTTCGTGCCGTAGACGACGTCTCGTTTTCTATCGCGCGTGGCGAGCGCGTCGGCTTCCTCGGCCCCAATGGCGCGGGCAAGACGACCACGCTCAAGATGCTCTCCGGCCTGCTCGTCCCGACGGCCGGGACCGTCACCGTCTGCGGTTTTCGACCGCGCGATCGGCGCCCGGACTTCCTCACCCGCATCACGCTCGTCATGGGCCAGAAGCAGCAGCTGCTGTGGGATCTCCCGCCCCGGGAGACGTTCGAGCTCAACCGCGCGCTGTTCGACCTCGACCGGACCGAGTTTCGAGCATCGCTCGACGAATTGGTCACGCTGCTCGAGCTTGGCCCCGTCCTCGACCGGCCCGTGCGCAATCTGTCGCTCGGCGAGCGCATGAAGTGCGAGCTGGCGGCCGCGCTCCTGCATCGCCCCGACGTGCTCTTCCTCGATGAGCCGACCATCGGGCTCGATGTCACCATGCAGGCGACCGTGCGCCAGTTCATCGCCACGTGGAGCGAGCGGCTCGGGGCCACGGTCCTCCTCACCAGCCACTACATGGACGATATTGCGGCGCTCTGCCGGCGCGTGGTGGTCATCGATGGTGGCAAGCTACGCTACGATGGCGGCCTGGACGTACTCGCCCGCCGCTACGCGCCCGACCGCCGCATCCTCGTGCGCACCTCACGGCCGTCGACGGCCGCCGAGTGGACCGAGATCGCTGGGTTTACCGAGGTCGACGGTCGCCTCGCCCTGCTGGCCACTCCCGAGGACGTTCCCCGACTCGTCGGCCGCATCCTCGAGCACCTTCCGGTGGCCGATCTGACCGTCGAGGACCCGCCGCTCGAGGAGGTCATGTCGCGACTGTTCAAGGAGGGCCGTAGTTAGTCCACAGCTAGCCCACGCGCGCGCGGCGCAGCGCCAGCGCAGCCAACGCGACCAAGGCCAGGCCGATCGCGCCAAAGCCGGGGCGGTGGCCAGTCGAACACGCGAAGAACGGGATCGGGTCGAGCTTCTCCTGCTCACCGGTCTCCGCGCCGAGCTTCGTGGTGCCGGTCTTCGTCGTGCCGGGGCCAAGTACGACCGTGCCGCTCGCGTTGCTGACGGTGACCGTCGCCGTCGCCTTCCCGGTGTTGCCGAAGGCGTCGTAGGCGACGGCCTCGACCGCGTGTCCGCCGTCGTCATACAGCGTCGTCTGCCACTTGAACGTGTACGGTGAGGTCGCCGCGCTCCCCTTCAGTGCGCCGTCGATTACGAACTCGACGCGCTGAATGCTCGTGCTGGAGGTCGCCGTCGCCTCGATCGTGACCTGACCGCTGACCTTGGCGCCGCTCGCAGGCGACTTCAGCGTGACGACCGGGTCACCCGGCGCGCCGCCCGTGGTGCTCCCACCGCCGGACGTGCCGCCCGCGTCGACGCCGCCGGACGTTCCGCCTGTGCCGCCCACGTCCACGACGCTCCCCGCGTCGGCGCCCGTGGTCGTCCCACCGCTAGACGAGCCCGCGTCGGTGCCACCAACCGGCGGAGGCTCGGTCGTGGCCGCGAGTCCGAAGAACTGCACGACACGCCACGCCGCGCACAGGCCCTTGTCCTCGACGTACGCGCCCGACGTGCCGCACGCATGCTCCGGATCCTTGGGGCCGATGGAGACCGAGTGGCCCATGCCTGCGATCTTCCACGACTCCACGACGACCGTTCCGTTCGCCGAATAGCGCGACCGCTCGGCGTTGCCGACGACGACCTTGTCGGTCGGATTGCCATCGGCGCCGAGCACGTTGGTCCACTGTTTGACGAGCTCGACGGCGTTGTCATAGTGCACCGTAAAATCGCTCGACCCTGCAAAGATGATGGCGCGCGGCCAGGGTCCGGTCCACGACGGGTGCCCGCTCTTGACACGATCGCCCCAGACCTCGGGAGACTGCTTGAGCTCGGCGTGGCCATTGAGGGCCATACAGTTGTAGGCGCCTTGGACCGAGGTCGCGCAGCGATACGGCACGCCCTCCATGATCGCACCTGCGGCAAAGACATCGGGCCACGTGGCCATCATCACAGCCGCGAACGCCGCGCCGGCCGAGAAGCCCGCGACGAACACGCGCTTCGGGTCGATGCTGTACTTCTTGGCCATCGCATCGACCATCTGCTTGACGCTCTCGTTTTCGCCTTTGCCGCGCTCGAGGTTGGCCGTGTCGCCGTACTCGCCGGCCCAGTTGAAGCACTGAACGGGGTTGTTCGACGTCGATTGCTGCGGGTAGGCGATGTAGAACTTCAGCTCGTCGGCCAGCTCATTGAAGCCGTGGGTCTGGAAGTTCGACACCGGCTGAGTACAGCCGTGCATCAACACGATGAGCGGGGCGTTCGACGGCATGTCCGACGGGACGTACTCGAACATGCTGAGCCCGCCGGGGTTCGACCCGAAGCTCGAGACGGGGCTGAGCTTGCCTGTGCCTGCAACTGCGGTGGTCGCGGTGAGGCTGACCGAGAGCGCCAGCAGGGCCAGCAGGGTAGAACGAAGCGTGAGGTGAGGGTGCAACATCGGGAGCTCCTTCGGAGTGCGAGTACGATAATCAGATGCGCGTGTCATTACAGCTGTGACCGGACAGTGAGGAAGAACGAGCGGGAGCCTTCTTTTTCGGGACAGCCGGCGCTGTTGGGCTCCTCGCATTTGATGAACATCGCAAAGCGCGCTGCGAGGGCGACCCAGTCGGTCATCCACCACGTCGCGCCGATGTTCAGGAAGTGCTGCGTCGTCCGCGTCCCCTGGCCCTGCTGGTCGCGGACCATCGCGTACTGGACGCCGACGCCGCTCTTGCCCCAGAAGTCGTAGTCGATGCCAGCGGAGGTCGTCAGGCCGCGGAAGACCTCGCCCGAGAGCCGGGCGCCGTCGTTCGGATCGACCACCTCGTTCTGCACGTAGGAGAAGTTCGCCCAGAGCCGCAGCGCGTTGTCGAGCAGCTTGACGCGGGCTCCGACGCGGATGTTCATGCCGTCGATGGGCTGGTCGGAGGTGGACGACGTGTTCGTGTTGGCGCGGAAGAACTGGAGCGAGGTCTGCGCGTCGACGTAGCGGTGCGTGTAGGTCAGCGACGGCGAGAGCACGAGGAAGTGGAACTCATCGGCCGGAAAGCGCGACGCGTCGCGGCCGACCTGCTGCCACGGCGCGATGTAAAAGCGCGAGAACGGGGCGAAGGTGCCTCCGACCATGATGCTCGACGTCGTCGACGTCGGGTTGCCGCCGTTGACGCCGAAGCAGACGCGCAGGCCCGAGACGACCTCGTAGCTCACGTGCGCGCCGTTGCCGCGGTTGAAGCCGCTCGCGAGCAGCCCCGACCGGGTGTACGGGTCGGTCAAGAGCTGGTCCATGACGTGGTATGACGTATAGTCGAAACTCGACGGGTCGGTCACGCGCCCGGCCTCGACGCGCAGGCCCCAACGCTCGAAGCGAATGAGCTGCTCGCGGACCTGGATCGCCGCCTGGCCCTCCCACACGCTCGTGCCGTGCGGCCCGCCATTGACCTCGAACTCGCTGTGGACCGCGAAGTTCCACTTCAGGTCCGCCTTGAGGCCGATGCGCGACAGCGCGATGGAGAAGCCGCGGTTCTCGCGGTCGTCGGCGCCTTTGGTCTGGAGCGTCTCGAAGGCACCGCCTGCGACGACCGCGAGGATGGGCTCGACCGTCCACTCCTTGGCGGGTGCCGCGGTCTCGACCGGCTTCTTGGTCTGCGCGCCCTTCGCCTCCTCGGCGGCCTTCGCGGCCTCCGCTGCAGCCTTTGCCGCCTCAGCCGCGGCCTTGGCGGCGGCCTCGGCAGCCTTGGCCGCCCGCTCAGCGTTGGTGTCGTCGGCCGCACTCCGCGTCGGGAAGCCGGCGAGGCAGGTGAGGCCCGCGAGCGTGAGGATGAGGGAACGAATGGTCCGCATGCGGTTCTCCGGGCTCACTGGCCGAGCTTTTCGAGCATGATGGTCAGCGCGGCCTGACTGCGCGCCGCGCCGTAGTGGTTCTTGAGGAGCCCGTTGAAAAAGTAGCCGGACTCGTCGACGTCCCCGAGGTTGATGTTGCGGTTGTCCGCCCCGGCGAGCTTGCTCGAAGCCTGCGAGACGAACTCGTCTTGGTAGGAGCCGTCAGCGATGTCCTTCATCACGATCGTCGTCCAACGCACCGTGTTCCCGCCACAGAGGCCCGTCACGCCGAACGCGTTCTGACCGTCCGCGCAGGGCGTCTCCCAGGCTCCGCTCGAGCCGTTGAGCAGCTTGAGAAAATCGGTCGGCGAGTAGTTGTCGCGCGGGCCGAGCTCACAGGCGACGCGCCCGCGCATCGTCGGATTCTTGCCGCAGAGCTTGGCAAACGTGGAGACGCCGTGATTGGCGCCAGCCAGCAGGATCACGTCCGCCACGCGGGCCCACGGGTTGACCCGACCGGCGAAGGTCGCGCGCCGCAGCGCGTCGCGAATGATGGTCACTCCGAGCGAGAAGCCGATGAGCGCGATCTTCCGGCCCGGATAGGCTCCGAGCACCGACTCGATGAGGTGCTGCGCGATGGGCACCGACCAGCCGTGATCGATGTTCCGCGCTGCGTTCTCCGTGTCGTTGTTTCCCTGGGGATCGTCGACCTTGGCGATGCGCAGGTCGACCGCGAACGTCCGATAGCCGGCCGCTACGAGCGACTCGGCGACCATTGGCTTGCCGGTGCCCGCGGGGAAGCGCTCCCACGAATCGGGCGCATCCGAGTTGCCGTGGATGAGCAGCACGATGGGCTTGGCCGTGTTCTCGGTCACGCCGGCGGGGAAGTCGTAGCTCTTGGCCGCGCAGGTGTAGCCGAGGATGTTGGCGGCCGGATAGTTCAGCCCGTCGGTCGTGCAGCCCGCGTGCTTGGTCAGCTCGTCGCGGTAGTCGATGTTGTCGACTGCGGCCGGGCTCGTGACGTTGACGACGCCGTCGCCGCCTTCGGCCGCGGCGTCGGTCCGAAGGCCGCTCGTCGCGTCCGGGTGCGTCAGGTCCTGAAAACAGCCGGGCGCAGCCAGGCCGAGGGCCAGCAGGCCCATGCGAAGACGGTTCATGAGGGCTCTCCAGTGGACATATGCTCGCGAGCGAGCGCGACGAGGCGGCTGCGATCGACCTTGCCTGCGCTGGTCTTTGGCAAGGCGGGCAGCGTGACGAAGCTGTGTGGGACCTTGAATGGGGCCAGGCGCGCTCGCAGGCGCGTCGTGAGCTCCGGCGCGGGTGCGCCGTCACCGCGGAAGACGACGAACGCGAGCCCGACCTCGCCCCAGCGCGCGTGCGGCACGGGGACGACCGCGGCCTCGACGACGGCCTCGAGCTCCGACAGGGCGCTCTCGACCTCGGCGGGCACCACGTTCTCGCCGCCCGAGATGAAGAGGTCCTTCTTGCGACCGGCGATGGCCACGTCGCCGTCCGCGTCCCGCTCGGCGAGGTCACCGGTGTGCAGCCAGCCCGCGGCGTCGATGGCCGCGCACGTGGCGGCAGCGTCGTCTGCGTAGCCGGGCATCACGTGGGGGCCACGGAGGAGCAGCTCTCCGGGGATGCCGGGCTCATCGATGTCCTGGCCATTGGAGTCCACGATGCGGTGCTCGACGTGCAGCAAGGGCCGTCCGACGCGCCCCGGCTTCTGCCGCGCGGCCTGGTCGGACAGCCAGAAGTTGTTCGGGCCCGCCTCCGTGAGACCGTAGCCCAATCGCAGCACGGCGCCCTTGGCCTGGAAGCGGGCAAAGAGGCTCGCCGGCGCCGGCGCTCCGCCCGTGATGAGGATGCGCAGCCGCGCCAGGTCCGCCGTGGCCCAGCGCGGATGCTCGGCGAGCGCGAGGAGCATGCTCGGCACGCCGAACAGCAGGGTCGGCCGACCCGAGGCCACCAGATCGAACGTGCGCTCCGGGTCGAAGCGCGGACACACGATGGACGCACCGCCGGCGTAGACGAGCGGGGTCGTGAACACGTTGAGGCCGCCGGCGTGAAAGAGCGGCGCATCTAGGATGGCGACGTCGTCGGCGCGCAGACCCCAGGTCATGACCGTGTTGATCGCGTTCCAGGTGACGTTCGCGTGCGTCAAGACGGCTGCCTTGGGCGTGCCGGTGGACCCGCCCGTATGACACAGGAGCCACGGATCGCTCTGCCGCGGCCGCTCCGCGTCGGTGAGGGGGCCGAGCGCTGCGCCTTCACGCGCCGCGAGGTGGAGGTGGCGCGGCTCGTGGCGGCGACCGAGCGCGATGGGCGTGCCGAGCGCGACCTGCCCCGCCTCGAGGGCCGAGACCACCGCGGCCGAGGCGTCGTCGTAGAAGAACGCCTTACGCGCGCTGCGACCGAGGAGCGCGACGAGCTCGGGGACCGCGAGGCGCCAGCTAGCACACTCCAGAACGGCGCCGAGCCGCCCACACGCGAACACGAGATCGAGATACGTCTCACTGTTCTGCGCCAGGATGGCGAGGCGATCGCCCCGCCCGATGCCCAGCTTGCCGGCCAGAAACCCTGCCGTCTGCGCTACACGAGCGTTCCATGCGGCGTACGTCGTGACGAGGCTCGACGGCGAGAAGAGCGCCGCCGCGTCCGGCGTCAGCTCCGCGCGGCGCGCGAGCCAGTCGGTGGCCAAGGGCTCCATGGTCGACTAGTCCGCGACTACGGGCGAGCGCGAGAGGCGGGAGCGCCCGAGCAGGCCGACCAGCGCCGGGGCCGCGATGGCGAAGGCGAGCAGGACCTCGAAGGTGCCGCCGACGTACGTGATCGCCGTGCCCAGCGACATGCCGCCACGCTCCGAGAGACCCGTCACGAGCGGCGGGATGAACGCGGCCATGAACGCGCCCACGTGGTAGGTGATGCCCACGCAGCGCGCGCGCAGCTCCGGAGGGAAGAGGTCGGTCAGCAGCAGCGGCGTCACGCCGGTGAAGCCCACGCCCACGAGGCCGCCGAGGAACGCGCCGGTGCCGAGCAGCGTCGGTGACGCGCCGGCGAAGAGCGGCATGAGCGGGACCATGAGCAGCGCGGGGAGCACGACGGCCCAGAGGACGCCGAAGCGCTTGGCGACCGTGCCGGTGATGACGGCGCCGATCAACATGCCGACGTTAAAGATGGCGAGCAGGTGACCGATCTGGGTCGCGTCGAGCTGGTGCTCCTTGGCGAGCATGGCCGGGTACGCAGGTCCGACGAGGCTGTAGTAGACGCCGAAGCCGAGGCCCATCACGAGCGAGCCGAAGCCCATGGCCCGGAGCAGGTCGGGGCGCAGCAGATCACGAAAGGACGTCTTGGCGCGGCGCGCGGCGGAGGCGTGCCACTCGGGGCTCTCCTTGACCCACATCCGGATGGGGAAGACCAGGATGGCGGGCGCGGCGGCGATGACGAACAGCGTTCGCCACCCATAGCGGGGCAGGATCCACGCAGAGACCACGCCGGCGAGCAGGTAGCCGATGGCCCAGCTCCCCTGCAGGATGCCGGAGGCGATGCCGCGGCTGCGCTCGGGCCAGCTCTCCATCGCGAGAGTCGTGCCGGAGGTCCACTCGGCGCCCATGCCGAAGCCAAAGATCGTTCGAAGCACGAGCACCCAGCCAAACGAGGGCGCAAAGGCGACGAGTCCGTCGCACACAGCGAACCAGACGATGGAGATCATGAGCGGGAGGCGCCGACCCCACTTGTCCGCTGCAGCGCCGGCGACGAAGCCGCCGACGAGCCGTACCAGCAGCGTGAGGGTGACCGAACCCGCGGCGGCCGTGTAGCTCACGCCGAACTCCTTGGCGATGGCCGGGACGGCGAGGATGTAGATGGTGAAGTCGAAGGCGTCGAGGATCCAACCCGACCACGCGGCCAGAAACGCTGCCCACTGCGCGCGCGTTGGCTCTCTCCACCAGGGCTCCGTGCTTTGCTTCCGGTTCATCGTCTCTTCTCCGCTTGACGCGCTCATCTTGCCATGCAAAATAAGCGCTTGTTTAGTGAGCGTCTTACCGCAGGTCGCTCACCCAAGCAAGAGCTTTTTGCGGTGCAACAAGATTTTTCTTCCGCGCTCGAAGGGACGATCCCATGCCGCGTCTGAAAGCCGAGAACCTGGAGGCCGTGCGGGAGCGCATCGAGGCCGCCGCGCTCGCTCAGTTCATTCGCCACGGCTACGCGGCGACGACGACGCGCGAGATCGCCAGCGCCGTCGGCCTGACCGCAGGCGCGCTCTACAGCCACTATCCGAGCAAGGACGCGCTGTTCGAGGCCGTCGTCAAGGGCTACCAGAGGCGGCTGCTCGGTCGCAGCGCCAAGAGCCCGCTGCATGAGGCGCTGCGGCACTCCGAGTTCCCGTTCGACATCCCGAAGCTCGCCTTCGGGATTCGCGATCTCATCCGCTCGAATCGCGCCTACTGGCTGCTCTGGTACATCGACATCGTCGAGTTCGAGGGACGGCACTTCAAGTCCCAGGTCGCGCCCACGGCGCTGCTCGGCGCTCCCGAGCTCAAGGCGCGGCTGGACCTGCTACGCCGCGACGGCGTGTTGCGGGTAGCACCCGAGGTTGCGTTCGTGATGGTGTATATGCATCTGTTCAACTACTACTGTATCGAGACGCTCTTCGGTGGACAGGAGCACTACGGTGTGCCCGAGGACGAGGCCATCGCCACGATGGCCGATGTGTTCTTGCGCGGGATGCTGGCCGAGGGCGTCCTGGCGACGCGTTCAGAGCCCAATCTGGTGAGCGCCCTTGATGTCGGTCGTCTTGAAGTCGCCCGTCGAGCCGACCACGATGAGCCGGTAGCCCGGGAAGACTCGATTGGTCGTCTTGGCGGTCACGCGCGCGCTCCAGCGGGAGCCTGACGCCATCCGCGAGGTGATGAAGTCCACGTAGTGGCCGGTCGTTATCGGCACGCCGAAGGCCAGCACCTGCCGGCCATCCGAGTTGGACCGCGCCACGACCTTGCCCTTGGCGTCGAGCAGCTCGAGGTCAAAGTCCGACAGCGCATTCTCCGGGACGACGAGTAGGCTCACGTACTGCGTCACACGGGACTTGAACGCGAACGTGTCCGACTCGGCCACCGTGACGTCGAGCGAGCCGAGCACCATGAACGAGGTGTCGTTGTCCTTCATCGCCTTTGCCCGTGCCTCGGTGTAGCTCTCGACCAGCTCATAGGTGCGGCTCTTCCCCGCGTAGGGGACCGCGACGGTCCGGACGATCTTGCCAGCGCCTGTGACATAGTCTCCCGCGGCGTTCGGCTCGAAGCCGCGCGCGCCTCGGGCGCAGTGCGCGCCGACTGGACCCAACGGGCCGAGCGGTCCAAGGGCGCCGAGCGGTCCCAGCGGCCCCAGGATCGACCACACGCCGCCCGTTTGAAGCTGCTTGACGAAGTCATTGTTGTGGCCCGCCTCGTTCGGCCAAGCCGCGAGCGCCTTATAGGAAGCCGCGGAGAGCGGCCCGGACGGCCCCAACGGACCTTGCTCCGAGAGCGGCCCCGTTCCACCCAGGTCCTCGCACCACTCGTCCCACACGGCGGTCGGGATGGCGCTCAGCCACCATGACGGATTCCAAGTCGCGTCCCCCAACGGCCCCAGCGCACCGAGCGGTCCCCACGCGCTGAGCGGCCCAATGGCACCCAACGGTCCATCGCGGTCGAGATAGAACTCGGGCGAGTGGCTGGCATCGGCGTTCTGGACCGCCGGTTTGACGGTGGCGAGGCTCCCGTTGAGGCGCTCGAGGCTGCTCGCCGAGATGTAGAACGCCTTGCTCGAGGCGCTGTCCGATTTTCCTGCGGCGCCCTCCACCGTGGGCTCCGTGCCAGAGCTACCAGAAGACCCGCTCGTTTCGTCGACCACTGAGGCGTCGCCGCAGCCCAAGGTGCAGGCGAAAGCGAGCGAGAGGAGCTGTCGAGTCATGGGAATCTCCTGGCGGGTACAAGCGACCCCGGGGTCGGCCGCCCCCAAGCAACGAGCGTGCCACGAAATGGGCGGCGTGACCATGGACGTCTCGACCCGCTTCACGTAACGTCCTCCGCCGATGAGCGCCCTTCGACGCGTCGTGCGCGCCTTTCCGTCGCTGCTTCGAGTCGGTTTGGCCGAGATGGTCGCCTATCGCGCCGAGGTTATCGTCTGGATCCTCACCTCGACCCTCCCGCTCGTCATGCTCGCCGTGTGGGACCGCGTCGCTCAAGATGGCGCCGTGCAGGGCTTCGGGCAGGGCGATTTCGCCCGCTACTTCGCCGTGGCCCTCGTCGTGCGCCAGCTGACTGGGACCTGGGTGGTCTGGGAGCTCAACCAACAGATCCGCACGGGGAGCCTCTCCGCGGCGCTCCTCAAGCCAACGCATCCGCTGGCCTGGTTTGCCGCCGAGAGCCTCGCCACGATGCCCATCCGAGCGGTGGTGCTCATCCCGCTCATCGCGGTCATCGCGCTCTGGCGCCCAGAGATGGGCGTCGGCTTCGAGCCGGCCAACGCACCGGCGTTCGTCCTCTCGGTCCTCCTCGCCTTCGGCGTGCACTTCCTCGTCCAGACGATCTTCGGCTGCCTGGCCTTCTGGCTCGATCAATCGCTGGGGCTTTTCAACGTCTGGTTTGCCGTCTGGGCCCTCTTCTCGGGCTATATCGCCCCAATCGCCCTCATGCCGGACGGGCTTCGCGCGGCGGTCGAATGGCTGCCGTTTCGCGCGCTCCTGGGGATCCCCGTGGAGATCGGTGCTGGCCTCGCGACGGGCCCGGCGGTGTGGTCCGGCCTCCTCGTCCAGCTCAGCTGGCTCGCGTCGTGCGCCGTCCTGGCCGCGTTCGTGTGGCGCCGCGGCGTCCTCCGTTATGGCGCCGTCGGCGCATGAGCGAGAGGGCCGTCGGCGCATGAGCGGCCGTGCCTTCCGAGCCATCCTGGCGCAGTGGCGGGCCGCGTGGATGGCGGCGCTGCAGTATCGCAGCAACTTCCTCGCGGACACGCTGGTGACCGCGCTCTGGGTCGGCTGGACGATCGTGCCGCTGTGGTTCGTGTTCCATCGCGCGCCCGAGCGGCTCGCGGGCTGGTCGTATGACGAGTCGCTCCTCGTGACCGGCTTCTTCATGATGCTCCAAGGCGTCCTCGAGGCGCTGATCGAGCCCAACCTTCGCGGTCTCGTCGAGCACGTCCGTCACGGGACGCTGGACTTCGTCTTGCTCAAGCCCGTCGACAGCCAGGTCCTCGTGTCCTTCGGGCGGGTCGTCCCGGCCAAGGCGATGCTGTCGGTCGGCGGGCTCGTCGTCGTGCTCGTCGGGATCGCGCGGCTCCCCGTGGCGCCCGACCTCGGCGCGCTGTTGGTCGCTCCGGTGCTGTTGATGGCCGGGCTGGCGGCGCTCTACGGTCTCTGGCTCCTGGTCGTGAGCACGAGCTTCTGGTTTGTGCGCGTTGACAACCTCTCGTACCTGCTCACGTCGATCCTCGACGCCGGGCGCTGGCCCATGGGCCTCTATCGACCCGCGCTCCGCGCCATCCTCACGTTCGTCGTTCCGGTCGGCATCATGACGACCTGGCCCGCGCTCGCTCTCCGTGGGCTCATGCGTCCCACCGATGTCGCGGTCTCGCTGACCATCGCAGCGACGATGCTCGTCACCAGCCGCCTCGTCTGGCGCCGCGCCGTCGCGAGCTACACCTCCGCGTCGAGCTAGTCCCGCTACTTCGGATCCCAGGTCCCGAGTACGCAGAAGTTCTTCGGGGTGCACGCCGTGCCGATCTGAGTGACGCAGCACCCGTTGTCCACGCAATCGGCGCCGGTCTTACAGCCATCGCACAGGTAGGTGCACGCGTTGGCCGCGCCGTCCTTGCCCTTGCAGCAGATCTGGCCGTTCTGGCACTCACTCGAGGCCTTGCAGCCCGTACCCGGGTTGGGATCGGTCCCGCAGAACTGCTCGAAGTCCTTGCAACAGTTGCCGTTCTTGACGCACGGTGGGTCGCAGTGGCAGCCGCCATCGGGTCCGAAGTACTTGCCGCACTGATCTTTACAGGTCGTGTTCTTCCCCGGCTGTGCGACGCAGAGGGCCTCATAGTCCTTGCAGCAGTTGCCGTTCTTGACGCAGGGCGGGTCGCACTGGCAGCCCCCGTCGGGCCCGAAGTAGGTGCCGCACTGGTCCTTGCACGTCGTGTTCTTGCCCGGGGGGCCGCCCCCGACGGGCTTGCCATTGGCGACCGCGCAGATGCCGTCGATGAGACAGATCTGAATGGCCTGGCCCTGGACCGCGAGCGCACAACACCCCACACCGGGATCGCAGTCGGCAGCCGTCTTGCACGTGTTGCCGATGCACTGATTGGCCGGGCCACAGATGCCGCCGAGCTGCGTGGGGCAGCACTCGCGCCCCGCGCCGCAGTCACCCGACTGCTGACACTGGGGACCGTAGCACCCCCCCTTGGGGCCGCAGAAGCTCGGGAGCACGCCGAAGCCGTCGCAGCACTCCTGCCCATCGGCGCAGTCCTTGGCCGTCTTGCACTCCTTGCCGTAGCAGGCCGCGGCGTTGGCCGCGCAGTAGCTGCCGACGTTGCCGACCGAGCAGCACGTGCCGCCATTCGGGCAGTCCTCGTTCTTGGTACACGCGGGCGTGCCGCCACCGGTGTCCGCCGGGGGCTTGGCGGTGTCCGGCTGCGGCGAGGTGCCGTCTTCCTTCGCCACCGGCAGTTCTGGCGTGGCGGGCGTGTCGGATGGCGCAGGCGGAGCGTCCGTCTTGAGCGTGCCGGAGTCTCCGGGCGCGGCGGCGTCGCTCGATGAGCCGCCAACGCATTGTCCGTTTTGGCAGATCGCCCCGGACGGGCAGTCCGCGTCACGCTTGCACCCGCCGGTACTGCCGGCGACGTCGGTGATGAGCGTACCGCCCGTCTCACCCTCGCTCGAGGCGCACCCCATGCCGAACCCCACGGCGATCACGCCGACGACGCTCCAACGCACGATCCCAATCCGCATTCGGTACCTCCAGCTCAGCTTGCGACCGCGGGCCCCACGAAACTCGGCCCCGACCGGCGCAACGGTACACGGCGCGCCGAGCCAAGAAAAGCGGATTCGCGCGACGTGAAACCGTCCAGGGGCCGTGCTACCGTCTCGCGATGCGCCGATTTCTCCCGTTGCTCCTGCTCCCAGCGCTGGCTGGAGCGCAAAGCCAGCCCCCCATCCCGTCCATGGCGGCCCGACTCGGTGCGTCCACGCTCTCGGAGCCGGACGGCGTCTCGGCGCTGCTCGACAACCCCGCGGGACTGTCCCTGCTCCCGGCGTGGGAGGTCCGTGCCTACAACACCCAGCTCGACTCGACGCCGGGTCACGGCGCTGGGGAGGGCACCTCGCTGCTGTTTGGTATCCCGGTCTGGGGCCCGATCGCGACGGGCGTCGGCTTCGAGCACGTCCGCCCGGGCGGTGGCTTCGCGACCCGGGTTCGCCTCTCGTTCGCCGCGAGCTTCCGCGTGCATCGGACGCTCACGATGGGCCTGACCTATCGGCACACCTTCGCCGACCTGGATCCGGCCTACGATCACACCAATGAGCTCGACCTCGGGCTGCTCTACCGTCCGGTGTCCTTCCTCAGCATCGGTCTCGGCGTCCGCGACCTGAACACGCCCGTCACCGGCGGCGCCGTCGTGCCGCGGACTTGGTCGTTCGGCTTTACGTGGCACCCGGGCACCGACCGCCTCTCGATCGACACAGGTCTCGATGTCCACGAGTCGAGCGGTGAGGTCGACGTCGTCACTCGGCTCCGCGGCGAGCCCTATCCCGGGTTGGAGCTGGGCGCGCGGCTCACGCTCTCGCCGCGCGGTGACCGCGTCGGCCTGGACCTCGGCACGTTCGTCGCCGTCCACTTCGGGCCGGGAGGCGTCGAGGGCGGCGTCTGGACCGGTCGCGCTCCCGGCGGGACGTTCGCCTTCGACGGCTTCACGGTCGGCGCGCGCGTCTCGGGCCATGCCTACGCCAACCTGTTCAAGCGTCGTGGCGGAAAGACCGTCGTGCTCGAGCTGGGCTCCGTGGGCGAGGTCCCCAACCCCGGCTTGGGCGAAGGGCAGGGCGTCGCCTTCCCCAGCCTCGCGCTGCTTCTGGATCGCCTGTCCCGCGACGATACGGTGGACGGTCTGCTCATTCGGGACCGCGGCGCGAGCTATGGCTGGGCTCAAACCGAGGAGCTACGGACGCTCCTTGCCGCCTTCAAGAAGGCGGGCAAGCGCTTGTCGGTGCACCTCGATCAGGGTGATCTCCGAACGATGTTCTTGTATGCGGACGCCGACGACCTCCTGGTCTCCCCCGCCGGCGGCCTGATGCTCACGGGGCTCCGCGGCGAGCTCACCTACTACCGCCGCGCGCTCGACTTCCTCAGGATCGAGACCCAGTGGGCACGCTATGGCAAGTACAAGTCTTTCCCCGAGGCCTTCGAGCGCACGGAGCCGAGCCCCGAGGACCTGGAGGCGCGCAACGCGATCCTCGACGGTATCTTTGGGGCCATCGTCACCGGCGTCGCCTCGGGTCGGAAGCTAGCGCCGGAAGGCCTCAAGGCGATCCTCGATCAGGGCCCCGCGGTCGCTACCGAGGCCAAGGAGCGCGGCCTCGTAGACGACGTCTGCTTCTACGACGAGATCGACCAGGTCCTCGCCAAGCGACTCGGCCGGCCGCTGGACTTCGTCCGCCTCGGCGGCGAGTCGCCTCGCCTGACGCGCGCGTGGGGGGCCGGTCCGCGCGTCGCGATCATCCCGATCGTCGGCGGCATCGTGGATGGCCGGAGCAACACGGTGCCATTTCTTGGTACGCGCAACGTCGGGTCGCAGTCCATCGTCGACGCGCTCGACGCCGCCCAGCGCGATCCGACCATCGCCGGCATCGTGCTCCGCATCGACAGCCCAGGCGGCTCCGCGTTCGCCAGCGACGTCATCTGGCGCAAGACCGCGCTCGTCGCCCAGAAGAAGCCGGTCGTGGCGTCAATGGGCAACGTCGCGGCGTCGGGCGGTATCTACGTGGCCATGGGCGCGCCCGAGATCCTCGCCTCCGACCTGACCGTCACGGGCAGCATCGGCATCTTCACGGGCAAGGTCGCGATCGGGAAGCTGCTCGGGTGGCTCGGCATCGACCGACGCACGCTGACGCGCGGCAAGTACGCCAACCTGTTCGGCACCGACGAGCCGTGGAACGCCGACGAGCAGAGCCTCGTCTGGAAGAAGCTCGGCGTCTTCTACGACCTGTTCAAGCAGCGAATCGTCGATGCCCGCAAGCTCACGAAGGACGAGGTCGAGGCCTCCGCGCAAGGTCGGGTCTGGCTTGGTAAGGCAGCGCGCGAGCGCAAGCTCGTCGACGGCCGTGGCGGGGTCGTCGAGGCCATCAAGCACGTGCTGACCAAGGCCGGCAAAGAACCGGACGGTCCGGTCGAGCTGGTCTACCTGCCGGAGCCGACGCTACTGGACCGTGTCAAGCGTTCGCTGGGACTGGCCGAGATCGCGGCCCGTGTCGGCGTCTCGCCGGAGACGCTCGCGCTCGTTTTGCCGTTCATCTTTGGGTTTGCGGCGGGTGAGCCGTTGGCCATGCTCCCGTTTGCGCTCGACGTCCGGTAGGGCGGGTCACCGCGGAGCGTAAGGCGCGGTCGTCGCAGGCTTGTCGTCGGGTCGGGCCAAGGTGCGCACATGCGCCACCACGCTCGACAGCTCCTTGGGCGGCAGGCGCTGCCCCGGCATCTTCGTGCCACGTCCGGCGACGATTAGGGCCGCGAGGTCCGCGTCGCTCCACTTGGACTGAATCGCGCTCGAGGTGAGGTCGATGCCGACCGTTGTGGCGGTCCCCGTCCCCGTTTGGCCGTGACAGGACACGCACCGCTTGGCGTAGGTGTCCTTGCCGAGCACGAGGTCGGGAGCCAAGGCCGTCGCCCCGGCCGCGAGCGGAGCGCACGCCGCCTCGTCGGGGAAGCAGCGCGAGATCGTCTCCGTCGGCGCATCATCACAGCCCGACGTCCCCACGAGCACGGCCGCGAGTGCCGCGACGCTGGGACGGACCCACACGAAGAGAAGCCTGAGCGGATAGAATTTGCACATCGCCGTGCACCTTCTAGCGGATCTCGCGACCCGGCGCGAGCCTGTGCGACCGATGACGTCGTTTGACGTGGAGCGTCACTTGCGCGTGACTGCGACCCGTGGAGCTGCCGCGGGACGTCAGTCCGGCCCGGAGCCGAGTCGTCCGAAGAGGTGCGTGCGCCCCATCGCATCGTGGCGCGGGACTTGCTAAGCTGCGCGGCGGGGCAATGGTGGCTCGACCTCGAGCGACAGGCAGACATGGCAACTCCAGCGCAATCGTCCGCGCGTGTACGTGCCCGAGGGGCGCGCGGGTTCACCCTTATCGAGCTCATGATCGTAGTCGCGATCCTGGCCATCCTCGCGGTCGTCGCGGTGCCCGCATTCATCAAGTACATGCGCCGCGCCAAGACGACCGAGGCCATCGACGAGCTCGACAAGATCCACAAGTCCGCGGCCCAGTACTACGCTCGCGGAGGCGTCGTGAGCGGCACGGGTAACTCGATCGACTGCCAGTTTCCGACCAATCAAGAGCTCACGCCGGACGTCACGGCCAAGGCGTGCTGCGGCAACAGCGGCGGCGGCAAGGACGCGGACAAGGACGATCGCTGTGATGTCGAGAGCACGCTCTGGGACGTCCCGGTCTGGTCGGCGCTCAACTTCGAGATGAAGGACCAGCACTACTTTGGCTACTCGTTCTTCAGCTCCGGGACGCGTACGACGGCAATCTTCACCGCGCGAGCCAATGGGGATCTGGACTGCGATGGCGCGCTCTCCACGTTCGAGCGCTATGGCTACGGCGGCACCGAGGGGACCTCCGCGGAGTGCTCGATGCAGCAGGCCTCGGCCTACTTCAAGATGAACGAGACCGAGTAGCCCGTGCGGGCCCGCTAGGGCATCGTCGATAGCTCGATGCCGTCTATCAAGAACGCTGGCTCCGACGCCGGGTTCGTCGTCGCCGGCAGCGGCGACGCCTCGAGGACCGCGAGGATGCTCTCGTCGGCCGCGTGGTTCGACACATCGATGCGCAGCTCGCTCCAGCGCGTCGCGACGCCCTCGCCCTCCGGACCGGCGATGCGCTCGGTGGGCACGTCCTTTGGCACGCACTCCTTGTAGAGCGGCAGGCCATCGGACAGGGCCAGCGTGACCTTCATGCACGGCGTCTCTTGCTCCGGCGAGCGCGCCACCTTGCGCACGCGGACGACCAGCGACTTGATGCCGGGCCGAACGCGGACACGCATGACGAGCGCGGCCAAGGTTCGGCTGCCCGTCGGCGCCGGCACGAGCTTCAGCAGGCGGCTCGCGTAGATGGGTCGGACGCCGAACCAGGCGCCCACGTAGCTCGCGTCGCCTTGCAGTCGCGCCGTGGGGTCGTTCTTGCCCGGCGACAGCTCGGTAAACTTTGCGCCCGCGGCGGTGAGCTCCTCGGGAAACGTCGGCGTCTTGAAGGTCGCCTTGACCGCCTGCTGCAGCTTGTGTCCGCCGAAGCTCTCGAAGGACTCGGCGACGGTCACCGAGAGCGTCTGCTCGAAGGGCAGCAGTTCGAGCGCTTGAACCCGCACGTGCGTCGCGTAGTCTTCCAGATCCGTAGCCGTTGGCGACACCGTGACGTGAATCGGCTTGTCCTTGCGATCGGTTAGGATGATCTTCGAGCCGAGCCCCGAGGTCTCGATGGGATGGTCGAAGTACACGTCCACGGACCCGCTCACCAGGCCCTCCGGCGGTGTCGTGACGGCGACGACCAGCGGCTCGATGCTCCGATTGCCGTGCCAGCGTGCATCGAAGGTGCCCGAGGTGCGCAGGTCCCCGCGCGCGTACGAGACGGACACCTGGCCGGTGATCTCGATCGGGCCACTGACGACCCCGTCGGACGGAAGCTCACCCATGGGCTTCATGCGCAGCCGCGTGGCGTTGAGCCGCAGCACGGCGCCGTCGTCCAGCGCCAGCTCGACCTGATCGTCGGTCAGATAGACGTAGTTCTCATCGGAGCGCAGCCGCAGCTTCGGGTAGCTGCTCTTACGGGCGGAGCCCGGCTTGCCGCCGAGTCCGAGGCGCACGTACGCCTTCTCCGTCTTCGGCAAGTACATCGTGAGAGGATGGTCCTCGAGCTGCCGCTTGAGCTCCTTCTGGTCGTCTTTGTCCATCGCGCGCCGAGGCGTGAGGTTGTCCAACGCGAGCACGTACGAGCCACTGCGCGACAGCGTGAGGTCCGGAGCTCGCTCCTTGGGTGCCTCGGCCTCTTCCTTCTTGCAGCCGGTGACACCGCCAAGGACGAGGATGAGGACGAGCACGAGACGCAACGAGCCGGCGAGGCCCAGGTGCAGACAGCGCGAGGGAGGCCACATGGGCGCCTACTGTAGCGGCTCGGAGCGGGGGACGCGAGCTTCGGGTCGGTATCGCGCCGCTGCGGTGACTTTCGCGTGGCCGCTCGGGCGCAGATCGGCTATGCTCGACCCCCCATGGAGGTGATGGCGTGAAAACTCGGACGTGCTTGCTTGCTGCGGTCGTGTGCTGTTCGGTCGTCGCAATGGGATGCAAGGACGCCGCGACCGCCGACGCCCAGCCCACCGCGACGAGCGACGCCAAGAGCACCGCTGCGGGCTACGACGCCGCCGCCGCGCTCCCTGAGCTCTCGGACGGCACCCTGGACAACCGCGCGAAGCTGCCCGCGCCCGAGCCCCAGAAGTATTTGGATTTTCAGGGGAACGAGGCCGTCATCAAGGTCGGAGAGGACCGGATGGTGTGCCTCCACCTCACCTATGACGGGCCGGACGTCGCGTTCACTCTAGCAAAGTCGTATCAGGGTAAATATGGCCACCACGTGGTCCTCCTTGAGGCCAAGGAGCCGCTCGCGCCCAACACCGTCGTCGATTGCAGCGACGCCAGCGAGATGAAGAAGTATGGACCGTATACCATTACCGACACAGACATCCCCCCGGGCCACGCCACGTTGCTCAAGACCGGCATGAAGCTGGTGCTCCAGTCGCACTACGTCAACGCCGGCACCAAGCCCCTCACCGTGCGCGATGGGCTGCGGCTCTCGCTCATCCCCATGGACCAGGTCACTCACTGGACGTCGACTTTTGTCACGAATACTCTGGATATCGAAATTCCGGCCAAAGGCGCGCGCAAGGTGCGGTTCGATTGCGCCGTCAAGCAGGACGTCTCGCTCATCCTCGTGGGAGGTCACATGCACGAGTACGGGAAGCGCTTCGAGCTCGAGTTCGGGCCCTCGGTCGACAAGCTCGAGCGCATCTACCTCGCCGCGCCCTGGACGCCAGAGTTTCGCGACCTGCCGCCCATCTACGAGTTCTTCGACGCCCCCATCAAGCTCACCAAGGGGAGCATCCTGCGCACGACGTGCGAGTGGGACAACCCGACCGACAAACCGGTCACGTTCCCCCACGAGATGTGTGACGCGTTCGGCTTCGTCGCGGGGACCAAGGTCCCCGAGGTCTGCGATGCCAAGGCCGAGATCCTCCCGACCGGTCCGGGAGGTGGCACCGCGCGCCTCGCGTTCACGGTCTCCGAGGGCGCCCAGTCCAACCCCAAGCTCAAGGACCCGCTCGTCGGACACGTCTACGGCAGCATCTACAAGAAGGAGGACGTGAAGCTCACCGGTCCGGTCGAAGGCGCGACAGCCGTCGTGACCGGGATCGACATTCAGATCGACCTCCGCACGGACGCCGTCTCCAAGACGTTCTACACCTCTCCGCAGATTCCCGTGGGCAAGTACACGTTCCTGGGCTTTTTCGATGTCGACGGTTCGTCCTCCGGCGCGGCCGACCGCGACCCCGAGACCGGCGATCCCGTCACGTTGCCGACCAACGTAATTGAGATTCAGGATGGCAAGGCCATCGATCTCACCATCTCCTTCGACCTGGTGCTGTGAGCGCGTGAGTCGAGCAGCCTCCACCTCCCCAGCCATCGAGAGCTGGAACCCCGCAACGGGCGAGCGGCTCGGCACGGTGTCGGAGGCGTCGGTCGCTGACGTCCGCGCGGCCGTCAGCGCGGCACGCCAGGCGCAGCTCAGCTGGGGGGCGCTCCCGGTCAGCGAGAGAGCGGCGCGCGTTTCTCGGCTGCGCGGGCTCATCGTCGCACGAGCCGACGCGCTGTCCGCGCAAATCTCCGCCGAGAACGGCAAGACGCGCTTCGAGGCGCTCATGATGGAGGTATTCCCGCTGGCGGAGCTCGTGCGCTACTTCTGCAAGCACGCCGAGGAGATCCTCGCCCCGCGGCGCATCCCTCTCGCGCTCATGAAGCACCGGCGGAGCTACGTGCATTACGCGCCCCGGGGCGTCGTCGGCATCATCGCGACGTGGAACTTCCCGCTCGCCATCCCGTTTGGCGAGTCCGTCATGGCGCTCCTGGCGGGCAACGCGGTCGTGCTCAAGCCGAGCGACCTCACGCCGCTCATCGCCGAGGCCGCGCTCTCGCTGTTTCGAGAGGGAGGCATCCCGGACGACCTCGTGCGCATCGTTCACGGCCGAGGCGCCACGGGCGCCGCGCGGATTGACGCCAGCGTCGACCAGGTCTGCTTCACGGGTTCGGTCACCACGGGTCGAAAGGTCGCCGCCGCGTGCGGTGAGCGCCTCATCCCGTGCACGCTCGAGCTCGGCGGCAAGGCGCCGGCCATCGTCTGTGACGATGCGGACCTCGAGCGCACGGCTCAGGCGCTCGTCTGGGGCGCCTTCGCCAACAGCGGCCAGGTCTGCGCCAGCGTCGAGCGCGTCTACGCTCACACCGCCATCCACGATGAGCTCGTCACACGCGTCGTCGAGCACGCCGCACGCCTGCGGCAGGGGGACCCCGCGAGCTTCGAGACTGACGTCGGCGCGATCTGCTTTCCACGCCAGTTGGACGTCGCTCGGGCGCTGATCGACGACGCGGTCGCGCAGGGGGCCCGCGTCGTACTCGGTGGCGCGGCGCTGCCGCTCTCCGCGGGTCCCGACGGCTTTCCGCGCAGCTTCTTTCAGCCGACCGTCGTCACGCACGTCCGGCCCTCGATGCGCATCCTGCGCGAAGAGAGCTTCGCGCCGCTGCTGCCCATCATGCGCGTCACCGACGTGGATGAGGCCGTGCGCCTCGCCAACGACTCCGACTACGGTCTGCTCGGCTATGTCTTCACCGGCGACCGCGCGAAGGGCAGGGCGATCGCGGAGCGCATTCGCGCCGGCACCGTCATGGTCAACGACGTGCTCATGACCTATGGGCTTCCGGAGACGCCGTGGGCCGGGGTCAAGCACAGCGGCATCGGCCGTGTGCACTCGGCGGAGGGTCTGCGCGAACTGTGCGAGACGCGGCACGTGCACCATGACGCCTTCTTCACGCCACCTCGCGAGCTCTGGTGGTACCCGTACGGAAAATCGACGTACAAGAACGCGCTCAAGGCGCTGCGGCTCTTCCTCGGTGGGCGTGGGGGAGCCTAGCGGTCACCGTGAGCGACAAGGACTACACCTGCCCGCACTGCAAGGCGCGCAACCGCTTCGGGCCGTCGGACACCCTCGACGGGGTCGTTCGCTGTGGGTCGTGCCGTAAGCCGTTTCGCTTGCCCGATCCGCCGGCCCAGGGTCGGATTCCGGACGGTGTCGATACCGCCATCGTCGACGTCCGCACCGGTCGCGAGGTCGCCACTCCGTTCGATGGACGCGACACGGCGATAGTGGACCTGCGCACGCAGGAGCCACCCCGCGCCGTCGTGCGGTCGGACCAGCATCGCTCGGGTGTCGGCCACAAGGCCGCCGTGTCCAACCCCAACGTGCCGAGCTACGAGGCCATGGCCGCGCAGGCCGCCAACCTGGTGCGGCCGGACACGGGCTCGCACCGCATCTCCGAGGTCGTCGTCCGCACCTCGGACTCCGGCGCCCGCAATCTTCCACTGGCGGAGCGCGTCTCGCACGAGGCGGGCACGCAGCGCGTCTTTCCGGGGTCGGAGAGCGCGACGACTCCGGGCTGGGCGAGCGTAGGTGCGCGGCTGCGGCCCTGGGGCATCGCCGCGGGCGCGGGCGTCGTCGTCGCGGTGCTCATGATGGGGCTCGTGTGGTTCGCCGCTCTCGGGCCCGCGGAGAGCGCGCGGCAGGCGGCGCTGTCCGACGTCCGGTCGCGCGCGCGACGCACCGCGGAGTCCGTGGCGCAGCGGGTCTCTCAGCTCGAGTCCGAGGGGCGCGCCGTCGAGGTCCGCTCGGCCTTGGCGACCCTCGATGGCTTCGAGGAGCTGCGCGTGGCGATTGTGCGTGCCGACGGCAAGGCCACCTATTCGGGTGACCTGCTTTCGTCGGTGCTCTCGACCGCGCTGGCTGCCGCCTGCGCTCCCGACGCCGGCAAGGCCAGCAGCGCGCCGATTCAGCACCTCCTCGCGACCGAACCGGCGCTCGCGGCCACCCGCGCGGAACCCTGCAAGGCGCCGCCGGTGCTCAAGCCTCCGCCCGCGGTACCGGCGGGGCCGACGTGGGTGCCGGCCGAGCTCCTCACGCGCGCCGACAACGCCGCGGATGGCACCGCACTGGCGGAGCACGACGACGCCATCGTCGCCGCCGTCAAGCTGCGCTGGGAGGGGACCTGCAAAGGCTGCCACGCCGAGACGCGCTCGCGTCCCGCGGTGCTGGTCCTTGCACGGGCGCGCACGCCGAGCGTTCCCGCACCTGCGGGCTCCCCCGCGCTGCTGATCACGTCGGGCCTCCTCGGCTTCCTCGTCGGCGTCGGTCTACTCCTCGGTGCGCGCCGCTTCATCCCCTGATCTCGCTCCATGTCGTCGGTCTTCAAGGTGAGTTCATGACCCGCGCGAAAGCCCTCTCCCTCGTCGCCACGCTGCTCGGCCTCCTCGGACTCGCCGACGCGCTCTACCTGACCTGGCTCAAGTGGAGCCACGAGGTCATGGGCTTCGCCGACTCGTCCGTGTGTCGCGCCCTGTCGAAGTCGGGCTGTCAGATCGCGCTCGAGAGTCGCATGGGCACCGTCGGCCCGGTGTCCGTGAGCATCATCGCCGCCGCGTGCTACGTGGTCGTCGTGGTCCTCGCGCGCATCTCGGCGTACCGCGCGGGGTTCGCCGTGCCGGCCCTCCGGCTCGTGTCCGCGGGCGCCGTGCTCTGGTCGCTGGTGCTCGGAATCACGTCGCTCGTCGCCAGACAGTTCTGCCCGTACTGTGTGGCACTCTACGTCATCAATCTCGCGCTGCTCGGCGTGGCCTGGAGTCTGCCGACCGACGTCGCGGGCGTTGGCCCCACGGTGCGCGCAGTCTTCGGCGCACGTCGCTCGCTTGCGTGGAGCGTCGCGGGCTTTCTGGCTGCGACTGCCGGCGGTCACGCGCTCTATCAGTGGCGCGCGACGGTCGCCATCGGCGCCTTGGCCGATCAGGACGAGAAGCGGTTGGCTGAGGCGCTCGCGTTGGGGCGCTTCGCTCCGCCGCTTACGGACGCTGCGTCGGTCGGGCCCGAGGATGCCCGCTTCACCATCGTCGAGTATCTCGACTTTCAGTGCCCGCACTGCCGCCGCCTGCGCGAGAGCCTGAGCGAGGTGCGCCGCCAGCGGCCGACCGAGATCCGCATCGTCACGCGGCATGAGCCGCTGTCGAGCGAGTGCAACCCGATGATGCCCGCGACTGGCCACGATCGCGCGTGCGCCGCCGCCGTGGCCGCCGAGTGTGCGCGGCGCCAGGGTCGTTTCGAGGAGTACGCCGACCAGCTCTTCACGCATCAGGACGCGCTGGGCGAGACCGAGCTCATCGACTACGCCCGCGAGGTCGGCCTCGACCTCGCCGCCCTGGAGACCTGCCGCGGCTCAGACGACGCCAAGGCCGCGATACGACGCGATGCGCTGCAGGGCATCGCCGTCGCCGCGCTCGGCACACCGACGTGGTACGTCAACGGTATGCGCCTGCAGGGGGGCGCCCCGGTCGTGTCGGTGCATCGGATGCTCCGGGGCGTCGAGGCGCTCCTCGAGCGCGGCGTGCCCGAGGCCCCCGCGATGGCGCGCCAGCGGGCGATGCTCGCCCGGCCGCGTGTCCCGAGTGGAGCTGCAGGACGGGCCATCACGTCACGACTGGACGCCGTCGACCGTCCGCTCCCCGAGGTCGTCGCCTACGTCGATCCCGCTACCGCGGCCGGTCGACGGATCATCGGTTGGGTCGCGATGATGGGCGAGCTGCCATCGCTCCGTGTCGGCATTCGAACCATGGCTCCGACGTGCGCGGCCGACGCGACGACCCCTGCGTGTCAGGTGGCCGCCAGCCTCGCCTGCGCCGTCGTCGAGGGCGTGCTCTCGGACGTGCGTCCCCGGCTCCCGGCCGAAGGGGAGGGCGACGACCCCGCCGCGCTGGCACAGCGGCTCAGCTCGGAGGTGCCCCGCGTTGGCGCCTGTGTGAGCGCGGGTCGTGGCGCGGCGCTGCTCGCGGAGGACCGCGCGGCGGCTGCCGCGGCGGGGGTGACCCGGAGCCCGATGGTGGTTTTGGCCGGGTACACGCTGGATGCACCGGAGACTCTCGACGAGCTCCAGATGCACCTGGCAGCAGCGCTACTGGCGCACGGCAAGCCGGCGGGCCAATAGCAGCCCCAGGCCGGCGGCGAGGAGCACCGGCGTCGTATGGGCCAGGAGCAGGTGGCTGAACTCATGCGCCGGGCATGCGACGTGGAGCGCCGCCTGACCGGCGAACGCGCTACCGGCACCGAGGGCGGCCAGCTGCGCGGGGGAGGCTCCATGACCGCGGCGCGCAAACCACGCCACGCCCGCGAGCGGGAGGCTCGCTGTCAGCAGCTCTCCCAAGCCGCAGCCGACCGCCCCGAGGATGGTGGGGTCTGGCGCCGTCGAGGTCGCCCAGGCCGCCAGGACCGCGAGGCCAATCATCGCGAGCCAGGTGTGCCCACCGCGCTCAAAGGCTGCGACCGATAGGCCCGCGGCCGCGACCGCCCAGAGGGCCGCGATCGCGTAGTCCATCCCGAGGGGGACACGATGGGTCGACACGGCCACCACGAGCACGGCGCCGACGACGACGAGGCCCCCGAGGGTCAGCCGCGCTCGCCAGCGATGTAGCGCCTGCAGCCCGCCGCAGCGGGCCATGACCTCCGCGGCCAACGCCTCGAAGTGCGTGGACCCGGGAGTGAAGCCGCCCTCGACGCCACCGATGGCGTCCTGAAATCGCTTGGCCTCCGCGAGCACGCACGCGCACGGTGGGCAGTGCGCCGCGTGCTGCTCCACCAAGACGCGATCGGGATCGTCGCTCGGCAGCAGCACGACTCCGGCGGCGCGAGAGCACGCCTCGGTACACGCACAGCCCATCTCAGCGCCGCTCCGGGCGCGCGAGGTCGGCGAGGTCCTGACGTAGCTTCTCGTAGGCTCGAAACGCGCGCAGCTTCACGGCACCCTCCGTCGAGCCGATCATCGTCGCAATCTCGCTAAACGTGAGCCCCTCGTAGCGATGGAGCTGGACGACGACGCGTTGCGGCTCCGGCAGGCGGTCGAGAGCCGCCCGAACGCGCTCGGCGAGCTCGGCCGCCTGGAGCTCTGCCTCCGGGGCCACGGACGTCGTCGCAGAGAGCTGCTCGACCGCGCGCTCGAAGGCGTCGTCGTCTTCGGCGCCGGACGAGAGCGCCAGACGTTGGCCATAGCGGCGTCGCAGCTCGTCGGTGCGGACATGCCCGGCGATCGCGTAGAGCCACGGGCGCACCGGCGAGCCGGGGCGATAGCTCTCCCGCGCGCGGTGCAGCTTCATGAACGTGGTCTGGACCAGATCGTCTGCAACCGCGACGCTATGGAACGAGCGCTGGAAGAAGCGATGGAGCAGCGGGCCGTGGCGCTGAAACAGAGCCACGAATGCACGCTCGTTCCCGTCCAGATACGCGCCCATCAGCGCCTCGTCGGGAGCGCCAGCTTCGACGGCGGGGCGGTTCACAGCGGCCACGCTAGCATGGGACGCCTCGGTCCGCACGGACGGGAGCGAGGTGACCGAGAAGCGCGAGGAGAGGGCGATGGCGGCGGAGTTCACGCACCGGGATTCGCTCCAACGCGTCGAACAGTTACAGGATCAGCACCGGATCACGGCGGCGACTGGTGACAGAAACGCGGGCAGAGGCTCTAAGGGGTCGAGCGCGCCGCGGACACCTGCGCGACCAGGCGCTCGACGAGCGCGGACAGTGTGCCGGCGGCGGTGTCCTGGCGATAGGAGGCCAGCTCGGCCGTGACGAGCGCTTGGAGGCTGGCGCCATACGTCATGAGGACCGTGCCCACGAGGCGGCCGACGGTGGACTCGCGCACGACGTCGGTGCCGACCGTGAGCGTGCTCGAGACGGTCCAGAGCGCCTCGGCGAAGCTCGAGACGCGCGGGTTGCGGTCGCGCTCGGCAAGCCAATAGACCACCGACGCCACGACGACGACGACCGCCAGCGACTCGACCGGTTGGTTGGCCAGCGTGCGCAGCGTCGTCTCGCGCAAGTGCAGGCGGTGTCCCGGAGCGGGCGCCGCGGCCGCGCGGCCAAACAGGCCCTCGCGCACATCCGTGCTCAGCTCCGTCCAGAGGGAAGTCGGCTCGCTCACAGGGCCAGACCTTAGCGCGCCGTTGGCCCGAATGTCACGCCCCGGGGCCGGTCTGACCGCGTGTCGCGGCCGGTACGATGCGGTGCTATGATCCGGCGCCGATGGGAGCGCGGCCGCCAATGAGCCTGAAACTGCCCTGCACCTTGGGTGGCCGTTACCAGTGCGACGAGCGCATCGGCTCCGGCGGCATGGGCGAGGTCTACCGCGCGCGGCACTTGGGCCTCGATCGCGACGTGGCTGTCAAGGTGCTCTCTGTCGTCGGTCTCGAGAAGAACCAGGAAGAGCGCATCAAAGAGCGCTTCAAGCGCGAGGCGGTCGCGCTCTCCAAGCTGCGCCACCCGAACACGGTCCAGGTCGTCGACTTTGGCTGGACCGACGACAAGCGCCCCTACATCGTGACCGAGTTGCTGACCGGTCGGACGCTCGACCATCTGTTGCGCGACGAGACGCGCCTCTCGGCCGGACGCGCGATCCACATCTTGAGCCAGGTCTGCATGTCGCTCGCCGAGGCGCATCAACACGGCATCGTCCATCGCGATCTCAAGCCTTCCAACGTCTTCCTCGTCGAGATCATCGGCCAGAAAGACTTCGTCAAAGTCATCGACTTCGGCGTGGCTCGCGTCGCCGTGACCGACGACATCAATCGTGCACGTCCGCTGACCGTCGAGGGCACGACTCTGGGCACGCCGGACTACATGGCGCCCGAGCAGGCGCGCGCTCAGACGCCCACCGCGGCGACCGACGTCTACGCCTTGGGCTGCATCCTGTACGAGCTCCTCGCCGGTGAGCCGCCGTACATCGGCGATACCGCGCTGCAGGTCATGGTCAAGCACATCACCCACCCGGTGCCCCAGATCCTCGCTGTGCGACCCGACCTGGGACCGGGGCTCGCCGACGCCGTCGCGCGCGCGATGAGCAAGGACCCGACGCAGCGCCCTCAGGACGCCGGCGGGTTTCTGGAGGTCCTGCGGAAGATCCCAAGGAGCGAGGCGACTGTCAGTCTGCCCGACCTCCCGCGGAGCGCGACACCGCCTGCGTCATCGCCCGACAGCGCACCCTTGGTCGCTTCGCCCGCGTCGGACACGGAGGTCGACTTCATCCCGCCCGCCACGCCCGAGATCCTCGCGGCGGCTCGGCCAGTCGCTCCGCCGGACCCTCGCGTGGTTTCTCCCGCTGTCGCTGTCGCTATCACGCCCCCGGTCGCTCCCGCCGTGCAGGCCTCTCCGGCGTCGATTGTTCCGGTCACGGGCCGACGTCGCGCGCCCAACCTCGTCCCCGAGCCCGTCATCGAGCTCGAGGAGGTGCGCAGTCGCGCCGAGGCGCGCACCGCCATCATCGAGAACATCGACGACCTCCTCATGGAGATGCGTCAGCCGCGTGATGCTGCGCCACCCAAGCGCTCGCGGGCCCCGCTGTGGATCACCCTTGCGCTCTTCGTCGCTGGCGTCGTCGGGCTGACAGTGTGGCATTTCGCGAGCTGAAGACGGGTCCGCGTGCGCCGCGGCACTGACGCTGCCCACGCCATCGCAAGGATTCTTCGGAAGGCCAAAACGCATCGAGCCGACGCCCTTGCGGGACATCGGCTCGATACGTCGGCAGAATTACATTTGAAAGTAGCCCGTAGGGGAATCGAACCCCTGATTCCGGCGTGAGAGGCCGGCGTCCTGACCGCTAGACTAACGGGCCATGCTTTCGGGGACTAGGATTCGAACCTAGACAAACGAGTTCAGAGCCCGTTGTCCTGCCGTTAGACGATCCCCGAGTACGCTCACGGCGAGGGCCGAACCCTAGGAAGAATGACTACGTAGACTTTGCCATCGTACTGGCTCACGTTGACGTGGTGCCACTCCGTGGTCGAGTCCTGGCTCTCGAAGTGAGTGAACTTCACGCTGACCCGGTGCACTCTCTCCTCGCTCGTGACGGCGAGCTTTGCCTTGGCAAAGTGCCGCTCGAAGAAGGAGACCGTGGCTTCATAGGTGCCACGCACCTCCAAGCGCTCGTCAGGATTACGCTTGGTTCGCGCCGGTAGCGGAAGTCCGAACAGATTTTCAGCGGCCGCGGAGCCCGCCCCGAGGAGCAGGAGCCAAAGCAGCCAAGCGTGCGGCCGGTGCCACATGCGGGGGCGGATATTAGGGGCGCCGCGGTGAGCTGTCAACGGCCATTCCGCCTGCGCGCGCCAATTCACGCCTGGGGTGCAGGTCCGAAGCTCTTCTCGAAGAGCTCGCGGATGGCCGTGCGGCCCGCGTCGGAGAGGAAGCGCGTCCCCGTGCCAGCAAAGCGCAGGCGGGTGATCTTCGGCGTCTCCACCTCGGCCCAGGCGCCGTCCCGCCACGCAAACCACGCGCGGCGCTCCTGATCGAAGCAGTAGACCGACTTCTCGATGCGGCGACCCAGCTCCGCGGCCCAGCCGGTGCCTCCCTTGACGGTCTGATCCGGCTGAATCAGTCCGACGACGAAGACCTCGCCCGCCGTGTTGACCTGGTGCCAGATGGACTGGAGCACCTTGCGGAACAGCGGCGTGTTCGGGTAGGAGCGATGCATGTGCGCGATGAGATAGGCGTCGTTGACCGCGCCTTGCTCGAGCTCGCTGTCGGTGAGCTGGACCAGGCCGCGCGTGCGGGCCACCTCGCCGCGACCGGCGAAGCTGAAGTTGACCTCTTGGACGCCCCAGCGCTCGGCACACGCCCCGAACTCGGCCTCGGCGCCGATGGCCGCGCCGGAGAGAACGGTGTACGCAGAGGGCGGAAACGACGGGGCCGGACGCTCATCCTCCTCGTCGGTGACGAGCCGCAACGTGTCCGGACGCAGGCGCAGGCGCGTGTCGCGGGCGGTCGTGTCGTCGTGATCCTTGAGCAGCCGTACCCAGATGTGGTCACCGTGCGGCTCGAGGAAGATGGCCACGTCGATGTGCGCCGTATGTACGTCGCACGGAGCGGTGAGCGCCATCGGGTGTGGCCCCGTGATCTCGCGATGCGTCTGTGCGGACATCCACAGCTCCGCGTCCAGGCGCTTGGCCACGGCCTTGAACGCCGCGATGCTCTGGCCGACGAGGGCGCGATCGCTCTCCCACTCGAAGCCGTCGATGAGGATGGCGTCGGGCTTGAAGGCCAGGTGCTTCTCGTAGAGCGCGATGGTCTGCTCGAGCCGCTCGATGCCGAGCTGCCCGTCCGCATACGACTGGATGATGCGGTTCTTGGCGACGGCCGCCTTGACCTGATCGCGGTCATCGGCTTCGGCGAAGGCGACGAAGTCCTCGACCAGGGCGTCGTAGTGCGCATGCACGTGGTCGACCGACTGGCCCAGCGCGAGGTGGATCACCTTGCGACCGCGGACCAGGTCGTCCAACGCGATCTGGACGAGGCAGGACGTGCGGCCCACGCCCGCGCGCGCCATGATGACGCCGAGGTTGCCGCGTCCGAGGCCACCGTGAATGGACTCCTCCAGGATGCGGAGGGGGCTCTGTGCGTTGACGTCTTTCGTGTACATGACGGCACCCCTTACTTCTTGCCCTGCTCGGCCTGGGCTTTGGCGATGAGCTCCGCTGCGATGCTCTCGGGCACCTGAAGGTAGCGCGAGAACTCCATGGTGAACTCGGCCTTCCCTTGCGTGTTCGAGCGTAGCACGGTTGCGTAGCCAAACATCTCTGAGAGTGGCACCTCGGCCTCGATGCGCGACATGCCGCCCTCCTCCTGCGAGCCGATGATCATGCCGCGGCGCTGCATCAGCGTGCCCAGCACGTTACCCGAAAAATCTGACGGCGTTTCTGCCACGACCTTCATGACGGGCTCGAGCACCTTGGGTCGGGCGCGGTCGTAGGCCTCACGCCATGCACCGCGGGCTGCCTCTTGGAACGCGATGTCCGACGAATCGACCGCGTGAAAGCCGCCGTCGTTGAGTACGACCCGTACATTGACGACCGGGTGGCCGATCAGCCGACCCTTCTCCAGCATGGAGCGGAAGCCCTTCTCGCAGGGTCCGATGAACTGGCGCGGAATGGAGCCGCCCACGATCTCATCGACGAACTCGAACTCTTCCTCTCCAGGCTCGATGTAGCCGGCGACCTTGCCGAACTGGCCGGAACCGCCGGTCTGCTTATTGTGCGTGTAGTTGAAGGAATGTTGTTGCGTGATGGTCTCGCGGTAGGCCACCTGCGGAGGGGAGCTGATGACGATGGCACCATACTCGCGCTTCATGCGCTCGATGTAGACGTCGAGGTGGAGCTCGCCCATGCCCGAGACGACCGTCTCGCCGGAGTCCTGGTCGACGTGCACCCGAAAGGTCGGGTCCTCCTTCGTGAAGCGCTGGAGCGCCTTCGACATGTTGACCTCGCTCTTCTGGTCCGTTGGCCTGATGGACAGCGAGATCACCGGCTCGGGCACATGCATGGACGTCATCGTCCAGCTCACCGAGCCGTCAGTAAATGTATCTCCAGTATTGCAATCAATGCCAAACATTGCCACGATGTCACCAGCAGTGGTACCCGTGATGTCCTCCATCTCATCGGAGTGCATACGCACGAGCCGACCGAGGCGGACCTTACGACCGGTACGCATGTTGATGATCGTGTCGTCACGCTTCATCGTGCCCTGGTAGACGCGGATGTAGGTGAGCTGGCCATAGCGCCCGTCTTCGAGCTTGAACGCATAGCCGACGAACGGCTTGGTCTCATCGCTCGAGACGACGACGCCGGCGCCGTCCTTGTCCAGATCGAGGGCCTCGTTGACGACGTCCGTCGGGCACGGCAGATAGTGAATCACGCCGTCCAGCAGCCGTTGCACGGCCTTGTTCTTGTAGGCCGAGCCCATCATGACGGGCGTGAGCTTGAGCTCGAGCGCGCCTTTGCGGACCGCCTGGCGAATGAGGTCGACGGTGACGCGATCTTCGAGGATGGCCTCCATCAGCTCATCGGAGAACATCGAGGCTTGGTCGAGCAGCTCTTCGCGGGCAGCCTCGGCCTCGGCCTGCATGTCCGCCGGGATGTCCGAGACGGAGATGATCTCGCCGTTGGCGCCCGAGAAGCGATACGCCTTCATCTCGATGAGATCGACGACCCCCTCGAATTTGTCCTCGAGCCCGATGGGCAGCTGGAGCAGGATGGGGTTGTGCCCGAGCTTCTCCCGGAGCTGATCCCGAACGCGCAGCGGGTTGGCGCCCGTGCGGTCGCACTTGTTGACGAACGCGATACGCGGAACCTTGTAGCGCCGCATCTGACGGTCGACGGTGAGCGACTGGCTCTGCACGCCGGCCACGGCGCACAGGACCAGGATGGCCCCGTCGAGCACG